>OLPI01000006.1_pt1 | contig 182091 bp, 54 predicted proteins | sample 1672361 | NCBI WGS metagenome assembly OLPI01 (sample SAMEA3136675, study PRJEB25190) | human gut metagenome
GCACCACAGACCTTGTAAACAGTAATGTTTACAAGGTTTTTCTTTTATTCCGACAATTTACTCACAAAACTTTTGGCTGTTTATGCCTCAGTGAGTATTTTTATGAAAGTTTAGACTTAGACACAACGCAAAATATGGTTTTGTACAGATTCAAAAAAGAGTACAGATCTGAAATGAACCGACCGCCAATTCGTTAGATTTTTGGTCTAACTTTTGGGGGTCGGTTCAAAATCTGTACTCTTTTTGATTAATCTTTTTGCACATATGTTGACGCATACATTAATTCATAATAAGCCCAATGCGATTTTGGCAAATCGCTATATGGACATATCATAACGTCAATCACAGCCTTATCAGGTATTCTGCCTGTTGCAACATTTACAATTCTCGCCACCTCTGCACGAGTCACAGGATTTTCAGGTTTAAACGTTCCGTCTTGATAACCTGAAATTATACCCAACTTGACTGCAGTATATACAAATCCTGCACTCCAACGATTTATTTCAACGTCTGAGAACACCTCTCCCTTTTCCGTTGATGTCTTTGTATATCGCAATATCATTGCAACAAATTGTTCTCTCGTAACAGGTTCTTCCGGTTTAAATGTTCCATCTTCAAATCCGGAAATATATCCTTTTTCGCTTGCTGCTGCAATATAGTTTTTATACCATGTTCCATCAGCTACATCCTTGAATATATTAATGCTTTCTTTCTCAAGTCCACCACTCAGATTAACCATAATTGTTGCCGCCTCTGCTCTTGTCATATATCCGTCAGGATTGATTTTTCCCTCATATCCCGACATATATGGTTCATTAGTATCACTTTGAGGTTTTTGCGTAGGTTTTAAGCTTTCTGAAGGTGATTCCGTTTCTATCGGCTCTTCCGTTGGCAAAATTGTAGGTGCAACTGTTGGCGTAGGTGTAGAGTTTGAAGAATTGTTATTTCCCTTTCCATGACTACTCTTCTTTTTAAGCGTTGTATAAATCGTTACATCCCCATCAAAGGTCAAAGGATATTTGATGCTTTCACTGCCCTTATCATTTTTATAGCAAGCGTAATATGTTACTCCTATATCTCCGATAAGATTTCTGAAATCAGCTTCTTTTTCAACAGTGACAACATTAGTATAAAAACTCTTTAGCACCGTCATATCGTCTATTGACACAAGAGTAATCTTATTGGCAAAAGCTTTTTTACTTATCGGAATACTAATTTCAGATTGATTGAAATTATCCGTTTCCGCAAATCTTATGCAAACACTACATTCTTGTCCCAATTCAAGGTTTTCAAATGAATTTTCATCTTGCCACGTTTTACCGCCGTCTATTGAATACTGATACTTAGCTCCACCGTCTATCTCAAACTGAGTCATCTCCGGAGCAGTAACAGTCAATATATTACTTTCATCAGAAATAGATATATCATCTTCCTTAAGTAAAACAGTCAATGTCGCTTTTTCAATATTACCTTTTGACAACACATTATCCGAAGAAAGTTCATAGTTTTCGTCAAACGGTTTATCAAGTTTAACATTCAATATATTAACTGTTTTATCTTTTCCGGCATTAAAATCTTCAAACGAAAATTCACCCGTTGCTGTCACTTTATCATTATTTTGAACGTTTGAAAATGCTATCGTACCGGTTGTCTGTAATGTCTTTCCGTCATAAACTATAGGATTTACGATACACTCTCCATACTCTAACACTCTTTTTTCAACAGTTAAATTGTCAGTTTGTACTGTAGGAACTTTATGAGTGCTTTGAGCCAAAAGTTCAATACATTTTCCGTTATGATCAGGAACTGTCAACACATCCCCGTCTTTAGCAGCGGTTATCGTTCCGTCATCATTCGGATAACCGATAGTCACACCGTATTCTCCCAATTCAGTAAATGGTACATTATCTTCAACATACCCGCTATCATATGTAATTCTCGCTTTAGCATTGCTTAAATCAAGCTTTTCACCATATACATATTCTGTTTTGGGTTGACTTACAATTTCAACAGTTGTAAGTTCCCTATTATTAATTCTACCGCCGGAAACGTTTTTAACACTCTCTGTTTCATCAATTTCATAATTATAACTCTTGCCATAAGAATCATCCATCGAAACATATTCAATATCTACATCACATTTCGCTGTCGGTTGTTCTGTTTTATAAACTGCTTTATACAAAACACACACTTTATCATTATTAACAAGGTTTTCAAGACTCAAAATATCATTATCTGCCTTGCCGTCTAATTTATGAATTTGACCTTGATTATCGAAAATTATATCCGATGTAAGAACAGGGATACCGTCTGTTATATCTTTTACGACAAGTTTCCTCTTCTGAATAACCAATGTACCGTTATTATATACAAAACGATAATTGTCACTTTGAGCGCCTGTCATTGTAATCGTATATCTTCCGACATCTGATTTTGAGCTTACATCTGTTGAACCGTCACGTTCTTTACAAACAAACACAGGTTCTGTCAAATTATCTTTGAACTCGACACTGTCTTGTGTTTCACCATAAGCAAAATCGCTATCATTATACGCAAAACTAAAATCAGCTGTTGGATCATCACCATATATTGCCGTCACATCATTGATATTAACATTTATCGGCTTTTTATTAATTTTCATTTCCTGACTCTTTACAGAAAGAACATTGCTTAATTCAGTTTGCGGAATAAGTGTTAAATATGCACCGTTATGTTTTGTTACGGTTAACTTATCCCCGTCTATAGCCTCTTTTTCCACACCTTCAGAGTCTGTCAGAGTAACGTCAACACCATAATCTCCAAGTTCATCATATGCAACATCATAAACAACTAAACCGTTATCATATGTTATTCTTACGCCCTTTTCCGACAAATCCAACGTTTCGCCATATGTATACTCAAGTTTCGGCTGTTTTATAATTTCAACCATCGAAATTTGTTTATCATAAATTCGTCCGCCTAAAGTTGTACTCGGTACATCTCTAAGTACATAATTACTTCCCTCTCCGTATGATTCGTCTATTGTTATATCATAAATATTAACAAGAACATTATCTGACGGAATTACACTTGTATACATAACAGTATAATCAAGTTTCACCGTATCACCATATGAAAGGTTATCAAATTCAACTTGTCCTGCGGTATTTATTGCAACACCGTCAATTTTATGTACAAGCTGAGGATCATCATATATCATTTTTGATGTCAATGCCGGAATGCCTCCTGTTATCTTCTTAACAACAATCGGACGTTTATTTATGGTAAGCATCGCCGGTACAAGTTTAAAAGTATAATTTGCCGAACTTGCCGAAGATAATTCAATATCGTATGTTCCTACAGGAGTTTTTTCATTAGTATCGCATGATATTTTCGGTTCTTCCAATTCATTTCTGAAATTTTCAGAATGCTCATCATCACCATTTACAAACCCACTGTATTCATATTCTAATGTAGGATTTTTATCTCCGTAAAATCTTTCTTTATCTTTCGCCGTTACAGTTATAACGGCTTTATTCACCAAAAGTTGTGCCGTTTGAGGTTCTTCAAGTGTTGCTTTTGTATCAACTTTCAGTTTTATTGACTTACCGTTATGATATGCAGTAGTCAAGACATCATTATCTGCCGCAGGAGTTTCATCAGTACCGTCAGTATATACAAGTTTAACTTTACCATCTGTTTTTTTGGTCAACTCATTAAACTTCAAGTTTTTCTGAATTCTTCCACTATCATATTCAACCGTAACCGCACCACGATTAAGGTTCAACTTATCTCCGTAAGTATATTCAATCTGTTTGCCGTTATCATCTCTCAAAACCGGATCACTTGTTATAACAACACTTGTAATCTGTTCTTCAAGAACTGTACCACCTGACGCCTCACTTGGATATGATTTAATTTCATAACATACATTTTTCTCATGGCTATCGTCAAACTTAACGTCTTCTATCTTAACGGTTATAGTTTCTGCCACGTCTTTTGATGTATATACTGTATCATATGTTATGCCTATTTCATCGTTGTTGATAATACCGCTTACAGTCATATCTTTCTGTTCATTCGTATATACTGCCGTTGATTCAATATAAATAGGAAGAATTGAATTATTCTTATATATTATTTCTGATGTAAGCGTCGGAACACCATTATCGATAGAATCTATCGTAATCTGTTTCTTGTTTACAGTTACAGTTCCGTTTACATATACGAAATCATAGTTATCATTTCCGCCGCCGCTCGGTATAATATCATATTCTCCACAAACTGATTGTCCGCTTACATAATCACACGATACAGTCGGTTCGCTAAGTCCTTCGTTAAATCTTTCGCTCGATAACGTATCACCGTTTACAAGGTCAGCCATCGTATAATGGAATGTGTATTCACTCGGCGCATTATCACCGTATGTCAATGTCACATCATCGGCAACAACCCTCATTTGATGTTTGTTTACTTTCAAACTATCAGAAGAATAAGCCGCTTGCAAATCATCGGTTGCTTTAGTCGGATCATTTATTGTAAGTTTTATAAACGCACCGTTATACTTTGAAACAGTAAGCAATGTATTGTTTTTCACTGTTCCTATTTCTGTTTCGGTACCGTCTTCTTTCTTTACAAAAGTCAAGTCTATACCAAAATCAGCAAGTCTTTCAAACGGTACATCACTTTCAACATATCCGCTGTTATACTTAATATCAACACTGCCGCCCTTTAGAGCAAACCATTCACCGTAAGTATACTCCATTTTATCCGGACTGCTATTAACAATAATTTCAGACATAAGTCTGGTCATAATCTTACCGCTTGATGTTGTCGGTACAGTTACTAAAGTATAATTTTTACTACTGTCACAATCATTTGCAAATTCGACATCTTCTATATCTACAGTTGCATTGTCTGTCTGTTCAAGACTGTTATATACCGCTTTATAGGTAATATCAATGCTATCATTATTTACAAGGTTGACTATATCCATATCCGAATTAGACGCAGTACCGTCCAATTTTATTGGCAACTGATAATTATGTTCATATGCTATTGATGAAGTTAAATCAGGAATACCATTATTAATTGAATTGATTTTCAATTCACGCTTATTAACAGTCAAACTGCCCTTATCTTCACATATAAATTCATAATTATCCGCACTTCCGCCAAATGCAGTAATTACATCTTCATAAGTACCCGCATTTGTCTTATTATCCGCATCTTTATCGTCAATCTTACATTGTACAGTCGGTGGAGTAAATAATGTTCCAAGTGCGGATATTATTGTTTCGCCGTCTGCCAAATCACTCTTTTCATAGTCGATTGTGTAAGTAGACGGCTCATCACCATATGTATATGATGCGTCATTTACAATAACGTGTAAAGGACGTTTCTTTACGGTTATCTCACCTGTAACCACTTTTTCTGCAGTTGCGTCAGTTGGCGGAACAAGAGTAATGGTCTTTCCATTGTGATTTTTAATTGTTGCAAAAGCTCCGTCCTCAACTTCTGTATCTGTACCTGTGTATACAGCTTTAACATCATACTCTGCAAGTTTATTAAACGGAACATTTTCAATAACATCACCGTTATCGTATGTTAATTTAAACTTTCCACCGCTGAAATCAAGCTTATCTCCATACTTATATTCACGGCTTGTTCCGTCATTATTTTGGGTTGGATCTGTTGTTATTTCAATAGCTGTCATAACAGACTTAACCGCAAACCCCTTTTGCGGAGTTTCTATCTTTTGAAGATAATAGTTTCTTGCGTCACCGTAGCTTGTATCCAAAACAGCATTGGTTATATCAACATCTGTTTCCCCTACTGCCGAATTATCCGTATATGTTGCATCAAAAGTTATATGCACACAATCATCCCACAAAGGACCTCTGTTTTCAGCAAATGTTAAAGTCGCTGAATCAACGTCTGTTTTGACGTCAATGTTCTTTACAAGGTCACTTTCAAATGCTTCTTTTGATGTAAGATTAGGAACATTATTAACCGTTTGTACAATAAGAGGTCTTTGTCTTATTACAATGTTGCCGTTTTCATACAAAATATTATAATTTTCAGCGTCAGCACCGCTTATAGACAATATATATGTACCGGCTAATGTCTTTTGATTTACATTTGTTGTTCCGTCATCCTCTTTGCAGACAATTTTAGGCTTTTTATATCCCGAAATGTTTTCTACATCGTCTGCATCATCATATTGGAAATCACTTTCTGTATATGTGTATCCATATCCGCTTGCATATTGACTTATATTTTCACCATAAGTCGTATATATATCATCAGCCTTTACGTGAAGGTCATGTTTTGTAACCGTTATCTTATCGGTTGTAACTGCCTCAACATCATAAATTGTATCCGGTATGACAGTTATAGTCTTTCCTGTGTCTTTAACAACTAAATGTTCATTATTTTTAAGTTCAACATTTCCGCCCGTATATGTGAGCTTAACATCATAAGATTTTAATTCTTCAAAATTAACATTGATAACTTGTTCATTATCAAACGTCAATTTTACTTTTCCGCTTTCAAGATTAAGCGGTGTGCCGTAAACATATTCTGTCGTAGGTTGTTCAACAATTTCAAGACCTGTTATACTCTTAATATAAACTCGTCCGCCGTCTGCGGTTGTTATTGAATCAGACGAAACCGTATAGTTGTAACTCTTACCGAACGTATCGTCCATTTTTAAATCATCAACCGTTACTTGAACATTTTCAGCCGCAGTGTGATTTGCATATTGTGCATTGTAAAGGACTTTAACTTCATCACTGTTATACAATCCACTTACGTTCATTGTATTTTTGTCTGTTGATTTTTCAGCCGATGCAGGCACTTTATATGGTGCCGTTTTTTCACTGCCGTCACTGTTTAAATAATATTTTGAAATAAGTGAAGGTACTTCACCTGTAATCTTTTCAACCTTTAACGGTCTTTTATTAATTGTAAGCGTACCGTTTTCGCACACAATATTATAGTTATCACTTGTACCGCCCAACAATTCTATTGTCGATTCGGTATAGCCTTTTTCTTTATCAATTTCAGTGGATGCAGTAGCTTGACAGCTAAATCCAGGTGCAACAAAGCCGGTAAATGTACTGCTTGTTTCACCGTAAACAAAATCGCTATCGGTAAAAGTATATGTAAATGTTACACTACTGTTTTCATCACCGTAATATCTTTGTTTATTATCAGCTTTTATATGAAGATCTTTTTTATTTATCTTGAAATTATTTGTCTTATACCAAGAGCTTATACCATCCATTGTAAGCATAAGCCACTTTCCGGTATCCGACACGCTCAAATGATCTCCGGTTTTAGCTGTTGTTTTATTACTGTATTTTATTGTCAGACCTTTTTCAACAGCCTCTTCAAATGTCACATTTTCAACAGTACCGCTACCGTATGTGATTTTGACGTTACCGGTTTTTAAATCAAGTGTTTCACCGTAAGTATATTCAAGTTTACATTCTTCTGTTACTTCAAATTCGGTTATATTATCCGCAACAATTTCACCGTCACTGCTCGTTAAATTAGCAGATTTAACAGTATAATTTTTCCCGTCCGGATAATCGTCATCAGTTTTGACTTTTATGTTGGTTGCCGTTACCTTTTTATTTTTACCAACAGCTTTTGTTGACTCGGTATCAGTGTATGTAACGTCATATTCAATCTTTATAATATCATTGTTAATAATTCCCGACGCAGTAAATTCATCACCGGAACAAGTTGCGGTAAATGTATAAGGGAATGTTGCATTTATACTGCAAGATGGTATCTTAACTTTACTTACCGTTATTTCTTTCGGTGTTATGCTAAGCTTGCCACTGACAAAATCAAAATAATAATTATCAGATTCACCGCTATTTTCAACAAAGTTTATCGGATAATCATCCTGACAATCCGTTGTTGTATCAGCCTCACAACTTATCTGCGGAGCAGTCTTAACAGCTGTAGCGATTGTGTCGTTATTTTTTAAACACGTTTCGTCATACTTAAATGTAAATGACGGATTTGCACTTCCGTATACTTTTGTATTATCATCTGCTGTAACGGTAAGTTTTGCTTTTTCTACTGTAATCTGATATTTTATACCGTTTATGTAAAATACAAAAACTCCTGCCTTTTTCGGTGTACCGGTTATTGTTCCGACTGATTGATTATATGTCATACCGGTAGGAATATCACCGTCAACCGTGCCTTTTTTCTCAAATCCTGTGTATGGTTTATCAGTACCGTAAACTGCATTTTCCAATTCCTTAGCAGGAGCTTCCGGAACAAATTCAGGCACATAATCGCCCATATATTGCAATTTGTCCATAAGATTTTCAGTGATAGAATTAGATGCACCACTTGTATCCCACATATATCCTTCATCACCGATTTGCATATTCAATGATGTAGCGCCAAGTTTAGTTGATATAACATTTCTGCCTTCCGGCGGTACTGTTTTTACTTTAAACGGCAATTTTATAAAATAACCGTCTGACAAATTAAATGTTTGACCGTCTTTCAAACACAACTCAATAACAAGTGTTTTTACAGACCCTGTATCATTCCATGTATATGACGATGTTGAAGAATCAACCGCATAGTTTTTCTTATAATTTGTATCTCCGGTTATATCAAATACTTCCAGCTCAGGATTATTTTTCTGAATTTGTGTTTTTAGTGCAGTAGTATTCAATGCAGTCGGATTTACATATCTCGAATCATAATCCACCGACAAAGTGATTTCTTTCAACTTATCCGTCTTTAGATTAGCTGTATTGTCAAATCTGTAACCTATCCAAAAAGCGTCATTTTTCTGAAGTTCCTGAGTTTTGTCCGCAGATGTATTCGGCTCTGTTTCTGTTCCCATAAAGTCCATATACAGTTGTGTTTTATTACTATCTGCCGATGTAGGAACGTTGTATTCTTTCTGTGTTACTGTTTCATCAACTGAAAGCGACGTATATAAATCCGCCATTTTTTTGTTTAAGAAATTGGTTCTGTCTGTTTCATCAACAACTCCGTTACCGCCGCTTGTACTTATATCAAGTGCACGATATTTATATAATGTATTGCTGATATTTGTATCCGGAATATTTTTATCATACATAAATACATCAAGCATATTTAGATAATTGTCCATATTCATATCGCCTTTTTTAGGCAAGACAATCATACTTCTCTCGTCTTTTAACGGACGAGTGCCGTCATTAGGGTCATACTCATATGTAATCGTATATATGCCCGGTTTAACATTTTGAGTTTGCAAAATGTCTATTATATTCTCACCGTCTGCACCGGTCAATGTTTTCACATCGGTTTTATCGGTTGTGTTATCCCAATCTTCATATTTTAATGACGATACTGTCTGATACTGAATTGTACGTTTTATTGTCTTATCTTGTGTCAGTTCTATTGCATCGCCGTTAGAATCATACAATGTCACTCCGGGATCTGTAAATCTATCGCCCGAAAATACTACTATTGCAGTTTCGTCTTTATCATAATTTATATATTGATTTTCTTGAAGTGAAGTACCTTTTTTCACTTCAACGCCGTCTGTACCGTAAATATTCCATGCCAACGGATTATATGCGATATTTCTGTACTTATACGTCGAATCAAAAGTTGACTTAAGCGCAGTTTTTGCATCATCGGTTTGCGAAGACGCCATAATCTTTCCGTATGGTGTATTACCATATGCAAGTCGCATTTCTGTACTTAAACGCTTAACATGAAAAGTATATGTTCTACTTTTATCATTAGGCATTGTAATCGTAACGGTGATTTCATTATACTCTTTATCTGTCGAGGTAAAATCAAGGTTCATATATTCTGTAGAAATATTTTTACCTGTTATAATGTCATGAGATTCAAGATCCTCACCGTTATACCAATAACCTTTACCCAAAATATCCTCTGAACTGATTGAAACTTTTTCACCGTTTACCGCAACACTTGTTGTCGCACTCGGCTCATACTGTTCAAAATCCATTTTTACAGACGCGGTATTTGCGTACACATACGTATAATAGTCAGTAACTTTGCTGTCAAACGTCAAATCATTTCCGTTTACGTCCGTCCAATTTATCTGTGACGGAATATCTTCATCATTTACGTTTCTTGATGAAAATGCAACTGAGCCTGTTGTTATATCAGGTGAATTATACAAACTCCACTTTCCGTACAATGTGATATTATTAAATCTGTCAAGCATTGATGATGATATATTTGTATCTTCATCAACCTTTGTTCCTCCGCCGTTATTTTCTGTATACCAACCGTCAAATGTGTATCCGATAATTCTGTACGGTTTACTGCTCCAATCCGGTATAGGTCCGTCCACCACGCCACCAGTACCTTGATAGTTATCATGCGGCTGTGGTCCGTATTCTGCATCTATATCTTCATCAGGAATGATGATAGGATGGTCCTCACTTATTTTTCCGTTACTTGCCTCGTTATATTGCAAATAATAACTGAAATCTCCATCTGCAAAAACCGGCACCACAAATCCACCTTGCAAACACATTGCAACGCTTAATAATACCGTTAATAATCTATAACATATATTTCGTTTTTTCATAAGCCCTCACCTCATTATGACAATAACGTTATTACATTTTCAAAGCAAACAAGATAAACTCTTGTATAATTTGAAAATGCAACAACAGAGGCAAGCGAAAATTCGCTGCCTCTATTATTACAAATTTCGTAAAAAGCTCTTATTAATCAAGCATTGGGAGTCGGAGAAGGCTCCGGAGTAGGTGATGCACCCGCTCCGGCATTCTCGTCTGATGTGTCTTCTACAACTTCTGTTTCTGTAATCTTATTCTTATCATATTCTTCTGACTTGATGAACTGACTTTCATCAGCTGCAACGTCTTTAAGAATTCTGTGGTTCATTGCGAATACTACATCATTATAAGCCCAATGTGCCTCTGTCATATCTGACGGAAGTACCTCGATATTTCCGACAGTCATATCTGCAAGAACTCTGTTAACTGTTGCAACAGTTTCTGCTCTTGTTATAGGTCTGTTCGGACCGAATGTACCGTCAGGATAACCTTCCATAATACCTCTGTCTGTCAAATACTTGATAGCCTTAACAGCCCATTCACTGTAACCCTCATCTACGTCAGGATAAGCTAATTCATCAGAAGACATATAGCCTGAGATGTCATAGCCCTCTGCCTTAGCCATCATAACAGCCATTTCTGCTCTTGTGATGTAATTTTGAGGTCTGAATGTACCGTCTTCATAACCTGTTACTACACTGAATTTCTCCAAGTAACCGATATAATCTTTACTCCAACCTTCGCCTACATCAGGGAATGATGTATCATATTCTTTATCCATGTAGATATTATTTGCAATCAATCTTGCGAATATTGCTGATACTTCTTCACGGCTGATTGGAAGTTCAGGACCGAATACATTATCATCATAACCTACGATATATGGATTTAACATAGTCTTTGTGATGATTGACGGTTCTTTTGTAGGTTCCGGAGTAGGATTTGCCGGCTTAGGAGTCGGTGTTGCTACTGCCTTTGTAACTGTAATTGTAACAGTATCCTTTAGAGTCTTATTAGTCTTAGACTGAGCTGTGATTATAGCTGTACCTTCGCCAATAAACTTAACAATACCGTTTTCGTCTACAGTTGCAACGCTTTCATTATCTGATGTCCAAATAACTGTTGGGTCTGCAGGTTTTGTAACGAATACTGCGATCAAGTCTACAGGGTCACTTTCTGCAGGAGCTTCAATCTTGCTTACGTCCTTACCTGCTGTACCGTCGGCGTTTTCGTACTTAATGCTTAGGGAGTTACCTCCTCCGCCGCCTCCGCCGCCGCCACCATGATTGCTGCTGGTTATTTCAATCTTAGCGCCGGTAACAGTACCTACAACGTAGTTAAGAGTCATTTGGTCAGTTGAACCGTCTACCTTTGCATCTGTAACAGTTGCATCGACAGTTCCTGTTGCTGATGTTACGAATGTAGCTTTATAGCCGATTGTAACATTATCCTTATCCTTTTCAAGAATATCAGTTGTTGTAAAGTTCTTGTTCTTTGTTACAGTCTTTTCACCTGCTGAGCCCTTTGTTGATGAAGGAACAGTCAACTCAGTGATGTTGATTGTCTTAGGTGTTATTGCACCCATTATAGGTGTAATATCATTTTCGATTTCATAATTATCTGAAATTGAAACATTTGTAAAGTTAATTGCCTTTTGATATACATCACCGAACTTAGCAACATTTTCATCTACAAATGCAGGAGTTGCTGTAACTGTTACAGTATCACCCGTTGCAACATCGCTTACTGTATAAGTAATTTCAGGAGTTGTTTCGTTTAGTGTTACTGTATTTGTACCGTCATATACCTTTGTATATGTACCGTTTGCTGTAATCTTAACCTTTTTCTTATCAGCAGTTGCCTTATTTGTCAAAGGTTCATTTGCTGGTGTCGGAACAGTAATCTTAATCTGATTATCCTTATCTCTGCGGATTTCAGAATCAGAGCTTACAGCTGTGCTTGTATTTTCCCATGTAAATACTGTACCGTTTTCCGGTTCTGTATAACCGTCTGTTGTCAACCAATCACCGTTTTCATACTTATGCTTTGTTGTTGTTCCGTCACTGTAAGATACAGTGTATTCAAATCCGTTAAGACCGTCTGTACCAAGCTTATCACCATGTTGTGGTCTTGTCGTATCAGTTACAAATTTAGGCTGATTAATAATTTCAACTGTTGCAGTCTTTTGAGTAACTGTACCCTTTGGTGAACCGATGATTGTAATATCATAGTTCGGATACTCGTCCTCGTTTATAACTGTATATGATACATTCTTATCTGCACTGCTGCCTGTATATGTACTGTCATGGTATGTTGCCTTAACAGTTGCATTTACAGTTTCCTTATTACCATTAACTGTTACTTCGCCGCTTTGTGTATAGTTTACACCCTTTGTCAAAATCTTTTCCAAATCAGTAGCATTCTCATTGATTGACGGAACTGAACTGATTGTAATTGTCAAAGGTGCTTTTGTAATATCACCTGTTGCAGTGCTTGCATATTTAATCTCGTAGTTGTCTGCATCGTTACCGCTAAGTTCATATCCAGAAACACTGATTGCTAAATTCTTAGCTACATTACCGTTAGTGTTACTACCGATTGTTGCAGAAAGTGCACCCTCAGTTAGAGTTACATCATCACTGCCAACCTTGAAGTTATTAGGTGCAGTAATCGTCAACTTAGTGATTTCATCGCCTGTAAGAGAATTATTACCACTGTATGTATGCTTGATTTCATCTGCACTGTTTGCAACAGTTATTGTAATAGTCTTCTTCTTCAACGTAACTGTAGGATTTTCTGTTGATGGAATAGGCTCACTACCACTCTTTGTATAAGTAGCTTTCAATTCCGGTGTTGTATTTGTCTTGTCATATTTTACAACAGTCTTATCTGTATCCGATGCCGGATTTGCATTAATTGTTGTGTTACCAAGACTAATACCTATTTCACTCGGCAATTCAGCCGGTGTACCTGTACCGTTCTTAATCCACTTACCGCTTGCTGTGTCATACTCATATGTATCTTGCTTTGCACCGTTATTGTATGTAACAGTTATCTTCGTACCTGCTAGGTCGAATGAGTCACCATGAGTATACTCTGTTTTACCTGTTGTTTCAATCTTAACGCCTGTAACTGTACCGTTTGAAATAGTTGCACTACCGTCTGCAATAGCAAATGATACATCATAGTTAGCTACATAATCTGCATTTTCATCTGATACCTTCGCAGTTGCATTATCATATGTAACAGTTGCTGAACCTTCTGCTGATGTCTGGCTATATGTATAAGGTATATCAACCTTAATTACATGATCGCTTAAGATTGAATAGAAACCGTCAGCACTTGAAATACCATAACCGTCAGTAGTTGATTGTACTAATTTTTCCAAAGTTCCTGTTGTAAACGCATCAACTGATGTATCCATATTCTTTGTTACAGATGTAATCTGTACAGGACGCTTATTAATCTTACCTGTTGTACTATTTGTAATGCTTGCACCTGATGGTACTGTGTAATATTGATTATTAGCATTATCCGCTAACACTACTGTACCGATTACAAGTGCCGGTGTCGGTACTGACGCTGTATCTGCTACTGTTGTTCCCGCATACTTGATGTTGTTCTTTGTAGCTGTTTCATTTAATGCAACACCGTCAGTGCCGGCTACACCGTCTAATGTAAGACTTACATTTCCAAGATTGTCAGTGCTAAGATCTCTTGTATTATCATATGGCTTTGTAATATTACCGCTTACTGTTAGAGTAAGTTGTTTCTTTGTTAAAGTAATTTTATCGGTTGAAGCTGATTGATACTCACCGTTAGTATCCTTTACTGTTGATGTAACTTTAATAAATGTTGTCGTTTTGCCGTCGGCAGTTGTAAGACCCTTATTTTGATCATCAAGACGAATTACACCGTCAGTTGCTGAATTACTTGTGTCACCCCATGTAATTGTTACATCGTCAGGAGTTCCCGGTAACTCTATATCACTAACACCTGTTACATCATGCCACTTACCGCCCGTATGTTCATACTTCTTTGTATCATTAGCATCATTATTGTATGTAACTGTAATTGTCATACCGTCAAGAGTTAAATCATCACCATGTGACCATGTTGTCTTTGTAGGAGATGTAACTTCAATCTTTGTTACAGGTTTCTTATTTACAGTACCTTTTGTGTCTGTACCTTTCAATACGATATTGTAGTTAGTAAGTTCAGTAGGAGTTGTTGTATAATCTACATTCGCAGTTCCAATTTGTTCTGTAGTATTATCTTGATATGTACCATGTACAGTTAAATCAACCGTTTCTTTATTACCATCAACTGTTACTTCGCCATTTTGTGTATAATCTGTATCTTTCACCAAATCTACTTTTTTATCTGCATCTATAATAATTGCCGGAACAGATGTAATTGTTACTGTCAAAGTAGCTTTTGTAATATTACCTGTTACATTACCGGTTATATTCAAACCTGTTTGTGGATCTGTAATGTAATAGTTACCATTATCATTACCTGTGCCTAATGTGTAGTTTGCTATATTGATAACCTTGTCATTACCAGCTGTTGAATTTTCATATGTTGTAGTTGCTGTAATTGTAACATTATCTTTTGTTGAACCAAATGTTACAATATCAGTTGAATCATATGTAATGTTAGCCGGTTGGTTAACAGTATTCGTACCGTCATATGGTTTTGTAATATCACCGGTTTTGCTAACAGAAATATTTTTAATTTCTTTTTGACTTACACCAAGAGTCAATGCTTCAGCCGGTTGAGCTGAATTCATCTTATCCAATACAGTAATTTTCTTTTTATTATCTCCGTATCTTAATTGTTGAGTTGCATCCGTTATAGGATTATCACCCAACTTTAATGATACCGGAAGATCGCTTGTTGTAACTGTTGTGCTACCATTAATCGCTTTCTGTGCAGTCCAGTTATTACCTGATTCATATGTAAATACATTGTTATCTCTGTCATTTTGATATGTTACTGCGATAACCATATTCTGCAAGCTAAGCTCATCACCATGAACATACCCTTCAGCTTTACCACCTGTTACAGTAATAGTTTCAATAAGGTTATCCACAACACTACCTGTTCCCGATGTAGGAGTAACAGTTATAGTATAGTTATCATCATTTTGAACATTTTCCAAACTTAATGAAACAGTCGGTGTATTTGCTGTATCTGAAACATCTTGACCTGTATAGTCTGCAATAACATCAAATGTCACATTATCCACATCATATGGTTTAATATCATTTTCAAACGAATATGAAGTCACTTTCTTCTTCAAATCGTTTCCTGTAGAATCTTTTAATACAGGAGGAATATTGCTGTTTTCGACTTTTACAGTAATAACTTTCTTCTTAATTGTACCCTTTACACCGTTTGGCATAATTACATTATACTGATCGCTGTTATCGCCTGTAATTGTCAAACCGCTTATTGTAATATCCTTATCTGAACCTTGGTTCTTAGTATCGAATGTAGCTGATACATTTGATGAATCAACTGTAATGCTATCGCCTGATACTAAGTCAGCGCTTGTGATACCAAACTTTAGAATTGATTTTGCGTCAGTTGTAGTATCATATGTCTTTTCGATTGATGATAAACCGTCAGCTTTTTCTGCTGTCAAGTGTAAATCTTTCTTAGCAACCTTTAATGTAGCAGTTGTATTTGCACTGTCAAGACCTGTCTTTGAAACAACGATATGCTTACCGTTATTACCTGTTACAAGTTTGCTAAAGTCACCGCCGTCTTCGATTGCAACAGTAAATCCTTCGTTATTCCATTCAGTTGAACCATATGTAAATTCGTGAGTAGAACCATTTCCATATGTGATTGTAACAACCATACCGTCTAACGAAATACTGTCACCATAATATTTCTGATTTGAAATATCTGTCGGATCAGTAGTTACTTCCATACTTGTTGCGGCGTTAGTCTTAATTTCTACACTTGCGTCATTCCATGTAAATGTATAGTTATCCTTACCTGTACCGTTTTCGCTTGTATTTGTCGGTACATAAGATTTTGTAGCTGCACTTGCTAAATCTGCCTTTGGAACAGTAACAGTATAAGCAAATGTAAAGTTACCCTCTTCGCCTGATACAATACCGCTTTGAGTTACCTTACTATTTTCAACTGTTGCGCCTGTTTCAGTTATAACCTTATCGTCTGTCGCGAATTTATTTTCATAAATATCTTCGATAACCGGAGTTAGTGTAACTGATTTTTTAGTAATGTTACCTGTCAATGACGGATATGTAGGTGTATATTCATCTAAGTTAGAACCTACAAGAGTCGGTGTACCTGTCAATGCTATATTATTCTGAGCATCTTTAATGCTGTAAATATATGTCGGAGCTATTACACCTGTTATGTCACCATTATATACGCCGTCACATTCTCCTTGCGAATCGGCAACCTTTAGAGCGATTGTCTGTTCTACAGCTGTTGTACCGTCATATGTCTTAGTAATAGCGTCACTGCCATCTCTTTCAATCTTAACTGTACGTTTTGCAACGTTTATTGTAATTGCATTTGACTTTACTGTATCCTTTTCAACAGTAATTGTTTTACCGTTATCTGTTGAATTCTTTAATACTGTTCCGTCTATCGGAAGTGTTGTATTAAGAGTTAAACCAAGAGTCTGCCAATCTGTATCGTTGTATTTGATGTTCTCCTTTGTTGAATCATCAGCATACGTTACAGTTACCGACAAGTCATTCAAAACAAGAGTATCACCATACTTATAATCATGGTTATCCTTTGTTATTTTAATCTCTTTAATACCTTGAACTTCAACTTTACCATTGATTGTAGAAGGTGTAGTTTTTATTTCAAAATTATCAGTAGCAGTAACAAAATCAACAACGTTTATCGGAACGCTAACGCTGTCTGCAACTGTGTTAACCAAATCACCGTAATTATAATTAAACTTAATTGCAGGTTTTGTCAAACCGTTCATTTCTGCAGTATAGTTATCTGTTGAGGCAATAGTTCCGCTCTTTGCTTTCTTATAGTAAGCAGTTGGAGCATTTTCGTTAATTGCTGTTATGTGAATTGGGTAAGGAATAATCGTACCAGCTATATCAGCAATAGATGACGGCTTAATGTAGTTAGCTGCGTCATTACCGCTAAGGGCGATATTTGTGAATTCAATACCTACATTATTGATTGTTTCACCTGTTTTTGAAACATCAGCAGATTTATATTTTGCGTCAGCCGTTACCTTAACGTCATCAGTAACACTGTTAAAGCTCTGTACTTTGCCAGTACCGATTGTGTATGTTACTGTTTGACCCTCACGAAGAGCTGTTTTACTGTCATATACCTTATTTGCAGTACTTATTGACGCAGTTGCCGTTAATTGCTTTTGTAGCATTGTAACTGCACCTGTTTCAGCTTCTTTCTCACCGGCAGAAACCTTAATCTTCTGATCTTTCATATTCTTGTAATGAGCCTTGAAATTCAAAGCGTCATTGCTATTTAATGAGATACTTCCAAGTGATACATTTACACCTGCCGGAAGATCTGTATCCCATTTGTAATTACCCTCTGTACCTGTTACTGCATATGTTGTACCTGTTGGGTGACTGCTTGTCTTAATAGTAACTGACAAACCTGTTGGATTGAATGTATCACCATGTGTATATTGCATTAGGTCAGGTGATGTAATTGCAGCATCTGTAAATTCGTCTGCTACTACTGTACCTGTCAATCCCGTAGGCCATGTAAATTCATAGTTACCACTTTCCGTACCTGTAACAGAAGTACCTGAAATTGTTACAGTCGGATTAGCATCAGTTGAATTTGCATATGTAAGTTTATAAGCGAATGTCAAATTAGCTCTGTCACCTGATAGAATATCAGCCGCTACAACTGTATTAGCTGTAGGATTACCGCTTGCAATAGCACTTGCATTTGAAATTGATTTTACAAGGTCTTCTGTGTCCTTATAAATTGACGGGATATATACATTTGAAATTGCAACAGTTTTTACTGTAATATCACCGACTACACCGCCTGTAACAGTAGCGCCGGTTCCAAGTGTATAGTTATCATTGCCGCTTACTGTCGGTGTTGTAAAGCTAATTGCTTTATTTTGACCAACATTCTTATTTTCATATGCAGGTGTTGCACCAAGAGTTACTGTATCTCCGCTGATTACCTGAGTTGATGTATAACCGATATTGCTCTTTGATGCGTCATTTAATTCTGTATCACCATTATACGTCTTTGTAATATCACCGCTCTTTGCTGCAGTGATTGATGTAATTGCGATTGGCTTAATTGTTACAGCCGAGCCTTCACCGCTATCATTACCATTCTTATGGTTTGCAACGATTTGGTTGCCGTTATGTCCTGTTACAGACAATGTTTGTCCTTGTGCAAAAGTTCCGCCTTTTGCAGTATCTTTCCATGATAGTGTAAATGGAATATTATCTGCGCTGATATTTACACTGCCCAATGCCCATGAAACTACGTCATTGACTACTGTTGCTGTGTATACTTCTGATGTTCTGTCTGTATAGTTAATTGTAACCTTTAAGCCGGCTATACTTAATTTATCGTTATATGTAACATCGCTGTTAAACTGTGTAGGGTTAGCTACTGTAATACTGTCTATAGTTCTTTCTACTACATTTGCACTACCTGTCAATGAATCAGGTGTCAATGAGTAGTTTGCGCTTGTTCCTACGCTATTATCAAGAGCAATGTTTGTTATCTCTACATCAGTAGTTGTACCGCTTTCAGGATTTGAAGTTTTGTACTTATAGTCGAATGTTACGCCTACTGTTTCACCGCTTACAATACCTGTGTCTGTATCTGCCGCCTCAAATGTAGCATTTGTAGCACTTGTTGCGGTTTGGTCTGTAACTTTTTGTGATACGTCAGCATACTTATTAACGTTCGGAATTGTTATTCCTGTGATAACCAATGGACGACGTGTGATTGTTGCGTCAAATTCTTGATTTGTATAACCGCTAATTTCAAAATTATTTGTATCGTTTAGTTGCGGAGCGGATACAGTAATCTTGGTTGCAAGTGCAACTGTTGAATCGTTATAAGTATATGTTGCACCGCTTACTGTCGGTAATGTAACAGACAATCCGTCAATAGAGTTTACAGATCCAACTGTCCACTCAATAACACCGTTTGTATAAGTTGTGTTACCGTTATATACCTTTGTAACGTCACCGTTCTTTGACGGATTTACAGTTACTTTACGTTTGTTAACTGTGCGAGAAACACTACCTTCAACGCCTTCTTTAACCTTTACAGAAACAGTTGCTGTACCTACAGCCAAGCTATCCTTATCTGTAGGAAGTGTGATTGTGAATGGCTTTTCTGATACTGCAGTATCGTTCTTCTTCCAATTCACACCATCATCTGATGTATATACTTCTGTATTAGTATTGCCATAATCAACAGTTACTGTTGTACCTGTCAAATCAAGCTTATCGCCATATTCATATGTCTTATCAGGAATTGTAACTGTAACACCTGTTGCCTCAACTTCATTTACCACACCTGTTGCAGTAGCATTATTAGTAAGACTATAGTTCTTATCGATTGCAGTATCTAATCTTACATTAGATAAGTTTACAACAGCAGTATTGCTTACTGTCTGATTATCTGCATACGCATAATCGTATATTACTGTAACCGTTTCACCGCTTACAATACCAGTGTCTGTACTTGCCGCCTCAAATGTAGCACCGCCGTTTGCAGCACTTGTTGCAGTTTGGTCTGTGCCTGTACCTGCCTCAAATCTGTTGATTGCAGGAATATTTGTGATAGCTGTTAAAGTAATCGGACGTTTTGTAATTGTACCGTTCGGTGTACCTGTTACATCAGGAGTACCAAGTTTATAGTTACCATCATTATTATTTGTCAAATGGAAACCTGTGATATTTAACGGCTCAGATGCATGTACATCAGCCTCTGCATATTCAACAGTATTAGGCGCAACCGTTACCGGGTCACTATTTATAATACCCTCTGTAATTGCATATGTAAATGCCGGATTTGGCGTCAAATCTGCATTACCATCATACACCTTTGTCTGATCAGTACCTGTAATTTTAATCTTAGTCAATGTGATTGGATTTACTGTAATCTGATCACTTGTACCTGTTACGCTTGTACCTGTGTATGATGCAGTGATACCCTTTGTACTTCTTTGAACATTAAGAGTTTCACCTTGAGTCGGTACATCTGTTGTGCCTGACCAAGCAAGAGTAAACGGAACTGTTGTAACATCTACATCTGATTGACCTTCAACTTGCTTTGTCCATGTTGACGCGTCTTTCCATACATATGTTTCGCTACCGGCGCTTGTTCCTCCTGATGTAAAGTTAACTTGTACCTTTAAACCGGCTAAAGCTAAAGCAGTACCATATGTTTGAGCTGTAGCAAATTGAGTCGGAGCAGTTACTGTTAATGAGTCAACCTCTCTTTCGTCAACGTGACCTGACTTTGTAGGAGTGCTTTCATCTAATTTATAGTTAGCGTTAACAGTGTTTGTGCTGTTTAGAACAAGATTATTTATTGTAATATTACTTGTATTGCCTGCTACAGATGTATCATTATATGTATACTTATAGTCAACTGTTACATTCTCACCGCTTACAACATTATCAAATGTTACAGCTGATGTTCCTACATTTTCAACCGGTACATCTGTATCATTTGAATATTGTTTTACTGTCGGAACAGTAATAGCAGTTACGGTTATGTGACGAGCTGTTATTGATGCAGTAACATTGTTTGTAAAATTCTCAATTTCATAATTTGAATTACTCAATGTCAAATCTGCTTTATTAATTGTTACACCGTTTGTTGAAACTGATGTACCATCATATACTGTAGGATTATTACTTACCGTCACTGTATCTGCATTGAATTGAGTATCATAACCTGCAGATTGATTTGTTACGTCATAAGTTATAGCATCATCAGCGTCCAAATCCGTTTTGCCGTCATATACCTTTGTAATATTACCGCTTGCTGTGACACTAACCTTTAATTTATTAACAGTAATGTTACCTGTTGTCGCCGGTTCAACACCGTTTGCTGATGCAGTAATTGTATATGTACCTACTGAATCAAACTTATGAGTTGCTGAAAGTGTTTCCTCTGTTCCTGTCCACTTTAACGTAATATCATCAGGAACAGCATTCCAATCATAATCCACCGAATCAGTTTCGCCGTCATATGTTACAGTTACTTTAATACCTGTAGGATCAAATGTGTCACTGTAATTATATTCGTTCTTAGTTGGATCACTTATAGCGATAGATTTTATAGTTCTGTTGTTAACTGTACCGTTTTGATTTTCCAAATAAGTCGGTTCAACAGTGTAGTTTGTATTTGTTGTAGCAATGTTTGTCACTGTTACATCACTAACCGGACCTACACTGCTTATGTTTGCATATGAATAATCATATGTAATTGCAACTGTTTCACCATCTACAACTTCATATGGTGTATTAAGATCATACTCTGTATTAGTCGGAATAGTTGCTGTAGCGTTACCTGTCTGTGTATCAGCTTTATTCTTTGTTGCAGCCGGTACATTGTTAATAATTGCAATCTTTACAGTACGCTTGTTAATTTTACCGCTACCGTTAGCGATAGCTTTAATTGTGTAGTTATCTTTATTCGCACCGGCAAGTGTTGCAGTAAATACTACATTTTTGTCGTTATCACTTGCATTTTTGTCTGTAAGACCAGCCGCAACACCATCTTGATATACTGCTGTTACACTTGCATTTACAACATCATCACCTACAAGTTCTCCGTCAGCGATTGTTGCTGTAAGTGCCGGTGCCTCTACAGTACCATCGTAATCCTTGTTGATACCTGTTGTTTGTGAAGGATTAACAGTAATAGCCTTTTGACCAACTGTAATAGGACTACTTGCATTTGTAGCATTTCCTAAACTTACTGTAATTTGAGCACCGTTGTTAACTGCAGTTGAGTCAGTTGTATCGTGACGTGTTATCTTTGACTCTGCCGCAGCCTTGAACGCATCCCAATCACTGAAGTTTGTACCGTCCAAACTGAACTGTGTACCTGTTGGAAGTGTATTATCCCAACTTGTGCCGTTATATGAGTATGTTGTGCTTGTTTCGCCTTCTTTTACTGTAAATGCTAAACCATCCAATTTGAATGTATCACCATGTGCAAATGTACCTGTCGGTGCAGTTACGCTTGTAATACTTCTTGCGGCAAGAACTGTGATTTTTTTCGAAATCGTCATACCTTCGCCGAAGTCGAAAGTATATGTATGGTCGCCGTTTGTTGCACTGTCCAAATCTGTACTTGAAACAGTGTATGTTGCTTTATCAGTTGAAAAAGTACCGCTTGGAGTATCGTTTACATTTACATCTGAATAATCGCCTAAAGTAATAGTAAATGCTTTATTACCGTCATTTGCACCCTTGCGGTATGTCATATCAGCGCTAACAGTCGGAGCTGTTTTTTCTGCGAATGTTACCTCAACAGTTGTATCTGCTGAAGGACTTGCTACTGAATGTGTACGTGTTTTTTGTACACCGTCAATAGTTTCGCCTGTTACTGCAGTAACTTTGTTTTGGTCATCAGCAGTTGCTGTTACAGTGTAGCTTTCATCAGAATAAACTGTGTATGTACCGTCAGTTTCTGCAGTAAGTGTACTTCCGCCATCTTTTGCTACAGTAACAGTACCGTTACCTGTTTTATTTATTGTCAATTTATGTCCGGCATCAACTGTCAATGCAACAGTTGCTGTTATATTTTCACTACCTGACGGTGTGAAAGTATAAGTTTGACCGTTGTCTGTACCTGTGATACCGCTTACTGTCCATGTGTAACCTGTTGTGTGAGCAACAGTTGGTGCTGTCAAAGTATATTCAGTATTCTTTGTCAAAGCAACCTTTGTACCTGATGTGTGAGTAACACCTGTGATTGCACCTTGTGTTGGGTCAGTAATTGTGATGTAAGGTGTTGTATCAATAGCAGATAGAGTTGCTGTTGTTGCATCTTGTTGACCTGTTACAGTAATTTCAACATTTTTGTTTGCCGCAGTTGATGTCAAGCCTGTAAGCTTAGTTGCAAGGCTTGTGCCTTTTACTGTAATTATATTTCCTGATATTGTGTAATCATCAGAACTGCTTAATGTTTGTCCATCGATTTTGATACCTGTTATATCATCGATAACATGTGTACCTAAAGTAAGTGTGATATTAACGTCATTCTTATCATATAAATCGAATGAATCAGAGATTGACGCTGATATAGGTGTACTTGCTGTTGCGTCAAAAGAAACAGTCTTTTCACCATTACCGTCAACGTCAATATCATCTGATGCTATTGTAGCAGTTTTATCTGCACCAGGATTTGTAACAGTTTTATCCTTTACAGTAAGAACAACACCGTTAGTATTATCAAGTGCATAACCTGTGTTAGGTTTTACTGTAATTATAGCATCATATGCTTTATCATATTCAAAATTACCTGTTACTCCTGTACCGTTATGTTCCCATGTAACTTCTGCAGTGTAATTAGCACCGTCAGGTACTGTTGCAACTGTATCCGGTGTTCCACCCGGTTTAGGGTATGTTACAGATACTTGTGCTGTTGTAATTTTTGCATTTGCAACAGTAATTGTATCTATAGCTTGATACTTTGGATTACCGTCATTTGTGTCTGTTCCGCTGTACTTAACGTAAACTGTTTGATTATTGTTATCTAAAGTTAATTTAGTAGGTAAATCAGTGGCAGTGGCAGAATCTGCTCCAATAACCAAAGATAGATTGTTCTCTGGAAATTGGCCATATGGTACGACCTCCGTCGTACCGTCACTGTATGTTAAAGTAACTGCTAAACCATCAGGAACTGTATAACTGTCATTCGGTGCGAATGAAGATGTAAGTCCTGTTTTGTTTGATGAAATACCTGTAAGCTTAATAGCGTCAAATGTATATTCAGCCTTTAATGTTCCATCGCCGTTAAGTGTTACAGTAGCAGTTTTACCATTGATTGTTGCAGTTGTTGAATCTGTAAACTTGTAACCACTGTCAGCACTTAGTGTAACACTTGCTTTGTATGCTTGATTTTTAGCAAATGTGCTGTCAGCCGGATCCCATGTAACAGCCGGATTAGCTACCACGCCGGTTGTAGTTGTTGTAGCAGTCGTAGCCGGTGTTGCACCAATCTTCGGTGCTGTTACAGTTAATGCTACTGAAGGTATTGCTGTATCTTCAGACGGTGTGTCGCCACCTTCTGGGAATTGTAGATTACCTTTGTCATCAAATGTTCCTACAGCAGACATAAAACCTTTCTCAGAGAAGTTTGTGAAACCGTTTTTACCACTCAAAATATATACCCATACTTTAGCACCTTGCAAATCGGCTATAGAATCAACGCTATTTTCAAAATCCTTAGAAAGTTGGCAACCGTATCCATCTTCTCCCGTTGTCCAATTATATGTCTTATTTAACGCACTGCCCCAGGTTAAACTAACTGTATCCCCGGGTTTAGATTTTCCATACCATTGTGCAGCCGGACCGGCAAGCCATTCCCAGTCGTCTGACGTATGTCCTGTAGTCACATCGGTATACATATTAACATAACCAGTACCACTAGAGTCATCGGTTATAGTGTCTGTGACATCATTACCGGCTCCTGCATCAAAATCCGTTGCAAGAAGTACAAAATAGTCATCAGGATTATTTAATCCGTCACCAAACGTCACATCAAATTGTGTAAGAACACCTTCCGTTATTTTTATTTTCAAATCGGTAACCATATTAGGTGTTCCTGTAATGTTACCGTCGCTATCAATCTCTTGTTGTGCAAAAGTCGTAGGCATTATTGAAAATAACATTGACAGTGCCAAAAAGGCACTTAATATTCGTTTTTTCATGCTTTAACTCCTTCCAAGTTAAATTTTCTGTTTTATTTCATTCAATTATTAGGCATTTATTTTATGTCTATTTTATGTCTATTTTATTAAATTCATAAGTGCATCATATTTTTCTATTTCTGCTTTTGCCACGTCTGCAGAAACATATGGCGTACTTGAATATATAATTGAATATTGTATCTGATACCATGTCAAATCATGATAGTCTTTACCGTCCGCTATTGCGCCTTTTATACAATTCACTACGGCTTGTGTTGCATTTTTTCTTTGAGCCGCCGTCGATATTGCTCCTGCCGCTGTTGTTCTTTTTACTTTCAAAGCATTAAATACATCAACTTTCCAAGCATTAGAATTTGTTACAGCACTCCCTGTCACTACAAAATCATTATATGCCTGTTCAAGATATGTTGAGGCAGTAAATTTAAAAATAACTCCTTCAGCTCCTTGTAGCTCTATCAATTTGCCATCTACCGCATTAGCTTCGCTTTCATACGCTCCTGTTATTACATCTGAATTGTAAATATCCTTTAATTGATAACCAACAGTGCTAACTGCATTTGTCGGTGTAAGAACAACTGGAACTATCTCTTGATTCTTGGCAGTCACCGCAAGTGCAGTGCTGGCACTCGCACCTACTTGTGTTATATCCATTTTTACTCCAAGATCTCTCGGTCTTGTAACTCCATAGCCTAATTTATTAACACGTCTATATTCAAAAGAAATAGAATATGTGCTTGATGTTGCATTTGACGTTACAAGAGCATATTGAAGAGGTCCTATCGCTGAATAGTATCGGTCACCATTAAAGTCTAAATTTGTTCCCGGTGTATATACGGCTTTTACTACCAGTGTACCGCCGTCTATATCATCTGTGGTAACATCGGAGAAATCGAATGATTCCATATCCGGTTTTGTTTGACTTGAATCAACCGGATTACCGTCTGCACCAAGTTCCGGCATTAAGTCGAATGTGGTTGCATTATTAAGTGCCGTCCATGTATCTGACATATTTGAGGCAGATACTTTTGTCCAGCCACCTGCATACGGTGCGTCTGCATGAATCGTTTTACCTGCAAAGCAATATTCAAGTTTATTCGTCAGTGGATAATCTGAGCCATTCGTAACCGTTCCCGTTCCGCCCGGAGTTGTCGGGTCAGTTGAATTTGGACCGGCATGAGGATACTCCCCTCTATAATTATCCGTTCTTTCCTTGCTTGAATAATTCGTATTCGTCTGCAAGTCAGGATGAATGAACTTTTCTTTTACATAATCATTTACCGATTCGGTCGCGTCCTCTCCGACACCACATGTCAGTGTGCCGATAAGTGAATCGTCCCAATCGTAAAACATTGTTACGTAAATATCGTTTAGACTAAGTCCGCCCGCTTTCGCACTCTTTCCTTGTCCGAGTACAATTTCAATATCCTTATTCGCCGCTTGCTCACTCATTTCAAGAACGCTATCTGTATAATCATACTGATAACCTTTCATTGAAAAGTCCGCTTTATAAATCGTAAAGCCGAACTGTGCCGGTGATACGGAAGATACATCATCAGACGCGATTGTCAGCACTTTATTCTGCGTCCAATCACTATCCCATGCGGAAGTCCATTGATCTTCTATCTTCTTTTTCGCATTTTCATCGGCATATGTGAATCTCGCTACAACAACCGGATTTTGATGTTGGTCGGGATCAGGCGTAGCCTTTGGGTCAGGCGTCGGTGTTACGGTCGGCGTCTTTGTCGGTGTTGGTGTCGCATCCGGATCCGCCGTTGCACTTGGGTCTGTCGCATTATTCGGTACTACACCCGGATATTCCGCCCCCAAATACAAATAACCCGTTTTCGTCGTCTGATTTGTTGCCGTATCTGTTTTGCTTTCAATATATGTCAGCGCGGTATGAGTTGTCCATGTGTCTTTACCCAGCGTCGGCAACGCTCGCCTTGTAGCCCATGTGGTTGACTCACTCATATCCACCGCTGTTGCCTCATCGTCCCATGTAGTCGGAACTATAAGGCTCGGATCATATTGCAAAACCGCTCCAACCGATGAATAATCTTCGTAATCGCCGTTTACTTCAAGGCTGATTTCCATATAATTATCTTCACCTGTTATACGTTTTGCAACAACAGTTATCTCCGGCTTTGTCGATGTCACTTCATCGGCTAACACCGTAGGAAGCAATCCCACTGCCAACGCAAGAGCTGACATAACTGCTACTATTCTCTTTATCAAGCGGAACCACCTCCATTATTTGCATTAGTTATATTAGACGGATATGTTTTCTCCATATTTTGTTTCAAAAGTGTCAGATCAAACATATTAACCGCTCCGTCACCATTTAAGTCTGCCGCCTCAAACCGTGCTTTATCCAATATCCACGGTTTCTGACGGTTAAAAAATCTCATCAACTCCGCCCTATCAGGCAATTTGATGATTTCATCGCCGTTTATATCACCAACAATCATTTCAATAGTATCGGCAAGCGTCAAATCTGCATTATCATCCACTTGCGTCTTATCTATTTCGATTTCGGGATATGTAAGGTGCGATTGTTTCTTTACAACCATTTTGTAGCTGAACTGATTCGATACAGGCAACTCAAAATTCCACTCACATTCGCCTTTTTTAGTCGTCTTAGTGAGTACGCCGTAAAGATTATTGCCGGCATCATCGGTATCTGCCGATGTAAATGTATACATCGGTGTCGTTTCACCGTCTTTGTATATTTCAACTGTAACCGGTTTTGTATCATTCCAACACTTAACTGTACCGATTATATTATATTTACCGTCAGTATTGAATATATCAACTATTTCAACACCGTCAAAATGGTTCTTTGCATTATTGACTTCTGTGGTTTTATCCACGTCACCTTCCCATGACGCTGAATTTGTTACACCGTTTTCGGTTGCGCCCATTACAAATGTTTGTTCCGTAAGGTTTAGTGTTATCGGCTTGCCGACATAACCATCCTCCGGCATTTTATTCAGTCTGAACGGCACTCTAAGCAGATAAACTCTGTCATATCCATCAGTCTGTATAAAATCACTCAGTCGCAAATTTGTACCGTCGACTGATTTTATTGTAACAAATTCCGTTTTATATTTGTCTGTTTGGTCAATATCCCAATCACTTTGCAAGGATTGTTTATACAATTCCGCATTCTTCCAATACGCCACATCACTCGTCGTTACATCTGACTTGATATTGTTACTTTCAATCGTTCCGGCAAGGTCAAAGCCCGTATCGGTACTGATTCTAATATTGCCGTCGCAAGGAGTGAATATTTCACTGTCATAATCTATCGCAAAATCCATACTGTACAATCCGTCAAGGAAATACTTCAAATTCTGCGTATTTTTTATACTTATTCCAAACCACACAATACCTGAACCGGCATTATCCACATCATAGACATTATCCGCTGTCAAGTTCGGTGTTTGAGGTTTGTCCAAAGGTTTTGACGCAGTTCCGAGATAGTCAAGCGTTAACGTTGCCTTTTCCGGCGGAACTGTCGCAACCGGTTGTCTGACCGCCGTATCAGGGTCGAATGTCGCCATACTGTCACTAACCGTTGTCGGAAGTGATTCGTAATACGGTGTAGGCATTATATTCAACAGTGCGTTAGCATCTATCGAGTTGACATTTCTGTCTTCGGTGACATCTGCAACTCTGTATGCGTAGATTTTCGCCCATTCATCAGCAGAATTTATTATATCGGTATAGAAACCGTTATTCATTCTTTGATAAAGCATATCCGCGTCATTTGAATCAACAGTTCTGTCAAGGTTAATATCACCTTTATTCGCAAGAACCACTACAGGTCTTGTAAACAATCGTGTTGTATTATCAGTATCGGTAAATGTATATTTTAACGTATACACTCCCGGTCTTATATTAAGACTTGCCAACTCACTTATAACACAACTTGCTCCTGTATTTGCCACAGTGACCGTTTGCGATGTTGTTGTCATTATATCTGTTACATTTGTCGGAACATTGACAGTTTGAACTTCTATTGTACGAGTTACATTTTCCGCCGAAACTGTATTTCCGTCCATATCTTTCAGATTTTTAAAACCCGGATCAACAAACGTTTGTCCGTTGTATACAAACAGCGTATAAGGATTTTCATCGTAATTCACGCCGTCCCATGCATCTGTATAATATTTTGTATCATATGTATTTACCGCTTTGTTCGGTGTATATGCCGCATCATATGTATGATTTTTCGAGAACAAATCTTTTGCCGTTGACTTATCCGTTATATTGTCGGACGATTCGATTAAACCGTAAGGTGAATTACCCGGTTTTATATCAACATCAACCGCTTTTTTTCTGAGTATTGTAATCGTGTATTCAGCCGAATAATTTTGTCCGTCATTCAGGTCTGTATATTCTGTCTTAATTTTGACTGTATTAAGTCCTTCTTGAAGATCAAACAAGTCGGATTTATATGTCGTAACACTCGTTGATGTAGAATCAACTTGAGGCGCTATTGTCAATGTATTTCCGTTCGCTGTTGCTGTCACCGTCATAGACGGAGTTAATTCCAACAGTTTATTCTTCAAATCGAATTCAACAAAATTCTTTTCTACAGAGCCGTCTACAATTACTCTGTATGCGTATGTTGTTTCGTTAAATGTTGTCACCGCATATGGTGGAAGTGACTCTCTTAAATCGTTTGGCATTGTCTCATTTTCATTATAATCCCTCAAGTCCGCCAAACGAACCCACACATCATTTGTTTCACGATAAGTCGGTCTTACCGTTACATTTTGCGCTATCATCGTAAATGTCGTTGACATTTGAGATGCGTTTGCGAACGTTATACCATCATCAGTTTCCCACTTATCGAATGTGTATCCGGAATCCAAAATCTGAACATATATCGGAACAGTTTCGCCTACTTCATATGTTCTTGAACATATCCTGTTGCTTGTTTCGTCCATCAAATATCCCAATCCGATAGATTGTTGTACGCTGTCGCCGTTGTCAACAGTTACGGTATACACTTCATTTTCCGTTACCTTAAAGGTTATATTGAAATATGCCAATTCAGCATTTTTATTTGAGCCTATGCTGACTCTCGCCGAATATGTTCCGACCGCCAAGCCATGCTTTGTACGAATTTCAAACTGCGTTTTGTCGCCAACATTCAAGAAAGTAACATACAATGGTATGCTGTTTACAAAGCTTGTAGGACTACTGTCTGTAGCCGTTGTTCCATCAGTCTGAACGAAATCGGAAATTCTCATTGTCAGACTGGTTATATTATCTATACCGACATTCTCAAGCGTGTACATTTGTCTTTGTACATCGGCAGTTGAATAACCCACTTTCTTTGTATCGTACTCAAACGTTTTACTGTTAAGCACAACTTCTACCGGACTGTCCGCACTTCCTACATCAGTAGTAATCTTTATTGCCTCTTTTTCCGGTTCCGGAGTCGGAGATGTACTCGGCGCCGGCGACTCACTCGGATTTGGCGACTCACTCGGATTTGGTGACTCGCTTGGGTTCGGTGATTCACTCGGATTTGGTGATTCACTCGGATTTGGCGACTCGCTCGGGTTCGGCGATTCAGTAGGTTTTACCGTAGGCTGAATTGCCAGTGTTGTCACCTTTATTTTTAAGTAAATATCGTCCGGATTTTGTACATATCCGAAATTTGTATATGAGTAATCTTCAAGTTTACCGATAAGTGTTACTGTTGTTCCCTCAGTCGGCAACACAGTAGCCGTCGGATCACCTTCGATGCTCCAACTTACAACCTTTGCACTGTCATATTCAGACGGCTGATAACCGGTCTGTCCATGATATGCAATAGGAATTGTACTTCTATCAGGGAATGATATATATGTTGCTATATCCGCAAGACTTTGTCCCTCGTATACAGAGAACATACCAGCTCTACCCTCTGAATAGTCTTTTTCGACATAGTTATTTTCGTTTTCACCAAGATAATAATTAACTCTCGGATCAAACACAAAACCTACTTGTGCAGTTTCTGCATCATCTGGAGGAATTGCTGACAATTTAAAATCATCATTACCCAAGTTTATGATACTTTGTATCAATTCACGGTCTGTATTCGTCATACTCGTTGCACTGTCAGACATCGCATTAATTTTAATAACTGCCTGTCTGTTAACAATACTAACCGTTACAAAATCATTGTTATCTGTACTTTTTAATACCATTCCGTTTGGCAGGTATATATTAAAGTTTGTTCCGTCTTCAAAAGCCGCTCCGTCTTTAGGAGTAACCGTTATATCTAAGATACCCGTTTCTCTTTCAACTTCCGCAGTTATTGTTGCATCCTTGAGATAATCATTTCCCTTTAATACATTTCTCAACGCGTCAATATTCCAATTAAATCCGTCAGGAATTGTAAGCCAAGCCGGCTCAGGTGCTCCAAACAATGTTTTGTCAAATTCTTCTGTATATGTTTCACTGACAGGCGCAGTACCTGTTTTCAAAGCTTCCGTAACATCATCAGGCGTCCAATCCGTTTGGATAGGATTTTGAGTCGGAGAAACATACATATCGTCAATGCCGTCCAAAACAGGAGTTACAGTATCAGGCATTTCTAAATCATCCCAAATTTCCGGTCTGTTACTGTCACTGTATGACAAAATACGATTATCATATTTAAAGCCGGTAATTGTAACAGGTTTTACCGTAACTTTTACCGTTACAACTTTATCTGTACCTGCATAGTTTTGACTTACCGTATAAGTCACATTACCCAAAGGATTATACTCTGTTCCATTGCTATATTGAACTGTAAAAGTTTCATCTTCGGAGTTCCATATCATATTGCCCAGCACTTGCTGTCCGTCGGAATATCTCTGAACAACGGTATTCATTGTTTGGTTCAAATATGCAACCAAATCTGCCAATGTACCCGCTTTTGTCGCATCTGAGCATCTATTATAAATAGAATACGCAGTAACTGTTCGTTCTTCAACTGCCGGAGTTACATCAAGAAGTGTTCTGACAACTTTCCATTCTGCCGGAAGTACATCTACAAAGTATTCAATATGGTCATCTCCGACATACATAATATACGCACTATCATCTTCTATACTTAAAATACTATTAAGTTGACTTTGCGTCATATTACATACTTGAACAGGATCTACGATTTGGAAACTCATCTTTCCAAGTGAAACTTTCCTGTCAGATGCTAAAATACATTTTACATCTTCCGTTTTTGGTGAACCTATCTGTTTCACTCCAATATATTCACCGTTAGGGGTTTGCGGGTCCGGTACAAGGTTCATTTGTATCGAACTGCTCGTCAGCTTGGAATATTCTTTTGTCAAATAAGCCTCACTTGTAAATACTTCTGTATTTGCTTTAAAGGTATTCGTTGCATCAGTCGTTATATCATTAGTATCAAAGTTGGACGGAACTATATACCTGCTATCATAATCCAAAGTAAAATCCACACCGGTAGCATCAATATTTTCAATACTGACATCTACTAATGCTTGAATTTTTCCATTTGTACCATACTGCAAAGTAAAGCCGTCAAAAACAAGTTTACTGTCTTCTGTAACAACATTTGCAAGACTTATATTTTCTTTTTCCGCTGACACCGTAAAAACAAACGACGGCAACATCATACATATTATTGTCCATACCGCCACAACTTTCTTTATTGCAGCACTTTGTCGCATATAACCCCTCCCCTCCGGGTATATTTAATACGCTTATTTTACATTTTATGGAATTAACTGTGCGTATTCTTTTAATTGTATCCATATATATTTAATATACTACATCCCCCCCTAATTGTCAAGTTAACCAAATATGACAACTATGCTACATTTCCGTGTCAAAGAAAAGCCTATTTGGTCGAATTTTGTTTCTTATATAAATATAAAAGACAACGTACCCATTTGGGGTACGTTGTCTTTATTATTCAGTATATGCACTGATAAGAATTCTGCTGCTGTCTGTTCTATTATTAAGATTTGGAGCTTTTATAGTTCTATGAGTTGTGATATATAGTCTGTCTTTAGCGTTGTACTTATCGTCACCATTAAAGTCACATATCTTCTTATCAACCATAGCTTGTGCAGGAGTTATGTTTGGAGTAGTTGCGCTGTCAGTGTTTAATTCACTGTCTGCATCTTCAATATCATCAACAATAATTTCGTCTTCAACGATTGTTATCTCGGCGTCTGTAGTTATTGCCGTATTGTCTTCCTTAACGTCCTCCTCTTCGGCAACCGGAGTTTCTGTTTCAGTTACTTCTTCTGTAACTTCATCATAAACACCCATTACCGCAGTTCTCAAGCCCTCACCTGAATAACTGTTGCTTGACGAGCCGCTATCTGACGAACCGCTATCCGATGTACCGCTTGATGTGCTACTATCTGACGAACCGCTGTCTGATGTACTGCTTGACGAGCCACTGTCTGGTGAACCGTTGTCTGATGTACCACTCGATGTATTACTGTCAGATACTTTATCATCTGACGAATCTGTCGGTACGTTAACAGTTGTGTCGTCCTTTGTTGTACTATCGTCTGTCTTATTATCCGTCGGTGTGTCAACTGTTGTGTCATCCTTTGTTGTGCTGTCGTCTGTCTTATCACCTGTTGGTGTATCGACTGTTGTGTCATCCTTTGTTGTGCTGTCGTCTGTCTTATCACCTGTCGGCACTTCAGACTTTGTATCATTCTTATCATCAGTTGTTATAGCTCCCGCTGCCAAAGCATCCGGATACAAGTCTGCATAATCTCCGAAGATTTCGTCCATTGTATATTCTGTACCAGCCAACATTGACTTAAAGTATTCAAGGTCTTTTTCATCAATAATATCGTGGCTGTCACCCGTTGTAACTATATCACCAGGTATCAAATCAATTCGTCCGAAATCATACATTGCTTTAGCATACGATTCTTGAACATCAATTTCAGATAAGTAATATGTTAAGTAGCCTGCACGTCTTACCGTGATACTGTATACGCCTACGCCTGCCGCAGTAATTGTTTCTTGTGAGAATTCAAACTTACCGTCAGCTCCTGTTACAACTTTTTCTACAAGTGCACTGTCAGGATCTGTAATCACATCATATTGTTGTGCATCAGGGACTTTATACAAGCTTACTGTGGCAACATTGTCGCCGTCAGCAACTGTATTAACATTACCTCTGATAGTTGTTTGTAATTCCGAAACAAGTTTATCATGATCTCTTATAACCTTAACCTTATAACATCCTGTACCGCCGACATCATTTGTAATAATGAATTCAAAGTTATATACAGTCTTTGAAAGGTCAAGTCTTGCTATTGTAACAAGTTGATCTGTAACTTGTCTGTCAATTTCAACATTATCCAACTTAACTGCGATAGTTGTTTCTGCACTGTCTGTTGTATCTGCCGTTGCGGTAAATTCAATTTCTTGTGCAAGAACCGGAACTTTTACAGTATATGAAATTGTATTCTGTTCAAATTCAGGATCAAGTTCATAATATTCATCATCAGGATTATCGTCAGTTACCTCAAGGTTTGTCAAGAATGCTGTATTCTGTTGAATTACCTTAAGTACATATGTTGTCTTTTCCGTTTCATCAAGTGATGAGTAAACTGTTATGAAGAATATATCTTCATTTGACGTTGTACTCAAATCATAATCATTCGGAACATTATCAACATTTTCTGTTGATACACCGTTATGTGTTATGATAACCGTATCTGCCGGTTCTCTTGAAACTGCAAGAATATTTATGCTTTCCTGACCTGCCTGAACGATTGCCGAATACTTGAATATTTCTGAATCGAACGGATCAATTACTGTTGAAGATGTATCGTAGTCGTACAAGTCAGTGTCGCCATCGTCAAGAACAAGATTGTCAAGACGAATCTTACTCTGTGCTCTTTCACTTCTTCTTACTACCACTCTGTAATATCCAACATCGTCTGCCTCTGGGCTGATAACAGTAAAGTCGATATTTGCAGTAGCATCATCATCTTCCATAAACGATATAGGAAGAATAAATTCTTGAGCTATATCTGTGAACATTTCAACTTGATTTTCTGTTCCCAACTGTGCAAGAACAGTATCGTTTTCATATTCTTTCTTTATAACAAGTGAAACGCTGTTATCTGTATAATCAATTACTGTCTCATACAATCTGATAAGTTTGTTATAATTCTTATCAAGTTCATATTTACCGTTATTCGGTTCATCCTCTTCTACAACTGCCAAATCTGCAAGATATGCGTTACTCTTATCATAAGGAGCTCTTATAACTTTTAGAGTATATACCGCACTTCTCTCTTCGCTGTCGCCGCCCGGAAGAATCTTGTCATAAGTTATCTTAACCAATACTGTAAAGTTATCTTCATCAAGCGGTGTATCAATAGTCTTTCTGTAAGCACCGTCTACAGCCGGATCATTATAATCTACCGAACCGTCTGACAATACCTTACCTATTTGAATTCCAACGTTTTGGTAAGATTCTGCAATTACATCGAATTTTTCAACCGATTTACCGATATAAACGTGGTAATCACCGTAATTTGTACCGTTAAATGTTTCTGACATTACTGCATCAGGTGATGGTTCAACTCGTAGATCTGTCAAAATCGGAACATCTGTCTTATAAATATTAACAATGTATTCCGAAACATTTTCAAATCCACTTTCGGCGTATTCTGTTACTCTGAACTTGAATACTCCCTTATCTGTATCATCAAGTTGTGCCCTAATGTAGTCACTAAACTGTGTACTTACTGTATAGTTGTCAAGATATTCACTTCTGACAACATCATTACCACCATAAACATCAAATATTTCAATATAAGCATTATCATCATTCAACGGATATGCAAACAATTCTATATCTGATGTATCAACCATGACATTGTACTTATGTACATTGCCTGTCACTGACTTTTCAAATGTACCCATTGTACCGTTTCCGTCTTTGACAATAATGTCTTTCAAGAACGGTTCAAAGTAATCTGATTGCTTATCAGCATTGACGAACAATGTGTAAACATAACTGTTTCTGTCATCAGCTGTTACTCTTATCGTGTACTTTTCTCTGTCTGTAATGATAAGTTCTGTTATGTTGCCATCCACAACTCTTCTGCCGTTTACTCTTATAACCGCATCCGGATCGTTTGCTGTCAAATCAAATGGTAGATTATTAACCGCATCAGTATTTACAACAGTAGATGAGTATCCGTCTGTTATATCAACTGTATCACCGTTTACGCTTAAATCAGTAAGTGCTGTGGTTGACTTACGGATTATTGTCACTGAATATCTCTGTTTTGCCTTAGAATCATTTCCTGTTTCTACAATAACCGTTGTTACCGGTTTAGAGATTGCCACTGTGTTGCCACCGTGTACATTGACATTTGTTCCGTCATATTCCGGAGTTGCATTTATTACAACTTCATCTACATTGCTGTCAACATAAGCATAGTAGTTCACGTCACGAGTTGTAAAGTCTGTTGTAAGTTCTACATTCTTACCTCCGGCTGTTACTGTCAAGTCTTTCAAATCAACAGATTTAATCGTATCATGAGTACGTCTGTTAATTGTCAATGAGTATACACTTGTAGGATAATTTGTTTCCTTAGATGGATATACCATAAAGATTACTGTTGAATCTTGTCCTGCCGGTGATGTAACATCAAATGTTCCATCGTGGTTATTTACAACGTGAGATGTTGATGACACAGTTGCAACAACCGGAACATAATCCTTTGTTTCTTCAACAAAGTGTGTAAGCAATTCTTCTGTATCAACTGTAATAGTATCAACATCGAACGGCACCGTTACATAATAGTTATGTACCAACGGATCAAATACAGGAGCCATGCTACCCTTATCAACTGCAAGATAATCAAGTTCGGCGATTGTATCGTTAGGTCTTACAATATTTACAACATAGTGTACTGTTGTCTGAGATGCCTTAACACCTGTATCACCGTTACTCTTTATAAAATCAATTTCTGATGTAAGAACTATATCAAAGTAATTTGCACCATGTTTCAATTTTGTAATACCAAGGTGATTATCTCCCATATATGCTTTTTCAGCATCTGAAAGTTTTTCTCCGCTGCTTGTAATCGGCATATTGTTGATTGTCACATACATATTTGTTGTTTCATCGAAATACGGAATCATATTAATTTCTTCTGTATCTTTATCAACAACAACTGTGTAAGAGTATTGATCACTTCTGAATTCAGGAATTATAGGTAATTCTTCATTAGATTCTGTTAGCTTTAAGCCGTCAAGTTTCATATCAACGTCATACTGAGCTTTAGCTTTATCTTCGCCCTTGTTAATTACTACTGTGTATCTTTCCTTAGTTCCAAGTGTATTATCCACAGCGAATACAAGAACGTTATCACCCTCATATAGTTTAACGCCTGTGACGTTACCTGATATAAGAGTAGCATTATTAAGTTTAACGCTGTCATGCTGTCTTGCAGTATCTTCTTCAGAACCTACAGTTGCCTTTACCCATACCTCTGATGTATCGTTAGGTACATTCAGATAATATGCGTGTTCGGAATGATAGAAGTCACTTGATAATGTATATCTCGATTCTTCCGCTCCGGTTGATGAGTTGTAAATCTCTATCGGCAATTCAATATAAGGTCTATCCTTATTGTATGCTCTGTTTACAGTTACAACATAATGTTTTTCTGTTCCGTTAAAGGTTACAACCTTGAACAACAATTCAGTGTCACCGTAAGGGACATTGGTCATTGTATAAGTTTGTCCGCTCTCTATCTTCACAGAACCATTATTTGTTGCATTATTACTTACATAGATATATGACTTACCGTGTATTCCTACCGGATCTTCAACCTCTTCAGGTCTTAGACTCGGAGTGAACGATACAGTATCTACATCATAATCATATGAGATATAGTAGTTTGTCAACTTCGCATTAAATAGCGGAGTAACATTTGAACCCTCTGTATAATCCATATGAATTATATCGCCTGTATGTTCAGGTGTTGCACGATGTGCATCAATTATATAAGTTTCCTTTGTAATATTATCTTCGGCAGTTACTGTTATAACAACCTTGTTTGAACCGTAATGAAGCGGAATATCATTTAGTTCTGCTGTTGAGCCAAGGTTATAATACAACTCTTCGCCGCCTTCTTTTCTGATTCTTAGATCAGAATGTTCATCTGCTGCCTCAACTATCAATGAAAGCTTATCTTCATCATAAGGGATTGCAAGGAAGTATTCATGAACGTCCTTATCAAACATCGCTGTCAATAGTGCATAGTTTTCAGAATTGATATTTGAAAGTTCTGCATTATGGCTAAGTTCCATCATAGTAGAAGTTGTATCTTTTAATACTACAGTATCCGGTCCTGCCGCTCTGTTGATAGTTACTGAATAGTATCTTGCATTTTGTACCTTGCCGGCACCGTTAGATTCGCTTACTTCAAATACAACTGTGTTATCACCCTTTTGAAGAATCATCGGATATTCAAGCATATTACTTACGAGTGTCTTCTTTTCAACCTTATTGTTATTTGAATCAACATAAGTTTCAAGAAGATATACGTCGCAGTTCTGTGCGCCAAGGTTCTTCGACAATGATAGCTTAACTTCCATTGTATCTTCGTCTACAGAGTCATAGTAGTTATAATCGTATTGATTATTTACAAATACTCTTGTAAGCGGATTGCCTGTGTCGGCTCTCATTATATTGGTCAAGTAAGCCATTTCAGGATCAAGATTAATATATGAATCCTTAAACAATTCAATAGCATATTCTGATGTTGTCTTATTAGTGTTATAAACATTGAATATAACTCTTAGTCTGTCACCCTCTGTAAGCTTTGTTCCGTAAACAACCTGACGGCTGCTTACCTGATTTGAAGACTGATTGTCATTCAAACTTACACGGTTAACGATTTCATAATCGAATCCATCGTCAAACGGCACTGCCGTTATTATAATCGGCGTATCAGATTCATCAATTTCCTGAGGAATTGTAAAGTGATAAGTAAACTTATCAGATGTATTATCTTCAACCGGAACTGAAACTGTATCATAATATTTATCACCGATTTGAATTATAATATCGTTTAACTTAGCATAATCATCATTTGCAATTCTTGTTATGCTGAATGTGTAAGTCTTTGTAACAGTACCATCTTCTGAAGTTACATTTAGCTTAATGTCATTTATACCTTCCTTAAGCATAAACTTAACTTCTTCATTTTCTTCAAATATTCCGCTACTTGAATAGTTCATTGAGTTCTGGATATATGCACCTGTTGCATTTTCGCTCATTCTCAAATGCTTAAATGTAATATAAGTATCTGCGTTACTTACTGTGTAAGTATAATCAAGCTGCTCAGGTAGATATTCCGTGAAATCTCTATGAATATCAGCGTCTGTAGGCAATGTAAAGTCTGCGTTGATAAGGTCTGCTGCATTGCTCATAGTTTCTACAACAAGTGTGTAGTTTCTATATACAAGATTTTCAACATCGGCAACTTCTTTATATTCAGTTACTCCGATATTAATTTCTTGCGGAATTGATACCTTATCTTTTGATGTAAATTGCTTTCCTGTAGAGTCATAGTAGTCATAGTTCTGAGTTGCAAAGCTACCAATCTTTACAAGTTTTCCTACGCTTACTGTTATAACTCTGACAGTTGCCTCATTTACATACGACGGCATCTTAGCAACGTATGCACCCTTTGTACCGTCTGCCTTTACATAATCAGCATCCCACTTAGCTGTCACCGGCATTGCATAACCAAGTTCATTGCTTGTTTCAAACGTGCCTTCCGGTGTACCAAGCATAACTCTTAGAATATCAGGTGTTCCTGCCGGAATTATTGTCAATTTGTAATCCTGAGTATGAGTTAAATCACTGTTATCAGTCAATCTGATTGTCAATATGCTTGTGTTATCACTACTGTTATGGTCATTTGTACCACTTTTGGCTGTTGCCATATCTGTAGATGTACTTACTGAACCAAGCTGTAAACCGGCTGAGTTTATTATGCTTGTTGTTACGTATGACGGATCGTCTGACTGTGCCTTGACTACCGGCTCTGTATCGTAATCAACATATGCGAGATATTCATTTCCGTAACGTTGTGCTCTTATTCCGTCAACAATTAGTGTTTCAAGGTTAAGTTCACGTTGGTTACGATTAATCTTAATTCTGTAATCTCTTGTTTGAGTAGCGTCTTCACTCTCTACTCTTACGATAAACTTATTAATACCTGTTGTAAGTTTAACGGCTGTTACAATAGAATTCAATGCCGCTCCGGCAATATTCTCATGTCCTCCGACTTCTTTAAGTACAGTAATCAATGTGCTTGAATTCTTATGAACATGATTTGCATAAGCATAAATATCTACCTGTTCAACATTTGCTCCTACAGTTACTTCATAATCTTCAGTATCATAATTATACTTAGGATTCATTTCGTAACCTGTAACACCCAAACCTAATGTAGTATGGCTTAAGTCTGCATCGTTCGATCTGTGATGAACCATAATTGTATACTGCTTTGTGTAATCTCCAAGTACAAGAGTTACCGGAACTTCAGCATAGCCGTATTCATCAAGTTCAAGTTCTGACGGTGTGTATGCTCTTGTTACAGGGTTTTCTCCGCCCTCAGTAACAGGAGTACTCTTAGTCTGTAAATCATATATGTCATTGTAATCACTACCGATATAAATCTTAAGTGTTTCACTAATGCCTTTTTCTTTTACAGATTTCAGTGCTTCTTGTGCATCTGCAACAAAGATGTACTGGTCTTTTGAGTTATCAATGTTAATCTCATAATCGAATACATTCGGTTTAAAGTCTTTACCCTTGAATTCAATAGGATCTTCTGTAATAGCGTCAGGTCTTACTTCAAGTCTGTCAAGTGACATATCAACTGCCGTATAATTAATATTCAAGTAATATGCACCGTAAATACTTGTATTTGCAGGACGAATTATGAACATAAATTCGTTCTTGCCTTCCTTCAACTGTGTTACACCGGCATTTAATGCACCGGATGACATACTTCTCCACTGTTGATCCTGTGCAGATGTATTATTTAATCTTACCATTTCTATTGATGCCATCGGGTCAATAGCCTTGATATATACATTCGCCGTTGCCGTGTCATTGTATACATGAGATTCAAATACTCTGTCACTGCCAATAGTGTTATCTTCATCAGGAGCACGTCTTTCAACCGTTAGATAATCAAGAATGTTATCTATAGCTGACTTATTAATAAGTACAGTATATGTCTTATCAGGTTTATCAGCTGTTGCTGTTGCATAGATTGAGATTGGCACATATGTTGTTGCACCTTGAAGTGCGATATGTGAATTTGTAACAGTATTCGACAAGCTACTTATCTTCACTCTCGGATTCTGTTCACTCTCTGCTCCTACAACCGCATAGTATTCTGTATTATTAACATTTGTGAATATAGCTGTTACGCTTGACTCTGTCTGGTATGTCGGGAGTTCGCTTTCTGCTATATACATTTCTCTATCGTCATCCCAATTTGCATCTATTGTACTTTGAACCTTAACTAACATACCATAATCTGCCTCGTCAAGTTTCAAAATTCTCAATGTGTATGGGTTTTCGATATTATTTACTGACTTAACAATAAAGTTGATAATTGTTGTGTTATCAGGTAACGGAACATTCTTTAGAACTACCGCACCCGGTGTTGAACCGTCCGAATATCCGTCTACTATGATAGATGACTCTGCACTCTTTGGTACAATCTTAATATCCGTCATTGTCAAGTTCATCGGAACTGTGGCAATAAAGCCTGTATGTCCGTCTGTACTTGCAAGTTGACCGTTATCAACTCCGTTTTCATATGTGTACTGAACATAAATCTTGTCTACGCCCGTACCGACCGGAGTATTGATTATATCAAGTCTGTAATATGTACAACCGTCTTTATCATTGTATTGACTGTTCTTATCATTTTCAGGGTTATAAGAAACGCTCGCCGGTACAATTCTGAAGTATAGATGCTTTTCTCTGTCATTTACAACTGTCAATCTGTTAGTTGTCTTTAGATATTTAACATCGTCACTGTTTGCAACAAATTCACCCTTTGTTTCGTCATACATTTCAATAGTTGCATAAATGCTTCTTGCTTTTAGTTCAAACTTAGAAGTTGCCGATCCCTCAGGCATATTGATTACATATGTATTAAACATACCTGCTATGCCGTTAAGAGTATCTTTTTCTTGTCCGTTTGAAACTGCGGATACATCAGATAATGTCTTCTTATCTGTGTAATCCTTAATATCGACTGTCTTTCCGTATTCAAGAGCCGCATCGTTAGATTCACGTCTGATATTCAAGTTGTATTCCTTGATATTACCCTTACCGTCTTTCGCACGAACTCTTACTGTAATATACGGCTGATTATTCATCGGAACAGAGAATCTCATTCTTAGTGCATTTGGACCGCCAACATGATGATCTTCGTCTGTAACTAATATGTTGTTTCCGTCTTCATCAGTAGTATATTCAATCGGATAATATGCCGTCAACTCTGTTGTCTTATGGTTATTTGTTACATTGATATATGCAGTTGTTGCATTTTGGTTAATCAATACTTCATATGACGCAGGATCTGCAAGGCTCGCACCTATACTTGAAGGTGTTGCCAATCTACCCGATTCATTTTCAATATGGCTGACACGCATTACAACTGATAAGTCAGAAGTTATGTCGCCGCCGTCTTTACGGATTAGTCGTAAGATTACAGGAGTAATCTGGTCAGGAAGTCCGCTTACAAAGTTTGAAGAACCCACATAAATCATATATTCGTAAGGTTTTGTAACAAGAACTTTACCTTCTGTTGCAAAGCTTGGATTTTCTGAAATATGTTGAGTAAATGTGTAACTTTCGTTTTCTTCCTTAACGTCTGTAACAGCGTCAACGTATGCACTCTTATCTTTTGTTACAGCTTGGATTGAAACATCTTGTACATCGTATAAGATTTCTGATTCGTAAACCGGAATGTTATTTTCCAATCCGACATATGTAGCTTGGTTACCTTGAACAAATATATCCTCTAACGCAAGGTCATTGTTCTTTCTTGTCAAAGTCAATGTATAAGCTTTTGGATATGGGTCATTTGCTTGGTTTGCAACGCTTACTATATATGATTGACTGTCTGATGTGAAGTTTAGCTTAGCAACAACTGAATGTTTACCTGATACAGTCTTTTCATCGCTGTCTGCTACTTCTTCACCCGTCTGCATATCACCTATTACTGTAACGATTGCGTCTGAAATTGTAGCCTCAAATCTCATTGGTACGATAGTTGCACCATAGTTAATCTCAGCTGTAATTTCTTCACGTTCATGTGATATTGTTGCAGTCTGATAAGAATGTTCTTCATTGATATTATCTTCATCTATGATGTCCTTAGGCGCTACTTCTGCCAAATGCAATGTTCTGTCGTTTGAAACACGTTCAAGCAATAGACGATACTGTTTACCTGTTCCGACTGCGGAGCTGTTTACAGTATTCTGCATATTCTGTGATCTTACATAGATGTTGATTGTTACATTTTGACCCTTTCTTAGACCTGTAACTGTTGTAACCTGTTGCTTAATGTCGTACTTAGCAGCATTATGAATCTTAATGCTTGCATAATCATGTTCTGTACGTCCCTTAACTTCAACAGCTGTTACATCATTGCCGATATAAGCGATATATGTCGGTATTGAAGTATCTGTATAACCATGACTCTTCATCTCTTCAGCAGAAAGTTCTCTTGTATTAGGTCTTTCCATTGTTTCGATTGTTCCGACTTCACCTGCCCACAACGATACGAGTGTTTCTTCATCGCCGTCAGATGTCGGATACTGCTTAGTTTCAAGGTTCATATTATCCTTATCCATTGGATAAAGTCTAACTTCATAATACTTCTTAGTTACTCCGTCTTCGGCAATCGTTTCAAAGTTCATAAATGTATACTCATCTTTATCCATTTCCTGAATCTTGTTTGTATACTTATAATGTGCATTACCATTACCGTAAACATATTGATATTGCTGATTATCATTATAAACTTCGTTTTCTTTGCCGTCGCCTACACGAACAATAGTGTGTTTCTTATCCATTACAATCTGAGTTGTAATTTCTGATGCAGCGATTGAAAGCGTTACGGCACTGCTCTTCTTTCCTACATCATCTGATGACAAGTAACCCTTATATACAATTACCTCATGTCCGTTAGCATCAATATAATTCTTATCGAACTCTTCTTCTGCCATACTCTGAGTATTCATTGTAGCAATCATAATCAAGTCAATATCTGAATCTGCCGAAACAGTTGTTATATCAACCACATGACTTGAAGTTGCTGAATTATCTTCAGCTGTTATTGTAAAGCTTACTTGTGCCTTTTTATTAATTACATTAATCGGTACCAAGATGTAAGATGTATCGTCAGTCACTGTTTCGTGAACATAACTGTCGTCTACCTTAGTTACGTTAATAACAGCTTTGTTATTTGTCGATCTGATATAAACCGGAACAAGGACATTACCGTCTGCATCTTCTTCAAGATACTTAGTTGAAACGGTTACTGCATAGTGGGCCACACCATTTACATTTGTTGCCTTTGTCAAGTCTACATCACCAACATTTTCATCACTGCCGGGTACGATTAACTTTTCAATAGAAGCGTCGCTTGACTTTCTGTAAATCTTAATTCTGTAATGTACTTCCGTACCTGCCTCAGATGTTGAAACAATATCAACTATTGTAGGTACTGTTTCCGTACCTTCGGTATATGGATTAATCTTTACGTCTACGCTGTCACTTCTGTATCCGCCACTGATCTTAATATTGTAACTGAATTTACCTGATTGGTCAGGAGTTGATGTTGTTCCTGTTGCTGAGTAACTTGTATTCGGTTTCGTCAAATTGTTGTTTGTAAGTGCTTCGACAAACATTGTAACATTTTCTCTTGTTTCAGTCTTATCAATTCCGTATTCATATACATAAACTGTCTGACCGTTTTCGTCTGTTTCTGCCTTACTGTTTTCCTTGTTAACCTTTGTATCATTATCAAGGAATATTGTCAAATTGTCTTCATCCTTATACATCTGTGATACAAACAAGTTGTAAATCTTGCTTGTGCCTACATAGTTACCGTCACCAATATCTGTTCCGGTTACATCGTCTGCGGCTCTCATTCCCACTTGTACTTTGATAAGTGTTACTGCATTATCGCCTGTTACAAGGTCTGCCATTGGAAGAGTATTATCCTTTAATGTTGTACCGTCATACCATTGTGACCATGTGATATGTTCATCATTATCAGCATACAACTTAGCTTTATTAGCATAAGTTTCACTTCCGTCATTTGGTATATAACCGTATCTTACATAATAGCCGTCCTTGTCAATCTTGATTTGACCAAGAGTACCAGGAGCAACTCTTGCTGTAAACTTACCTGTTGCAGAATCATATGTTGCTTTATAGCCATTGTTATAATTATCTACTGTTGCAGGATACATTGTAACTTCAGGAATTAGGTTTGTCTTTATAACATCAAGGTTATAAGCCTTTTCCGTCTTGTTATCTGTTGCCTTAACAAATATATTTGTTGAAGTTGTATCCGCTGTAAGTTTAAAGCCTGTCCATGTATACTTGTTTACTGTATACTTATCGTTATCCTTAGTATCACTTATCTGAACATTTGCAAGTGTTTCAACAGTCTTAGCTGTTAAATCTACCTTTTCAAGATCTTCAGGAACATACGCTGTATATCCTGTGATATTACCGTCGTCATCCTTATTAGGAACTGCGATTACAGTTTGTGTTGTACCGTTAGTGTCAACGTATTCTGCAATGACGCTTTCAAGATCAACAACTGTATTCTTAATAAAGATTCTCAACGTTGATTCAGAAACCTGTTCATAATGCTGACCTGCATAATATACAACCTTTACAGGAATATCAAGCGACTTGCCTTCTTCAAGGTTAGGTACTTGTACAGTACCGTATCTCTGATTCAAAGTTGCGTCGTTATAAGTATAACTTACATTGACTCTGTTATCATCAGGGATAAGTCCGATATTAGTATTATCTGCACGGCTTACCAAAGCATTATGTGTTACGTTTCCGTTTTCATCAACAAGTTTAGTTGCCTTATCACCCGTTGAACCGTTCCACTCTGTATAAGCTGTCAAATCAAGATTGATTTGAGGAACAATTATAATTGTGTACTTTTCACGGTTTACTTCGTCTGTCGCAATGACATATGCGTATCTTGTAGATACTACTCCGTCTGTAAGAGCTACATTCTTTTCAGTATATGTCTTCTTTTCATACGGAACATTTGTCAATGCACTGTCAGTACTGATATATACTCCTGCAAGAGCATTATCCTTTGTTGTTGACGCAGTAAGTTCGGTTAACTTATTGATACCGTAAGGAACTCTTACTATGAATTCCTTATCTGATACAAGATATGTTGTATCAGCGTTTATTGTTTGTTCAATGCCGTCTGCATCTATGTACTTAGCGATTACGTCAATGTCTGTCTTATCGTTAATTCCGCTGATTCTCAAGTATGCCTTTCTATCGACACTTATCTTACTTGATGGTCTGATTGAAATTGTCAATAATACACTGTCATCATTAATCTCGTATCCGCTTATTGTCCATATATTGCTTGCGGTGTCTTCTGCTTTTGTTCCATTTGCTGAAACATTTACAAGAGCGCTGTCGCTGACTGCCTTAACATATAAGTCTGCCTTATCCGTTGTAACAGTTGCTTCATATACATCAGCCGTTGAACCGTTAATTACTTCTTTCTTAACATTACCGATTTCCTCAGTGCCGTCTACCTTAACTGATTCAAGACTTGTATTTGCTCTGTAGATTGTCAAAGTATATGTCTTATCATTTGTACCTGATGAAGGTTTTACATTGATATTGACATTCTGTTCATCGCTTGTTAACTGATATTCCTTATATTCATCATACGATGTCTTGTATGTTGTATTCGGTTCAATCTGTACCTTAGCCGAATTAGATTCTGCCTTTGCCTTAATGTCTGTCAATGAAACATTTTCATCTACTATTGCAGCATATGTATCATCGTCAACCTTTTCGGCTCTGACAACAATTTCATCGCCCTTAGCGTCTTCATATGTTAAGTCGATATAGTCAAGATTATTATTATCGTCCTTCTTATAAATTCTTACATATGATATGTTATTGAACGAACTTGGAATATTAGCATTTCCTACATTAACCTGAATTTCTGCATATCCGTCTTTCAATGCCAATGATGAATTATAATAGCTATTTGAAGAAGTTGCATTCGGTTCAGGTGCTGTGTCAGGAAGTATACCTGTTGTAAGTTCAGCATTAACGTCGCTTGCCTCAATTCGTATATCTGTATAATTGCCATCTATGAATATCTCATAAACATCAGCCGCTCTGCCGTCTATTGATTCAGAAACGGTTGTTGGATAATATGAATTACCCGATGCGTCTACTGTCTTTAGTTCAAGATTTGCGATATATACATTAACCTTATATTCAGCCTTAGCTTGTCCGTTTGATGATACAACAGTAATCTTCTTAGCAGTAACCGGTGCAGATACATCTTCAAGAACATCTGTATGTCTTGATGCAACTGTATTACCGTCTATCTGTACCATAGCTCCGGCATTGGCTGCCTGAGCAATCAAGTCAACAAGTACATCACTTGTCTTGTCAGAAGAAATCCATGCGTTATATTCGCCGTTTTCTCCCTTAACTGCCTGAACTGTTCCCTCAACGTTGTTACGAGTATATCTAACTTCTACTTTTTCAAGATCTGTATCTTCATTTGCCTTGTATACATTTAGATAAATTGTCTTATATGTATTTTCATCGGCATCTTCTGCACGAATTTTGAACTCGAATGTTGTCACTTCTCCGTTAAGAGCCCATTCTTCTTTTTCAAATACACTGTTATTTACAGCCGAATTTGGTAGAGCCGCACCTACTGATGCGTAATCACCGCTTACCATAGCGTTATTGCCGCTTGCTGTAACCTTAACGTGAACATTTGTCTTATCTTCACTGACAATCAATTCATAAACGTCATTTCCGTTTTTATCTGTTGTTGCAACAGCAAGTTCATTATCCATATCCTCTGCATAAACTTTAACTTCACCTATATTTAGGTTCTGTCTTTCAAGTTTTAGAGTATATCTGTATGAATACTTACTGTTCGGAACTGCTACATATACAGGGATATAGAATTCCTTAATGTCTTTTCTTAGATATACATCTCGGCTCCAATCTGTTTCTGTATTAAATTCGCTCATTCCTGAAGTCGGTACAGTCATGTAGTCCACATTTCCGCCAATCAATGTAGGCAATGTCATTGTAACTTCGGCATTTGATGCAAGTGCCTTTGTCCAAATGTCTATTGTTTCATCATCTTGGTCGATTTGAAGTGTGTAGATACCCTTGCTGTCAGCTGTAAGAGTTGTGTAATCGTCCTCATCTGCAAGCTTTGTCTTTAAGAATTCAAGACCGCCAACATAATCGGCTCTTTCCAAAACAAGCATATAGTCAACTGACTTTCTGCCACTCTGTGAAGTTACTCTTACAACATACTTAGTTGTTTCGCCGTTTTCAAGCGGCATATCTGAATCTGTCCATACACTGTCTGATGTTGTATCATCCGATGCAAGAACATTTTCAAGTCTGTCAATAACTTCAATTCTGCCGTTATTCTTAGCTTTCAAAACAACATTTGCTGTTTCGCTTGTTAAGTTGTGAGCATTATAAGAAGTTCCGCTTGCTACTACATTTGTATCGTTTACAACTACGCTCTCAAGTTCTGCAACATCACTCTGGCGTACCAAAGTAACTTTATGTGCTTGAGATACGGCTATGCCGTTTTCATCAGTTGCTGTTGAGATAATATCAAAGTCTACATCGTAGCTTGATCTTCCCGTACTTACAGGAACGCTGATTTCTATTGAACCTACTCTTGACTTCGTACCAACCTTTACAGTTGCTGTTGGGTCTTCAGCCTCAATATACAACTTAACTGTTTGTGCGCTGTCTGTAATTTCAACTTCATGTGAATCACAGTTACTTGATGTATCTGTATTATTTTCAGCAACGCTTTCTTCTGATGTGCCTCTTTGTGCAATAACTGTCTTAACTGCCGTATTGCTTGAAACCTTATTCAACCACAATGGATATAATGCTTCGTTACCTTGACCGTCGCTAACATAAATAGTTAATTCATTACAAGCATTGTTTAGATTTTCGACATTATACAAGTCGATTCTACGTTCAAAGCTACCTGTGTCCTCATCTGCAACACCTGTTGCAAGTTTTGTACCTTGTCTGTAAAGTTCAAGTACATAACCGTCTGATGGTGCATTTAGTGAAACAGTTACATATTCGCTTGTGTTTTCTTCAGGGATTACCGCTACATATTCGCCGTAATCATTAGCCGCAATACGTCTTGATACAGCCTCATCATTATCCTTAACAGATACTGAGATTTGCTTTAACTTAGAGTCACCCTTTGTAATTACAAGATTTCTTGTTGTGTATTCAGTATACGGATAAACTGAGATATTTAGCGGAACAGTGAATGTTGTTTCTCCTGCCTTGCTTATATCGTAATCCTGTTCATCCTCATACAATGCCCAATCGAAATCTCCGATTTGTACCTTAGCATCCTTATCGTTTGCCTTTACATAAACCTTAACTTTCTTTGCATTCGGAAGTGCCTGATATGTGTACTGTATCTTATTATAGATAAGTAGATTATCGTCGGCTCTTACCTCTTCAAGTTCAGGCATTCTTCTTGTAAGAGTCAAGATATAATGCTCTGTTACAAATTCATTATCAATATTATGTGAGGTTACTGTGAACGGTAGATTTACTACATTCTTTCTCATTGTATAGAATCTTGTCAAAATACCGCTTGTGCTGTTTGCTATAACAGTTGAACCGTCCTCATCATAAAGTGTAATACCTTGATATTCATTTACACCCTTGATTACAATATCACCGTAATATTCTTTTTCATTTACAAGGTTTACAATATACTTAGCTTTGTACTGCTTTTGAGTACCGTCGGCATCTGTGTAATAATCATCTGAGTTAGGACTAATCTTTCCTGCCTCAATGCCCTTGAATGAAACGCTTTCAAGATTTGTATCGTCATCACCTGCATAAAGGATTTGAAGTTTGTATGTCTTGCTTGCCTTTCCGTCTGCGGCGTCAACTCTGAATTCAAAGTTTGTAGTACCGCTTTCGTTCTGTGCGACATTTTCAAATACTCCGCCTCTGTATTTTGATACAGGTGTTTCGATTGTGTCACCCCAAAGTGTTACAGTTGACATTGCGCCCTTAGGCATAATTGTAATATTTACAGGGTCATGTCTGTTTACTGTTGCAACATATGTATCATCTTCTATTGCAAACAAGCTTATATCTACAAATGTATTTTGACCCTTTTGTACTTCTGTATCATTTACATATACTTTCTGTACATCAGGAATATCACGATCTCTTGTGATATTCAATGTATAAACTTGCTTGTATCTGCCTGACGATGATGTTGTTTCTATCTGATAAGTAGTAATTCCGGTTTCAAGTGTACGTTCTACAATAAGTTTACCGTCTGCCTTATCAGCTGTTCCTCTAAATTCGATTGTTGTATAACCGTTTAGAGCATTTACTTCAATCGTTGCAGGATTCCAGAAACTCAATGGGTTATCCTTATCGTATGTCGGAATTGACGCATCATAGATTGTCGGATTTTCCGGACGAGGTATAGCCTTAATTGTATTAACGATAATATCTCCCAAATCTGCATTATGAGATGCAGTATACAATGCAATGACATATGTCTTCTTTGCATTCGGAGTCTTTTCATCGCTTTCATAAAGTTTAGACTTAACTGTTACCTCGATTGTGTTAACCTCATTATTAAGGTCAACATCATACATATAACCTTCATTTTCCCAAACATTTGAAAGTGTGCTAAGCGTCTGATCGTTGATAGCTACAATGTTTGTATTTTCTGAATTTGTTTCAACATATGGTTTAACAGATTTTTCTGCAACCATAAAGTTATATTGGCTGCTTTCTTCGATGTATGTACCTTCTTGACCGTCTATTGTTACTATCTTCAAGCTTACATCATCATCTACACCTTGTAGACGAAGGATATAATCTTGTGTTGCGCCACCGTTATGCGGTGCAACTGTAATACGATAGTATTCATAGTAGTCAGGAGCAATCTTAACACCGTCTTTTAGTACAAATTCTATTGTACCTCTGTTTGTATTGTTTTCAACCGGCTGTTTAATCGGTTCAAATATGCTTGCGTCACTGTCTGCCGACTTAACACGAACAACATTTGTAATTGTAGCATGTTTATCTGTCGGAACAATCTTGATTGTTGCATCTCTCGGAGGAACCTTACCATCCCATACAGCCTCATGCTTAACGCTGTTATAATGACCCGGTTTATTCTCCTCAATTATAATCTGCTCAATTCCTGTGTTGCCGCTCTTTGTTGAAATACGAAGTGTGTATGCTTTGTATTCTTCATCGCTTTCGGCATTTTCAGCTTTAACACGAATTTGATATACGCCGTTATTTACATTCTTCATAATGTCGCTGCCCAAGTCAACGCTCATATTTGCATCAACGTCAGTGTAATTTGTCTGTGCAACCCACTGAGTTCCGTCATACTTAAACAAACCAACCTTAGCGCCGATTGATTCCGGAGTAAGAACTGCTGTTGCCTGTGCCTGTGAACTGCTTGTGTAAATGATGTATTCTTTAGTAGATTCATCATATTCAACTTCTGCATCCACATTGCTTGATGTAACTGTATCAAGTTCTGCAGTTTCATTCTTTCTTGTTAGAATTAATGTGTAGTAACCTCCGTCACCCTCACCGTACGGTGCAAGAGTTCCGTCTTGTGCAGTTACATAGATTCTTACGTTTTCAATTTCTTGATCCGGAGTTTCTATTGTCTTTGTTTCAGTCTTTACATTTGTAGGAGGTGTTGAATTAATTCCTACAAGTGCATAGTTACTTTCAGCCTCTGCCTTTAATTCATAATCCTTAGCTGTGTAAGAGATACTTGATTCAAATACACCATTGTTATGTTCAACCTTCTTGCCGTTGATGTACAATACAAGGTTTGTATTGTTATCCTTTAGGTTAGAAGTGAATGTGTATTCCTTAGTGTATTCCTTAACGCTACCGTCGGCGAATGTACCGAATGCGGCATGAACAAGAATCTTATATTCTTGCTTAGTATATGTTGTGCTAAGCATTTGATCAAATGTAACAGTATTATCGAATACATTTCCTATTGTATTTGATTCTGTACTATAATGATTTGATTCGGAATCAATCGTAAGCGTTGTTCCGTTTGTTGACATAATATACAACAAACCGCTATTTGTATTCTTTTCTTCAAATACATAATAGTTTCTCTTTTCACTGTCATAGCTTGTCGACGCATTGTTGTACTTCAAGTCTACAATACCAATGTCAAGTGTATGAAGTTCTACATTCAAGATGTACTTCTTCGTATTACCTGCCTCGGCTGTAACTGTTACAGGAACATGGAATATGTTTCTGTTATTTTCATCTCTCTCAACAAGGTTAAGCGAGAAACTTACGTTTCCGTCAGCGTCCGGCTCATATTCAGCCTTGCTTGAGTCAATAGTAAGTTTAGCCTTAGGGCTTGATAGTTTAACTGTAAATGCCTCTGTATAAGATTCTTTTTCAGGGTTATCAAGATCCTCATTTGCGAATACAGTAAATCCAGGTATTTGATTTTCATCTAATCTTTCTGTTGAATCACTGTTTTCGTAAACTGTATCAGGATTAATTGTAACACTGCTGATATTAGCATCTTCAGACTTCTTATTGATATTAAGAATTATCGGTGCATCTTCGTTGGTAATCATTGTACCGTTATCTGCATATAGATAAATCTTAACAACAGTTGTCTGACTGTCAGGGTCAATAGCTTGACCTATCTTAATTCTTTCACCTGAATCTTTATCTACATTAGTACCATTATAAACAAGTGGGTAAACTGATGTATCAAGATCAAGTTTCAATGTTTCAATCCATGAACGTTCGCTCGGTGTATCCGGTGTTTCAGATGTATCTGTGTCTTCGCCGTCTTCACCTTCATCGGCAGTATTTTCACCGACCAATAGTGAGATAATATCCGAACGATTAGCTATTGCTTTAATGTCTATGGATGTCATATTATTCGGAATACCAACTGAATATTCACCTGTGATTGAATCAGGACCGTCTACAAGTGTCCATTCTGATGTTCCGTCTGAATAACGAATGTTTACATACAAATTCTTTAGAGTCAAGTCAGACTTATCTCCACGAATCATTAGATAACTTATATCTGTCTTACCGTTTTCAGCTTTGATTACTATAGGAACAAATATTCCCTTTCGTAAATCAGCACTTACTCCGGCAGTCAAGTTGTATCTGTTGCCGTCTGTCAAATCGTATGCTTCAATCTTCTTTTCATGTGTTGAGTAATCTGAATCACTCAAACTACTGATGTAATTCTTCTTAACTTCTACGTTAGCAGAATTATCTGACATAATAGCATAGTCTTCGATAGCAAGGAATTTACCTATTGCAACCGATGCGTGGTCATCCTTTGTCACAACTCTGATTGCAGCATTCTTAGCTGTATCAGATACTGTGATGAAGTATCCGTCAAACTCTGTATCATATGTATCGCTATTGTTATTGTTACTTGTCGTCTTATTGTAATTTGTCTTTACAGTAGACTTTTCTATTGCCTCTGCCTCATCTGAAATAGCTGAAGGTAGTTCACCGGCTTTGACAATACCGCCGTCAAGTGATGTATCTGCCGATTGAAGTTTGATGTAAAGTTTGTAAACCTGACTGAATCCTGATTCACCTGTAACTTTAAATCTTAGATACTTAACCGCAGTAGTATCATCTGACGTGATGTAGTCTTGAACTCTGATTGTCTGATTTAGAACTTGTTCAAACTTACCACTCTTACCTGCTACATAACTTACTTCTTCATCCGATACATCCGGTGAAGATGCAATCGTTACATAAGCATTAGAGCTTGTAGCCTTGATTTCAAGATCTATACTCTTATCATTGTCATAATCCGATTGCTTAATTGCAAGATAATATTGATATTCTTTATCGCTATTCTCTTCTTTTACTATTGTATATCTTGATGATTCAGGAGTAGATACGTCCTTAACGTATTCAACAGTAACATCATCCTTAACATAAAGAATTGTAAGAATGTAATCCTTTGTTACAGATCCGGATTTAACCATAAGTTTATAGTTAGTTTCCTTATTAACTTCAGGATCAAGTGCCTGTTTGCTGAATACGATATATGGTTTTTCACCATCGGCAATCTTAGATGTAACTGACTTATATTGTCCCATCTTATAGTCGCCGTTTTCAAATTTACCTACCGCAACCTGTTCATAAGGCTGATCAAGGATAACCTTAATATCTGTGCCTGTTTCACTGTAAATAACCTTTGTTTCAAGCAATCTTGAATCATCTGCATCGACTGTTGCTGCAAAGAATTCATTCATCTTATCAGTCTTTGCACTTGCGTTAATATTCAAAGAATTCTTAATAACCGCAAGTTTATATGATTCTTTTGAATACTTAGTATCAATCGGTTCTACGCCTACGCTGTAGTTTGTGATGACACCGTTTGTATTACTGTTAAGTGACGCTACGTCAAGATATGGAGCAGTGCTTAAATCGCCTCCGTATTCAACGACTGCCGCCTTAGCATTTACAGTATTTCCGTCTGCGTCTGTCTTGACTGCCAAACTTCTTGCCTCAACAAGAATTGGTCTGTCATCTTCGTAATTATCAATCAATGCTACATATTGTTGTTGAACAATATCATAGTAAGCATCAACAGTTTCAATTACTCCATTCGCATCGTCATAAACTGTTACCGTGATCTTATTCAATCTCGGATCGGCAGAATTCTTGTAAATACGTATTGTCTTTTCTTGAGGGCTGTCGTTCTTAGGGAAGATTGTAAACGGTACGTCTTCATATCCGTTTGCGTCCATCTTCTTCTCATCAAGAACATATGTAACCTCACTGATTGTCGATTCAATCTTACCGTTATTACCTATCTTGACTTGTCCGCCTTCAAGTATTGTAGATACTGTGATAACTGCATTTTCTGCATCGTCATCTACAGATGCTATATACCATGTTCCATCCTTAGACGGCATTATTCTTGTATGGTCAACTGCAACATACGGATCGTCCTCATCCTTAACTTTGATAATATCAAGGATATATTCGCCTGAACCGATGTTACCACCTATTACAGTTGTAGAAATATTTGTTGTAACAAGTGTGTTTGTACCGATGACAAAGTCTTCATATACTGCCGGACTTGTTAATCCTTCCTTATCAGGGTTAACACTGCTGTTATTTCTGTAGGCAATGTTTGTTCTGTCAAGTGTAGTATATGTTGTTATATCTGCAAGAGTAACATTTTCAGGAACAATTACCTGGTATCTGTTTTCTCCTGCCTTAACTGCCGTATAAGTCTTGCTGTCTGTTGAAACAGTAATCTTCGCAATAGATGTTGCGTATGATTCCTTATAGATGTATAGGATATAATCATTAGTTGTTCCGTCTTGTGCCGTTACTGTAAGCTTAGTTGCCGTAAAGTTACCGTTAGTTGCAACTTCTGATGTACTGTCTGTACCGATAGCGATATTCTGTGCGTCAAAATACTTACCATGATATTCATTTTCAGTATGATCTGAGTTTACAGGAATTGATGCTATTGATACTATTGACGCTTTCTGACCGTCAATGTAAACAGTCGCTCCGACAAGTGGATTATTATCACTGTCTGTATCAGGAGCGATATAGTAGTAATAATCAACCGTTCCGTCTTCTTTTAGTACGGCTGCCGGAATATGAGTAGCACCATCATAATATGTATGATCTGCTTTGCCGTTTATTGTATCCTTGTTATAAACAGGTGTTACAGAAATATGATGGATTGTTGCATCGCTTGACTGACCGATAATAGCAAGTTTTGTTGTTCTTACCTTATCGTCATTTGTAAAGTCAAGGTAATACAATGTAACATCTTCAGCCTTAACATTATCAACTTGATAATAATATTCACCGTTTTCATCCAATTTCTTTTCGACTGTGCAATCAACTGCGTTTCCGTCAGCGTCACGAAGTGTCAAAGAATCTGACATTACTCTTGAACGAATTCTTAGGCTGCCTTCACCCGTCTTAGATATAGGAGTAACTACACTGTATAGCTGAGTTATTCCGCCCTTTAGAACTACTGCATTATATTCTTTACCTGTTTCGTCTGTGGCTGTTTCTATAGTATAGTCTGTACCATACGTCAAGAATCCTTTGTCAAGGAACCAATCTGTATCCTGAACTTCACCGGCTGTACTGATAATTTCATCTGCTTTTTCAGGATTTTCAATATCGTAGTACAAATAGCCAACTCTGTCGTCTTGTTCTGCAATTACTGTGAATGTTGCATCAAGTTCTGTCGGTGTTTCATTATCAGTAACAATAAGCATTGCCGTACCGATACTAACACCTGTAACATTTTGAGTTGTCTTATCATATGTGATTATATCACCTGTTGTATCTCCGATATTTACAACTTTTGCTGTGTAATCGCCTCCGTTAGTATTTTCCGGAGTTGTTACATAGAATCTTGGTAACTTGATAGTTACCTTTCTAACGTCATTTACGCTCATTGTTGCGGCACTTGGCTTAATTTCTGCCACATCACCTGCAATAATTGCCGGTTCGTAAATGATTGAGTTAGTCAGGTCGCTCGGTCTACCAAGAGCCAACTGACCAATATCATTGATACCAAAGCCGTAAACCATACCGTTCTTAGGATCGCTTGTATCAACCATACTTCTTGAAACGATTGTGAATGCACCGCCTGTAGATACTGCCAATGCCTGTAGATTTTCTCTTGTACCTGCTGATGCGTTTTCAACCGTTACATATGTAGGTTTTTCTACATCTGCCGTACCGTTACCTGTCTTAGGATCGCCAAGACCAAGTCTACCGTCTGCACCGTCGCCCCATACTGCGATATTCTGATCGCCAAGGATAGCAACATTATGAGTTGCACCTACTTCAAGGCTAACAATGTAGTCACTGCCTGTAAGATTTGATTTATCTACAAGTCCAGGAGCTGCAATTGTTGTTCCTTCAATAGATTCTGCCTCTCGTCCAAGTTGCTTTTGGTTGTTTTCACCCCATGTAATAACATTACCGTTATTTAGTAATGCCGCTGAATGATTAAGACCTGTATAAATACGAACTACATCATTACTGTAATCAGTGTTACCGACTTTAAGTTTAACTTCTGTCGGTTCTCTGTAGATCTTTGTATTTATACTGTTGACATCAATCTGACCGCTGTCGTTGCTGCCCCATGCCCATACGCTACCGTCGTAACGAATTGCATAAACTGTCTGACCGCCTGAACCACGGCTGATGTCAACAACCTTATTAAGACTCTTAACGATTACAGGAGTTGATGAGTATGACTGTGATGAGTTAGAGTCATTACCAATCTGACCATAGTCATTCCATCCCCAAGCATATACTATACCACTTCTTGAAAGTGCTACTGTATGATATGTTCCGACCGATACCTTAACTATATCTGTTAACTCAACTGTTTTAGCGTTTGAATCTGTCAATGTTACACGTTCAGGTGACATAACCATATCACGAACTGAAGGATCATAACCAAGTCCAAGTTGTCCTCTGTTATTTAGACCCCATGTATATACATTACCCTTATCTGTCAAGGCTACTGAATGATACTCACCGGCGTAAACCTTAACAACATTTTCGCCTGTGCTTATAAGCGTACCGTCTGAGCTTTCTTCAACTTTTCTTAGATCATCAAAGAATGTTAATCTCTGAGGAACATTTTGAATTACGTTATCTGCCGTTCCAATACCAAGCTGTCCATATGTGTTGCTACCGAATGCCCATACGCTGCCATCCTGCTTAAGCACTATTGTATGCGCTCTGCCTGATGCGGTCATAGGTGCTACGATTGATGGATTTTCTTCTGTTCCTTGCTCGATATTTGTTACAAAGTATACAAGCTTTTCACTTCCGGCACTTGTGCCGTTTGAATTCTTAATTGTTCTTGTTACAACTATCTGTGTAAGACCTGTAACAGACTTACCTGAAACATAAACATCTCCGTTTTCATCAATTCTTGCATCGGCAATATCGCCATTAACGCTTACAGCTGTTATATCAACTGAATCGTTATAATCTAACAATAGATTGAACTTAGATACATCAGGAACATTAAGTTTAACTTCATCTCCGTCTGAAACAACTGTTACTTCGTTGTCTCCAGCAACAAGTCTTGATTCACCTATCATAACAGGAGTATCACTGCGTGTTTCGATTGTATCCAATCCAAATTCTGTACCATTGCCTTGTGTATAGTCACCGAAACCGTATACAACACCGTTTCTGTCGGCAAATGTACTGAACTTATTACCGGCCGATATGCTCATTGCATAAACATTGCTTAGGAACATTTCGTTTGCTGTAGGCTTGCTTATATATTGAATTGTACCGTCGTTCATACCACCAAGACCAAGTTGTCCTAATGAGTTATCACCAAATACATAAAGCGTACCTGTTTGATTTGTTACCATAGAATGATTATATCCGGCCGATATATCAAATATTCCGCTTGCCTCAACTGTTTGAATCGCCGTTGTTTCCAACAAGTTTCCGTTACCAAGTTGTCCATAACTGTTATCACCGAATGATGCAGCATTTGTAGTATAGTACAATGCCAAGCCATGGTTAGTTCCGGCTGATACAGCTACTACTGATGCACCAAGGAATGAAGGAACCTTTGTAGGAATTCTTAAATCTCCTGACAAGTTGTAAATACCAAGTTTATTATGTTCATAATTACCTGTAGCATAAACTGTTCCGTTCATCTGCAAGAATAGTGTATGATCTTCACCTACTGAAATTTGTCTTACATTAGCAATCGCAAGTTTCTTCGGTGTTGCAACTTCTGTTTCATCACCAAGACCAAGTTGTCCGTGTGTATTATCACCCCAAGCATATACGTTACCCTTATTTGTAAGAGCCATACTGAATCCGTTGCCTGCGGCTATTGAAACAAATTTTTCTCCTACTCCAAGGTCAACATTAACTCTTGTGAAGATATGTGATTCACCGTCAGCAGTTGTTATACCAAGCTGACCGCGGTCATTATTACCGGCTGCCCATACAACGCCATTTTTATCAAGAAGAAGTGTATGATCATATCCTGCGTCAGCATCAACGTAAATCTTTGATGTTGTAAATGCCGCTACCGGTTTATCACTTGTATCTGTGTTGCCTGTACCTAGTTGTCCGTGTGTGTTAACACCGAATCCCCATACACTGCCGTCGTAACGTACAGTTATTGTATGGTTTGTTCCTGCCTGTACTTTTGGTTGGAAGTCATAATCAGCATCTTGTGGAAGAACTACAATCTTAGCAAATGATGTCTTATTCAAGCTTTCGTTTTCTGTTACTTTGACATATGCAATTCCTTCTTTAAGTGCCTCAATACTCTTTCCGTTTTCAGGAACTGACAGAACAGCGTCATCGACTACCATTCCGTTATTTTTAACATCATATTTGAAGTTATAATCAGTATTTGCACCTGCCTTAGCGGTGTAAACGTTGAATGCCTCAAATGATGCCTGTAAGTCTGCCAGTTCACCCTTCTTGACATAGATTGTACCGTAGCCTGAAGAGATAATGTTACCGTCTTCGTCTACCTTATTAATTTCAATCTGACTGTCACCGCAGATAACAAACTTACTGCTGTTTTGTGTTTCACCGTTTGCAAGCTGACCAAGAGCATTTTCACCTTCGCCCCAAACTCTACCATCTGAATCAATCAAGTATACTTGATTATATCCGGCTGAAATTACATCAACGTTTGAAGGAGCTGAATCTATGATTGTTGCAACTGACATACGTTCATTTGTTGCCGGATCTTTGCCAAGCTGTCCTGAACTGTTGTCGCCCCAACCATATACTGTTGATTTGCTTGTCTTATCGGCTAATGTTTCTGTCTTAACTGCGTATGAAGAATATTGACCTGCCGCAATATCCGATACATCTACTAAGTATTCGTTTTCACTTATCTTAACTTGTACCGCATTGCTTTCCGCATTTTCACTGTTACCGATTTGACCGTATGTATTATCGCCATATGCCCAAACTCTGCTGTCTTCATCAAGAATAAGCAAATGATCTCTATCTGCCACTATCTTAACAGCCGATACATCACTGTTATTCTTCTTTATTGAAACCTTCTGCGGACTTCCTGATTCATCAATCCTCCATACCATACCGCCAGTTGTACGAGCGTACATTCCACTGATTTGTGCAACGCCTGTAAGGTTTGGAATTTGAGCAATCTTTCTTGAGTTGTATACGAACATCTCACCGAATCCATATACAAATCCGTCATTTGTAAGAACAAGAACACTGTTATCTGTTACTGATACACTCTTGACATTTGTCATAACTTTTCCGTTAGGACCTGTTACGGCAACAGGAGTTACTGACTTAGCCGCTGTTGTTCCGCCGCCAAGCTGACCGAATGTATTATCGCCCCATGCGTAAAGCTTGCTTTCTTCACTGCCGTCTGCATTCTTCTTATATGTTACCGCATAAGCTGAATTCTTACCGGCTGCAATGTACATTACGTCTTCGGCAATAGATACCATACCGATTGTATCTGCTGTACTTCTGCCAAGTTGATCTGATGAGTTGTCACCCCATGTCCATACACTGCCGTTCGCTTTTAGAACAACTGTGAATCCTTCACCGGCTGCAACCATCGGTGTATACTTATCATCTTCACTGCCACCTGAAACTGTTACAACAACGTAAGCCGAAACTCCGCCACTTGTAACCTTTAGGTTAGCCTTACCGGCTTTAACACCTGTCATTGTTTGAGGTGCTGATTCTGATACTGTAAGTATATCCTTATTCAATGATGTGTATGTTACATTTGTTGAGCCCGTACCTGTTAGACCTAACAAGTTAAATGCGTCTGTTGCACTGATTGTCAGCAATGGGTTGATTTCAACTGTATCACCCTTTCTGATAGTAAGTTCAGAAGGAGTTACATTAATTTCACCCTTACCTACAAGTACCGGTACTGATGTATTATCAACATCAAGGTTACCAAGTTGTCCATTATTGTTTAGACCGTATGTCCACATATATCCTGTTGACTGAAGTGTTGATGTAGCACCGTATCCGGCATCTATTGCAATTATTGAGAAATCGTCTGCATCATCTGTATAAACAGTCTTAACAGGTAGTGATACTTTACCGCCGACATCTGTTCTGCCGATCTGACCAAACTCATTGCTACCCCATGTATAAACAACGCCCTTATTATCGCTTGCATCGTTCTTTTCGATTGCAAGTGCAACGCTGTGTTTATCACCGGCTGATACGCTTATAACATTTTCAAGTAGTTGAGTCTTATCACTGTCAAGGTAAACAAATTCAGGATTATTCATATTACCGTTGTCAGATTGACCGTTACCAAGTTGTCCGTATGAACCGGCACCCCATGCAAGTACATAACCTTCTGCATTAAGTGCAAGTGTATGATCATCAGCTGACTTAGATGAAATATCAACAATGTTATTTACAGAATTGTTTTCACCCTTGAATATCTTAAATTCAGGACTTGTAGGGTCTGTAGGTAGTTCCCAAACAGTACCGCTTGTCTTTAATACATATCCGCCGCTTATCTTACTTACCTTTTTAACAATACTCATTTGTGTCGGTTTTGCACCATAGCCGTCACCGGTATATTCTCCGGTGTCAATATCTATTGCCGCATTACCGAATGCAAATGTATTTCTGTTAATTCCCAAAGGTACTGTAACTCTTGAACCATCATTCTTCTTAGCTATTGTAATATTTGATGTTCCTTCTGTTACGATAAAGCTACTGTATTCACCGGCAAATATATCTGCGATTTCGATATTCTTTAGATAATTTATGCCGTCAAATACACCTGCCTTAACAGGCTTTGTCGAATATGTTGTTGTCTTGTCTACACCAAGTTGTCCGTATGTATTGTCACCCCATGTCCAGATGTTTCCGTCTGAATCAAGTGCGACTACATGAGCTTTTCCTACTGCAATCTTTGTTATATACGCATTTGATGCAAGACCGCTGAATGTTACTTGTGTAGGAATGATATTTCTATCAGAAGTACGTCCGCCTTGTCCAAGCTGACCTTCTGTATTCTTACCCCATGTCCATACTGTACCGTCAGCTTTCAATGCAACTGTAAATTCATCGCCGCTACCCATATGAGGTGCAGTTCTGTAGTCATCAGCGTGACCAAGCACAGTAACATTAGCTACTGCCGACTTATTATTTTCCGGATTATCTTCGTCAATGTATCTAACTATAATCTTTGTTTCACCGTAATGAGCCGGTGTAATCTTTGTATAGCTGATGTCATAATCAGAAAGATCTCCGTCAACCTTTTGAGCAGATGCTATATTATCATTGAATGACTCGAATACAAGTTTCTTTGTCTTTTCAAAGTCAATCTGTCTGCCCAAACTGAATGAACGCATATATGCCGCAAGAACTGTAATTGTATTTACAAAGTCGCCGTTTGCATCTTGTTCATCATCAAGAACTATATCGTAATTTCCAAGAGCGATGTATTCTTCATCAACAATGCCAGGGTATTCACTTGCATCTCTTGTGAAATTACCAAGCTGACCGCTGTCGTTCTGACCCCATGTATAAACCAATCCGTCATCAAGGAATGCGGCTGAGTGCATACCGCCAGAACCGACACCGATTATTGCTCTGTTTGCAGGAGTTGTTCCGTCTTCTTCATAATACAAGTTTGGAACAAGATATGCTGCATTTAGATTAGTTATACCGCCGACTCCAAGTTCACCGTATTCATTGCTACCCCATGCAAAAGCATTATGCTTTCTGTCAATAGCCATGATATGAGTCTTACTCTGACCGTCTTCTGTTTCATAATAGCCGATTGATACATTAGCTATATTATGTAGGTAAATACTTGGTTCACCTGTGTCTTCATCAGCTACGTTAAACTGACTGTCATCAGGATTCATTGTAACTTCTACCGGTACATTTGAATAATATGTCGACGTTTGACCCAAGATAACACCAGGATTAATGCTTGGATCTGCATATGGCATAAAGCTTCCTGTACCAAGTTGTGAAGATGATGCGTCACCCCATGTATAAACTCTTCTGTTTCTGTCATATACATATTCCGGAGTTCCGTCAGGATTTGTGTTACCTGTGTAATGGTACTTCGTTGAAATTGCAACGAAGTTATAACCCTTACCTACGATTCTTGTAACATTGTTTAATTCTTCCTGATTTTCAGATGCTTCATCTTCTTTTCTGATTGTCGTTACTTTTTCAAGCTGAGTATTGTATTCAACACTCTTGCTTATACCTGTACCAAGTTCACCGTGGCTGTTTCCGCCGACTGTGTAAACTGTACCGTTTGCAATAAGGACAGCTGTTGCTTCTTTACTTGCCGCTGACATTACAACACCGCTTAGATTACTTTCACCGACGCCCTTCATCTTTTCAGGAACAAAATTTGTAGGATCGTTATCTTCAGTCACTGTCTTTCTGCCAAGCTGACCCTTATTATTTCTACCCCATGTATAAACTTCACCTGTTGCCGTTACGGCTACAGTATGATATGCACCGGCAGAAACGTCTATAATCTGTGATGCAAAGTTTTCATCAAGTTCTACAAGGATAGGTCTGTTTGTATTCTTTATAAGTATAGGGTTAACACCTAACTGACCGTATGTATTGTCACCCCAAGCATATACTTTACCGCTTTGACCGATAATTATAGCATGGTTTTCACCAACCGCAACGCTTAGAATATTTTCCATAGGTGTTGCAATTTCTTGTGCCGCATCGTTAACACTTGCGTAATATGAATCGATCTGTACCGGAATTGTAAGCATACTTTGCTTACTTCCTGTACCTGTCATGCCGTTTTCATTATTACCCCATGCCCACAATGTACCATCTTTCTTAAGGGCAACTGTGAAGTCTTTACCAAGCTGAATCTGTGCATACGTTATATCTTCAGTTACGATAATACGGCTGAATACAGTTTGTTGAGTAATTGTATTAGTTGCAACTACTCTTGTTTCACCTTCTGTAACGCCTGTTATGTTTGCAGTCTTAGGCTGCTGACTGTCAACAGTAACCTTTGCAATCGAGTCATCCAATACCTTCCATTCAAATGTACCTACACTTGAAGCAAGATCTGTATAAACTGAGAACATATCTGCGCCTGTAATCGTAATTGTTGTTTTACCGTCAACTGCCAACGTTGCTGTAGGAGGCATAATAGACATCTTTGCATTACCTGCAACCACCGGAACAACAGAAGTTTCCTGACTCTTATCGCCAAGTTGGAATCTATTGTTATAACCCCATGTATATACAACACCGTCACGAGAGATTGACGCAATGTGTTCACCGTTTATGATTGATGAAACTTGAACGATTGTATCAAGTCTATCACTTGATGTATCATCCTTATAAACAAGTCTTGCCTTATATTGATTAGCATTCTTAGTCTTATTTCCAAGTACACCTGTTTCAATTCCACCGTATACATTTGTACCCCACATATAAACGTTACTGCTATTTGTAACAGCACCACTGAAGTGGTCACCGGCGAATACGCTGTATACGCCACTCATAGGCTCAGCTACATCTCTTGTTAGCAAGTTGCCTGATTCGTCAACATATGTTTCAGACTTCCAAGCCTGAACTCTTGCAATGCTCTTATCAGTTGGGAATACAACTGTTTTCTTAACTTCGTTACCAAGAGCATCTTCTGTTACAGTCGTTCCGTTTTCATCAGAGAATGTACCGTTTGTATATGCTACACCGTTTCCAAGAACACCGTTCTTATTATTACCATAAGCATATACTTCGTTTGCAAAGTCTGATGTATCGTTGCCTTCTGCATCAGCAGATTTCTTGTATTGATACAAGTTCAATATTGCATGTTCAGGGCCTAATGCTCCATTCACAACGCCTGTAAGTGCTTTCATATCTGTATCAAGTACAGGAAGAGGTATTGTTCTGTTGTATCCGTTATTTGCACTGCCTGTACTCCAAACTTCGCCGTTTCCAAGAACACCTGTTTCGTTGCTACCTGTAATATAAACTGTACCGTCACGATTTATAATCGCAATATTCTTTTCACCGATTACTACATCAACAGCATCGTCAATACCATACATTCTATACGGTATATTCTTATTTGAGCTTGCTGAACTTTCTGTTATAGCATCATGTCCGATACCAAGTTGACCGTATCTGTTGCTACCCCATACATATACAGTGCCTTCTTCTGTGATTGCCGCCGCTGTTGAACCGGATGCAAAGACTTTAACTACCTTACCTGTATTTTCACCGCCAAGATATGTACTTCCCATTGATCCGTTTGAAGGAGTCGGTGCAACGTCATATACCTTTCTCGGTGAATATACGCTTGTTCCCGATGATAGCTTTCTACCAAGCTGTCCTACACCGGCGTCATTTCTACCCCATGACCATACGTTTCCGTCTTTGTCAACTGCAAGTGAGAAGTTATCACCTGCCGCAACAGAAACTATATTTTCCATAGGTTTACCGTTTACAAGAACTTCTGTAGGTTCGTTAATTGTCTTTTTAGTTGTATTAAATCCTGCTTGTCCTCTTGAGTTATCGCCCCATGTATATACATGACCGTTACTTGCAAGAGCAAGAGTAAATTGATTTCCTGTCACAACCATTGGTTGAACTGATGTTGTTACATCAGTAACATTAGGAAGTACATTTACATCGAACAATGAGTATTTTCCTGAATTTTCTTCGTATACAACCATTCTTGCAGAACCGACTGACTTATAAGTAATGTTACCGTCATTATCTATCTCCGCAACGTCAGGATTTGTTGATGTTGCTTTGAAGTTTGTATTTGTAACACGCTTGTCGAATACATTAAACTGATTCATTGTAAGATATACTCGACCAGGAGCCGCTCCGGCATTTGCAAGTACAGCATTATTGCTGTCCACGCCGTCTACATTGATAATTCCCGAATATACTTCAACAGGATATAATTCATTATCAAGAATTGCATCACCTAATTGTCCACGTTCATTATTACCTACTGTTCTGATTGAACCGTCCTGCATAATGAATGCTGACATACCGCCGTTACTGCTTACTGCAGCCGCCAATACACCGGTAAAGTCTGTGCCGTCTGTAATCTTAGCCGCAACAATTTCATTTACACTATTATTGTTTCCGACTGCAAGTTTACCGTTTGTATTGTCACCGATTACATTTACTGTACCTGTACCCTTCTGTACCATCATTGATGCGTTGCCGCTTGTTATATCAATAGTTTGGCTCATATCAGTATTCTTTACAGGAGTGCTTATAGGTAGAGTATTTGTAGTGATACCTGTCTGATAATTGTCATTATTACCCCATACATAATATTCGTATGAGTTATTTGTTGTATTTTCTGTAAGGGCAGCTGCGTTACCGTTACCGGCTGCAACTTCAAGCACACGGATATTTTCAAGTCCGCCACCGCTTACTATTGCCTGTCCTGTAACGCTGTCTATCACACCTTCGCCCATTTCTGAGTTTTCGTTACTACCCCATGCAAGAACTTTACCAAGTTCCTGAACACCATAGCTTGTTGTAAATTCATCTCCTTTACCTGCAGCTATTGATGTCATTCTTGATACAGGAACATAAACAGGTGTTGAAACGATTTCGTTATCAGAATTTTCTACTTGCTTAAACTTATTTGAACCCCATGCAAATACGTCACCGTTTGATGATAATGCCATTGCATAACTGTTGCCTACGCTTCCGCCGGCACTTATGTCTTGCATTACTACATTATAATCAGTGAAGTATGCAACCATTTGAGGTGATGGAACAAGTGTTTCCTTGTTTGATACCTCTGATGGATTCTTTTCGTCTATAAAGTCAGAAGTATCTGTACCGTTACCAATCTGACCGTTATTGTTTCTGCCCCATGTATACAAGTTACCGTCAACGTCTATAGCCATTGCGAAGTCAGGACCTGCGGCAATCTTTGTGAACTTAACAGGAACTTCTCTTGATGTAACAACGTCTTCGCCGTCTGCACCTGTTGTTATTTCAGTTACAGTCTTTGTTACATTAAGTTTCTGTGGTTTCATATCGATACTGCCGACACGACCTAATCCAAGACCAAGTTGACCATAAGTATTATCGCCCCACGCGTACAAATCACCGTTTGCACGAAGTGCAAGGATAAAGTTATCTCCGGCTGAAATCTGCGGATAAGCAATATATTCTTCATCTGCATTTTCTGCCTTAACTTCTGTATCGTCAGGAAGAGATATAATATGTACATACATTCTCTTTTCGGCATTATCATCGCCTCTTGCAGAGATTTCTACATATGTCTTTCCTGTGCTTTCTGCACTTACCTGACCATATCCATCTACTGATGCTATGTCACTGTCAAGGACTCTGTATGTTGTGCTGACATTTACAGGCTGTTCATCTTCATATAGATTAAAGCCTTGATGTGCTGTCATACCTATACGTTTTGATTCTTGATTCTTCTTAACAAGTATTTCGTTTGAATCAAGAGTTATAATCAAGTCAGAGCCAACCATTGATGCTGTTGTAAAGTCTGATGTTACATCTTGATTTGCAATCTGACCCTTGTCATTCTTACCGAATGCCCATACATAACCGTCACTGTCAGCATAAGCTGAATGTACGCCGCCAACAGATGATGTCATACTAAGTACATTTGATGCAATTTGTCCGTCTGTTCTTACAACATTGGATTTACCCGATAGAGTATAAACGTCACTTGACAATCCGCCTACACCAAGCTGACCGCTTGAAGCAAGTCCGCCCATAATAGGTGTTCCGTTTGAATCCACGATATACAAGCTTTCGCCACCGCCGATAAGCACTGCATTTGAAATTTCTGCAAGCTTTGTCGGTTTAGTAACGTCAAGTTTCATTTCGCCGAATTCACCGTTCTTATTTGCACCCCATACCCAAACACTACCTGTTACATCTGTATCAACAGTTATGTCTTGTGCAAGAGCATATGTAATTGCCATTACATTTTCGCTGCCGGCTGCAATCGCCATTACACGATTTTCCATTTCAGCAGTTCCGGCTCTGAAGTCAACGTTATCTGTGTTTTCACCTGTACCGTACTCATATCTTGTACCCTTACCTTGTGAATATACAGAACCGTCAAATTTAAGCATATGAGATGTTGCACTGTTTCCGATTGCAACTTGTGCAACTGAATCAGTTACTCTTATCGGTGCTTGATAGTTATTGACGCCGCTTTCCATACTTATTTGATTATAAGCATTATTACCACTGCCATATACAACGCCGCCGTCCTCTACAAACAATGCAAACATTGCATCATTTGTAAGTCCGCCGATTGCTATATCGACAATGTTTGACATATAGCCGGCTTGGGACAATGCGTCATCACCATAAGACGGTTGTTCACCAATCTTAACACGTTCAGGTGTACTTACCTTAACTGACGTACTGTTTATACCAAGCTGACCACTATCATTTCTTCCCCATGCCCATACATGACCTGTTGTATCTATAGCAAGAGCACTGTCGCCTGCGGCTGCAATCTTAACTATTCTTACGTTATCGCCGTTTTCATCTTTTATGCTTACCTGTTGAGGATAAATTGCTGTACCGAAGATTTGTCCGCTACCAAGCTGACCATACTCGTTACCGCCCCATGCCCAAACAGTTCCGTTTGGTTTTAGTGCGTACGTTGTATTTGTACCGGATACAACCTGTGGATAAGCAACACTATCCATATAGCTGTCAGTATCCGATCCTCCGATTCTTGAATCTTTCGGACGAACTTCTACCTTAAATGTACCAACTGTCAATGAATCATCGGCAAGTGATACGATTACATATGTTGTTCCTTCCTTCTTACCTGTAAGCTTACCTGTTGAAGAATCTACTTCAACGATGTCACTGCTACCATCCCATGTCTGCCACTTCAATTCAACTTCTTCTGTTGAAGTACCTTCTGCACCGCTCAACAAGTTGAATGAAGATATTGTAGGACGTTTTGGTTCTTCTACGTCATCAACTCTTAGTGAATATGTATACTTATCAAACAAGAAGTATGCAGTTCCGACACGAGCCGGTTCATATCTGTCAACCGTTGTTCCGTCACCGATTATTCCGTTTTCATTAATACCATATGCCCATACGGCACCATTATCTGTTGTAATTACAGATATATCACTGTTTGTTCTGCCGTTTGATACAAGAATTACATTCTTAACGTATCCGCTAACGTCTGTCTTTCCTGCAAGAACTCTGCCTATCGGAAGAATTTCGTTATCATGTTCTGTGCCACGTCCAAGCATAGCTCCATACATACCTGCTGACCACAAGTTTTCACTGCTGTAAGAACCATCATCGTTCTGACCACCGTTTGCATAGATTACCTGAACATACTCAGATATATCACCGCTAAGTGGGAATGCACCTCTTTGAGCCCATTCAAAGTTGTATGCTCTTACCGGTGTCTTTTCTACTGTCAAATACTCAGGACTGTCGCTGCCATATCCAAGTTGACCTTGTCTTAGGTCACCCCACATAGCTACGCCACCGTCCATAAGTATAGCCATAATATTATTTGTACCGCCAAATGCAGCTATTGCTTTTTCAGGAAGTGATGCACGGCTTGGTGATGTCGAAATATTTTCGCCTATACCGTAGATGCCGTTTGAATTATCACCCCATGTAATAATCTGACCGTCAGCCTTTAAGATGTGCATTGTATCTCCGAGTTTATCAGGGATAAGCTTTCTTGCACTCTTTAGAATTGTATTTCTGGTTGTGATGTTTCTCGGAAGAGTCATCTTCGCATTATATGTATCCTGCGGTGAAACAACTCCCTTATAGTTATAACCCCAACCAAAGATATTACCGTCTGCATCGATTGCATATGAGTACTGTTTTGTACCTTCTTTTGAATCTACGCCAGTACCTGCGGCTGCAATATCAATAATTCTTGAGCCATAAATTGATTCAGCAACTGTACCTGTAGCACTGTCACCAAGATAATAATCTCTTGTAGTTCCGTAAACTCTTACTGCGTACTTCTGAACGTTAAATTCAGTTTGTGAACCGTTACCAAGAGCACCCTTAACACCAGTACCCCATGAGTATACATGTCCGTCACTTGTAAGAGCCATGCTGTGGTTTCCACCTGTCGCTATCTTGATTACGTTTGTCAATGCACTTGGGCTTGCAGTAGCATTTTCACGTTTCATTACCTGTACAGGAATTGTAGTATATGAAGACTTGCTACCGTTACCTGATTGACCGTATGAGTTATTACCCCATGACCAAACTGTTCCGTCTGAACGAAGTGCAATAGTATGATTTTCACCTACTGCAATCATCGGCATAACGTTGCTTCTGTCATTTCCTGCCGGAATAACATTAAGTTTAATTGTACCTGTATTACCTCTCGAATCCTTTGCAACAAGATATGTTACACCTGTCTTCTGCTTAACGTACAATTTACCTGTTGTGTTATTTCCGCCGTTTGGATTAGCCTCAAACTCTGCCACTTCAGTATTTAGTGACTCGAATGTCAATCCTGTCGGTTTATAAGCAGACTCACCGAATAGTGTAAAGCCTATAACGCCTACTACATTGTCAAGATCAATCTGGATTACATCGTTTTGTCTTACTGCTGTTTCAAGAGTACCATTATCACGCATAATAGTATCATAGAACATATGAATTGGTATGTCTGATATATCATTTCGTGTCAATGTTGCCTCTGCGAAGTCAATATAAGCTCCGCCACCGTCTATAAGTACAGCCGCCGGATATTCACGATTATCCTGTGTACCGTCACCAATCTGACCTCTTGTGTTATCACCCCAAGCATAGATTTTACCTATACTATCGAAGATAACGCCATTCGCACCGTTTGCTGCCGCCGCAATAGATTTTGCACCGTTGAACGGTTCATAATGATGATCCGGATCACTGTCACCTGCGTGCAATAATACAACTGCATTATCTTTTACGTCAGGATAATATGCGTTTCCGTCTGCATCATTTACTGTATCTATACCAAGTTGACCACCGTTCTTGTCGTCAATTTGGTTATTACCACGAACTCTTGAATGTCCGTTTGTATAAGTTACGAATGCACTTTCACCGGCTGTTACACCGTTCGGAGTCCAATCTTCACCTTCAACAGTTTCATTATATACATCTGAAAGAGTTGGATTTTCAACAACAGTTTCATATGTATTATCGTCTTTTAGATACATACCAAGTTGGTTATGGTTATTACTGCCCCATGCCCATACATGGCTTGTTTCTGACAATGCAAGTACACTGTTTGTTGACGCAGACAATGTAACGGCTTTTTCAGCTATATCTGCATATGCTATACCATTACCATAGTAATCGCCGTCACCAAACTTATACGATGTATTTTCGCCCCATGCAATTATGTCACCGTTTCTTGTAAGTGCATAACTTGTATTATTGTCAGCATATACTGCCGCAATTTCCAAAGAACTCTTAATATGTAGTTTTTGCGGTATCAAAGCTGTTTCTGTTAATTCAGGAATTACCTGATGGTTGCTTCCGTCACCGAACGCATATATATCGCCTGTGTTTGTAAGCAATAATGTATGATTCAAGCCAACTGCAATGTCTACTACGTTATCAATTCCTTCTACTCTTACAGGAGAAATTGAGTTATCCTTTGTACCGTTTCCAAGTTGACCGTTATCATTTCTACCCCAAGCATATACTTCACCGTTTATTGTAACGGCTACCATAAATCCGTCACCTACAACGACCTTCTTAACGTTACCGTTTATTGCAACTGTTGGTGTTGTTGAATATGGTGTTGCGTCGCTTGTAAGTCCTATACCAAGCTGACCGTATGTATTGTCACCCCATGTATATAGTACACCGCCGTCTGTAACGGCTGCCATTGTCTTACCACCTACAGCTACATATGGGTAAACTTTACTGTCATCTCTTATAACTGTTTCGCCTTGTTCAAACTGAACATCCATTGGCATAACATTAATCTTGATAATTCCTGTTGCGCCTGTTTCGTTACCCTTTACAACAATATATGTTGTTCCAAGAGCTATTGCACTTGTTTGATCTGCCGGTGTAACTACACCATCATTTGAAACAATTGCTACACTTTCGTCAAGTGACTTGAATGTATAACCGTTATCTCTAACCTTAAACGAACCTGTTATCAAGTTAAAGCTTGGATCTCTTTCAACGAATATTTCATTCATATCTATTGAAAGGATTTCACTTCTAAGAATATTTACCTCGTAAGGCATTGGATCATCGTCTGTGTACTGCTTTGTAATATCAGTATAATCACCGTTTGCGTCACGTCTGATTATTGCTCCGCTATTCATCATAACAGTATCAGCACTTCTGCCTATACCAACAAGGACAGGAATATCCTTATCAACAGCTGTACCGTCGCCAAGTTGACCGTTTGCATTATTACCGATAGAGTAAACGTCACCGTTACTTCTTAGTATTGCAGATGTGTTATCACCCGACGCAATCATAATTGTATCTGTAACAACACTGTTATTATCAAGGTCATCAAGCAACTCTACTGCCATCTTATTTGTTTGAATACCACTTGCTGAAGTGATTGTATTCAAATTTTTACCCCATGTAACAACGTTCTTTTCTGAACGTGTCAATGCGTTCATATGTTCTTTTCCGACAGAGATTTGTCTGATGTCTGTTAGAAGTACACCGACATGATTTTCCTTGTCGTACTCATACATAACCTGAGCCGGAACAGCTACTACATCAGCTGTACTGTTATTACCCACCTGACTGTAACTGTTATCGCCCCATGCCCATGGAGTACCGTCTGTCTTAATTGCCGCAGAATTATTATATCCTGCATAAATCTTTTCAACATCTTGAATATCAACTGCTACTGGAATAGTTCTTGTTGTTGCGCTTGTCTTAGTTCCGTCAGCCTCAAGAACATCTTCATATGTTCCTTCACCCAACTGACCTCTGCTGTTATCGCCCCATGCCCATACACTGCCATTCTTATCAAGAGCAAGCATATGGTGTGCACCTGCCGCGATAGATACGATATTTTCAAGATACATTGTTGTACTCTTGCTCTTACCTGCAAGAACTCTTTGAGGATATTTCTGAATATCATCTGTCTTACTTATTCCAAGCAAGCCCGATGCATTATTACCGAACATCCATACACGACCCTTGTTATCAAGAGCTGCTGTAAAGTCGTCGCCGGCTGTTATATCAACAATGTCTGTCAAATATTGTGCATCTTCTGTTTCAGAAGTTGATGCGCCTGTTACTACTGCAACCGGAATTAGGCTATCTGATGTATTGCCTGTACCAAGCTGACCGTCTGCACCGTGACCCCATGTGTAAACCTTACCGTCTGATGTAAGTGCTACACTGTGGTACTTACCCTGTGCAACCTTAACTATTCCGTCAAGGTATCCGTCACTTATAGGGTTACGAACTTGAACCGGCATTGAAGAAGGAGTTACTGAGTTATTACCAAGTTGTCCGTATGTATTATCTCCCCATGTCCAAACTGTTCCGTCTGACATCAATGCTATTGAATTAAAGCTGTTCGACGCAACCATCGGTGCGGCTAATATATCTTTACCGAATTCCTCATCGTCACGCTTTGTCGCTCTGAATTCCAATTCAAATGTTTGTGCGATATTTCTTGTTCTGTCTTGAACAATAAGTGTTGTAACGGCATACTTGCTGTCAATAGCTTTTTGTGTAGGTGTAACAATCCAGTTATCGTCTACACTGAACAAGCTTGTATCAGCAGGTATCATATAGATGTCTTCTACCTTAAACTCATCATTACCTGTTTCAGAATCAGTATTTAGATAGAATCTCATTTCATCATATACTGCATTCTTATCAAGAACAAATTGCTGAATGTTGCCTGACGCATCATTTGTCAATGTAATTGTTCTCGGTACATAGTTTTCAGTATCATAATCTACACTTTCAAAGCTTTGTAGGCTAATATCATCGCCGGCAGAATATACTTCGTTCATTTCAACAATATCGCTTTCTTCAAGCATGCTGAACATTGCAAATTCTGCTGATGTTACGATTGAACCTGCCTGTGTATTAGTAACAATACCTGCTTTTCTTATTGTTAACTTAGAGTTTGCACCGACTGCAACCGGAACAAGTTGTTCATCGAACGTACTGTTACCGATTTGTCCTGAGTCGTTTTTACCCCAAGCATACATATTTCCGCTTGTTGTTTGAACAACTGTATATCCGTCACCTGCTGAAACTGCCTTTGCATTGTTAATATCACTCTGCATTACAGGATATAGTCTTTCAAAGTGAGTTGCGTCACCTATCTGACCATTATCGTTATTACCCCAGCTATAAACGTGACCGTCTTTGCTTATTGCTACAGCTGTCTTCGGTGATGCGGCTATTGCATAAATACCTTCAAGAGTACCGTCACCTGTTACTCCGGCTACGGCTACAGCTGATTTCTGTATACCGCCCTTTGTACCGTTGCCCATTACTCCGTATGTATTATCACCCCATGCGTAAACTATTCCGTCTGCCGTTAATGCAAGTGAATAGTTATCGGCTGCGGCAACTGCAACTGCATTTGTAATGCTTTCACCGTTTGATTTCTTAACAGCTTGTAATACTGCGCTTGATGAACCACTTGTGTTCTGACCAAGCTGACCGTATGTATTATCACCCCAAGCATAAACTGTACCTTGAGTAGCAGTTTCTGCCTCAGATGCAGGAATAACTATACCAACTGAATGATTCTTACCAGATGCTACTTCAAGGAAGTTCAAGTCACCCTTATCTCTTGTTACAAGGTGAGCCTCCTTAGCATAATTTTCAGTTGACGGTGAAGTCATAGGCTTACCGTTATTTAGTATACTCTGCTGATAACCAAGCTGATTATGATCGTTCTTACCCCATGTATACGCTCTCTTTGTCAAAGCGTCAATGATAATTGTATGGCTTTCGCTCAATTCAACTGCCGAAACAAGAATTGTTTCATCAGCGTTTGGTGTAGCCGGATTATCCTTTAGGGCTTCGACAAGTGTCGGATATGCAACTATCTTTCCGTCAACACCAAGTTGTCCGTTATCATTATTACCCCATACATAAAGTAGACCGTCTTGATCTATTGCAGCTGAACTGTTTGCACCTGCTGCAACATATTTTATGTTTGTAAGCAACTTTGTATTGCTTTCATTTTGACCTATACGAACTTGACGAGGAACAAACTTATCTACATTTGATGTTCCGTATGTACCGTCACCAAGTTGTCCGTATGTATTGTCACCCCATGCCCAAACTGTTCCGTCTGCACGAAGTGCCAATGTATGTCCGTATCCCGATACAATCATCGGAACTGTAATCTCTGTATCTGCGCTTTGAGCAACTCTTACAGTGAATGAGTACGAACTTCCAAGAATCTTATCTGTTACTGTTATAACAGAACTATCAATTCTGCCCATACCTGTAACAACACCGTTTGAGTCAACTGTAACTGCTGACGGATTACTTGATGTAAATGTCAATCTGTCAGTAGTCATTTCATAGCCTACTCTGTCATATACAGATGAAGATTCAATATTTGCACTACCCCAAACTGAGTCGCCTGCAATTTGAAGAATTTGATTGCTTGTAAGTTCAAGTGATGTCGGTAATGGATTAGACATTGTATATGCTCTTGTAACTTCATCGTTTTCTTTAACCTGAGCATAAACAACATTCAAGTTCAATACCTTCATTTCATCATATGAAACAGGTTCGTCTGATGAAATTTCTTTACCGTGAACTGAGCCTTCGCCCCATGCGTATGTTGTACCGTTTGCGTCTGAAACTGTAAACACATTTCCTACTGACGCAAGTCTTACAATATTCTGTAGCTTATGATCTGTATCGCCGGCGCTTTCACCTTCTGCTTTAAGTTCAGCAGACAAGTTACCGTTGCCCCAAGCATATACATGACCGTCCTCAGTCAAAGCTGCACCGCCTTTGCCTGTTGCGGCAATCTGTACAACTTTTTCTGTTATAGGAAGTAATGTAGGTGTAAGTTCACGTTGTGTCTTTATACCTATACCAAGTTGTCCGTTATCGTTATTACCCCAAGCATATACATCGCCATCGCTTGAAAGTGCGATTACATGACTTTCACCGACTGCAATTTGTGTAATAACTTTTCCTCGAGGAATTGCTGTTGCTACCGGTGTTCTATTATATGACTTAGCATATCCGTAACCGTTTTGACCTGATGTATTAACACCCCATGAATATACTGCGCCGTCTGAAGTAAGAACTACAACAAACGAATTACCTACTGCTGCCTGAACAACCTTGTTTGTATCAAGGTTATTGCCCTTAACTTGTGCAGGTTCGGTTGTATCACCCGTTCTACCAAGCTGACCAAGTTTATTGTCACTTCCCCATGTATAAATGGTTCCGTCATTCTTGACCATAATTCTTGTACCGTCATCAGTATAAGGTGACGCAAATACGCCTGTTTCAGCTTGAGGTTTTCCGTTATCTCTTACTGCAACCTTAATATATGATACAAGATTTTCTGTTGTTTCAACAACTTTAATTACAGTTGTTCCGTAACGTCTTTCCTTTGTTGCATCGCTTAATGTAACAACACCTGTTGTTTCATTTACAGACATAATAGAAGGATCTAATGAATAGAATCTTATATTTGCACTGTCTGCGATACTGATTTGTGAATCATTTGATGCGAACAAGTTAAAGTCATTATCGGCTGCCGCCATTGTTATTGAATTATTGCTTATTGTAAGTGTATCGTCCGGTGTGATTGTTACGTTATAAGGAAGTGGGTTATTGCTATCATATGTAACATTTGTACTTCCTGTAACGTACGCATTTGTTATTGTCAAACCGTTCTTATCACTTAGCTTAACTGTATTAGCAAGATTTACGTCTGCTCTTGTGCCTATACCAAGTTGTCCGTTGTCATTTTGACCCCAACCGTATACGATACCGTTTGAGGCAACTGCAAATGATGTATTATAGCCTGCACCTACACCCCACATATTTATCATATATTGGTTAGTCTGTGAGCTTGCACCTGAGTAAACCTTATTAGGTGTCTTATATTCATTTGCATTTGTGCTTAAACCAAGCTGACCTAATGTATTGTTACCCCAAGCATATACATTGCCTTTTTCTGTGATAGCAACGATATGACTGTAACCCAATGCCATAGCTTGAATATTTTCTTCAATATTCAATGCAGTATCAGGTACTGACAATACATTTGTATCAGAGTTATTACCTAATTGATAATTTCCGTTTGCACCCCATAGATAAGCTTTACCGTCTGAAATTATAGCTGAGTAATCACCTCGAGCAATAATCTGATCGACTGTAGCTATTGAAGTCGGAATATTTATCTCTTTCGGTACACCGTCGGTTGACGCACTGAATGTATCTGTGCCCTTACCAAGCTGACCAGAGTCATTTGCACCCCATGTATAAACCTTACCTACAGCATAAACCATTGCATGATTTGCTCCGGCTGTAATCATTGTTGCACCTGTGATGCTTTCTATCTTGCTCGGTGAATAGAAGTCGCTGTGAGCCATTGTATTTCCAAGACCCATCTGGCTGTAATCATTATTACCCCAAACATAAACGTCACCTGCACTTGTTAGTGCCATTGCGAAGTTATCGCCTGCTGAAATTCTGATTATGTATTCACCTACTGCCAAATCGAATGATACCTTTTGTGGAGTTGACTTATCATCAACAGAACCGATACCAAGTTGACCTGACTCGTTTGCACCCCATGTATATACATTACCGTCATCAGTAAGTGCCATTGCAAATTCTTTACCGGCTGCAACTGATGAGATATTTGAAAGTGCGATTTGTTGCGGATTAATAACTTGTGCGTTATTACCACCCTTGCCATTACCAAGTTGTCCGTGAGTATTATTACCCCATGTCCATACACTGCCGTCTGCTTTCAATGCTATCGTAAAGTCACTGCCACCTACTATTGTCGCAGACTTATTTGCTGAATATTCAGGCTTAATAACTATATTGAATGACTTTGTATATTGAGTTGGGTTATGTTTAACTGTAACCTTTGCAATACCGTAGCTTGTAGCAGTCTTAGGTGAAATAACACCTGTAGCATTGTCGATTGTTAACAAATCACTGTCTGTCGAGATTGTTATATCGCTCGGACTTACAGTTGATCCACCTGAACCTCCTGTGCTCATTGATGTATAAACATTAAATCTGCTTATTGATGTTATAACCTTTATTGTATTCAAATCTACCGCAACATTCTGAGTTGGGAATATTGAAATACTTTCCGGAACTGTTGTGTATGTTTCACCTACAGGTGTACCTGTTACATTAATCTTTGTTATAACAAGTCCCTTTGAACCTTCTGAACTGCTTCCTATACATTGAGGAACAGATGCACTCGTTTCACCGTCTGCAAGAGCCGTACCAAGTTGACCTTGATCATTATGACCCCATGTATAGATTTCACCCATATTTGTGAACAATACAGAATGTTCGTTTCCGGCTGATATACCGTTTGCACCGCTAAAGTCACTGCCATCTTCGTTTACAACTTTGACAGCCGTTGACTTCTGTGCTTTTGTACCGTCGCCAAGTTCACCGTACATATTATCGCCCCATGCGTAAATTGAACCGTCTGCAGCGATTGCCAATGAGTGAGTAATTCCGGCGTCTATATCTACAATTCCTTCAAGATCGAAAGTTTCGTAGTTAAGAGCTGTTACAACCTTACCAGGCATAGCTCTTGTTTCACCACTACCGTCACCAAGACGTCCATAGTAGTTATAACCCCATGTCCATACGTTTCCGTTTTGTGAAAGTGCGGCTGTATGTTCATCGCCTGCCGAAATCTTAGCTACGTTATACTTAAATTCTGAATCTGCATCTCCAAGAACTTCTCTCGGAACATCATAACGATCTGCCGGATTTGTATCGTTCATACCAAGCTGACTGTTTACATTTCTACCCCATGTATATACAACACCGCTTGTTGTAAGAGCAGAAGTATGGTTACCGCCCGCTGAAATACCAACGATTGATTCAAGATGTTTTGTTTCGCCGAAGTCTGTTACGATAACAGGTACATTATAATGTTCAGAGGCATTTGTTCCGTATACAGAACTTGCCTTTTGCTGATGTCCGATTTGACCTGATTCGTTGCTGCCCCATGCGTAAACTGTACCATCTGCCATAAGTGCAACTGAATGATTTTCACCGGCGGCAATATCAACGGCATTTGTAATTCCGTTTACAAGAACCGGATAATTGCTATCTTCATTATAACCATTACCAAGCTGACCTTTTTCACCGCCGCCCCATGCGTAAACCTTACCGTCTGCAGTAAGTGCAAGAGCGTGACTTTCACCGGCGGCAATCTTCACAACGTTTGTAAGAGCAGTGTTTTCACTTAACTCTACTTGTGTTGCAACATCTACATATTCATCAGATTTCGCACTTACTTTATTATGTAAGTTTGAACCCCATGACCATACAGTTCCGTCATCCTTTAGAGTAATAACAAAATCTGTACCGGCTGCAACCATAGGTGCTGTGAATGCACCGTTAGGTATTACATTTACCTTTATAAATCCAACGTTTTCACCGTCAGTTCCGTCATCGTTAAGTTCAATAATCTTTATGTAAGTTGTTCCGTAACGACCTGATACTGTCGAAATTGTTTTTCCATTTACTACTGCTACATTTGAATCAAGAGCTTCAAGTCTGTAATTCATAACATTTTCCCATCTCTTTGTACCAAGTACATTGAAACGATAAGGAACGAACTTCTTAACTCCGTCAATACCAAGTTCATCACCACTTTCAAGATTAAACTCATATAAAAGTTTATCGTTGTCTGTGTATGAAACTGTACCTACTACCGCCTTAGTTACACGAATGCCTTCAGGCGCTTTATTTACCTTAATCGGTGATGTTGATGTATTATTTGTGCCGTCACCAAGTTGATAATTACTGTTTTCACCCCATGTATATACATTACCGTCTGAAAGGACTGCCATTGCGTGATTACCGCCAGCCGCAGATGTAATAACATTGCTTAGTCCTTCAACCTTTGTAGGAGTTTCGTTCTTGTTCCATGCGTATGCACTGCCGTCAACCGATACTGCGGTGAATTGTTCACCCTTAGCGTCTACTTGAGTAGCATTGTCAAGAACCTTTGTTGCGTTGCTTTCGCCGCCGCCCCATGTATATACACTGCCGTCTGCTGTAAGAGCAATAGATGTATCTGCACCGGCTGCGATTGCAACCACACTGCTTACACCCTCTGCCATTACAGGTAGCGGAGTTGATGATGTATCAGATCCAAGTTGTCCTGAATCATTTGAACCCCATGTCCAAACTGAACCGTCTGCCTTCAATGCTACTGTATGATTTTCACCAGCTGCGATAGCTTGTACATTAGTAATTCTCAATGGTTTTGCATAATAATTCTGTCTTGATCTGTTCTGACCAATCTTATCAGATACTGCACCCCATACATATACTCTACCGTCTTTTGAAAGTGCAACTGCATGAGTCGAATATGCCTTAACAGATATAATATCTGATAGCGGTGTATCTGAACTGTTCATAACTCTTTGCGGATATGCGTAAGCAGTTGAGCCTGCATTGCCTATACCTGTTTGAGAGTTTTCATTTGTACCCCAAGCGTATACTTCACCGTCATTTGTTAGAATTACACTGAAGTTTTCACCTGACGCAAATTCTTTTACGTTATTAAATATAACTTGTCCGTCATTGTCTTTCATTACAACACCAGGAGCATATACATCAGATTGATTATCAAACAATGATACGTTTAACTTATCAAAGCTGTTATCGCCCCATGCGCTTACTGTTCCGTCTGCATTTACGATTGCAGAACTTGTTGTACTTAATGACGCCTCCGGAAGTGATGTTGTTCCGTCTGCGATTAGACCTACTCTTATAAAGCCTGTTGCAGTATCACCGTCATATGGCACTGACATTGTTACATAAGCACTGTCACCAGCTACTGCATTTTCTGGTGATTTTGCCTTAACGGTTGAATTAGTTGATGTAACTTCTATTGCCTCTTCATCGGTTGACTTAGCATCAATATTATCTACTGATATTTCTGTCACACGCTTATCGAAGTATAGGTTAAATGCAAGAACTTCTTCTACAACAATTCTGTCAATAACCACAGTTTCGTCAACATCTATCATAATTTCGTTCGGATATTCAAGTTCCTTAACAGGAGTTGTCAAATCCGACTTCTTATAAACATACGCGTGTGCAACCTTAATCATCTTTGTTGCCGGTTCTGTAATTGCCTGAACAGGGTAGTTCTTATTAACATTTGTCTGATCGCCAAGCTGACCTGAACTATTTGAACCCCATGTCCAAACTGTACCGTCTGAAATATATGCAGACATTGAATCTCCGCCGGCAGCACCGTTTAGGGCACCCTTAATGCCATTCGATGATGACCATACTCCGCCGTCATTTGATACGATTTGTACAGGAGCCGAGCTTGTGCCGTTTGCTCCCATTTGACCATCTGCATGGTTGCCCCATGCCCAAACTGTATTATCGGCAGTTGTTGCAAGGTTTGAATTCTTTTCAGCTGAAATATGATTAATTACTTCATCATCAGGAATATCAACTCTTACAGGTGCATAGCTGTTTGAATTAGCTGTTGTCTTACCGAATTGACCTTCTGAATTATCGCCCCATGCGAATACATAACCGTTCTTTGAAGTGAACGCCTTATCTTCAGGAACATCATACTGTGTATGATTTTCGTTTTGTTCTTTAATAAGTGCAACGTTATGGTTTGCACCCGAACGTACTTCTACAACGTTATTTAGGTAAACACTGTTGTATGGGCTTTCGCCTACTACTACAAGTGCCGGATAGTTAAGGTATTTACGCAATGTATTACCAAGTTGACCCGACGCGTTACCTGCTTCTGCTCCGCCGTTGCTCCATGTCCATACATAACCGTCATCACGAAGAATCGTGTTATGCGAAATTCCGCCTGTTACTTCAAGTGCATTTTCAAATAAATCGCTTGTTGATGCACTTTCGCCCTTAATCAATGAAGTTGGACTTGAACCGTATGACCAATACTTAACTGTTCTGTCGTTCATTACTGCATAAACCATACTGTTTGCAGCACCAACTGCAACGGCGTCTGTAAGTTTCAATACAGGATATGAATCTGAGTTATATCCCCATGTATAAACGTTACCGTCTGCATCCAATGCAACAGAGAAGTTTGTACCTGCGGCTATATCTACTATCTTCTCAAGGAATCCGCTACCGTTAACACCCAATACTTGAAGTGGATAGTTGTCGTTTGAGTTAGAACCGTCACCAAGTTGGTTATTAGTTCCGCGACCCCATGTCCATACAGTACCGTTTGTCTTTAATGCAACTACATGAGATTCACCGTTTACAACCTTCGGTGCGGCATACTTTATATCTGTACCGTACTTCTCTTCTTGTGTAGGCATTACGCGAACTTTGAAGATAAATGATATATCTGAATTATCATCACGGAGCATAAGTGTTGTTTCACCGTATGCTTCATTCTGATTCGGAACAATTCTTGCGACTGTTCCGTTCATTTCAACCGTTGCAATATTTTCATCAATATTTGTCAAATGTAAATCAGGAGTCCAGTAGAATGGTTCTGATTCTTTTTCTGTAAATGCAAGGTTGAAACCAGGAGAAATTAATCTGTAAACATCACTGCTTAGATTAAATTCTATATATTCATTACTGTTAATTGTAATCATATTAGGCATTGGGTTAGTTGTTGAATACTCAGTAACAGCTGTGTTACTGTCGCTTTCATAAATTCCGCCGCCTATAACGTCAGGACGGATATAATCCGTAGCACCTGTCTGTACTGCAAATGTACGGTTATTAAGTGTAAAGTCACCTATTTCTCCGTTTGTACCTGTACCCCATGACCATACAGTACCGTAACGTGTACTATACATAACTGTATGTGAGCCTCTTGTTGAGATAATGCCGTACTTCATCATTTGTTCTGAGAAGTTCTCAGGTTTAGCATTAATTGTGTTACCCTTTACAACCATTTGAGGTGTATTAACACTTGTTGATGTTGTATCGGCTATACCAAGCTGATAAGATACATTTGTAGGATTTGTTTCTGTGTACTTTCTACCGTAAATAGTAGCTGTATCATAGCTTGTCAATCTGTCCTTATCTGTCCATATTGTTTCATAGAATGTCAAATACGGAGGAGGTGTCTTATCACCCCATGCCCATACTGCACTGTCTTTCTGAATTGCAATAGATTGATTTGAACCGCTTGCTACTTGTACTGCATTTTCAAATGCCTTAACAGGTAAGTTACTATCATCATTAGCACCGTTACCAAGCTGACCGTTTTCGCCGTTACCCCATGTGAACAAGTCACCATTCTTTGTGATAACTGCAGCGTGCTTGCTGCCTGCTGAAATTGTTGTAATTTCTTGCAAGTAGTTATAAGCATATGAACCTGCATTGTATGTTGAATTATTTTCAATATCAAGTGTCTGTACACCTGCTTTTACTTGTACAGGATAATACTTCTTGTATGATTGTTCATATCTAATCTTCAAATCATATGTACTTGCAACGTACCAACCATAATCATTACCATGACTACCATACGCATACATATTAGCTTTTTGATATGACGGTGTAGTATAAGTGATTACTGTGCCGTCACCTGACTGACCTTCATCATTCTTACCCCAAGTGTAAGCAGTACCGTCTCTCTTCAATGCGATTGTGAAGTCACCGCCGGCTCTGACATCAATTATTTCTTCAAGGTAGCCATAGCCTTCTGCGCCTCTTACTCTCACAGGTGTAAGCATTAACGGAACTCTTGTTATTTCGGCATCATTACTGTTACCTGAACACAAGTTATATCTGTAATGACCCATATATCCGCTCTTTGCATATGTCTGCGGTGAACCGATTTGATTATATCTGTTATCACCCCAAGCATAAACCTTACCGCTCTCTGTCATAACAACAGTATGATTATCGCCTGCTGTGATAGTTTCTATCTTTTCACCAAAGTTATATGAAAGTTTAACCGGAGTATACGCATTATTGTTTACCTTATTATACATATAATGTGTATGACCGCTTGAACCACCGTGATTATGATGAGAATCCGGACTCCAACAACTATCATCATAATAATAATGGTCATCTTTATGATGTGTTAAATTATAATTATTAGATGTACCGTTACCCATCTGACCGAATTCATTATAACCCCACATATATACGTTACCGTCTTTATCTATTGCACCTGCATGATATTGACCGGCAGTTATATATGTAATATTAGACAGATTTTTAATCTGAACAGGGCGGTCTTGATTTGTTACACTGCTGCCCAAACCAAGCTGACCCTTGTCATTATTACCCCATGACCATACAGTACCGTCTGCTCTCAAAGCGATTGAGAAGTCATCACCGGCAGCAACCATAGGTACTGCAACAGTATTCTCGTTACGCTTAATCTTTAGAATAAACATTCCGATTGCACCGTTCATATTTTGAACAGAAATCGTTGTTGAACTGTATCGTCTGTTATCGTTAGGTATAATCTTACCGTTTTCGATTGTAGCAACATTTTCATCTGATGATGCCCATGTTACATTTGAATATGTGTTCGGATCATTTGCAAGATACATAACAGGATGTTCGTCTGTTTCTGCTACGTTAAATCCTGAACTGTAATCATATGTTACCTTTGTGATATTCAATACATCGTCTTCTGAAATTGTTACAACAGGAGGCATTGAAATATTATCATCAGAAGATGCAATTATTCTGCCCTTATCTGTTACGGCATCATTAATTGTCATATAACGGGTTTCTCTGTTACCTGAAATTGTAGGAACAGTATTGATGTTATATGTTGTTGAGCCTTTTTCAATACGAACGTTATATGTTATATCACCAAGTTGATAATTATTATTTGCACCCCATGACCATACATAACCATATTTACTGATTATTACTGTATGGTTTGCACCAAGTGCAACATTTCTTACACCGTGAATATTTTCAATGTTATTATCCTTTTCGTACTTCAAACCTGTCGCAACAGAAGTAAATTCTGATATAGATTCGTCTGTTGTTCCTGTTCCAAGTTTGCCTGTTACATAGTTTGTACCTTCAGTATCATCTGTATTTCTACCTGATACATACATATGACCTTCACGAGTGATAATAGCACTGTAATGTTTACCGGCATAAACTGCTGTTATTTCATCTGCATTTCCGTTTTCATCCGTTACGGCTGTAATTGCAGATGTGTCAACCTTAACTGCGTGATTTACTGAGTCACCGTCAATATTCACACCAAGTTGACCGTACTTATTTGAACCCCATGTATAAACGCTGCCGTCCTCTGTCATAGCTATCATGTGGTCTTCGCCGACACTTACATCCTTAACATTCTGCAAGTATACATAATAGTTAGAGTTATCTTCACGATTATCATATTCAGGATTGCTTTCGCCTCTGATTACCTGAATTGGAGTTGTCTTATTTGTTGATGTGCCGTCACCAAGCTGGCTTGATTTATTTGCACCCCATGTCCATAATGTTCCGTCACTTCTTACAGCTGCACTGCTGTTTCCGTTTGCAGCAATCTTTACGATGTCATACAAGTAGTTTTCGCCACTTTGTCCTACTACCTGTGTTACACCGCTTAGTGATGTGACATTTGATGTTGTGTTGTTACCAAGTTGTCCGTATGAGTTTGCACCCCATGAATATACATAGCCGTCTTTTGAAAGTGCGATGAAGTGAGTATAACCTGCTGATACGGCAATGATATTCTTGCCTTCAAAGCCTGCCATCTTCTGAGCATATGTATATGACAATCCGTTTACACTACCCCAAATATATACGTCACCGTTTGCATCTGCGGCTACATTATAGTCTTTGTTTGCCGACGCTGATACTACATTTACAAGAGGTGTGTCCTTAGCAGTCTTAACTTGTACAGGGAATGCTGTATAATTTAGATCACCTGTACCTGTGTATGTAAAGCTTCTGTGTATATAATCATCAGAAATACTTCCGCCTGTTACACCCTCGCTTGTAGGACCGTCACCAAGTTGACCCTTAGAGTTATCGCCCCATGTCCACAATGTTCCGTTTTCTTTTAGAACAAGTGTATGGCTTGTACCTGTAGATACGCTTGATGATGCAACGGCATCGTTTGTCTTTGTAACATTTACAACAAATACGCCTTCGCTATTTGTCTTAGGATTTGTTACTGTAATAACAGCACTGTTATACGCACCCTTTTCTGTAGGTCTTAATGTACCCGAAGTTGCGGCTCCGTCTACATATACTACCTCTACATTTGAAGATGCAAAACTTGCTCCTGTTACTTGTACCATCTCTCCGGATGTTTCAAGTACAAATCCGCTTTCATATACTTCGTAAATTTTATCAATATCAACTTGTAGATAATCGCCTGTACCAATCGAAATCTGAGGAAGATTTGTCAATGATACATCTACTGCATCCTCAGCCTTTTGAGGAAGTTGAATTGTATAAGGAATTGTCTGACCGTTGGCTGTATGCTTGTCAATATGGATAACAAGAACTCGTCTTGTTTCTCTTTCGCCTGACTGTACCGGCATATATGACTGATTATCAATCATATTACCAAGTTGTCTTGTGGCATTATTACCCCATGACCATACAACGTCACTGCCTACAACTGTATCATGTCTTATAGCGGCACTGTTATTTCCGCCGACGCCGATTGTCCAAATATTATTGATATATGCGTCGTCAGAATATGAGTCACCACGTTTAACCTGAGTCGGCTTATCTGCCATTTCAATACTGTTATCTATTACTGTATCTCCAAGACCAAGCTGACCCTTTGAGTTATCACCCCATGCCCATAGTCTGTTATCATCAGTACGAGCAACAGTGTGGTTTGCACCTGATTTAATTTCTACAACCTTTACATCGCTGCCCCATACATTTTTAACAGCCTTGAACATTGTTGTGTTACCTTCTGTAGTTCCAAGACCTGTCTGACCTGTTGTATTATCTCCGGCTGTAAGAACATATGAACCGTCACCGACTATTACAGCTGATTGGTTTTTACCCATTGCAATAGAAGTTACGTTTGCAAGATAACTTGTGTCACTTGTTGTTGACATAGGTATTCCGTTGCTGTCCTTAACACCGTCAAAGTCACTTGCCTTAGCTCTTGTCGGAACATGCTTATCACTTAGTGAACCTGTTCCTGACTGACCGTGTGAATCAACACCCCATGAAAGCACTGTTCCGTTTGACTTGATTGCCATTACAGAATCGCCTTCGGCACTGATTGCTACGATTTCTTCTAAGTATATATTATTACCATATATATTCTTTGTTACAGTGTTTCCGTCTGACTCAGTTGTTTCTGTGCCTGTGACAACTGTCTTACTTGCACTTGCACCTTGTTGTACTTTAACCGGTGCATAATATGTATAACCGGTTCCGAAATCACCGTGTCCAAGTTGTCCGTTGACATTTCTGCCCCATGACCATACACTGCCGTCTTCTGCAAGAGCAACAGAGAAGTAATCACCGGCTGCAATCGAAACAAACTTAGGAAGTTCACTACCGTCATTTGCATAAATAAGTTCAACAGCTACTGCTGATTTGCTTGCACCTGTCGGCTTACCGCTTGTTGCATCAGTAATACCAAGTTGTCCGTATGAATTGCTGCCCCATGCGTAAATCTTACCGTCTTTTGTAAGTGCAAGTGAATGTGCAGTACCTGCGGCAACTTCTTTAACATTATCAAGAATTATATTGCCTTCCTTAACAACTTCAACAGCATATGCCTTTGTTTCAGAATCGTTATCACCAAGTTGTCCATATGTATCCTGACCCCATGTCCATACTGTTCCGTTAGGTTTTAGAACGACTGTATGTGTTGAACCTGATGCAATCATAGGTACAGACTTCTTCATATCGTCTGTTTCAACTCCTACAGAAATTACAGTTTCGGCAACATAGATATATGTCTTATCGCCATCTGTCTTTTCTGCATAAGCAGTAATTGTTGTCTTACCGTATTGATTATTACCGTTAGGTGTTACTACACCTGTGTTTTCATCAACTTCGGCAATCTTCGGATTTGATGAATAGAACTTAATTGTTCCGACATTTGCAGTTACATCCTTTGTAGCATCCTTTGTATGAATTGTTCTCAAGTTGAATGCCATATGATGCAATGCTTCATAACTGCTTGGATCAAATGTTACTGTTTCTCTTGTTGTAATATCAATTTGCGCCGGAACATTATCATCAGTATATTCTGTAGTTGTTCCATCGCTGTGAGATACAGTTACCTTTGTCAAGTTTAGAATATCTTCTGACTTGAAACCAACTCTGACAGGTTCATCAGAATCTGTTTCTGTCATATCACCAAGTTGTCCGTATGTATTATTACCCAATGCCCATAGATAACCGTTGTTTGTAAGGATTACAGAATAGTTCCATCCTGCCGTTACTCTTGAGAATGATGTAAATACATCATCATTTTCAGGATTTAGTGAATCCTTATCTGTTATCTTATTTGCAACATGAGTATTTGCAACTTCGTGGTACTGTGCTTTTGAGTTATCACCCCATGCATAGATGTCATTTGTATTTGACATTGCGATTACATGGTTAGCACCGCCTGATACCATAGATATACCTGTTAAGTATGTTCCGTCGCTTGACTTAACATGAACAGGAGTTGAAATTGTTGCAGTTGTCTTGTCGTTACCTAACTGACCATATGTATTATCGCCCCATGCGTATACGTTACGATCTCTTGTTGTAACAACTGAGAAGTTTTCACCGGCTGACAATGCGTCAACATTCTTTATATATCTGTCGTCTGCGTTGCCCGTATCATATTCACCCTTCAATACTCTGTCAGGTGTTTGCATATCTTTGTATGTGTTATTAACGCCGTTTGTACTTTGACCAAGTTGACCCTTATTATTGCGTCCCCATGACCATACACTACCGTCTGTTCTTACGGCAAGTGAATGTTCCGCACCGGCACCGATAAGGATAACATCTGTCAAGTAACCGCCGCCGTTATAACCTTTTACCTGTACAGGGAAATATCTGTTATCTCTTGAGTTAACACCAAGTTGTCCGTAAGTATTTGCACCCCATGAGTACAAGTTACCTTGGTTAGATACTGCAAGAGTATGATCTCTACCTGCCGCAATATTAGAAATTGATTCATTCTTTTCTGCAAGCATTTCACTTAGAGATTTGCTTGAATTATTTTCACCTGCAACAGTTACAGGTCTTGTTGAATATGCAAGTGCTGATGCTGAGTTACCGCTACCAAGCTGACCCTTAGAGTTATCACCCCAAGTATACAATATACCATCACGAGTCAATGCTACGCTGTGTTTCTCACCTACAGCTACTATCATAACATTCTTTAGAGGTACTAATTGACCATCTTCATTTGTTATCATAACCTGAACAGGATATGAACGGTCAACTGTTGTACCGTCACCAAGCTGACCTTTATCATTACGTCCCCATGTCCATACTTCACCGTAGATATTGATTGCTATTGCATGGTCACCCTTTGAAACTACCATAGGAGGAATTTCTTCACCAGGGATAATACTGATATTAACAGCACCTGTATAACCTGCGTAAGCATGGTGATCATCTATATCTTCGTTTCCTGTATTTACATATGGGTCTTCGTTATGCGCGCTGATAACTGTTGAACCGAATTTTTCTGTTTCTTCGATTGGCTTAACTACAATATATCTGCGTGTAATTCCGTCTGCATTAAATACTTTTTCTTCAAGCATTGTTGAAACAGGATCTTCATCTTCATTGATAATTGCAACAGTTTCATCAGAAGTTGTAAACTTGATATGGTCTTCACCATCTCTTATCGGTTTCAAATCACCGTTTTGGTCATACGGATCAACCCATGATGTATTATCGTTTGGATCAAATCTGTCAACCGGATATTCTTCTGTATCTGATAGCAATGTAAATCCTTTGAAGTATCTGTTATACATTTGGTTTACATCAATATACAATAGTTGGTCTTTACGCATATTAATATGCTTAGGTAATGTCGCATAATACTCTTCGACAACACCTGTATTTCTGTTTACAACGTAAACGTCTTTAAAGATGATTGACTTATAAGGAAGTTCACCTACTTGATATGGGTAAAGTCTTGTTTCAGTTGTAAAGTCACCAATCTGTGAGTAATTATTAATACCCCACATATAAACGTAACCTTCAAGATCGATAGCTGTTGAGTTTGCACCCGCTGCTATAGCAAATACACTTTCAATGTATGGACTTACCGCATTTTCTTCATCTTCAAGGTACTGACTTCTTACATGTTGAGGTTTTGGATAGTTTGCAGTATTTGTATTCATACCGATCTGACCATTCGAGTTACTACCCCACGCCCATACGCTATACTTAAAGTTATCTTCCGCAGTGCTTTCACCTAATACAAGTGAATGAGCCTGTCCGGCAGCAATGCTGATTATATTATTAACAGTTCTGCTACTGTCTGCAAGATCACTCGGTCTTACTGACAATACCGGATAATCTCTTGTCGTAGTTGTTTCATCACCAAGTTGATAATTTCCGTTTAGTCCGATTGCAAATACATCTGTTTCACCATAGTATTTGTTTGTAAGCATCATCAAGTGATTTGAACCGGCAGAAATTTTTGCAACAGTCTGGATGTATGCCGCATCAAATCTTGAATCTGTCTTAATCTTTGAATTGTCATAATCACCGCTGATTATTTGATACGGTGCCATTCTTGTATCATTTGTACCCTTGCTTGAGCTTTGCTTACCGCCTACTGTATAGTTGTTAATACCCCATACATAAACTGTTCCATCAGCCTTTAGTGCAGCTGAATAGTTATCTCCAGCTGAAATTTGAATAATGTTACTCAAATGTTCATCTGTTGTTACAACGCCATTTTCATCAGTGTATGTTCCACTTGCCGATGTACCTTGTGTAACGTGTACAGGATATTTGTCAAAGTCACCGTCTACAGTTGATGATGCACCAAGTTGATCATATGTATTATCTCCCCATGCGTATACATGACCGTCTGCTGTTAATGCAAGACTGTGCTTATTACCTGCGGCAACAGCTACGATATTTTCCATAGGCTGATTATCGCCTATCATAACCATTTGTGCCGCACCTGAATTTTCAGTTGTGCCGTATCCAAGCTGACCCTTATCGTTTAGACCCCATGACCATACGTGACCGTCTGAGTCAACTGCCAAGCTGTGGTATCCGCCGGCTGCAACGTCAATTATGTTTTCAAGTAGAGTATACTGTGCATTTCCTTCAGCATCATATTCAACACTGTAAATCTGTACAGGTGTATTCATAATGCTGTTTTCACCGTCTTTTGTTGAAACCTGTCCGTAGTCATTTCTACCCCAAGCATAGACTGTACCGTCATACTTCAATGCTACAGAATGATATAGGTTTGTTGAAACAAGCGGTGATGCAGTTTCTTTTGTATATCCGCTACCATCTCTCGATGTTGAGTTTGGCGTCAACTTACCGCCGTATACACCAAGTATAAATGCACCTGTTGCACCTGTTGCAGTATTGACAACAGTAATTGTTGTCTGTCCGCCTTTGTGATATTCTGTATCTATTATAGGTGTAACTACCCACTTACCGTTTTCCTCTGCTACTGTTGCAACAGTTTCGTCTGATGAGTAGAACTTATAATTACCCGAATAATCAGTATTATCAAGAGTATTCTCTGCGAAGAAGTTAAAGCCTTCGTAATATCTCTCGTTGATTTCTGACGGATCTATTGTTAGAATTTGTTCCTCTGTTACTCTTACAAGTGAAGGAATTACACCTGTGTATGTCTTGCCCGGTGTACCATAACCAACAGTATCTTCAGAAACTACCGCATTATTAATTTCAATAACACGTGCTTCTCTGTCACCTACTTGACGTGGTTCTGTTGCATTAACAAATGATGAATCGCCAAGTTGACCATAGTTGTTGCTACCCCAAGCATAGATATATGCCTTAGTTGCATCACTGTTTGCTCTGAATGCTGTTAAGTGACTCAAACCTGTTGATACGTACCAAACATTATCAATCACATCTTCATTACTGTCTGCCTCACCCTTGTTTACAAGTGCAGGTGTAGTATTAGATTTTGCGGCTGAACCCCATGTGTATACGTGACCGTCTGATGTCATTGCGGCACTTCCACTACCTAAAGCGTAAATATGTGATACTTGATTTTCTGCAAATGCAGTTACCTTTTCAGGATGGCGTAAATCTGTTGTAGTACCGTCGCCAAGCTGACTGTTTCCATTATAACCCCATGTATATACATAATTATCGTTAATTGCAACTGAATGATATGTACCTGCCGCAATATCCATAGCACCGTTGAAGTATTTATTTGCATAATCTGCTGTTTGCAATGTGTCTGCTATAAGTACCTTTGTCGGTCTTAGACGATTTTCATATGTATTAGTAGGATTAAAGCTATTTCTGTTTGTAAATCTGTGTCTTATAGAATAACCTGTACCAAGGTATCCGCCTAAATTAACTGTAGCATGATAGCCAACAGTAGCTGTTCCTGTTACATTTTGACCCCAAGCATAAACTTGTCCGTCACTTGTAAGGATAAGGCTTGTATTTGAAATTGCAGAAACCTTAACCGCGTCTTCTATAGGTTCTATACCGTTAGACTTCTGTACAAGTGTAGCAACATATACATTATCTGTTGTATTTATACCGACTTGTCCGTATGAGTTTGCACCCCAAGCATAGACTTGTCCGTTGCCCATTAGAACCAACATATGGTTTGCGCCGCCTGCGGCTGCAACTGCTCCGACAAGTTCTGTCTTTGTTACAGTTGTTTCTTTTACTACGTTGCCTTCGCCGTCGTCTGTTTCAATAACAGTTTCTTCATAGCTTGTAACAACAGGTGATGGAAGTAGAGATTCTTGCTTAGAACCAAGTCCGTTAGATGTTCCGCTACCCCAACCGTAAACTCTGCCGTCTTTATCAATAGCTACTGCTGACGAACCTCCGGCTGCTATATAAACAATGTTTTCAAGCAAACCTGTTCCGTCTGTATTCTTAACTCTTACAGGATATGAACGAGTTACCTTTGTACCGTCACCAAGTTGACCTGAACTATTTAGACCCCATGCCCAAACTGTTCCGTCTTCACGCAATGCCATTGTGAAGTTATTTCCTGATGCAACCATAGGAACTGCAACAGTGTCTGCACTACGTTTAACTCTTACAACTAACGTTCCGACAAAACCATCGTCTGTCTTAATTCTGATTGTTGTTTCACCAAGTTTAAATTCTGAAGGTACGCTTATTAAACCTGTACTGCTTACCACTGCGATTGATTCGTCAAGTGAAGTAAAGGTTAAGTTTTCTCCTGCTGTCAAAGCACCGCTTTGATCTTCATTATGATATTTTACGTTAAATCCACTTCTGTAATTTCTCTCGAAGTCTGATGTATTTAATTGGATTGTTTCATCTCTACCCATTGTTGTAACTACATCATAGTTATTTACAACAAGTGTCTTTGTTTCAAAGTCACCGACTTGAGTAGGTGTATTATCCATTGCATGGTATTCCAAACGAGTACCGTTATGAAGTGATACATAATTACCGTCTTTAGTATTTGTATCGTCACCTGTCTGACCCTTTGAGTTTGAACCCCAAGCATATACATATCCATCTTCATGAATTACATACATATTTATTCTGCCGGCTGAAATGTTCCAAATATTACTGATATAAGCAGTATCTGAACCTGTTACACCCTTTACGACTTGTGTAGGAACAGTCTTATTCATATATGTCGGATCATTCCAATGGTCATGACTATATGAATCATGATGATGTAAATAGAATGTATCATATCTATACGAGCCATCACCGATTTGACCATATTCATTCCAACCCCATGTATATACACTTCCGTCAGAAGTCATAGCCATACTGTTATAATAATTAGCTGAAATTGCCGCTACATTTGTGATATTAGAAACCTTTACAGGTTTTGTAGCAGTTGTTGTTGTATTATTACCAAGTTGTCCCCAGTTATTATAACCCCATGAATACATTGTTCCGTCTGTTGTAGCAACAAGGACGTGACCTTCACCTGCCGCAACAGCTGTTATATTCTTTAGGTATTTTTCTGTTGTTGATGACGCGCCTGCCAATACCTGAGTCGGAACAGGTCTTGTCATTGTATCGCCAATACCAAGTTGATAGCTTGTATTTAGACCCCATGTCCAAACTGTTCCGTCTGCCTTTAGAGCAACGCTGAATGATTTACCTGCGGCAATATCAATAACATCTTGGATATACCAATCGTCATTTGTTGCGGCACTTTCACCTCTGTATACCTTTTGAGCCGCATAAATTCCATCAGTTGTATCATTGTCATGGAACTTTTCATTTGTTGATGATGTATCGCCGTTACCAAGTTGTCCGTTTGAGTTGTTACCCCATGCGTATACATAACCGTCAGTTGAAAGTGCCAATACATGATTTTCACCGACTGCTATTCTTGCGATATTTGAAAGGTCTACAAGTACACCTGTAGATGTTTTTTCTTGAACTCTTACAGGTGTGCGGTTTACTTCGTCTTTATCAGAAGTACCGTTACCAATCATTCCGTTTTCGTTATTACCCCATGCGTATACATAACCGTCAGTTGTTACAGCATATGCTGTATTAATACCTGCCGCTACATACTTAGCTTTCACTCCTTCAGGAAGTGAAACTTGTACAGGATATGTTGTATTTTCTGTAAGTCCGTTGCCAAGTTGTCCCTTTTCGTTTGAACCCCATGTCCAAACTTCACCGTTATCCAACAATGCAACCGCAAACTCACTGCCACCGGCAACCATAGGTGTGGCTGTTCTTCCGGCTTGTGTTACTGTTACACTGATTTCAGATGTTATACCTGAATCATGTGTAATTGTAATTATAGCTGTACCTGTGTGTGTACCGGCTGTAATTACACCGTTTACAACAGTTGCAACATTTTCATTGTTTGAATGATATGTAAATGTTCCGTCAAGCGGTTCATGTGTATCATCATTTTCAAGATTGAAACCGTACATATGATGATGTTTATATGAATCAATCTCGATTGTTGCACCTGTTTCTATCGTTGTTAGGTAATTTATCTTATTTCCTTCAGCGTCAAAGAATTCAATCAAATCTTCTGCGCGTTCACCTGTATAAGCAGGTGTGCTTACATCATAAGTTGATGATGTACCGTCAAATTTACCTAACTGCCATTCTGTGTTTCTGCTCCATGTGTATACATAACCGTCATCAAGTTCTGCAACAGTATTATTTGTACCTGCCGCTACGTTACTTACGAACTTGATATAGCTTTCATCATTATTAGTCTGACCCTTTAGTACCTTTTGAGGCAATGTCTGATTTAATGAATTATTAATACCAAGTTGTCTTTGACCGTTATAACCCCAACCGTACAAATAACCTTCTTCATTAATTGCAAATGATTGATTATTCTTTGCAGAAATTGCAGTTATATTCTTTAATCTGCCTGTTGTATTACCTGTGCTTTGATCTGCCTTTGAAATATCTCTTACTTGTAGAGGAAGATAATGTCTTTCGTTATTATCTGTTGTCCAGTCACCGTTCTGACCGTATGTGTTATCACCCCATGCCCAGACATAGCCTGTCTTTGTAAGAGCTAAAGCATGATTTGCACCGGCTGAAATCATTACTATATTAATTAAGTAATCACTGCCTGCCGGAGCTACATTTGTTTCTTCTTCCGGACTTTCGCCACGAAGAACTTGAATTGGAGTCGGTTTATTTACACGAGTACCGTCACCAAGTTGTCCCTTGCTATTGTCACCCCATGTATAAACTGTTCCGTCATTCTTCAATGCCATTGCAAATGCTTGACCGGCTGAAATTGAAACTATGTCATTCAAGTAATAATCATTATTATCAGGATCATATGCGTTTGTACCACTTCTGCCGGCTAAAACCTTAACTGCATATGCACTGTCAGTTGTAGTACCGTCACCAAGTTGTCCTGATTTATTGCTACCCCAAGCATATATACTACCGTCTTCAAGTAGTGCCATTGAGAAATCATCACCTGCGGCAATGTTCTTTACGCCTGTAAGTGTAGTTGTTTCGTCAATCATTACAGGTACAACTATACTTTCAGTAGTTCCTGTCGCACCGTTACCAAGTTGACCCTTACTATTATCGCCGACTGCATATACGACGCCGTTAGCAAGTATTAGCAAGTGATTATTTCCTGCCGCAATAGCAGTAGCTGCATTATTGCCACCAAATGTACTTGCACTGTCATCTCTTCCGTTTTGGAATTTAACCTGAATTGGATAGCCTCTTGTTATCTTAGTACCGTCACCAAGTTGTCCGTATGTATTATCGCCCCATGTCCAAACTGTTCCATCTGCCTTTAGAGCCGCATGGAAGTTTGTACCTGCTGTAAGCGATGATGCAACGATGCTTTCCATCTTATCGCCCTTAACAGTAACATTAATTGTTCCGACATATCCGTTTCTGCTGTTTCTAAATGTAATTACTGTTGTACCGAACGTGTTACCTGTCGGCATTACAGTTGCAGTATTTCCGTTTGCAGAAACTGTAGCGATATTTGGAATTGACGAGCTGTATTGAATGTTTGCAATATCTTCTGACGCAATCTTTTGCTTATCAGCTTTATTGAACAAATTGAAACCAACCATATACTGTTCATATATTTCAGACATATCAATTTCAATTTTACCAGTCTTGTCTATTACAACGCTTGACGGTAATGGTGATATTGTATCACCTGTTGAATTTTCATCAGTATATACTATTGCCTTTTGGAATGACAATGTATTTGAATTTGTATTACCTACTTGTACCGGTGTCTTTGCCAAATCGACAGTTACTGTACCAAGTTGACCTGAAGTATTATCACCCCATGCCCATACATAACCGTCATCTCTGATTATTACGGTATGGTTTGCACCCATTGCCGCACCGATTACGTTCTTTAGATATGGATCTTCGTCTTGATTGAATGTATCTCCCTTCCATACCTTTACAGGAGCAAATCTGTCTATCTTTGAATCAACGCCAAGTTGACCCTTTTCATCTCCGCCCCATGTATATACTTCATAATTATTTGTTATAACCAGTGTTTGGTTTCCACCTGCTGTTACTCCAAGAATATTTGATAAGTATTCATCGCTGTTTGCATCAACAGTCGAATCCTTACCTGCCGCTTCGCCGGCAACAACAAGCATAGGTGTTACTGATTCTGTTACAGTCTTATCATCTATACCAAGTTGACCCTTTGAGTTGTAACCCCAAGCATATACTTTTGTAACAGTTGTTCCGTCTGCAAGTGTTTCTTCTGTTACAGCTACACTGTGTGCACTGCCTGCAGCAACATATTTTACATTTGACAAACCTTCTACAACTGCCGGAGTTGCGTCATAATCTGCACTTGCAGTTGTTGCTTGTAGTGCAGTATCTGCGTCGTCGCCGTCGGCATCGGCATCACTTGAATCATCGTCCGATGTTCCGCCGCTACTTCCCGAACCGCCACCGGAAGATACCGTTCTACCAAGCTGTTTATGCAAGTTCGCACCCCATGTCCATACTTTTCCGTTTGTATCCACTGCAAGATTATGGCTATCGCCTGCGGCTATTGATCTAATATCTTTAAGCGCACTAATCTTAGTAAATGATGCAGTAGAAGGAGCTATAACATCATTGCCAAGTTGACCTTGTGAGTTATCAACACCGTAAGAGAATACATCGCCGTGAGTTGTAAGTACAAGTACATAATTTGAACCTGATACTATATCTTCGATTTCATCGCCGATTGTATTTTCTACTTCTACCGGTGACGTCATATCTGATCCGCCGGAAATTGATACACCCCATGTATATATCTTACCGTTTTTATCTACGGCAAATACATAGTCGTCACCTGCTGCCAATCTTACTATATCTTTAATCGGATTTCCGTCTTCATCAAGGACTTGTACAGGATATTTCTTGCTCAATAATGTACCGTCACCAAGTTGACCGTGAGAATTGTCACCCCATGTCCACAAAGTTCCGTTTTCTTTTAAAGCAATAGAGAAGTTCTTGCCTACTGCTACTTTTGAACCTGAAGGCCATACTGTGTCACCCTTAACAGTTACAGTTACGAATGCTTTATATCCGTTAGCCTTATTTTCAATAGTTACGATTGTAGGTCCTGCCTTTGTCGGTGATGTTGTATGAAGTTCATCAATTCCGCTTGCAAAGTTGCCGATTGAAGTATCTGAAGATGTAAATTCAATCTGACTCTTATCGTCAATAGGTGTAAGAATATCGTCTTCATACAAGTTAAAGCCGACCATTCTCTTATTCATAATTTGATCTCTGTTGAAATCAACATATTGATCTTCTGTAATTTCAAGATAATCAGGTGTTACATATGATTCATCAACACTGTTATCTGAATTTTCTTTGATTTCAACATTTTGAAGTTCAAGAGTATCTACTTCTTCCTTGCTTACATGAACAGGAATGTATGATTTAATTGTTGTGTTATCACCAAGTTGACCGTAACCGTTTGCACCTGTTGTATAAACGCTACCGTCTTGTTTCATAATTGTCAAGTGCTGTGAACCGTAATCTGCAACAAATGCGTCGTCAAATAATAGCAAATCACCAACATCTGATCTTACTGAATCATGAACTCTTGTAGGAGTAGATTTATTTATAACACTGTCTATACCCAACTGACCACTGCCGTTATTACCGACTGTATAAATCAAATTGTCATTTACATCTGTTCCGCCGATAAACGCACTACTGTTACCACCGGCTGAAATGTTATAAATACTATTGCCATCTACGTCAACATACTTAGGTGATGTAACATCGCCGCTGTCTATACCAAGCTGACCGTTACTGTTATCACCTGTTGCATATGTGTTATAATCTTTTGAACGGATTAGAGTATGAGCCTTACCGGCTGATACTTGAACAGCATCATACATAAATTCATCATCATATGCCGATACCATATCTCTGTCACCGCGTTGTACTTTTATAGGTGCATACGCATATGCTTTACCATCGTAATTGCTAAATCTCTTTGATGTATTCGGTTCAATACCAAGTTGACCTTCTGAATCGTCACCCCAAGCATATACACTGCCGTTATCAGCTATTGCTACTGCGTGATTATCACCGGCATCAATAGATACGATATTGCTCAAACGATTTGTAGATTGTGTATTTCTTGTAGAATTTGTTCTGTCTGCATTTAGAACAAACGGATCATCACTTGCCATAGCACCTGCTACAACATATGAAGGTACACCCATATTATCTGTAACAGATCTGTAGTTTAGACCAAGTTTGCTGTTTGTATTTGTACCCCATGCAAGAACATGACCATTCTTATCAAGTGCAAGAGCATAGTCTTTACCCGCACTAATCTCTAAGATACCTGACAAGTATTCTTCTACAACCGGTTCAGGATCAGTTGTTTCGTCTCCTGTTGAACTTGCCTGTGTTGCTACAGTTTCTGATGTATAAGTATCCGCTACACCTCGTACAACACGCTGAGGATAATATGCATTATGGCTTGATGTATTATTATCACCAAGTTTACCGTTGCTACCGTTACCCCATGTGTATACTGCACCGTCAGCTGACAATGCCATTGCAAAATTATCACCGGCTACAATAGAAATAATATTACTTAATGTTCCTAAGCCGTTTGTATCTGCAACTTGTAGCGGTTCTGCCCAAGATGAAATTCTGCTCATAGAATTTGAAGCAGTTGAAAGTTTTTCAACTTTACCGTCTGCGTCAAGAGTTGTGTAACCTATACCCAACTGTCCTGATGAGTTATTACCCCAAGTCCATACACTACCGTCTGACTTAAGTGCAACTGTAAAGTCTAATCCTGATGCAATCATAGGAACTGCAATCTTTGTATATCTGTCACTTACATTATAGACGTCTGCAACAATAAGACCTCTGTAACCTGTATTATTATCTGTTACAGTGATTACTACTTTACCATAATTTCCGTTACCTACCGGTGTTATTGTTCCGTTTGAATCAACCGTTGCAATTCTCGGATCTGATGATTCAAATGAATAATCTCCGCTTGCATCTCTAAAGTCGCTGTCATCGTGCAAGTTAAAGCCTGCAACATATTTTAGGTTGATATTGTCTATTGTATATGTTGAATTTTCAGGTATTCTGATATGTCCGCCTTCAATGTTATCAAAATTAAGTGCATAATAATCTACCGGTCCTACCAAATGAGCACCTGTATAATCATAATTTACAAAGTCACCTAACGAACCTGATGAATTAGTACCAAATGCCCATACTGTACCGTCTGACTTGATAGCAGTTGTTACAGTGTTTCCAAGTGATACTGCTGTTATGTTACTTAGATAATCACCAGTTTCGTGTATATTATGACCTTTTACTACACGAGTAGCCGATGATTTAGTTGTAGCCGAGTCGTCACCAAGTTGCTTTGATGCGTTATTACCCCACATATATAGGTTTGAGCCTCTTGTTACTGTAGCTGACTGGTTATATCCGGCTGAAACATTCACGGCATTTTCCAAATAATTACCGTCTGAGTCTACTACTCTTACGTAACCATCTGATGAATCTGACGCACCGTTTCCAAGCTGACCGCTTGTTCCAAGACCTGTGCTGTATACAAGTCCGTTATTAACGAGCAATACAGAGTGTTCACTACCCATATCTGCTTCTGCTACATTTTGCATATATGTATTTGTAATTCCGCCATCAAGTGTAATATCATCATCACTTCTGTTTATAACTTGTGAAGGAACTGTCTTGTGATATGCGCTGTTTACCTTTGAATCTGATATATTATCTTTTTCACCCTTATTTGCAGTTAAATTCTCACCATATCCAAGTTGACCGTTATCTGCTTTACCGAATGTAAATACAGTACCGTCACCACGAACAAGTATTGAACTGTCACCACCGGCTGAAATTGATACGATAGAATGAATTTGTGTTGCTCTACCGTTATTCAAATCCATAACAATTACAGGAGTTTCATATTTTGCTACATCTCCGGTATAGTTATAAACACTGTGAGTACCTGATGTTCCATGACCGATCTGACCATAGTTATTCAATCCCCAAGCGTATACTCTGCCGTCTGATGTCAATGCCAAAGAATGTTCTTTTCCGGCTGCGATTGCAATAATGTTAGTGCTGTCATCTGTATCACCTACTATTGATACTTCTGCCGCAACATTTGTTGAGCCACTTCTTCCAAGCTGACCACTACCGTTTGAACCCCATGTCCATACTCTTCCGTTTGCATCAAGTGCCAAAGCATGAGTGTTACCTGCTGCAATACTTACTATATTATCAAGATATATTCTTTCGCCTGTTGAGCTGACGCTCGTTACTACTTGTACCGGATAGTATGACGCACTTGACGTACCGTCACCAAGATTACCTGAACCCCATGTCCATACTGTTCCGTTATCCATAAGTGCAACTGTAAAGCTGCCGCCTGATTTTGTCATAGGGATTGCAACTTTATCATCGCCCGACTTAATTACCTTAACAATAAGTTGACCTTTGTATAAAATAGGTTCGTCAAGAAGTCCTGTGTAAACTCCGTCGTTTACAGGACTGATTTCTTTTTCAAAACTAATTGTTGTCTGACCGTATATTCCGTTTGTATTTGCACTTACAACACCGTTTGAGTTAACAGTTGCCACATCGCTGTTAGATGTGTTGTATGTCACTCCGTCATTTGCATTTATAACATCACTGTATGCGTAATGCGCAAATTCAAATCCAGGAATATGTTCATATTTAATTCTTCCTAAATCAAGTGTTTCACCTTCAGTAATTGTTGCAACCAATGGAATACTGTCACCGTCATTGTCAGCTACTGTTAATATATCAGCCGCTCTGTCACCTGACTGTACAGGTATCAAACTGTTAACTCTGTAGTTATTACCAAACTGACCATTTCTGTTTGAACCCCAAGCCCAGATTGTTCCGTTGTGCAACATAGCCGCACTGAAATAAGCACCATTCGTTATTTGAATCGCGTCTTCAATATAATCATTATCAGAGTATACATTTTCTCCCTTTAGCACCTCTGACGGTGTACTTGTACTATCTGTTGTATTGTTACCAAGTTGACCGAATGTGTTATTTCCCCAAGCATATGTACTATGCTTGTATGTATCAGGATCAAGTGAAAGTGTCATTACAGTATTTCCACCGGCTGATACAGCTGTTACGTTTTCAAGAGTTGTTTCTCTTGTTGGTGCAGATACACTGTTTACAGTTGCATTATCTGATACTACCTTACCCCAAACATATACATAACCTTGATTATTGTATTGTTTTGTATCCTTTGTTGTATCATCAACAGTGATATTTCTTGCAAGTGCTATAACTGTAGTTTCATCAAGATTTATTTGTGTTCCTATAGCTCTTTTGTTTCTTTCTTTATTATTCGCACCTACTTGTATATCTACGATATTCTTTAAATACTTGTCTGCAGAATATCCGTCACCCTTATAAACTTGAAGTGGGTAACCTCTGCGTGTATCGTTGTTTACATTTGTTTCATTGGCAAGAACACCGTACATATTGCTGCCCCATGACCAAACTGTTCCGTCTGCCTTAACAACATATACACTGTCACCATCTGTTCTTACAGATACTGCATTATTTAGATATCCGCCTGCATAAGGACCTACAACCTGTACTGCATTTTCTTTACCGTACTCTGTCCATAGATACCATGTATAATCAAGAGATGTCCAGTTGTATGCCTGTTTTCTACGTGTAGTTGACGGCACATATTCATCATATTCCCAGTGTCCAGGAATAGTGAAATCTACATATCTATCTGTTGCTATTGTTTGAGTTACAGAATACATTGAGTCATACTTATTAATACCAAGTTTACCAGCGGGACCGTTATTTCCCCATGACCAAACTGTTCCGTCTGCCTTAACCGCATATGAAACATCATCGCCGGCAGCTATTGATATTACATCTGTAAGATTTTGAGTATTATCGCTGTCAAGCTTAACAAGTTTAGGAGTTACAATACCATATCTTCTTTCCTGGTTTGCATCGCCTACAACAGATTCATAACTACTCTTATGATAACCTGTTCTTGTTACGATATTATTCTGGTAATAATCTCCCCAAACGATATTATTAACTTCTGTATAACCCCAAATGTATACTTCACCGTTTTCTGTAAGTGCCAACGAGTGACGTTTACCTGCGGCTATTGATTTAATCTTAACATCGCTTGGAATGTTTACTTTTACAGGATATAAGAAATCATTTCTCTTTTCGTCACCGTCAGCCGGATAACTGTTATGTGTATCATTACTTCTTATACCATTTCCAAGTTGACCATATGTATTATTACCCCATGCCCAAACTGTTCCGTCACTCATAAGTGCAAGAGTATGGTGATCGCCTGAAACAATCATCGGAGTTACTTCTGTGTTAACCTCTTTTACCGCCACTTCAAGCACACCTACAAAGTTTGTAGATGTATTATATAATGTAATAAATGTATTTGTATATCTATGTTCGCTGTTCGGACGAATTGTTATTATATTATTATTGTCCTCAGCTGAAACTATAGATGTATCTATTGACGTTGCTGTTATTCTATCAAGAACTGTCTGTTCATCAACGTCAGTATTATATGCTTGAACAGCTGTACTATGTCTGTCGTTGTTGTTATAAATCAAGTTAAAGCCTACCATATGATAGTCATATATATCAGACTTATTTATTTCAAGATATTGATTCTTTGATAGAGTAATCTTTTGTGGTAATGGGTTGTAATTAGCGGCATTGACATCATCATTATAAACTTCTGTTGCTACACCGTCTGTATACAATGTTGCTACACCGATAGCTTCACGTCTGTCTTCACGAAGACCTGTCTGTACAGGTTCAGTTCTTTCAACTGATGAAAAATCACCTACATTATATGTAGAGTTTTTACCCCATGAATATACACTACCATCGTATCTGACTACAGATGTACCCATATCACCGATTGTTGCGGAAGTAATCCAACCGATTCTGTCTGTTGCATCATCGCTATAGAAACTTTCGCCTCGTTTTGTATACTTAGCAGTAAGTGAATTTGCTGTTGAACCTACACCTGTTGTATTATTTGCACCACTGCCCCATGAATACAAGTAACCATCTCTGCCAACTGCCATTGATGAATTTACTCCGGCATTAACATTAACTATTCCGTCAAGATTTTGCATATTCTCACCGTCATAGCTGATTAAAACTCTCTTCGGAGAATTTGCATTATAATTGTTGGCATTATCTATTGAATCATTTGTAGTTATTGTATTATTACCAAGTTGACCGTTTGCATTTCTACCCCAAGCATATACACTGCTGTCATCTGACAATGCAATATTGTGATATGCTCCTGCAGAAATCTTAACGATATTTCTCAAATATGCAGTGCTACTTGCACTTTCGCCATTTACAGCTTGTGTAGGTGCAAGAGCCTCTGTAAAGAATCCCTTACCAATTTGACCGTAGCTACCGCTACCCCAACTGAATACATTACCATCTCTTCTCAATGCTGAAATGAATGTATCACCGATTGTAATATCAATAAAGTCATTAAGCGCACCGTCTGCGTTATCACCGGCACTTGCTCCCTTTACTGTGAATGAAGCATATTGACTGTATTTTGAATTTTTAGCCTCGATACCTCTCTGACCGTATGTGTTATCACCCCATACATATACAACACCATCTTGCGCCAAAGCGGCTGAGTTTCTTGCACCGGCTGCAACTCTTTCTACACCTGAAAGTATTTCTGTTGAGCTTGTTTTTACAAGTGTTGGTGTGTACGCAGTAGATGTACCGCCTATACCAAGCTTACCATTTGCATTGTTACCCAAAGCCCAAACTTGACCGTCTATATCAACTGCAAGCATATGAGTCGGACCTGCCGCAATGTGTTTAATATTTTCAAGATATGTTGTTGAGTCTTTGCCTGCATTCTTAACTACTCTTACAGGTGATGTTCTGTTTACCATTGATGCTGTACTTCCATCATACGTATTACCCCATGTCCAAACAGTACCGTCTGCCTTTAGTGCATATACGCCACTGTTTGTTGCGGCAACAACCGGAACTGTTATTCCGTCATTTGGTTTTACCAATACAGTAAACATACCATAGTAACCTGTTACATCATTTCTTGCACTGATAACTGCCTCACCGTAACGTCTTGCATGATTTGCAGTTACTCTTACAACATTAGATGCAACATCCTTTTCAACCTTAGCTATATCTTTATTTGATGTGCTGAATGTAAGGTTGTCAAAATCTGTTGTAGGATGTGGATTAACGTCACTCAATAAGTTAAATCCAAGGTATTCTTTATCAATCATACCGTTATCACCTTGAAGAGTAACTTCAAGTGTGCCGTCATTATTGATATAAATGTAGTTTGGCATATTATCGTATTCAACTACATCTGTACCTTCTGTTTTTACGCCATGTTGGAATGCAAATATTTTTGCCGGGCTTTCACCCATAAATATTGGGTGAACAATATTATTAGAGAATTGTCCTACTCCATAATATCCCCAACCGTATACACTACCATCATAACGCAATGCCATTGCATCTCTTTCACCTGCATATACCCTTGTAATATTTGTAAGCTCAGTTGTTCCATCCAACGTAGCTGTTTCACCGGCAACTACACGAGTGGCAACTGAATAGTATCCGCCTGTAGTTTCATTACCAAGCTGACCGTTTGCATTTGTACCCCATGTGTATACATCACCGTTACCGTTGACAGCATAGTTGTGACTTCCTGCCGCTGATACGTAAACTATGTTATCTAAGTTTCCGTTAGCAGATACAACTTGTACAGGAGAAGTTTCCTTAACAGATGTTGCACCGTTACCAAGTTGACCGTTTCTGTTTGCTCCCCATGAATATACTTCGCCATCTCTTGTTGTGATTACAGCGTGATCTGTTGCCATATCAACATAAAGCGCATCTCTGAAATATGTTACATAAGGATTCTTTGCACCACTTAATAATTGCATTGGCATTGACGCATTATCTGATAAACCATCACCAAGTTGACCGTTATCATTATTACCCCAAGCATATGCATATCCGTCGTTTCTTACAGCGATAGATGAGTTACCGCCTGCTGAAATCTCTGAAATTGAATTCAAGTAGCCTATGCCTTCAAGACCTACTACCTTTGTAGGTTCTGTTATATAAAGATTTTCCTGTGAAGGAATGTATGTATAGCATGTTTCTGCATCATACTCTTTATGCCATTCAGAGTCGCCTTCTACAACTCCTTCATCATTTGTATATCCGTTTGTTGTAAAACCAAGTTGAATTTGTTCAAACTTAACATCTGTATTTGTACCGATTTGTCCCTTATTATTTAGACCCCATGCCCATACATTGCCGTTCTTGTCCAATGCAAGAGTATGTCCGCCGCTTGTATTATCATTTAACAAATCAAGCTTTTCATCATCTTTGTCAAGATTGGAGTTCACACCTGTTGCAGCTGAAATTGCTACTATATCTTTAAGGTTAATCTTCTGCGGTGACAATACATTGTTATTGTCTTGAACTCTCTTATATTTTATATGTTTATGATCTCTGTAACGCTGTGAGTCAAGCGGTGTATCTGTCGGCCAACAACAATTACCCCATACATCTTCAGTTGAAATAATTTCTTCATGATATTCATTCCAATTACCGTCACCCAACTGACCGTATTCATTCCAACCCCATGTATATACTTCACCTGTTGTTGAAAGTGCAACTGAGAATTTATTTCCGGCTGCAACTGCCATAAACTTAACTTCACTGCCGTCACTATTATGAGGGAATGAAACTTTTGCCGGGTATTCTGTGTCGTTTGTATCGCCGTTACCAAGCTGACCTTTATCGTTTTTACCCCATGCCCAAACTGTACCGTCTGATTTTAGAGTAAGAATGTGGTCTGTACCGGCTGATACCATAGGTATAACTAATTTTTCTGTTTGCTTTACGCCAAGTTTGAATATACCTGAATATTCTGAGAATGACTTTTGTTCAACAAGCATCGAAACTTCACCGTAACGATTATTTTCGTTCGGTATAATACGCCATCCGTCAGTTTCTTCTACAACTGTTGCAATTCCCGAATCCATTGTTCTGAAATCGTAATTTGTTGCAGGCATAGGTGTAAGTACACCTTCATCGTCAAGGATAAGGTTAAATCCACCTTCAAATTTTTCATTTACTGATGTTATTTTTAATGTTTTGTCATAGTCAAGGAATGTATAAAGTGTATCTTCTGTAACTTGAGCATATTCGTTACCTTCACTGTCAAGGATAGTACCTTCAGTAACAGAAAGTGTCTTTACAAGTTTTTCACCTGTTTGTACTGCCGCATTATGCTGAGCATTTGTAAAGTCACCAAGTTGACCTTCTTCATTACGTCCCCATGACCATACACTACCGTCTTTCTTCAATAGTGTAACATGTGCATTACCTGCTGAAACAGTTAACGCGTCACGGAAATATAAATCATCTGTACTTGTTGAATCACCTGATGCAATTTGCTGTGGTACAAGATAGCTTGTTTGTTTGTCTGCGCCTGAAACCAACGCACCCAAACCAACTTGACCTTCTGCGTCAAGTCCCCATGCGTATACTGTACCTGATTTTGTTACAACAACAGTATGTTCGCCACCGGCTGAAATTTCGATAGCAAGTTGATCGCTGCCGTCCATCCATTGATTTCTTACACGAACCGGTGTTGTTGAATTATTTGTTGTTCCGTTTCCGAGTTGACCGTTAGTATTTTTACCCCATGTATAAACTTCATTTCTGTTGTTTATAACAGCTGAGTGTTCACTACCGGCTGAAATCTTGATTACATTTTCCAAATACCATGTGTCAGTATCTGATTCACCTTTCCATACTTGTGCAGGAGTATAAACATCTGATGATATAACTGTGCCAAGTTTACCGTTTGATACTTCGCCCCATGCAAAGACTGTACCGTCATTTCTTAATGCAAGAGAATATGCGTTTCCTGCCTCGATTGCAATAATGTTGCTCAAATATTCACGATCAGATGCACTGTCACCCTTTAAAACTCTTGTCGGATAAATAACATCTTCACCGGCATAGCCGATACCAAGCTGACCGTGTTCGTTACCGCCCCATGCGTATACATAACCGTCTTTTGTAAGTGCAAGAGAGTGTGTATCACCGGCAGCTACTGATATTACGTCTGAAAGAATTGATTCGTACTCATCCTCATATACATAATATGCTTTACTTCTGTTTTCTTTGTTCATACTGCCAAGCTGACCATGTTCGTTACCGCCCCATGACATAACTTCCATTGATTCAGTAACCATTAATACATGTGTGTCGCTTGCTGAAATGTCACGGATACCAAGCATTGTTGAATCTCCGCCAAATTGAACGGCTACAGGAGAAGCTTTGCTCTTATCAGTCCCGTCGCCAAGTTGGTTTTGAGTATTTTCGCCCCATGCGTATACTTTACCTGAAACTTGAAGTGCAACAGAAAAATTCTTGCCGGCATAAACCTTTGGTGCGGCAATTCTTCCGTCTACATATACATCAATTATACCTGTCCATACAGTTTTACCGGCTGTATTTACGGCACGAACTGTTGTAGAACCGTATTGTCCCGACGGAACAAACTCTGTTCCGTTAACTTGTATTATATTTTCATTATCAGAAACAAAAGTAACTTCACTTGATGCGTCATGTTCTCTCTGAACTTCCACATATTCTGTCAAGCTAAATCCCGGATGAACTGTTCTTATAGCTCTTGTCGGATTAACTACATATTTTTCTTTTTGTGAAATAGTAATTTTTGACGGAGCAAGGAAGAATTCACTGCTTCCGTCATAGTCTTCTTTTATGTCACCTTGATTTGTTGTAATTTGACCTATTTCAAATCTATAGTTTTCTGCAGATTTTTCACCTGTGTATACCGGATAATTGAATGATGAGAAACCTGAATTACCGATTTCACCATAATCACCGATACCCCATGCAGCGATATTACCGCTATTGCTCATAGCAACACTAAAGTTTTTACCTGTGGCTATCAAACTAATATCGCCAAGTGATGCTAAACCTGTTACTGTTCCAGTTTCGCCTGCTACTACGCCATTAGCTCTGTCGTATACTGTAAATGCACCGTTATCATCTATAACTTTACCCCATATTGCTACGTTACCGTCATAGTCGATACTTAGCATATGTTCAAAACCTACAGAAATTGCCATTACATTTGTAAGTTCATAGTTAGGGTCATATTGATATGTTGTATATACTTTGCGTGGTGTACTTGCATAATCTGCTGATAGTGTATAATCACCTAATTGTTGTGAAGCATTATCACCCCAAGCATATACTCTTGAATTTCTGTCAATTACGGCAGTGTTGTTAGCCTTGGCAGAAATTTGAGAAATGTTTTCAAGATAGTAACCGTTACCGTAACTGTCACCCTTGAATACTTGAATCGGATATTCTCTGTCTTCAGTTGTCATATCACCAAGTTGACCACGGTCATTTCTACCCCATGCCCAAACACTACCGTCACGTTTTAACGCAACTGTATGATATGAACCGGCTTTTACTGAAATAATATCTGTTAAATATCCACCGCCGTTAAAGCCTTTTACTTGGTTAGGAATATATGAACCATTTTCACCTGTACCAAGTTGTCCGTATGTATTATCGCCCCATGTGTAAACAGTGTCATTATTTAAAACAATTACAGTATGGTTCTTACCTGCGGCGATGTCTGTAATTTCTGTGAAATCAACGCCATCAGTCAAATCGACTTCTACAGGTAGAGATCTTGAATCCTCAATAGCTGTACCGTCTTCTGTTGTTTCGTTATTTATTTCCACACCAAGCTGACCTGAAGTATTATCACCCCAAGCATACAATAAACCGTCATTTCTTAGTGCAAGCACAAATCTTTCACCGGCTGCTATTCTCTTTATGTCTGAAATATAATCACGAACACCTGTTTCTTCGTCTATCGACAATGTTACTTGAACCGGATACGCTCTATTTATATATGTACCATCACCAAGTTGACCGTAATTATTTATACCCCAAGTCCATACACTACCGTCACCTTTTAGTGCAACAGTAAAATCCTCACCTGTTGCAACCATCGGGGCGTAAAGTTGACCTTCCGGTCTTAGTGTTAGCATTACATTCTTTGTATAATCACCTACTTTAATTGTTAGTGTTGTTGTTCCGAATTTATGGTTTTGGTTCGGAGTTATAACAACATATGTAGTTCCGTCTGCTGCTGTTTCAACATCCAAAGTAAATAGTTTTGGATTTAGCAATGAGAAATTGCTCTTATCAACACCGGTAAGTTTAATAAGGTTTAGTCCTTGCGCGTCGAACAAGTTAAAGTTACCGTATATATTTGAATAGATTTCATTTACATTTATCTTTAAAACGTCATAACTGCTACTATTCCTATAAATCATACTTAATTCTGACGGAAGTACATTTTTATAAGTTGTAGTATCAACAGTACCGTCATATTTTTCAAGAATTGTTTCTTTAACAACAAGACTGTTAGATTCCTTTTCACCTACTTGTGTAGGATATACTTTATTTCCCTTTGAATAATCACCGATATGTCCGTTGTTATTTGAACCCCAAGCGTACACTTTACCGCTTGACTTGACAGCCATTGAAAAATCTTTACCGGCACCAAGAAGGTACACTTCACCAAATTGTTCGTGTGCCAAAGTTTCTCCGTTTTTAACTTCAACAGGAATCGGAGATGATGTTGTTGTTATATTACCTACACCAAGTTGTCCGTTACTGTTTGAACCCCAAGCATACACTTCATCATCTTTTGTAAGTGCAAGCATATGTTCATTACCTACAGCAACACTGCGTACATCGTCCAAATCAACCTTTACAGGTGAATTTACAAAATTGTCTTCTTTTGATGCACCAAGTTGTCCACTATTATTTGAACCCCAAGTATATACTACATTTGCAAGTTCATTTGAAACAGCTCCGCTTTCATCACTTGTTGTCTTATTTTCTTGTATAATTGCAGCCGCACTGTTACCGCCAATAGCAACGTCAACTGCATTATGAATAAATGTATCATTTTCGGATACATATTCACCGTTCCATACCTGTACAGGTACATTTTTCTGAGTTCCGTCTGACACATTACCAAGCTGACCAACAGTGTTGTCACCCCATACAAATATGTCGCCGTTTCTCTTCAATACTGCCGCAAAATTATCACTGGCAGTAACTTTGATAACATCTTCAAGTACAGCTGAACTACTTGCACTTGCGCCCTTAACAACTGATTTTGGTACATTTGAATTTGAAGTAGCACCGTTGCCTAATTGACCTCTGCTACTTGTACCCCAAGAATATACGCTACCTGAAGTTGTCAATGCAAATGCAAAATCTTTTCCGGCAGCCACATTTATAAATTTAACATCTTGTGAATTTGCCTGTACACTAAGCATTTGAGGGGTTGCCGAATAAGCCTCGCCGATGTCGCCTCTGCCAAGCTGTCCATTTTCGTTATTACCCCATGTCCATATATTTCCGTCTACATCAAGTGCAACTACAAAGTCATCACCTGCCGCAATAGTTGTCATTTGAGGAATACCAACTAAAGCTTGTGGAATTGGTCTGTATGTTGTTGCAGTATCTATACCAAGTTGACCGATTGAATTTTTACCCCAAGTATATACAAGTCCGCTTGCAGAAAGTGCAACGGCAAAGTCTACACCTGAGTCAACTTTAGGAAGTGCAATACTTTCTGTTACGTTTACAATTATTGAACCGATATAATTTGTATCAGTATTTCTTAATATAATTGTAGCTTTACCTATTTTATTAGTTGCTGATACAACTCCCAATTGATTAATTAATGCAACTGTATCATCAGAAGTTGCAAATTCAATCTTTGTAGAATCAGCTGTCTTTGATTCTGTAACGCTCTTTAGCATATTGAAACCGCTTAGGTATTTTTCAATCGTTTCTGCGGCGTCAATTTCCAAAGAACCATTGTTTTCTATTGTAATTTCTACCGGCACGTCATTTCCGGTGTACTCTTTTGCAACTGAACCGTCTGCTTTCTTCGCAGTAATTTTTTGCATCATAAGCACACGTGCTTCTCTGTCACCGGTTAAAACAGGAGTACGTCTTGTTTCATTTGAAATATCACCGATTTGTCCGCTTTCATTCAAACCCCACGAATATACATATCCATCGTCCTTGATTACAACAGTATGTGAACCGCCTGTACTTAAACCGATTACGTTAATCAAATAATCGTCTGTACTATCAACAGTTATACCTTTATTTACACGAGTCGGTGTCGCATTTCTTGATATATCGTTATTAGCATCTTTGATACCAAGTTGACCGTATTCATTATCACCCCATGTCAAAACGGCAGTGTCTTCACTTCCGTCAAGAGTTGTCATAATTGCAGAATGTTGTCCGCCGGCAGCTATAGTTTTGATTTTTCCCGAAATTGTTATTTTTTCAGGAACAGGAACTATATCCTTTGTGCTTGAAGCAAGTTGTCTGCGATCATTTGCACCCCACGCATATAATGAGTTGTCAAATGCAAGTGCAAGAACATGATTTGCACCCAATGAAATATCTGTTATATTTTCAAGAGGATTACTATTGTTTGTTATAACTTTGACCGGTTGATTTCTTAATCCATTTACATTAATACCAAGTTGACCATTATCATTATTACCCCATGTAACAACCATACCGTTCGACTTTAATGCCGAGCTGAATTCTTTTCCGGCTGAAATTCTTATAATATTTGACAAATATATGTCACTGCTTGCACTACGACCGCCTAAAACTTTTGTAGCTTTTGTTTTATACTTAGCAAGAGATGTAGTTGAATCATATCCATTGCTACCCACGCCAAGTTGACCGTTACCGTTACTACCAAATGAGTAAACATAACCGTCTTCTGTCAAAACTAATGTATGATTGCCACCTGCCGCGATTGCAGAAATTTTTCCGATTTCTTTTCCGTCTTCTGACACGATTGTAACAGGTACACCACTATCCTTAGTTGTGTAATCTGTTTCTGCCGGTGCTGCCGGTGGACCTTGTTCAATTTGCAATATTGGCAATTTGTCATTTTCATCATACTTATTTGTAAATGACCATACACCACTGCCATCTTCAAAATTCCAACCTGCATATATTGAAGAATCTGTCAAATCAGCATTTGCTAAAGATGCGGCAGCCTCATTACCAACACCTACTACTGTTCCATTATTTGTATATGTGTAAGCAATACCATATTCCACACCTGCCTGAGCATCTGCCGATGACTCTGCCATATTAGACGCAGAAATACCTGCAACACCTGATATGTCAGATGTTCCGCTTACACTTCCTGAATTATAAGCACGGAAAATATTGCCAAGGTTTACGGCTGTAATACCACCGGCATATTTTATGCTTACACTTGTTTCACTGTTTACAACTCTAACATCAGCTCTGTTATATACATTTGAAATCGTGCCGTGTTCACCATTATAAGCAACTAAACCACCACTCAAGTTATATGAAGATATTTGACCTAAAACTATACCCGAATTTGAAACAGTTCCGTCATTAAATCCAACAAGACCTGCTGAAATTGAATATGCCGGCACTGACATGTCATTATCTTCCACCTCTAAAGTGGTATTGCTTACTGAAATACTATTAAGAATTACATTTTGAATTGTACCGTTATTTACAGCAAACATTGCTGATACTGATGTTTTATTATCACCAATATTTGTTCCTGTAGCTGATGAAGATACATTTAGATTGTTTATTCTATATCCGTTACCATCGAAAATACCTGTAAATGGTTTGTCAGCGTCACCTATAGGAGCGAAAGCGCTTGATAGTGTTATATCTTTACCAAGAATAAATTTTCCATCAAGAACTTCGCGTACTTTTTCTAATCCTTCTGCCGCATAAATTGTATAGTAACCTGTATTTTCATCAAATTCAACAGCATCATGAACTTCTTCTTCGTCACCTTCGATTGCTGATTCGATACCGCTTGTACCATTACCAAGTTGACCATACATATTGCCGCCCCATGTATACACTTCACCATTTACACTAAGTGCAACTGCGTGAGTATCTCCGGCAGCTACTGCAACAATATTTTTAAGTACACTGTCGCTTGTTCCGCTTACACCTACTACCTGAACAGGTGAATATTGGCTTGTTCCGTCGCCTTTTGTACCATTACCAAGTTGACCGTTCTTATTTTCACCCCATGTCCAAACAGTACCGTCTGATTTTAATGCAACTGAGAAGTTTTCTCCGGCAGAAACCATTGGTTCTGTATAGAAAGCATCTTCTGAAAGGTCATTTACATGTACAACAAACATTCCTACTACACCTGTAGAAGAAACCGCTTTAATTACAGCAATCCCCTTGGAAACTGCTGTAATTGTAGTTCCGTTTACAGAAACTACACTATCATCTGATGATGAATATGTTATTGATGTTGCTTTCTTAACTTCATCGTCATTGACAATAAGATTAAAGCCTCTAAGTGAAATAATGTTTCCGCCATTAGCTTTAATTGTCTGGTTTTTATTTACAGTTACAGTGTTTGGATTTACTATATCTTTAGTGCCACCATCAGAAGTCGGAACTGTTACAGATAATTGAAGAACATCTTCTGCGCCCGATCCAACCAAAACAGGTACACTGCTATCTTCACGAGATAAGTCACCCAACTGACCGTCACTATTATATCCGAACGCCCAAACATAACCATCTTTTTTCATTACAAATCCACTTTGTGAACCTGCGGCTATTGCCTGACCATTCTCTGAGAAATTGTTATTTGATACGGCAACATTTTTACTTCCGCCTACGCTACCCATACCAAGTTGTCCGTGACGATTATCACCAAAATTATAAACATTGCCTTCTGCATCTATAATTATTGTATTATTACCACCGGCAGCAATTCCTGTTACAGTTGTAATACTATCCTTTTTCTCGTCAACAACGTTGTCTGTTACATCACTTGATGCTAAAGGAGTAACGTCTGACAAAAATTTACTTGTGCTGTTACGTCCAAGTTGACCGTATTCATTTGAACCAACTGTATAAACTTTGCCACCTGTACCGTCAACAGAATATTCCAATAGTACAGAATGGTTTTTACCGGCAGCTATTGCTCCGATATTTGTTATGATTGTACCATCGGCTGACAATTCAGTCGGAACAAGTTGATTCCAAGCCTCATCAGAAGGTTCGCTTGAAACTTCACCATCGCCAACTATAATGTCACTACCCATTTGACCATAATTGTTTGCACCCCATGTCAAAACAACACGATCCATATCAGGTACTTCTGTATTTGCTCCAAGTAAAGCCAATGAATGATTTTCACCGGCAGCTACTGCTACTGCACTGTCTATATATGCACTTGAGCCATCTTCTGCCGACGCGCCCTGGATAACTCTTACAGGTGTTAATTCCTTAGACGTACTTGTAATATCATTTTCATCTCTTGTATTACCAAGCTGAGCATGATTGTTAGCACCCCAAGCATAAACCGCACCTGTTGACAAAGCTACCAACGAGTGCTTACCGCCTGCAGCTATATCATTTGCAAGAGTTATAAAACCGTTAACACTACTATGTTCACCACCAAAAACCTTAACAGGTACATTTTGGTTTGTTGTACTGTTATTACCAAGTTGACCGTTATCGTTCAAGCCCCAAGCCAAAACTGCACCATCACTTGTCATAGCAAGTGCATGATATTTTCCTGCTGCAATCTTAAATACACCACTAAGTTTTTTAGTTGCGTCTACTGCCAAAACCGGAATAGGTCCTTGTGAACTTTCAAAGTTACCGTTACCAAGTTGACCATATGTATTATCACCCCAAGCCCAAACACTACCATCTGATTTCAATGCAATTGTGAAATTTTCACCTGACGCAATCATAGGAGTTGTAAATTCATTAGGTGCTTTAACATGAACTTTTAATATTCCATAGAAACCTTCATTTTCAGCTTTGATTTCTACTATTCCTCTTTCTCCACCATTTTCCAAAGATACCGGTGAAACAGTTTCCCAATTAATCTCAACTGTATCAGCAGATACTCCGGCAATTTTTTCATTTGAAGATGAAAAAATTGTAGCTGAAGTAATATCAAATTTTTGATCGTTTTCTATTAGGTTAAATCCTGACTTATAATATTTTTTAATTTCAGGAATTTCAATTTTTACTTTTTGAGCATCAGTGATTGTTATGATTTCAGGCATTGATTCACTGCTCTCATACTCACCGGCAATTTCATTTGTATCAGCAGACACTACTTTTACATGATCCATTATTAGTGAGTTGCTTGCAGCTGTACCTGTAAGAACCGGCAAATCTACTTTTTCATATTCGTAACCGTTACGTCCGTCACCCAACTGACCTAACATATCAGTACCCCATGAATAAACTTTACCGTCTAATCTCAATGCAGTCATATGGTTTGCGCCGATTGCAATAGCAACTATATTTTCAAGTGAGCTTTCTTCATCTTCAGAATTTGTTGCTCCAGCCATTACATTCATCGGCTCGTTAGTTCTCGATGCAACATTTACATTACCAATCTGACCTTCGTCATTTCTACCCCAAGTATAAACTTTACCATCTGATGTTATTGCAGATGAATTATATCTTGCGGCATTGATGCTGATAACATTTTTTATAGATTCAAGTTTTTCTATTTCACTTGAATTGTTATTGTCATCTTTACCTAATGTATTTTCTTCATTATGACCCCAAACATATACACTTCCTGTATTTGTCAAAATCATTGAATGGAATCTTAATTGTTGTTTACCTTCGTCACCTGATGAACCTGATGAATTAGTACCACCGCCGGCTGCTACATCAAGAACTTGTCCGTCAACACTAAGTTCCATTTTGGAAGGTAATGGTAACACATCTTCTGTTGAAGTGCTTACAAGTAATGAGTCACTGTTTGTTCCCCATACATATAAATTACCATCATTTTTCAATGCAAGTACATGAGAAATGCCTGCCGCTATTTTTATGATGTTTGAAAAATCATTTCCGTCAGCGTCAACCGAAATTTCTGTTGCATATACAACGTCACTGTCATATCCATTATTTTCTATTTCATTTCCGCCGTATTGACCGTTACCAAGTTGTCCGTAAATATTTGAACCCCATGAATAAATTTTACCGTCTGCGCTGATAGCATATGAACTAAAATTTCCAGCTGCTACATATTTGATATTTTCAAGCGGAGTATTTGCAGCGGTCAAAACATAAGCCGGATTTGAACCTGTAATTTTATAACCGCTACCTAATTGACCGTTACGGTTAAGACCCCAAGCATAAACTCGTCCGTCACCATTTACTGCAAGTGCATGTGCATCACCGACAGCGATATGTTTGATATTTGTCAACGGTGACAATTTTCCGTTTTCCTTGATTTCAATTTTATACGGAGTATTTTGAGTATCGCCTGTAACTTTCAAGTTACCAAGTTGATGGTCACCTGCAAGACCCCAACCCCAAACTGTACCGTCACTCTTTAATGCCAAAGTGAAACTTCCGTTTGCCACAACCATTGGAACTGCAGTAGGAAGTACGACGTTATTTCTACTTCCATAAACTTCAAGATTGAATATTCTGAACTTACCGCCGATTTGAGCTGTAATTCTTGTACGTCCTTCTTGTACGCCGGTAATTGTAACACCTGATGCGTATGAACCTTCTTGAAGAACTGTTGCCAATCTTGAATCAAGAATTGTCGTGTTTGTTGCTGTAAGTGATGACTGCAATCCTTTGTCCGGTAAAATGTCACCCAAGGTTCTCTTTTCTCCGACACGAATTTCAATCGTATCTATTCCTTCAAGATCGCTTACCGCTGAACCATTGATTATTTCATTTGGATCACTCACCGCTGAAGTTCCACCGCTGTCACTCAAAACTGAAATGTTATAATTTGCAACAAGCTTTTCATTTATTTCTGTTATATCAACTTTTGCTAACGACTCCGAAGTTTCAGATGTCTGTTTCGGCTCGATTGCATACATTGTTGTTGATGAATTGCTTGTTGATGTAACTTCTGTTGTTGATTCAGCCGGTGTGATTGTTTCTGTTGTTTGTGAATTATCATTTGCATTATCGTCTGACGCAAATTCAATAATTTCATCAACATTAATCTTGTCATTTGAATTTACGTTTTCAGTGTTTTCTGAAATTGTTTCATTCTTATTGACTGATTCATTATTTGCTGAGTCAACTGTAACTTCTTTTTCGACAACATTTGTTACTGTTTTTTCAACTTCTTTTCCTGTAACATTTTCAACAGTATCTGACGATGAAGAAGTTGATGTTGATGTCTTTGTTTCTGTGCTCGGCATTTCTGTTGTTGTATAATCTCTTGAAGATGTTGATGTTGAATTATCAACTACCTTTGATGAAATTACATTGCCTTTTTCATCTGTAACAGTTTCTGTTGTTGTTGTTTCTGTTGTTGTTGTTTCTCTTACTGTATATTGAGTTTCGATTGGTGTTTCTTCTTCAACCGTTTCTTCTACTGTTTCATAAACAGTTTCAACAACAGGAGTTGTGATTGTATCTTCGATTGTTTCTGTAACAGTTTCTGTTTCTCCGTTTTCGTTAACTATTTCACGCTCGACCTCACGCTCAACAGTTTCCTCAACGTTCTTAGTTACTTGTTTAGGAACTTGTTTTTCAACAGTCTTTGTAACCGTACCGCCTGTTTGCTCTGTGCTAAGTATTTCTGTTGATACAGTTTGCTTAACAACAGTTTCGCGATTAACATTTTGTGTGCTCTTTTCTTGAACAGTTTCTGTTACTGTTTTTGTTTCAACTGATGTTTCTGTTTTAGTCTGTTTTTCTTCACTATCAGAAGTGCTATTATAATAGGAAGAAACTCTGTCATTTTCGTTTTGATTTTCTGATTTTTCATCATCAGAAGTTGTTGTATTTTCTACATTTTCTGTTGTTTTTTCTTCTGAATTTGATTCATCATTTTTTACTTCATTATTTTCTGTGTTGTTTTCTTCCGATAATTGATTTTCTTCTAACTTTTGTGAAATTTTTTCTGAATCAAATAATTCCAATGATGTACTATTTTTTCGCTCTGTTTCTTCACTGTTATTTTCTTTATTTTCATCACTTAGTTTTGAAAGGTCGTAATCCGAATTTTCTTGTGAAAGACCTTCTTTTTGCATTTCTCTTAGGAATTCTTCTACTTCCGGCGATTCAAACTCTCTCTTTAATTCTTTATTTTCGTTTGTATCGCTTTGCTCACTGCTTGAATTATTATCAAACAGCATAGCTGTACCTTCTGTGTATTCGTCAGGATCCGATTTTAATCCTGCAAAGAATTTTGTTGTTTCTGTACCGCCAATCCATTCAATTTGAGCTGTACTGTTTTTTCCGTCAACAGATGTTGATTTTATAAGCAATATTGTAGGATCTGCAACTCTCCAAACTATCTCGTCATCCTTATTTTCTGCAAGCGACGCTGTAACAGATACAACATCACCCACTTTAGTAAATCCTATCGCTTGCTTATCCAATGTTATAAAATCACTAACTCTGTTTCCGGCAGTAAGCGGATTTTCAGTTATAGAAGTCTCTGAACTGTCATAATCACCATTGTATGAAGAATAACCATTATTATATGAAGTTTCTCGGAAAGAATTTGAGTTGGCAGCATTATTTTGTGATGAACCACTTGTGTTATTTGATGTTTGTTCTTCAGAATTTTCCTGAACACCACTATTAGACGCAGCCCCTGTCTCTTCATTTTGAACAGGTTCTGCGCCTTCTGATTGTTCTGATTCATCCGGGACGGTATTTTCAGTCCCTTCTTTATTATTGTTTCCATCCTTATCTGTATATGATACGGATAAGAACATTCCGTTTTTCACCGCAGCAATTACATCCACTTGCGGTAATGATGTCGATGCCATTGCTGCCAGCAATGCTATTGATATAGCTCTGCTTGTTTTTTTGCCAAGTCTCATTATTTTCTCCCCTAACTTCATGATGTGACTTTATGCAATTTTCATAATAGAATTTACCTTTATGGTAAAATTACTCAGTTTTATTTTAAGTCATTATGACAAAATAGTCAATAGTTTTTTTCAAAATTGTTTCAAACCGCTTATAATTATGTCAAAAATCATAGTTTTTCGTCTTTTTTGCTCAATATTTTGATTGTTTTACCCTTCTTTGTACCAAATATTGTATTGTGCAAGTTAACCAAAGATTACAAGTACATTACAAGCAAGTAACGGTTCTGAAACATTCTTTAAACGTATGTAACATTTCTACTCAAAATCGATTTCGACAGATTTACAATAATAATACTAAAACCTATTTGTTATCTTTTTTTAATATTATCAAAATAAAAACGACATTTTTACAGTTTTCTTGTCACATTTTGTAATAAAGTTACAAATATTACAGACTCATTTAAAACACTTTGTAAAATCAACGATTTTCTTTTAAAAAACTATTGACAAATGTAGTTTTTTTATATATAATCTGATAAGTTGAGTGTGTCATAAATAATACACTTGACAAAGTACAATTTTTCAGATACGGAGTGTGACAAAACCATGATTGGTGATGCCGAAAGGTCAAAGTTACAGGTTGGCTATAAACAAGCTGTACGAGCTTTGAACGAAAACAAAGCTTCTAAAGTATATGTTGCCGAAGACTGTGACGACCATATTAAAGACGGAGTAAGCAAAATTGCTATGCAAAGCAATACTCCTGTGTTCTTCATTTCTACAATGAAGGAATTGGGGAATATGTGCAAAATAGAAGTCGGTGCAAGCTGTGCCGTCGTATTAAAGTAGTTTATTACATATCTTAATGATATGCGATAATATATAAAATTTTATGAAAGGAAGTGTAACACGATATGCCTACATTTAATCAATTGGTTAGAACAGGTAGAAAGACATCAAAGAAGAAATCTACTGCTCCAGCTCTTCAAAAGAGTCTAAACTCTCTAAAGAAGAAGACTACTGACAAGAGTTCACCTCAAAAAAGAGGCGTATGTACAGCTGTAAGAACTGCTACACCTAAGAAGCCTAACTCAGCTCTAAGAAAGATTGCCAGAGTTAAGCTTACAAACGGTATCGAAGTAACAGCTTACATTCCGGGTATAGGTCACAACCTACAAGAACATAGCGTTGTGCTTATCAGAGGTGGAAGAGTACGTGACCTTCCTGGTACAAGATACCACATTATCAGAGGTACTCTTGATGCTCAGGGTGTAAACGGACGTCTTCAGTCAAGAAGTAAGTATGGTGCCAAGAAGCCAAAGGAAAAGAAATAATGTCGCGTAATTAACTAATACGCGCATATCACAAGTGCATATCGAGTTATATTATTATATATTCGAATAGCACCACGGGGTTTTGAAAGAATAAACTCCGAGTACCTGTGATGTCATTAAGGGGAAAACATATATTATATTTGTTTTCTGTCACAGTAGTTTTCCGTCGGAAAATATCGCTGAAAAGACGCAGATGAAATTTGATAAATATTAAAGCATAAAACGCAGGACTACTTTGTGTATTCCGAGTATTTGTAACGCCGATATTTGCAAATTGCATCAAGTATTTGCAGTGAGATTTGACAGAGGAAAACGCTAATTTATGAAGGAGGGAAGTAAAGTGCCAAGAAAAGGTTTTATAGCAAAAAGAGAAGTGCTACCTGATCCGATATACAATAACGTTGTTGTAACAAAGCTTATAAACAACATTATGCTTGACGGTAAAAAGGGTGTTGCTCAGAAAATAGTTTATGATGCATTCAATATCGTAGCAGAAAAGACAGGTAAGGACGCACTTGAAGCATTCCAGGAAGCTATGGATAACATCATGCCGGTTCTTGAAGTAAAAGCAAGACGTGTGGGTGGTGCAACATACCAAGTTCCTATGGAAGTTCGTCCGGAAAGACGCCAAACATTGGGTCTAAGATGGCTTACTCGTTACTCAAGAGAACGTAACGAAAAGACAATGAAGGAAAGACTTGCAAACGAAATCGTTGACGCTATCAACGGTACAGGCGGTTCAGTTAAGAAACGTGAAGATACTCACAAGATGGCTGAAGCTAACAAGGCTTTCGCTCACTACAGATGGTAATTTGTTTTTTAAACAAATCGCTTAACTTTGAAATTTAACCCGAAAATCGCATATAATAGGGGACAAGCACTTTTGCATTGCCCCTATGCGGATTTCGACAGATACACTATTTTTACCTTTGTTGAAAGGAGGAAATTATTTTGGGTAGACAATATTCACTTGAAAATACAAGAAATATCGGTATCATGGCTCATATCGATGCCGGTAAAACTACTACAACAGAAAGAATTCTGTACTACACAGGTATCAACCACAAAATCGGTGAAACACACGATGGCGGTGCTACTATGGACTGGATGGCTCAGGAACAAGAGCGTGGTATTACAATTACTTCAGCTGCTACAACATGTTTCTGGCAACCAAAAGAAGGTCCTTTTAAGGGTATAAAGAACAGAATTAATATCATTGATACCCCTGGACACGTTGACTTTACAGTTGAAGTTCAAAGATCTCTAAGAGTTTTGGACGGTTCAGTAACAGTTATGTGTGCTAAGGGCGGTGTTGAGCCTCAGTCAGAAACTGTTTGGCGTCAAGCTGATGATTATAACGTACCTCGTATGATTTTCGTTAATAAGATGGACATCATGGGTGCTGACTTCTATAATGTTGTAAACATGGTACACGAAAGACTAAACGCTAACGGTGTGCCAATCCAGCTTCCAATCGGTGCCGAAGATACTTTCGTAGGTATCATCGACCTTATGAACATGGACGCTGAAATTTATGATGATGAACTTGGAACAAAGTTCCATAAGGACGCTATTCCGGCTGATATGCAGGAAAAAGCTGAAGAATATCATCAGGCAATGGTTGAAGCAATCTGTGAAACAGATGAAGCTTTACTTGAAAAGTTCCTTAGCGATGAGGAAATTTCAGTTAACGAATTAAAGGCAGCTTTGAGAAAAGCTACTATCAATAATGAAATTGTTCCTATGCTTTGCGGAACAGCTTACAGAAACAAGGGTGTTCAAATGCTTCTTGACGCAGTTATTGAGTACATGCCTTCACCGGTAGATGTACCTGCTATCAAGGGTGTAAATCCTGATACAGACGAAGAGGACGAAAGACCGTCATCAGACGAGGCTCCGTTCGCTGCTCTTGCATTCAAGATTGCAACTGACCCATTCGTTGGTAAGATTTGTTTCTTCAGAGTATACTCAGGTACTCTTGAAAAGGGTTCATATGTATTGAACTCATGCAAGGGTAAGAGAGAAAGAATGGGTAGAATTCTACAAATGCACGCTAACCACAGAGAAGACCTTGATATAGTTTACTCAGGTGATATAGCTGCAGCTGTTGGTCTACAAAATACAACAACAGGTGAAACACTTTGTGATGAAAAGCACCCAATTATCCTTGAGTCTATGGACTTCCCTGAACCGGTTATCCGTGTTGCTATCGAGCCTAAGACTAAGGCAGGTCAAGAAAAGATGGGTATCGCTCTTGCAAAACTTGCAGAAGAAGACCCAACATTCAAGACTTACACAGATGAGGAAACAGGTCAAACAATCATCGCAGGTATGGGTGAACTTCACCTTGAAATTATCGTTGACAGACTTCTTCGTGAGTTTAAGGTTGAGGCTAACGTTGGTGAACCTCAGGTTTCTTACAGAGAGGCTATCAGAAAAGCAGTTAATATCGAACATAAATATGCTCGTCAATCAGGTGGTAAAGGTCAGTACGGTCACGTACTTCTTAAACTTGAGCCGCTTGAAGAAGGTGCAGGTTATGAATTCGTTAATGCAATCGTCGGCGGTGCTATTCCTAAGGAATATATCCCTGCTGTTGACGCAGGTATCCAAGGTGCTATGCAGTCTGGTGTACTTGCAGGTTACAACGTAGTTGACGTTAAGGCAACTCTATATGACGGTTCATACCATGAAGTCGACTCATCAGAAATGGCATTTAAGATTGCCGCTTCTATGGCGTTCAAGGAAGGTATGAAGAAGGCTGATCCTGTTATTAAGGAGCCTATCATGCTTGTTAATGTTATCGTTCCTGACGAATACCTTGGTTTCGTTATCGGTGACCTTTCATCAAGACGTGGTATGGTTAAACAGCAAGAATCACGCAGCGGCGGTGTTACTCAGGTAACAGCTGACGTGCCACTTGCAGAAATGTTTGGTTATGCTACAGTTCTTCGTTCAGGTACACAGGGACGTGGACAGTACTCAATGGAACCTTCACACTACAGCGAAGTTCCGAAGTCTGTTCAAGAAAAGATTATGAACGAACGTGCAAAGAACTAATTGAATTTTATACGGTAAGTAGGATCTTTTCCTACTTTCGCCGTTTAAATTTTAACAATTTATAAATTTATTGAAAAAATACTTGATTTTTTCACCAAAAGATTGTACAATAAGTTTATTAATGTATATAAAATATTTTAAGGAGGAATTTCTACAATGGCAAAAGAGAAATTTGAAAGAACTAAGCCGCATGTTAACATTGGTACTATCGGTCACGTTGACCATGGTAAGACAACTCTAACAGCTGCTATCACAAAGGTATTGGCTCTTAAGGGTCAGGCTCAATTCGAAGCTTACGACATGATCGATAAGGCTCCGGAAGAAAGAGAAAGAGGTATCACTATCTCAACAGCTCACGTTGAGTACGAAACAGACACACGTCACTATGCTCACGTTGACTGCCCGGGACACGCTGACTACGTAAAGAACATGATCACAGGTGCTGCTCAGATGGACGGCGCTATCCTTGTTGTTTCAGCTGCTGACGGTCCAATGCCTCAGACAAGAGAACACATCCTTCTATCAAGACAGGTTGGCGTTCCTTATATCGTTGTATTCATGAACAAGGCTGACCAGGTTGACGATCCTGAACTTATGGAACTTGTTGAAATGGAAATCAGAGAACTTCTTAACGAATATGACTTCCCTGGCGATGATACTCCAATCATTTCAGGTTCAGCTCTTCAGGTACTTGAATGTGATTCAACAGATCCTAACGCTCCTGAATACAAGTGTATTCTTGACCTTATGGACGAAGTTGACAGATATATCCCAACTCCTGAAAGAAAGTCAGACCTTCCATTCCTAATGCCTATCGAAGACATTTTCTCAATCACAGGTCGTGGTACAGTTGCTACAGGTAGAGTTGAAAGAGGTCAACTAAACCTTAACGACGAAGTTGAAATCGTTGGTCTTACAGACGAAAAGAGAAAAGTTGTTGTTACAGGTATCGAAATGTTCAGAAAGCTTCTTGACTACGCTGAAGCCGGCGACAACATCGGTGCACTACTTCGTGGTGTTCAGAGAAACGAAATTGAAAGAGGTCAGGTTCTTTCTAAGCCTGGTACAATTCACCCACACACAAAGTTTAAGGGCGAAGTTTACGTACTAACAAAGGACGAAGGTGGCCGTCATACACCATTCTTCAACAACTACAGACCTCAGTTCTATTTCAGAACAACTGACGTTACTGGCGTTATCACACTTCCAGAAGGTACAGAAATGTGTATGCCTGGCGATAACGTAAAGATGGAAGTTGAACTTATCACTCCAATCGCTATCGAAAAGGGTCTACGTTTCGCTATCCGTGAAGGTGGTAGAACAGTAGGTTCAGGTGTCGTTTCTGAAATCGAAGAAGCGTAAGCTTTACTGATTTGATTATTCAAAAAGATGTTACTTCGGTAACATCTTTTTTTGTGTTCTTTTATTATTGATGTCAAGATAGGGGAGAGTATCTGTTTTACAGACTCATAGGATTTTAAAACAAGAGATTATATAAGAGCCACCCCTCTGTCGCGATGCGACAGTTCCCCTCAAGGGGAGCCTTATGTATTGAGATAACATTTGTAGGGGCGACCATTGGTCGCCCGATTGGTATATCATTTAGATACGCCACCCCTCAGTCGCGTTGCGACAGCTCCCCTCAAGGGGAGCCTTATATTTGATAGGTAACGTGCGTAGGGGCGATCATTGGTCGCCCTATTGGTATATCATTTAGATACGCCACCCCTCAATCGCAATGTGACAGCTCCCTTGTGTATTGAGGTAACGTGTGTAGGGGCGACCATTGGTCGCCCGCTTTGTATATCTATATAAAACCACACGACAGCTCCCTTGTTTATTGAGGTGACGTGTGCGTATGGGCGATCATTGGTCGCCCGATTGGTATATCACAATATAAAGCCCCCTCAAGGGGAGCCTTGTATGTTTGGTATGGAATGTTATATTTTAACGTTTTATCAACATTAAATCGTACTAAAAAATACTTTATCCACAATTTAAAGTTATTATCAACACAAAAAAAGAACCGCATCAGACTAAGCGGTTCTTATTTTTGATATGATTATTCAGCTACATAGCCATTAATCTTTTTAGCACACTCAGGGCAAATATTCTTACCGTTGAATTGGAATATATTCTTTGCATCGCCACAGAATATGCATGAAGGTTCATACTTCTTTAGGATTATACAGTTATCTTCTGTATAAATTTCCATTGAATCCTTAATGTCGATTCCAAACTTTCTCCTTAGTTCTACCGGAATGACAATACGGCCAAGTTCATCAACCTTTCTAACGATTCCTACAGATTTCATTAAAAATTTCCTCCTTATCTAATATTCTTTTAAACGGTAAATTTATTATACCACATATGTAATAAATTGTCAACAAAAACAGAAAAAATACTAACAAAAATAATTTTTATAGAAATACCGCGTTTTATGCGGATTTTAGCGACAACCACAGCGAAATGGCTTTTAAACTCACATATCGTGCCAACATATTTTTTGCTTTTATTACACGCTTTGACATATTCATCAAATAATCGGTATCATACTTAGCCGCAAGCTGTCTTAATGTATCTTTTTTATCAATATTAATAATCATATTCGGTGCTTGCGATTGCATAAGAATTATATCACGCAGATATGCAAGCCAAAAAACGAATATATTATCAGCCTTATCTTTATTTTCATCAAGATACTTCTTCACAACGAATGCCGAACTTCTGTCTGTTGACAATACCGAAAATAAATTTTCAAGTGAGGATGTTCTCACTGTTTCAAAGTTTTCATCATTTATAATATTATCAGCCACTCCCGGCACACCTGCACAATACTTAATCAAAAACGGCAAGCGTTCCTTTTCTTCGGGATATTTTTCACTTATATACTTCTCCATAATCGCGTCAGACACAGACGGAAAATGCACAAGCGTAAAACGTGATAAAATTGTCTGCAATAGGGAAGCGGAGTTTTCTGTTATCAAGATGAATACTGCGTATTCCGGCGGTTCTTCAAACGTTTTTAAAAACGTGTTTTGTGCCTCCTCGGTAAGCAAAGATGCGTCCTCAAATATATAAACCTTATGCTTTGAATTAAACGGCTTTACAGCCACATCCTCCTCAAGTTTACGCATATCTTTTGCACCGATACTTTTTTTATCGGCTTTCGGTCGAACATAAATTATATCGGGGTTTGTGTCCGCTTTTGATTCTACGCAATTCTGACAACTTCCGCAAGGTACGACACCTGTATTTTTGCACGTCAATGCCGCCGCAAAAAGTCTGGCGGAATTGAGTACACCCAAGCCTTTTTCACCCTCAAATATATACGCGTGTGAGCTTGCGCCGTTATGCACCGACTCTATTAAATTTTTCATCAAATCCTCGTGGAACGTTTCGTATCCGTACATAATCTGCTTCCTATCTACTCAAAATGAAATCAAATATCTTTTCCGCAACTTCATCTTTTGTCATCTTTTCAAGCTGAACTTCATCATCTTTTGTTATAAGCGTCACGATATTTGTATTACCGCCAAAGCCTGCACCGTCTTGTTTAAGATTGTTTGCGACAATCATATCACAATTTTTCTTTTCAAGTTTCTTTCTTGAATTTTCAAGCATATTTTCTGTTTCCATAGAGAAACCGCAGATAAATTGACCGTTTTTTCTTTCACCGAGAGTTTTTAATATATCGTCCGTACGTTCAAGCTCAATCGACATATTACCGTCCTGTTTTTTTACCTTTTCACTGCTTACGTTCTTAGGTCTGTAATCAGCCACTGCCGCCGCCTTAACGATTATATCCATACTGTCGGCACGTTCGATTACCGCGTCATACATATCTTTCGCACTCTGCACCTTAACCGTATTCACAAACACAGGAGGCTCACTGTCGCATTTACCCATAACAAGCGTCACGTCCGCACCTCTTAGCATTGCGTTCTTTGCAAGTGCAAAACCCATTTTTCCGCTCGAATGGTTTGTTATGAATCTCACAGGGTCGATAGCCTCTACAGTTGCACCGGCTGTAACAAGCACTTTTTTACCTGTCATATCTTTTTCAAATGCAATCTCTTTAACAATGTATTCAAACAAAAGCTCTTCATCAGGCATTCTGCCGTCACCCATATCACCGTTTGCAAGCATACCGTGCGCCGGTTCAACTATTTCATAGCCGTAATGCTTCAGCTTTTCAATGTTATCCTGCACGATAGGGTTATGGAACATATTATGATTCATAGCAGGTGACACAATTTTCTTGCAAGGACAAGCCATAACAGTGGTTGTAAGCATATCGTCGGCGATACCGTTTGCAATCTTGCCGATTACATTTGCACTCGCCGGTGCAATCATAACCACGTCCGCCGCTTTTGCAAGTGCAACGTGTTCAACGCTGAATTCAAAATTACGGTCAAATGTATCTATAAGGCATTTATGCTTTGTCAATGTTTCAAAAGTTATGGGATTTATAAAATTAGTTGCGTTCTGCGTCATAAGCACGTGTACTTCACAATGCTGTTTTACAAGCATTCTTGCAAGATTTGCGATTTTGTACGCCGCAATACTTCCCGTAACTCCAAGCACGACTGTTTTTCCTTTGAGCATACTAATCCTCCGTTCAAATTATATTTATATACATTCTTCTATTATAGCACAATTTTTCATATAAATAAATATCAAATTCACAAGAAACGGAGGAAAGTATATGAATTATATTTGGTGCTTGATGATTATTGTGTCGATAGTTGTGTCAATTTTTAACGGCACTGTCGACCAAACTATAAACGGTGCGTTTGAGGGTGCGAAAAGTGCCGTTTTTACGGTATTGTCATTTGCGGGAGTTATGTGCTTTTGGACGGGTATTATGAAAATTGCCGAAAATGCGGGATTGTCACAGAAATTAGAGAAATTATTAAAACCTATAATAAACTTCCTGTTTCCCAATGCAGGTCAAAACGCAAAAAAATATATTGCCGTGAATATGAGTGCCAACATACTCGGAATGGGCAACGCCGCTACGCCTATGGGCATAAAGGCTATGCAATGTCTTGACAAGGAAAACAACAATCCGCTTTATACGTCAAAAAATATGTGTATGCTTGTCGTTTTGAACACCACGTCCGTACAGCTTATACCCACAACAATAATCGCTCTGCGTGTCGCGGCAGGCTCTGCAAATCCGTTTTCGGTTATTCTGCCGATTTGGATTTCTTCATTCACCGCCGCATTTATTGCTTTAACACTGACAAAATTACTATATAGGGAGTAAAATATGATTTATGTAATACCGCTCATAATTGCACTTGTTCTTATAACCGCAATGATAAAAAAACTTCCGTCATACGAACTTTTTATAGATGGGGCAGAGGAGGGAATGAAAATAGTATCAGGCATATTTCCGCCGCTTGTAGCGGTGCTTACCGCCGCATATATGCTCCGTGCTTCAGGCACGCTTGACCTTATAGTATCACTTCTTTCACCTATCACAAATTTAATTCCTGCCGAAGTTATGCCTTTGGCACTTATCCGTCCAATATCGGGCAGCGGTGCAACGGGCATACTTACCGAAATTTTAAACAATTACGGTGCCGACAGCGAAGTCGGTCGAATTGCCTCCGTTATAATGGGTTCGACTGAAACAACTTTCTACTGTCTTTGCGTATATTTTGCGAAAACAAGGGTAAAACATAACTTGAAAGCTGTTCCTTTTGCGGCTGTCGGTGACATAGTTGGCATATTGACGGCGGCTATTTTGATTAAGTTGGTAAAATTTTAACGAATTTTAATTATATACTTGAAAAACAGATAATTTTTATATATAATATAATCAAGAAAAATCGGATAATTTTGTCCGCATAAAAAAGGAGAAATTGACTATGTACAACAAATTAACAGTTGAAGATGTTGACGTAAAAGGCAAAAAGGTTTTAGTACGTTGTGACTTTAACGTGCCGCTTGACGCTGACGGTAATATCACAGACGAAAACCGTATTGTAGGTGCACTTCCTACAATTAAGTATCTTATAGATAACGGAGCAAGAGTTATTCTTTGCTCACATATGGGTAAGCCAAAGGGTGAGCCTGTTCCATCACTTTCTCTTGCACCTGTTGCAAAGAGTCTTTCAGAAAAGCTTGGCAAAGAAGTTGTTTTTGCCGCTGACGATAACGTAGTAGGCGACAACGCTAAAAAGGCTGTTGCAGAAATGAATGACGGTGATGTTGTTCTTCTTCAAAACACTCGTTACAGAAAAGAAGAAACAAAGAACGAAGAAGCTTTCTCAAAAGAACTTGCTTCACTTGCTGATTTGTTTGTAAATGACGCATTCGGTACAGCTCACAGAGCTCACTGCTCAAACGTAGGTGTATCTTCAATTCTTAAGCCGGCTGTTGCAGGTTACCTAATCGAAAAGGAAATCAACTTCCTAGGTAACGCAGTAAACAATCCTGTAAGACCGCTTGTAGCTATTCTTGGCGGAAGTAAGGTTTCTTCAAAGATTTCAGTTATTGAAAATCTTCTAAAGAAAGTAGACAAGCTAATCATCGGCGGCGGTATGGCTTACACATTCTTCGCAGCACAAGGCAAGACAACAGGTACATCACTTCTTGAACCTGATTACATCGACTATGCTAAGAAAATGCTTGACGAGGCAGGCGACAAGCTACTTCTTCCTGTTGATACAGTAGTTGCTAAAGAATTTGCAAACGACGCTGAATCACAAGTTGTTGAAGGTGACATTCCTGACGGCTGGATGGGTCTTGACATCGGTCCTAAGACAATCGAACTTTACAAGAATGCTCTTAAAGACGCAAAGACAGTTGTTTGGAACGGTCCTATGGGCGTATTTGAAATGCCAAACTTCGCAAAGGGTACAAATACAATAGCTCAGGCTCTTGCCGATCTTGACGCTACAACAATCATCGGTGGCGGTGACAGTGTTGCTGCAGTAAACCAAGCAGGTCTTGGCGATAAGATGAGCCACATCTCAACAGGCGGCGGCGCATCAATGGAATTCCTTGAAGGTAAAGAACTTCCTGGTATCGCAGCTTTGACAGATAAATAATTATTGTGACAGGGCGGTCATTGACCGCCTCTCCACCATATTTTAAATATTCCGTAGAGTGACTGTCTGTCACTTATAATTAAACTACAAAAGGAGAAATTACAATGGGAAAATATATAATTGCCGGTAACTGGAAGATGAACAAGCTTCCGTCAGAAACATATGATTACATCAAAGAAGTAATCGACGCAACAAAGGGTTCAGAATGTGAAGTAGTTTGCTGTACACCGTTCGTATGCCTACCACAGGCTGTTGAAGCCGCTAAGGGTTCACACGTTAAAATCGGTGCTGAAAACCTACACTTTGAGGACAAGGGTGCTTTCACAGGTGAAGTAAGTGCAGAAATGCTTAAAGACCTTGGTGTTGACTATGTTATCATGGGTCACAGCGAAAGACGTGAATACAACAACGAAACTGATGAAACAGTTAATCTAAAGGCTAAAAAGGCTCTTGAAAAGGGTCTTATTCCTATAGTTTGCTGCGGTGAAAGTCTTGAACAGCGTGAAGCCGGTATCACAATGGACTGGATTGCTATTCAAATCAAGAAGGCATTTGCCGGAATCAGTGCTGACGACGCTAAGAAAGTTGTCGTTGCATACGAGCCAATCTGGGCTATCGGTACAGGCAAGACTGCTACTGACGACCAAGCTGAAGAAGTTTGCGGCGGTATCAGAGAATTACTTGAAAACCTTTACGATACTGAAACAGCAAAGGCTATTACTATTCAATACGGCGGCAGCATGAATCCTAAGAACTGTGCAGGACTTCTTGCTAAGCCAAACATTGATGGTGGTCTTATCGGCGGTGCATCTCTAAAGAGTGCTGACTTCGCTGTTATCACAAAGGCAGCTAAATAATGATTTTACAAAAGGGCAGGCATTATTGCCTGTCCTATTTTTAAACATAAAGGAGTAATTACTTATGGCAAAGAAACCAATCGCATTAATTATTATGGACGGTTACGGCATTAACCAAAATACAGAGGGTAATGCTATCGTAGCGGCAAAGAAACCTCATCTTGACAAGCTTTTAGCCGAATACCCACATTCACAGCTTTCTGCAAGCGGTCTTGACGTCGGTCTTCCTGACGGTCAAATGGGTAACAGTGAAGTAGGTCACACAAATATCGGTGCCGGCAGAATTGTTTATCAAATGCTTGTTAAGATTTCAAAAGACATTAACGACGGTAAAATTTATGAAAACAAGGCTCTTTCAGACGCTATGGACGCCGCTAAAGCTAACGGCAAGTCACTTCACCTTATGGGACTTCTTTCAAACGGCGGTGTACACAGCCACAACGAACACCTTTACGGTCTGTTAAAGATGGCTAAGAAAAAAGGTATTGAAAACGTATATGTTCACACATTCCTTGACGGTCGTGACGTTCCTCCTACATCAGGTGCCGAATTTATGGCTGAACTTGAAAAAGAAATTAAAGAAATCGGCGTAGGCTCTGTCGCTACAATTATGGGCAGATTTTACGCTATGGACAGAGATAACGCTTGGGACAGAGTCGAAAAGGCTTACAAAGCTATGGTTGACGGCGAAGGCATACAGGAAACAGACGCTGTTACAGCCGTTAAAAACTCATACGCAAATGACGTTACAGACGAATTTGTTATTCCGACTGTTGTTGACAAAAACGGTATGATTAAAGAGGGCGACAGTGTTATTTTCTTCAACTTCCGTCCTGACAGAGCAAGACAGATTACAAGAACTTTTGTTGACCCTGACTTCACTGGCTTTGAAAGAAAGTATTTTCCTGTAAACTTCGTTTGCATGACTCAATATGACGAATCAATGCCAAATGTAACTGTAGCATATCCGCCGGAAACTCTTGAAATGACATTCGGAGAATACATCAGTAAGAAAGGTCTTACACAGCTTAGAATTGCCGAAACACAGAAGTATGCACACGTTACATTCTTCTTCAACGGCGGTGAAGAAAAGCAATTTGACGGTGAGGAAAGAATACTTATCAAGTCACCTGACGTTGCAACTTTCGATATGAAACCTGAAATGAGTGCTTATGAAGTTACTGACGCAGTTGTTGACGCAATCAATTCGGACAAGTTTGATGTTATCATTCTTAACTATGCTAACTGTGATATGGTCGGTCACACAGGTATTATGGAAGCGGCTGTTAAGGCGGTTGAAGCCGTTGACGAATGTGTAGGAAGAATGGTTGACGCTATTCTTGCAAAGGGCGGACAAGCTATCATCACTGCCGATCACGGTAACGCTGACTGCTTAATCGACCCTGTTACAAAAGCTCCGTTTACAGCTCATACAACTAACCCTGTTCCTATGATTCTTGTAGGTGCAGGCGATGTTAAAGTTAAGAACGGCAGACTTTGTGACCTTTGCCCGACTATGCTTGACCTTATGGGACTTGAAAAACCTGAACAAATGACAGGTGAGAGTCTTATTGTAAAATAATCGGATAATAAAAAACGATGTATTCCGTAACAGGTAATACATCGTTTTTATTATGCAAGCTTTTCTTTTATTCTTCTTAGTTCATTTTCCATCATATTAATTCGGATAAGTGCCATTTCTTTTTCATTCTCAACAGTTAAAGCTTTATCAAGTTTTCTTGACAAATCAAGATGTCCCTCTGCAATAATTTTGATATTACGGTTTGTTTCATTTTCAAGTGTAAGACTGATTTCTCTTATTTCATTTTTCATTTTTTGAATATCAGTTTTCATTTCTGATATTTGTTTAGTTTCATCTTTAACATTTTGAATATCTGTTTTCATTTCTGCAATTTGATTATTAATATCGTCAAATTGTTTATTCATATTATTTAGAGTTGAATTAATATTTTTAACATTTTCAACTAATGAAACTAACATTTCTTCTGTTGTCATAGCCTACACCTCCTTGTATATCTTAATAATAACACAATACAATAAAAATTACAAGCACATTTCTTTAAATTTCCACTTGTTATATTGTTGTTTATACTATATAATTAGCGGTAAGGAGGGATATGATATGAAAAAACTAACAGCACTTTTTTTATCACTGATGATTATGTCACCGACGGTTTTTGCCGATGACGATATAACGGTATATCTAAACGAAGATGAATTAATATTTGAGCAGTCACCAATAATACAAAACGATTCAACGCTTGTACCGTTCAGAGCGATATTTGAAAATCTTGATATGGTTGTACAGTGGTTTGGCGACGAACAGCGTGTAACGGCTCAAAAAGACGACTTAACCATAACTTTGTTTATAAACGAAAATACGATGTATGTCAATGATACGTCTGTCGAGCTTAATACGCCCCCTATAATCTACAATGATTACACCCTTGTACCGTTAAGGGCTGTATCGGAATCGGCCGGTGCAGAGGTATTTTGGGACGGTGACACGCATACAGTTTATATTGAAACTGATAATGAAAGTGATTTTGATGATTGGGGATATGAAGTTCTAAATCTCGTAAACGAAGAACGTGCAAAATATAATGTTGCACCGTTAAAATGGGACGATTCGTTTGCCGCTCTTGCCGAAAGTCACTGTGAAGATATGATAGACAGAAACTTTTTTGCACACAATACTCCCGACGGACAAACTCCGTTTGACAGAATGAAAGCCGCAGGAATAACATATTCTTCGGCAGGGGAGAATATAGCCGCAGGTCAGTCTTCACCGCAAAATGTTATGGATTCTTGGATGAATTCACCGGGACACCGCAAAAATATATTAAATCCCGATTTTGAATATATAGGCGTAGGACTTGCACGAGGAGGATCATACGGTATTTATTGGGCACAGGAATTTGCAACGTTTAAATAATGTAATAAAAAAATAATATTTTTCCTATTGACACATACAATTAATAGTGGTAGTATAATAATATATAAGCAAGGTAGAGGTGCGCTTGTGTATCAGTATGTATACGGAGATATGCAATTATCTTTGATGTATACGGAAAGGACACAGTGCCGAAGTTTGAATATTATTGCGGATATTCATTCTGGGCATATCGTTAACAGCGGTATGACTGTCATCGTAAGGTGGGGAGCTATCGCTGTTTTTGTTATATGCAAACATAGCAGTAGTTTCTGACTACTGCTTTTTATTTTATAAAAAACAAAGGAGAGTCAAAATGAAAGACAATTACAAAGTAGGTATTATAGGTGCAACAGGTATGGTTGGACAGCGTTTTATTACACTTCTTAACGACCACCCATGGTATACAATCGAAGTGCTTGCAGCATCTCCGAGAAGTGCCGGCAAGGCTTATAAAGACGCCGTAGGCGCTAAATGGGCTATGGACGAAGAAATTCCTGCATCAGTAGCAGATATGGTTGTTATGGACGCTACAAACGACGTTGAAAAAATTGCAGAAAAGGTAGATTTCGTATTCTGTGCAGTTGATATGAAAAAAGACGAAATCAAAGCTCTTGAAGAAAGATATGCTAAGGCTGAATGCCCTGTTGTTTCAAACAACTCTGCTCACCGTCATACTCCTGACGTTCCGATGATTATTCCGGAAATCAACCCTCAGCACATTGAAATTATTCCTGCTCAGCGTGAAAGACTTGGTACAAAGAGAGGTTTTATCGCAGTTAAGTCAAATTGCTCTCTACAATCATATTTGCCTGCAATGGCTGTTGTTAATATGAAGTACCCAATCGACCACGCTCTTGTAACAACTTATCAAGCTATTTCAGGTGCAGGTAAGACTTTTAAGACATGGCCGGAAATGGTTGACAACCTAATCCCATACATCGGCGGAGAAGAAATGAAGTCAGAAGTTGAGCCTAACAAGGTACTTGGTAAAATCGAAGGTAAAGAAATCGTTCCTTCAACCGAATTACAAATTGAATGCCAAACATACAGAGTTCCTGTATCAAACGGTCACACAGCCGCTATATTCTTCTCATTCAAAGACAGTGCAAACAAGCCGTCTGTAGAAGAAATCGAAAAAATGTGGGCAGAATACAAAGGTGTTCCTCAGGAACTTAACCTACCTCACGCTCCAAAGCAGTTTATTCACGTTTACACTGAAAAGGACGCTCCTGATCAGCCTCAAATTAAGACTGCCCGTGAAATCGACGGCGGTATGGCTATTTCATGCGGACGTTTGAGAGAATCAACACAATACGATTATAAGATGGTTTCTATGAGCCACAATACTCTAAGAGGTGCTGCAGGCGGTGCGGTTCTTCTTGCTGAACTACTTACAGCTAAGGGTTATATGGATTAATTTTAAATTTTATTGAAAGGAATTGATTTAATATGTCTAAGACATTACCTTTTACAGGTTCCGGCGTTGCCATTATTACGCCGTTTGACGGCTTAAAGACAAATTATGATGAACTTGGAAAATTAATTGAATATCATATTGAAAACAATACAGACGCAATTATAATTTGCGGTACAACAGGTGAGGCATCTACTATGCCTGACGAAGAACATCTTGCAGCTATCAAGTACACTGTTGAAAAAGCGGCAGGCAGAATTACTGTCATTGCCGGTACAGGTTCAAATGATACTGCTCACGCAATCGAGCTTTCAAAGAAAGCCGAAGAATACGGCGTTGACGGAATTCTTTCTGTTACTCCGTATTACAACAAGACTACTCAAAAGGGACTTATTGCTCACTTTACGGCTATTGCCAATGCAATCAAAATCCCTGTTATCCTTTACAACGTTCCGTCAAGAACAGGTATGAGCTTTGCTATCGACACTCTAAAGGAACTTGCAAAGGTTGAAAACATAGTTGCTATCAAAGAGGCAAGCGGAAACATCAGTTATATGGCTAAGGTTGCCGCAGAAGTACCTGATTTATACATTTATTCGGGTAACGACGATATGATTGTTCCTACACTTTCGCTTGGCGGTAAGGGTGTTATATCTGTTGTTGCAAACATTCTTCCTAAGGAAACTCACAACATATGTGAATACTACTTTAACGGAGAAGTGGATAAGTCAAGAGATTTACAATTAAAAATGCTTGACCTTATCAACAACCTATTTATCGAGGTTAACCCTGTTCCGATTAAGACTGCTATGAATTTGTTAGGCTTCAACGCAGGCAACTTGCGTATGCCTCTTGTTGATATGGACAGTGCAAACCTTGAAAAACTAAAAAAATCTATGACTGATTTCGGTATGAAACTTGCATAAAGGAGCAACGGACTAATGACGAAAATTATTATGAACGGTTGTAACGGTAAAATGGGGCAGGTTATTACCCGTCTTGTCAGTGAGGACAATGAATGTGAGATTGTTGCAGGCTTTGACGTAAATGATTCTATTGAAAATACTTATCCTGTTTTCACAAATCCAGATGAATTTACAGGCGACGCTGATGTTATAATCGACTTTTCACACCCATCTGCTCTTACAACTGTACTAAACTACTGCAAAAAGAGAAAATTACCTGTTATTCTTGCTACAACAGGTTATACTGATGAGCAGAAAAAGGAATTTACAGAGGCATCTAAAGAAATTCCTGTATTTTTCTCTGCAAATATGAGTCTTGGTATCAATCTTATCATTGCTCTTGCAAAGAAAGCTACAAAACTGCTTGAAGGAAACTTCGATATTGAAATTGTTGAACGTCATCACAATCAAAAAATTGACGCTCCGTCAGGTACTGCTCTTGCTATTGCTGACGCTATTGACGAAACACTTTCTTATCCGGCTGAATATGTCTATGACAGACACGCAGTTCGCAGAAAGAGAAAGCCTACCGAAATAGGTATTCACGCAGTTCGCGGCGGTACTATTGTAGGTGACCATGAAGTTATCTTTGCAGGAACTGATGAAGTTATCGAATTAAAGCACAGTGCTCACAGTAAAGAAGTTTTTGCGGTCGGTGCAATTAAGGCTGCAAAGTTTATGAGTGACAAACCTGCCGGAATGTACAATATGAATGATTTAATCAGTACACTGTAAGACAGCAATAAATTTTCCGGACCGTGCAAAATTATTATTTTATAGTTTAAAATTTATAGAAATAACAAATATAAAAGGCAAGCCTATCTCTGATATACGGCTTGCCTTTGCACTTTTCACAAAAATAAACTCTAACGTACAAATGTACGCCGACGAGTTAATTTTTGTAAAATCCGAACTAATTTCTTACTGTCTTACCTCAAAACATCAAAAAAGAGGCTTTAGAGCCTCTTTTTTAATATATTTCATCAGCTATATTCACAATTTCAATACCCACATTTTCCGCATTACGAAGTGTAAAACCTGTTCCGCTTTTCTGCATAAGGCAAAATGCAATACAAAATGATGAATCTTTAATCATCTTCAAATTTCTCAATTTCATACAATCGTCCGTATACACGCTTTCGGTAATGTAAATTATCTTATCGGCTTTTGAAAGTACCATTCTGTATCTGAATTGTTCGCTCTCTTTCCACATTTTACTCTGACCGTAACAGGGAAGGTACATAACAAGTTTTATATTCTGATATTTTTCACGCATTTCAATTACAGTTTCTGCGGCTATTGTATCAAAACCAAGTGCACCGCCGTCTATAAACGTATTAACACCGTATTCGGCAATCATTTTTTCTATATTCTCGGCAAGTTGTGCCTTTACAATTTCAATTTTTGATTGTGCTATTTTTCTGTGTCCCGTAAAAAAGCACGTCTTGCTCTTATCCACAAAATCACCTCTGAAATATTATACACTTATGATATGATTTTTTCAAGTGTTATCTTATCAAAAAATACATTGAGCCGACAACCGTTACAAACGCAAGAACAAACAAACTTATACCGCCTAATTTATTATTATCCTTTAAATTATATACTCCGTAGCTGACTACTGAAGTAGTACATACTAAAATTACCATTATAATCAATACATTTCTTACCATTTTATTCCCTCACAATCAATCCTGTTCTTCTGACTTTAAAGTCGGTACACACAGAGAATTTGTATTCGCTCCAGTCGACGTTTTTTTTGAACCAATTATATTGATTATTTGTTAAAAACTTGTATTTTATCTTTTCATTTAATTTTAAAATGTCACTATTATACTTTTTTGTAAAATTATTTATAAATTCTGTACAAGCACTGCTCGTATAATTTGCTACATCTCTTTCAAAATCTTCGATTTTATTTTCCACATTATAGTCTGCCGGCAGGGAATAAAGGTCACTTTCTATATACAACTCTATATCAACGGTCTTTTTATCAGTATCAATTTTGTATTTTGGCTTTTTCTGTTGAGTTGTTTTTACGGTTATCGGAATATCGGGAGTATCATTATTATAATAAGTAAGATAACTATAGGTATAGTCACCTTTTAACATCTTACATATTTCAGTTTCAACTTCACCAAGTTCACCAACCATTTTATCTTTTTCAAACACAGCCGCACCTATTGCTTCAGCTTTATTTTTCTTTTCAATAGCGGTCTCACCGCCAACATAGTTTTTTATATCATATTCATACTTACTTGTGTTTTTTTCTGCATCTTTTTCTTTCTCATTTTCATCGGCGTTCTTGGCTACGATGGAGAAGAATGGCTGCAGGATGCCGTCCTCGTAGGAGCCGTAAACATCTTTTCCGATGTGTGCGTCAAGGAGTGCCTGTTTGACCGGGGCTCCCGGTGCGTCAAGGAGTGCATACTCCAGAACAGAAAATGCCACGTTTAATTTTACATCCAGACCGCTGCCGATGACCATGTTGTAGGACAGGTACGCATTGTTTTCAAGCGGATCGCCGTCGAGTACCGGGTACTCGTGTACAATGTCGAGGGTCTCTGCAAATGGTTTCTGATACGGAATTTCGGATTTTACTTCTTTTGCATTAAAATGGGACAGGTATTTTTCATCCATCCATGCCAGTTTTTCTTCCATATCCATGTTTCCGTACAGGTAGATATAGCTGTTGGACGGATGGTAATAGGTCTGATGGAATTTCAGGAAGTTTTCGTAGGTCAGGTTCGGGATGCAGGACGGATCTCCGCCGGATTCTACGCCGTACGGAGTGTCCGGGAACAGGGTGTTGAAGGTTTCACGCTCCAGGACATCGTCTGCGGAGGAGAAGGCTCCTTTCATCTCGTTGTATACAACACCGTTGTAGGTCAGCGGGCCGTCTTCGCTTTCCAGATGATAGCTCCAGCCTTCCTGACGGAAGATTTCGTCGTGTTTGTAAATGTTCGGGTAGAATACGGCGTCCATGTAGACATGCATCAGGTTCTGAAAGTCGGCATCGTTGGTGCTGGCTACCGGGTACATGGTTTTATCCGGGTAGGTCATAGCATTTAAGAAGGTGTTCAGGGATCCTTTGACGAGTTCTACGAAGGGATCCTTTAACGGGAATTCGCGGGAGCCGCAGAGGACGCTGTGCTCGAGGATGTGGGCTACGCCGGTGCTGTCGGCCGGCGGGGTACGGAACGCGATGTTGAATACTTTGTTGTCATCTTCGTTTTCGAGAAGGAGCACGCGGGCACCGCTCTTGTTGTGGCGGAGGAGGTAGCCGTGTGCATGGATATCGTCAATCTGCTGTTCCTGCAGCAGGGTATAGGCTTTGCAATGTTCTGCGTTCATTTTTGTATATCCTTTCTTGTTTTTCTTTATTATTTCCGGTTTTATGCAGTCAAAAACGGACCGCAGTGCCCGTTTGCTGGGATTTTCTGCGGCCCTGTCGGTTTTATTCTTCGTTGTCGGTTTCTGCTGCGGTGTTCTCTGTCTCGTCGACGTGTTCTTTTACTTCGTCGTTTGCAGCGTTGTTCTGTGCATTTTTCTGTGCCTGTGCTGCAGCGGCCTGTGCCATCATTGCCTCAAGGTTCGGGCGGACGCTCTGTGCCTGGGCTCCCATGATTCTCTGGAGCTGTTCTCTGGTCAACAGAAGGTTGAAGCCGGACGGGTTGATGACGAAGCCTTTGGCCTGTTTCATCAGGTACGGCAGAAGGTGCTGGAACGGGATGGCTGCCAGACGGAGTTTTGCCTGCGGATCCGGACGGAATTTCTGGAATTCACCGATATCGGAAAACAGCGGCTGGAAGATGTCTTCGTTCTGGTTTTTGATGTACGGGATGCGCACGTCTGGTCCCGGGTTGGCCGGATCGAATTCGCCCTGTACCTGGGAGATGTCGATGGCAAGGATGAATTTGCTTCGCATCAGGTTGACAAGCATTTCTTCTTCGAGTTCACGCAGGTGCTGCATGCGCTCGGCATCGTCTCTTCTCTGGTTTGGTTTTCTGAGTTCCTGCAGAAAGTATACGACGGTGAGCTGTACGCCCGGGTTCAGAACCGGGAGGTGCTGTTTGTTCATTTTCTCCATGTCTGGTTTCGGGAAGATCTGCTCGAGCTCGATGCGGCGGGTCTGGTCGCCTTCGTGGAAGATGACCATATTGACGCCTTCGGCGTAGAGGCCCATATAGAAGTTCGGCATCTGCTTGCGCAGGACTTTTACGGTGAGCAGCGGGGTGTTCTTTTCTACATAGGATTTTGCAAACTCCTTGGCTGCTTCTTCTTCGGTAAACATGTATACCTGATCATCAAAGGTTTCCGGATCGCACTCTACGTATGGGAGTTTTGTGATCTGGGAAAAGGTCACATAGATGATTTCCATGCTCTGGAATTTCTTCATGGTGAAGCTGTTGTCTACTGTCATTTGTGGTTGAGTCCTTTCTTCGCTCTTAGAGGACGGTTTATCCTCAAAATATCTATGTGACATTATATCATACTTTTGATGGGTTGCCAAAGGTTTATTGCTTCAGCTCGCCATTTTTGCGTTCGGATAGATTTTTTCCATCCGGCTGTCCGGAAAACGTTCATCAATGAGCTGCTCTATGGCGTTTGCTGCTGGCTCGTTGTGGGCACGCTGGTCGTAGCGGGTGAGGGCCAGGGTGGAGACGAGGATGTTGGCGAGCATGAAGATGATCAGTATCCAGGTGATGATGGGACCCTGTTTCAGGGGGATTTTTTCGATCCATTTGGAGAACAGGGGGTAGAGTTTTTTCAGCCATACGACGGCGGCGATTCCCCAGAAGAAGCAGTACAGGAGGTTGATGCGGCCGCCGAGGTTGAAGGGAATGTCACTGTAGTCCCAGAAAACTTTTCCGAAGACGATTTCGGTGAAAACGCTGCAGAGGTATTCGTAGGCGCCGCCGAGGAAGGTTCCGAAGGCGAATAAAAAGCCATCGGAGCGGTTTCTGTAATTATAGAGGAACCAGGTGGCGAGGGCGATGGCGAGGCCCCAGACGATGCTGAACGGGCCCCAGACAAGGCTGCTGCGGCTCATCCAGACACCGGCGGTGATGCGGCAGAAGATGGTTTCTACGATATCACCTAAGAAGGCGCCGATGATGAACAGAAGGACGATTTTATAAAAGCTGCATCCATCGGCAAATACTTTCGATTTTTCTTTCTGCTTCGGAATCGGCTGCACCGACGGGTAGGCGCGCTCGACACGGGCTTCCAGGTAGCGGTACAGGCGGACGGAAAGCCGTTTGGTGAAGGCGTCGATCTGGTCGTTCATGGCGGCGATGCGCGGCATCTTTTTGGTGATGTGGCGCAGGACGGCGTAAGAACCGATGGCATCGACGACGAGGACTCCGAACAGGATCCACAGGGTGATGTGCATTACGCCGTTTGGGGCAAGATGGAGGAGGGTCAGGCCAAGGATGTTGCCGAATTTCAGGGCAAGGACACCAAGGATTCCCCAGAGAACGGAATACTGGAGGCAGATGTAGCCGTCCATGTTCCATTTTTTGTTGGAATAATCCCACCATTTGCCGTGGCCGATCCGTTCCAGGACGTGGCCTGCGATCCATTCGGCGGCGGTGGCGATGATCATACAGCCGAGAAACAGAAAGACCGGGCTGGACTGCAGTTCGTACAGGTAGCGGGTCATGAAAACAGCCGTGATTCCGTAGATGGCACACAGCGGGCCATTCAGAAAGCCTCTGTTTACCATGTGTTTTTTCCGAACAGCCGCCACTGTCGTTTCCAGAAGCCATCCAAGAAAGGCATAAAGGAAGAACAGCCCGAGGTAGTCGTAGATTGTGTAGTTCATCAAAATCTCCTTTTCTTTGTTCATATCGGGCTTGTAACCCCGTTTTTATGACATTATAGCATAGAACATGCAAAAGCAGAACCTTTTCAATGGAAAAAGGAAAAGTTCACAAAAAGAAGCCACACCCTTTTGGGGCATGGCCTCTTTCTTTTCTCAGGCGGCGGCAATACGTACCGCCTGAGCGTTTATGTTACAGGTTCGGAGTAATTTGAACGAAAGAATTACTCTTCTGAGCCGTACAGTTTTACGAGTTTGTTCAGGTAAGTGTAACGGTCTTTTGCTTCCTGCTCGTTCTTGCCGAACAGTCTTTCTGCTTTCGCCGGGTTTGCACGTTTCAGAGAGTTGTAACGTACCTCGCCGTTCAGGAATTCCTGATAATCTCCTGACGGAGCCTTGGAATCCAGTGTGAATGCGCTCTTGCCTTCTGCAGCGAGTGCCGGGTTGAAGCGGAAGCAATGCCAGTATCCGGTCTGAACAGCGAGCTGCTCCTCGGTCTGTGCTTTGCTCATACCTTTCTTGATACCATGGTTGATACATGGAGCGTAAGCGATAATGAGGGACGGTCCCGGATATGCCTCTGCCTCTGCGATTGCTTTGACTGCCTGATTGTAATCAGCGCCCATAGCGATCTGTGCTACGTATACATAGCCATAGCTCATTGCGATGCTTGCCATATCTTTCTTCTTGGTTTCTTTACCGCCTGCTGCGAACTGTGCAACTGCACCGGTCGGAGTAGCTTTGGAGGACTGTCCGCCTGTGTTGGAGTAAACCTCGGTATCGAATACCATTACGTTGATATCTTTTCCGCTGGCAAGTACGTGGTCTACGCCGCCGAATCCGATATCGTAAGCCCATCCGTCACCACCGAAGATCCACTGGGATTTCTTAGCGAGGAAGTCTTTGTTCTTAACGATGTCTCTGCAAACGTCGCAGTCAGCGTCTTTGATTGCTTCTACAAGTTTCTCGGTTGCAGTTCCGTTGGTAGCGCCGCAGTCAAAGGTATCCAGATACTCTTTGCATGCTGCTTTTACTTCTTCCGGAGCTTTCTCGGAGTTCATAACATCCTCAACTTTGGCTTTCAGGCCGCCGCGGATTGCTTTCTGAGCGAGAAGCATACCATAACCGAACTCTGCGTTGTCCTCGAACAGGGAGTTGGACCATGCCGGGCCCTGTCCTTTCTCGTTTACAGTGTAAGGAGTGGACGGTGAGGAGTTACCCCAGATAGAGGAGCATCCTGTTGCGTTTGCGATGTACATTCTATCACCGAACAGCTGGGTGATCAGTTTTGCGTAAGGAGTCTCGCCGCAGCCTGCGCATGCGCCGGAGAACTCAAGCAGCGGTTTCTTGAACTGGCTGCCCTTTACGGTATTCTCTTTGAATTTTGCTACAACATCTGTCTTCTCTGGAAGAGCTGCTGCATAATCGAAGTATTTCTGCTCTGCTTCGTGTGCTGCAAGGCTTTCCATAGCCAGTGCTTTCACACCCTTCTTGCCCGGGCATACGTTTGCACAGGAACCACATCCGGTACAGTCAAGCTGGGAAATAGCCATTGTGAAGGTGTAGTCCGGCATACCGGTCATCGGCATGGTCTGGATGCCTTCCGGAGCTGCTGCTGCTTCTTCTGCGGTCATGGCAACCGGACGGATAACAGCGTGCGGGCAGACAAAGGAACATCTGTTACACTGGATACAGTTTTCCGGATTCCATACAGGTACGTTTACGGCGATACCACGTTTCTCGTATGCGGATGTGCCGGACGGAGTTGTTCCGTCTACGTAGTCTGCAAATGCGGATACAGGCAGGTTGTTTCCTTCCTGGGAAGTTACTTTTGCCTGGATGGTATTTACGAATTTAACAGCGTCAGCGCGGCCGCTCTCTGCATGAGTTGTGGTCAGACCTTCGTCTGCTGCATTTTTCCAGCTTTCCGGAACTGCAACTTCTTTGATCTGTTTTGCACCCTCATCGATAGCTGCCCAGTTCTTTGCTACGACATCATCACCTTTACGGCCATAGGTAGCTTTTGCTGCTGCTTTCATGAGTTCGATGGCTTTTTCTTCCGGAATGATCTTCGCAAGCTTGAAGAATGCAGACTGAAGAATGGTGTTGATACGGGTCGGTCCCATGCCGGTCTCGATACCGATCTTAACGCCGTCGATCACATAGAATTTGATGTTATGGTTTGCGATGAATGCTTTTACCTGACCTGGCAGATGCTCTTCCAGTCCTGCTTCATCCCATGGACAGTTCAGAAGGAAGGTTCCTCCGTCTACCAGCTCCTCTACCATATGATATTTGTTCACATAGGAAGGATTATGACATGCAACAAAGTTTGCTTTGTGGATCAGGTAGGTGGATTTGATCGGTTTCTTTCCGAAACGCAGGTGAGACATCGTTACACCGCCGGACTTCTTGGAGTCATAATCGAAGTAAGCCTGAGCGTACATGTCTGTGTTATCACCGATGATCTTGATGGAGTTCTTGTTTGCACCTACGGTACCGTCTGCGCCAAGTCCCCAGAATTTGCAGTTGATGGTTCCTTCCGGAGTTGTTACCAGAGGAGCGCCAACCGGCAGAGACAGATTGGTAACATCGTCTACGATACCAATGGTAAATCTCTGTTTTTCTGTATTTTCATATACAGCAACGATCTGAGCCGGTGTGGTGTCTTTGGAACCAAGTCCGTAACGGCCTGTGAATACCGGTGTGCTCTCGAATTTGCTGCCTTTTAATGCTGCTACTACGTCCAGGTACAGAGGCTCGCCAAGAGATCCTGGCTCTTTTGTTCTGTCCAGAACGGAAATCTGTTTTACAGTCTCCGGAATTGCATTGATGAGTGCTTCTGCGGAGAACGGACGGTACAGACGTACCTTTACAACGCCGACTTTCTTGCCTGCTGCTACGAGGTAATCGATGGTTTCCTCGATGGTATCGCAGACAGAACCCATAGCGATGATTACGTGCTCAGCGTCTGCTGCTCCATAGTAGTTGAACAGTTTGTAATCGGTTCCGATTTTCTCGTTTACTTTGTCCATGTACTCCTGTACGATTGCCGGAAGAGCATCGTAGTACGGGTTACATGCTTCTCTTGCCTGGAAGAAGATATCCGGGTTCTGTGCGGATCCTCTCTGGCACGGATGGTTCGGGTTCAGGGCATGTTTACGGAATTCGTCAACAGCGTCCATATCTACCATATCTTTCAGATCTTCGTAATCCCATGTTTCGATTTTCTGGATCTCGTGGGATGTACGGAATCCGTCGAAGAAGTTGATGAATGGAACTTTGCCTTTCAGTGCTGCACAGTGTGCAACCGGTGTCAGGTCCATAACCTCCTGTACGCTGGATTCGCAGAGCATTGCGACTCCGGTCTGACGACAGGCGTAAACGTCTGAATGATCTCCGAAGATGGAAAGTGCGTGGCTTGCAAGGGCACGAGCGGATACGTTGAATACGCCCGGGAGCTGCTCGCCGGCAATTTTATAAAGGTTCGGGATCATAAGAAGAAGTCCCTGGGATGCGGTGTAGGTTGTGGTAAGAGCTCCGGCTGCCAGTGATCCGTGTACTGCACCTGCTGCTCCTGCCTCAGACTGCATCTCAGTTACCTGAACTTCCTGTCCGAAAATGTTCTTTCTTCCCTGGGTTGCCCACTCATCGGTATGCTCCGCCATAACGGATGAAGGGGTAATTGGGTAAATAGCTGCTACGTCGGTATACGCATAAGACGCATGTGCTGCAGCCTGGTTACCATCCATGGTTTTCATCTTTCTAGCCATTTGATTTTATCCTCCTTAAAAAATGATGACCAAAAATTACTTTGGCTTTTCTCAGGTTGGTGTTCTGCCGGGTTTCGGTTGCCTCCGCGCTTCGAAAAACCCGGATAAGGGCATGGCAATGCCACTATGTCCAGTGTTTGAATTATAACACCGATTGGGCATTCTGTCCAGATTTTCTGTGGGTGTTCAGGGAAAAATACAAGTTTTTTACAACTTCTGGTAATTCCGCGTCGAATTTCTCGATAAAAAAAGAAGGAACGGCCCGCATATTTTTTCTCTTCTGCGGACAGTTCCTTTGCTTCTTTTATTTCTGATTCTGCGCCTCAATCTGTTCTGCGAGGTCGGTTAGATAAACCCATCTCTCGGTTTTTTCTTCCAGAGCAGCTTCGGTCTTCTCTTTTTCCGCCATCAGTTCGGCGAGCTTTGCAGAGTTGGTGGCGTTTTTGAGCATCTGATCGTCAAGCGATGCAATCTTTTCCTCGAGTGCGGCGATATCGTCATCGATGGTCTCGTACTCGCGCTGTTCTTTGAACGTAAATTTGAGGCGGGTCGGACGGTTCTGCTTCCAGTCATTGTTCTTTGGCTTTGCAGGTTCGTCCGCGGACGTTTTGGACGGCGCTGCTTTTGCCGTTTCTTCCGCACTTCCGCCGAAACGGCGTTCTTTTGCTTCGAGGTAATCGGTGTAGCCGCCCTCGTACTGCAGAAGATTTCCGTTTCCGTCGAATTCGAAGATGCGGTCCACGACGTTATCCAGGAAATAGCGGTCGTGGGAAACGGTGATGACGATGCCGACGAACGTGTTCAGGAAATCCTCAAGCACGGTCAGGGTCGGGATATCAACGTTGTTGGACGGCTCGTCGAGGATCAGAACATTGGCGCCGCTCACTAAGACGGATAAGAGATACAGTCTCCGTTTTTCGCCTCCGGAGAGTTTGGAAATCGGGGTGTACTGCATATCCGGTGTGAACAGGAAGCGTTCGAGCATCTGCGATGCGCTGATGCGGCCGTCACGGGTCTGGACATACTCAGCGATATCTTTCACGTAGTCGATCACGCGCTGATTCGTATCCATGTCCGGCTCTTCCTGTGCCAGATAGCCGATGCGGATCGTGTCGCCGATTTCGATGGTTCCCGCATCCGGCAGGACTTCTCCGGTGATCATCCGCAGCATTGTGGATTTTCCGCAGCCGTTCGGGCCAATGATGCCGACACTCTGGTTCCGCAGGAAGATGTATTCGAAATCTTTCATCAGCGTTTTATCGCCGAAGGCTTTGCTGACGTTATGGAATTCAATCGTTTTCTTTCCCATGCGGGTCTCGACAGCATCCATCTCCACGACAGCGTCTGCGGTCGGTGCCGTGCCATTTTTGAGTACTTCGAGACGTTCGAGTCTGGCGCGCTGTTTTGTGCTTCTTGCGCGGCAGCCGCGTTTCGCCCATTCGAGTTCCATGCGCAGGATGCTCTGGCGTTTTCGTTCAGAGGCGAGTTCCATCTCCTCGCGCTCAGCTTTCAGTTCCAGAAAACGGGAATAGTTGGAATCGTAGCTGTACATTTTTCCGTGGCTGATTTCGAGGATGCGGTTCGACACTTTATCCAGGAAATAACGGTCATGGGTGACCATAAAGACGGTTCCGCGGTAATTTTTCAGGTAATCCTCGAGCCAGGAGAGCATCGCATTGTCGAGATGGTTTGTCGGCTCGTCGAGGATCAGGACGTCAAAATCGGACGCAAGCACTTTTGCCAGGGCAACCTTGCGGCGCTGGCCGCCCGAGAGGGTGTCGAGTTTTGCGTCGTATTCGGTGATACCGAGCTGTACAAGGTTGCTCTGCACCTGCCAGTCCTCCTCATCACCGGAAAGGGCGTAGGACAACACGGTGGCATCCTTTTGAAATTCCGGTGTCTGCGGAAGATAGGCCATTTTGAGGTTGTTCTGGCGGATAATCTGGCCGGAATCCGGGGTCTCCTCTCCTGCTACCATGCGCAGCAGAGTGGATTTTCCGGTTCCGTTGATTCCGACGATGCCGACCTTGTCGCCCTCCTGCAGGCCGAAGGAAGCATCATCAAAAATCAGTTTATCGCCGAACAGTTTGCTGATGTGTTCGATGTTGATGATATTCATTTGCACAGTTCTGCAACGGTCTGGTTGATGACTTTTCCGTCTGCTTTACCTTTCATATCTGCCATAACGGCCTTCATGATGGCACCTTTGTTCTTGGTTGCCAGAACGTCTGCGAATTTCTCCTGGATGTAGGCTTTGACTTCGTCTGCACTCATCTGTTTCGGTGCATACTCGCTGATGACGTCATAGCGGAACTGATACTCTGCTTTTAAGTCCTCACGGGATGCCGGGCAGGTATCGATCTGCTCTTTTACGGTCTTCAGCTCTTTTAAGATGACGCGGTCTACCAGCTCCGGTTTGATGTCATCGCGGCAGCCCTCGTCGATGGCTACTTTCTTTGCTGCGGAGATCAGGGAAGAGATGGCCTCTTTTCTCGCTTTGTCTTTGGCTTTCATTGCTGCTATCATATCACTTCTTAAAGTTTCTAATTCCATGGTGTTGTTCCTCCTGTACTAAATTTTGTCCGGTTTCAAGTATAACACTTCTCTTTTTGCTTTTCCAGTCACTTTGTAGGATAGCTCCCTTATTTTCCCCACGGCAGACGGTGTTTCTTTACCTGGATTGCCTGATGCGGGCACATTTCCTGACAGCAGAAACAGCGGATGCACTTTTTATAATCGTAGACCGGCGGATTTCTGCGGCCGTTATCAAAGCGGACGGCTTTCCCTTCCACCGGGCAGCTCTCGACGCAGACGCCGCATTTTTTACATTTTTCTTCTATGATATAGGGGCGGCTCTGGAAGACCCCAAGGATCTCAAGCAGGTCGAGGGCTCCTTTTTTGCGGGCTTTGCGGCGGTCGACGTTGAAGTTTGGATTTCCGTACTTTCTTTTCAGTTCTTCCTCGGATATGGTGCCATCCGCTGTCACGATTTCGATGCGGTCGTCGTGCCACGTTCCAAGGCCGAGCGTTTCCCCGTAGAGATTTGTCGGCACATACGACGGATCGAGGTTCACCAGATGGCAGAACACGGTATCCAGTGCGATCGGATCGGTGGACATAAGAAGAACTCCCATCGAAACCGGGTCGCCGGAAGTCGGACCATTGCCTTCCATTGCTACGATGCCGTCGCAGATATAGAGGCGCGGGGCGACTTTCTGATTCAGCTCGATCAGCATGTGTGCGAAGCTCTCAGCGTTCGGATACTGCGTGTGGCCGAGTTTTTTGTAGACGCCGCTGATGCAGCCGTACTGGTTCTTGACAGCTCCGGTGATGCGTTCCAGCGCGTGGGTTTTCATTTTGCTGACGCTGATGAGGGCGTCGCAGTCGAGTGCATCTTTCGCAATCATCAGAAATTTGCCATCGGCGGTTTCTACGCGCTCGCTCGTAAGGAAATCCTTCAGCGGAACGTTGTGTTTTTCCAGCACCTCTTTCAGCCCGGCTTCCTTTGCAATGCCCTCCGGGGTGCCAAGGCCGCAGGAATCTCCGCAGGAAATATTCTCATAGCCATTTTCCTGCAAAATCGTGATCAGGGCATCCATGACTTCCGGGTCGGTCACGACGGCGCGTTCGCGTTTTGCGGAGCGGACGAGGTTCGGTTTTAATAAGATATTCTCTTCTTTTCCGATCAGAGATTCCAGGCCGCCAATTGCTTCCAATCCCTTTTGCAGGCTTTCCTTTACGCGCGCCTGCTCATAGTCGGGACAGGCAACCACTGCCACTTTGCTTTTTTCCATATTCACCTCATGTTTTTCTATATTTCAAAAGAAGCTGCGATCCCCTTACCGGTTCTCACAGCTTCTTCGTATATTCACACAGAATATGTTTTTACTTATGCTACTTTGCTTTTTGCAAGCTCAGCCAGTGTTGCAAATCCTTCTGCATCGTTAACTGCCATGTCAGCCAGAACTTTACGGTTCAGCTCAACGCCTGCCAGTTTCAGACCATACATAAATTTGCTGTAGGACAGACCGTTCATTCTTGCTGCTGCGTTAATACGAGCGATCCACAGCTGACGGAACTGACGTTTTTTCTGTTTTCTTCCTGCGTAGGAGCTGGTCAGTGCGCGCATTACGGACTGTTTTGCTACTCTATACTGTTTGCTTCTGGCTCCTCTGTAACCTTTAGCCAGTTTTAATACTCTGTTATGTTTTTTCTTAGCGTTCATGCCGCCTTTAATTCTTGCCATTTCTTATTTTCCTCCTTGATCTGTTGGGCGTAACTCTACCTTGCAAAAATTACATGTAAGGTAAGATTTTCTTCATGTTCTTTACGTTTGTTGCATCAACAGTAGTCTGTTTTCTCAGGTTTCTTTTTCTCTTCTGAGATTTCTTGGTTAAGATATGGCTCTTGTAAGCTTTATTTCTTACTAATTTTCCTGTTCCTGTTGTTTTAAAACGCTTTGCAGCTGCTCTGCTTGTTTTTACCTTTGGCATTTTAATTTCCTCCTTGATATTGATTCAAATGTATTTTAACGTTTAGCCGTCAAAAACATGGTCATGCTTCTGCCTTCCACCTTCGGCGCTTTGTCAACCGTTGCAATATCGGACAGACTCTCTGCAAATTCATCGAGGATGTATTTGCTGCTGTTCATATGTGCCATCTCACGGCCGCGGAAACGAAGTGTTACTTTTACTTTGTCTCCCTTTGTAATGAACTTACGGGCTGCACCTACTTTGGTATTAAGATCATTGGTGTCAATGTTTGGAGAAAGGCGAACTTCCTTGATTTCAATTGTTTTCTGTTTTTTCTTTGCTTCTTTTTCCTTGCGGGCCAGTTCATATCTGTACTTTCCGTAGTCGATAATTTTGCAAACCGGCGGTTTCGCTGTCGGAGCAATTTTCACAAGATCCAGACCTGCTTCCTGTGCTTTCAGGTATGCATCTCTGGCAGACATAATTCCAAGCTGTTCTCCGTTCTGACCGATCAGACGAATTTCTCTGTCTCTGATCTGCTCATTAATCATTAATTCGCTAATTGTAGTGCACCTCCATCATTATAAAAGACTGTGTTCCCGCATTTTGCGGTGTAACGAAATCAAACTCGGCTCACCGGACCGGATTTGACTGATAACGCAAGAAAAGTGGATAGACAGACTATCCACTTAACATTGTACATAAATCTCTACACAAAGAGAACTTAAGATCAATATTGAACCGTAGTCGCGTGTTTGCGCTAGGGTGAGAGTGGATACTCTACTTTCTTTTTCTCAGACTATTGCAGTATAGCACTCTCCCATCCTGTTGTCAATACTGATTTTCGCATTTTTTCGTATTTATTTCCCGCAGCCACAGCGGAAGGAGCTGCACTCGGTTTCCTGGCAGCTGCATGCGCTGTCTCCGGCGATATGGATATCTCCGGCTTCGCATTTACAGTTGTCGTTAAAGGTACAGTTCTGCGCCTTGCAGTCGACACCGATTTTCGTACAGCCGCAGCCGGTGGAGTTGGACATCGTGCCCTCACCGCGCTCCTTGAAGCTCTCGCAGCACGTTTCCATGGAGCTTTTGGCTCCGCTTCCGCCTACGCGGATATCTCCTTTGGAACAGAGCTCGTTCTGGTTGTAAACACAGGTCATAGCAGAACAACTTAATGCTGGCATAATAAATTACCTCCTGAAATTTAGTTTTCTGCGGTTTCGCCCGCATAGAAACCATTATTTCCAAGAGGTAATTTTTTATGCCTTATTTATTTGATAATACCAGTGTCCAAAGTTTGGAAATCCGACGCAAGCAAAGCTTGCACGAGGATTTTTAAATTTTGGACACGCCAAAACATGAGTAAGTAGCCATTTTTCGAAGAAAAATGAGCGGAGTACGAATGTTTTGAAGATTGCGGGAGTACGAAGTACGGAGCAATCTGGTATCATAGGTGTCAATTTTTTTGACACCTACCTTATTTATTTTCTTTTGTTTCAACAGTAACCGGGCGGTTAACGCGGCTTGCGATTTCTTCTTTGATATCTGCGATAAACTGCTCCAGGCTTCTCTGGCCTTCATCACCTGCAAAACGGCTTCTGACAGATACAAGACCTGCCTCTTCCTCTTTTGCTCCGGCGATCAGCATGTATGGAATCTTCTGTCCCTGTGCCTCACGGATCTTATATCCAATCTTCTCGGAACGGGTATCCATCTCTGCGCGGATGCCTGCCTCGTGAAGGGCGTCCAGAACCTTCTTGCCGTAATCTGCGTATTTGTCGGAGATTGGCAGAACCTTTACCTGTACCGGTGCAAGCCAGGTTGGGAATGCACCTGCAAAGTGCTCGATCAGGATACCGATGAAACGCTCAACAGAACCGTAAACAACACGGTGGATCATAATCGGACGATGTTTCTCTCCGTCTGCTCCTGTGTATTCCAGTTCGAATCTCTGCGGCAGCTGGAAGTCAAGCTGGATGGTACCGCACTGCCACGTTCTTCCGATGGAGTCTTCCAGATGGAAGTCGATCTTCGGGCCATAGAATGCGCCGTCGCCTTCGTTGACTACATAGTCAAGGCCAAGATCATCGAGTGCGCCGCGGAGACCTTCGGTTGCTACCTCCCAGTCCTCATCGCTTCCCATGCTGTCTTCCGGACGGGTGGACAGCTCTACGTGATATTTGAATCCGAACAGTTTGTAAACCTGGTCAATCAGGTTTGCAACGCCTTTGATTTCATCTTTGATCTGCTCCGGTGTCATGAAGATATGGGCATCGTCCTGGTTGAAGCAGCGTACACGCATCAGGCCGTGCAGCTGGCCGGATTTCTCATGACGATGTACCAGGCCAACCTCTGCCAGACGCAGCGGCAGATCACGGTAGGAACGAGGCTCGGATTTGTAAACGAGAACGCCGCCCGGGCAGTTCATCGGTTTGATTGCATAATCTTCATCGTCGATGACGGTGGTATACATGTTTTCTTTGTAGTGATCCCAGTGACCGGAGGTCTCCCACAGACGACGGTTCAGGATGATCGGAGTGGAGATTTCTACGTATCCTGCTTTTCTGTGGATTTCACGCCAGTAATCCATCAGTGCATTTTTCAGATCCATTCCTTTTGGAAGGAAGAACGGGAATCCCGGGCCGTCCTCACTCATCATAAACAGGCCGAGCTCTTTTCCGAGTTTTCTGTGGTCACGTTTCTTTGCTTCCTCGATCATGTGGAGGTACTCTTCGAGCTCTGCTTTCTTTGTGAATGCAGTTCCGTAGATTCTCTGCAGCATCTTGTTTTTCTCGCTGCCTCTCCAGTATGCACCTGCAAGGCTGGTCAGTTTGAAGGCTTTGACCGGCTTTGTGCTCATCAGATGAGGGCCTGCGCACAGGTCCGTGAATTCACCCTGGCGATAGAAGCTGATGACTGCGTCTTCCGGCAGATCTTCGATCAGTTCTACTTTATATGGCTCTTCTTTTTCTTTCATGAAGGCGATGGCTTCTGCTCTCGGCAGTTCGAAGCGCTCCAGTTTCAGATCCTCTTTTACGATTTTCTTCATCTCTGCTTCGATTTTTTCAAGGTCTTCGCTGGTGAGCGGAGTCTCTCTGTCTACATCGTAGTAGAATCCGTCTGCGATGGACGGTCCGATGGCCAGTTTGGTATCCGGGTACAGTCTCTTGATGGCCTGTGCCATGATATGGGATGTAGTGTGACGGAATGCTGCTTTTCCGCCTTCATCGTTGAAGGTCAGAATGGAAAGATTGCAGTCCTTGTCGATGACGGTACGAAGGTCTTCTACTTCGCCGTTTACTTCACCTGCACAGGCCATTCTTGCAAGGCCTTCGCTGATGTCTGCTGCGATCTCAATGATGGATTTCGGTTCGGAGTACTCTTTGGTACTTCCATCTTTCAGTGTGATGATCATTTGCTTTACCTCTTTCTTTGTATATTTTTCGCAAGCGTGTTTCAGAATTTTTATACTTTTTACAGCAACAAAAAAGTCCCTTCTGACACGCTTATGCTGTCAAAAGGGACGATGTATTTTCATTCACCGCGGTTCCACCCATTTTGTTTTTTCAAACCACTTCATTTGACGATAACGGAATCACCGGGCCGGATTGGGGCCGCTCAGAGCTGGTCTTCGATCACGTTCCTGTTAAAACCCTTGCACCACAAAACGGGGTTTCTCTCTGTCACATTCGCTGTGATTTACTCGTCTCTTCTACGCTTTGTTTTTTGTGTTCGGTGCTTTTTGGCTCCCGATAGTTTTAGATTATATCACCCAATGCGTGGTTGTCAAGACCTGCATGGGCGAAAAATTTATTTTTCCGGCAATTTTTGTCCTGCTGTCTGCAGAGCAATTTTTTCTTTTGCTTTTTCCGGCATTTCCAGCAGGGCAAACTCGTAAAAGATGCCGTAAATATACGTGATTCCACGGATATCGCCCAGCGCTTTCGGGCGCTCGACAACCGGTCTTTCGCTCTCCTGCTGTAATTCCAGCACTTTCTGATATGCACTCCGGACGGAGCTCCAGACAAGACTTTTGCTTTTTTCTCTGCGGTTGATCCAGAGCTCTTTTGTATAGGTGCCGCTTCTGCCGTATTTCATATGGTAGGAATACGGCAGACCGGAATACGTATGGAACTCAAAATCCTGATACGCAGTAACACAGTCCCATAGGGCTTCTTCTGTCCGCTCCTTGCGGAGCCGCTGCAGGGCCTGTTCTCTTTTTCGCTGTAAGCTTTCCTGTGTTTCTTTCGTTTCTTCCATCTTGTTTGTCTTCTCCATCCTGTTTTTAATCCACCAGAAATTTATCCAGCTCCGCCGTCACGACCGGATTACGTTTTACCTGCGGATGGTCGATTTTTCTTCCCTTCGCGACAACCATTTCGATCTGGCGCAGAGCACGGAGATCTTCGAGCGGATTCTTTGCGGTGACGATGAAGTCTGCACATTTTCCCGGCTCGATCGTTCCGGTTTCGGCTCCGATTCCTGCCATCTCGGCGGCGCGGGCGGTTGCGGATGCTTATTTTTCGAGGATTTCCCGCATCTGCTGTATAATTTTTTTGATTTCATAAACCGATACGCTGTTTACGACTTCAAAATTGATCTGCTTTTCTTTTCCGCTGTATTTCACTTCATACTCTCTGGCTTTTTTTTCGTCATGGTCTTTGTACCGTGCTTTGCCGATCAGATAAGCATCTGAATTGGCCGTCTCGGGGTAGCCCGGGCCTTTTTCCAGTTCAAACAGCTCTTTCTTTTCTTTTAGATCCTTTTCCAGTCTGCTCAATTTTTCCAGAAACACCTGACAGACTTCAGGATAATGTTCTCTGATGTATATCAGATTTTTGTGCAGACATGTTGCGCTTTTTTCCATCAGATGACGTTCTGTTTCGTTCGTCAGATAATCAAACTCTCCCAGCTGTACTTCATCCCCCTGAATGGACCGCGCAAGCTGTTCAAACCAGTACATCTGCCGCGGCATACTGTCCGGGAACATGAAATATGTTGAAAACTCATGATCAATCATCGGCGCCAGACGCAGAATCTTATCGTCTTCACGGCAGACAAATGCGATGTTTTCGTAATGGTAGTTCTGATCGCCTTTCAAAATCGAAACGAGAATCTGCAGTACCAGCTCCTCCGCCATCGCCGGGTGGGTCTGGAAATAGTCGGATTCGAGGATTTCGGTGTAGTCGTAGAACATCTGGCAGTAATTGACGTAGTCATCAATATGGACTTTGTCGTCAGGATATTTTCGAAAGAACTCCAGCAGATTCAGCAGATGTTCTCCTTCCCCGTAAATCATCGGTGAAACTGTTCCATAATCGTAATATTTCTCCACCTCCGCCTCATACCCTTCGCAAAACGCAAGCTGATACTGCGGCGCCGGCATAAAATACGCATCAATCACCCATGACCAGAAAACCTCAGCATAGGCGAACAGCGGCGTAGACAGCGGTTTAGATTTTGTAAGCGGTTTAAAAACAACATCTCCTTCAAAAACCGGAAAATGCTTCTCCCCTTTCACAACCCCCACTGCCTCCGCTTTCAGATTGCCAGAACGGGCAGAATACTTATATTTCTTTGGCAGATAGGATGGTTTCTGTTTCATCTTAATCCTCCTGCAATGCTGCCAGATATCCCAGGATTCGTTCTTTTTTTCTGTCTGACAGATTCCGAAAGCCTTCCAGAATGATTTTTTCTGTTTCATTTCCTGCGCTCATTTCCGGATTTCCCGCATTTCGCTCTGTCTCATTCTCCCCCAGAAGTTCATACGGCGTAACCTTCAGCACTTCGCAGATTTTCAGTATTTTATCCGCCGACGGATTCGTGCCCTTTCTTTTCCAGTCGCTGATGGTGCTCTGGGAAATTCCGGTTTCTTCGGAGAATTCTTTCTGGGTCATGCCGTTTCGAAGAATTAGCTCAAAAATTTTTTCACTGATCATTTTGTATCTCACCTTTTTCACTTAGATTTTGTTTTACTATACCATAAAATTTCCTGCCCGTCATTTCCTCCAATGCTGAAAAAACGCCTCTTCCTGCGCTGTGCGGATTCCGTATTTTCTTCTGGCGATGTAGAATTTTGATTTCCAGCTTGAGGTCTGCACCGGGATTGCGGTGATGTGATGGAGGCGGACGATGTCCATGTAGGGGAGGATAGATATTCCAAAACCATTTTCCACAAGGCCGGTGATGACTTCGATTTCTTCGGCCTCACACACGGATTTTACCTGGATGCCCTGTTCGGCGAAGATCTGCTCTTGGAGGCTGCGGAAGCCGCTCGTCCTGGAAAACATGACCTGCGGATACTTGGCTGCTTCTTTTAGTGTGATGTTCTCTTTCCCCTCCAGCGGATGACCTTCCGGGACGGCGGCCGCGATGTAAGATTCCCGGAGGGGATAATATTCGAGTTCTTCGGATTTCAGCAGTTCTGAGCAGAAGCCGATATCGTATTTTCCATCCAGCAGACCCTCCTCGATCTCTGGGGTCAGGCGGTTGTAGATGATAAACGGGAAGGTCGCGCCGAATTCCCGCAGCATATGTGGTATTGTTCCTGCCGCGAGCGGATATACGGTTCCGATCCGCACTGTCTTTTCTTCCGTCCGAAGGCCTGCCGCCCGCTCCTCCATTCGAAGATATGCGTCCAGAATCTCCTCGACATCCTGCATCAATTCTTTTCCGTAGCGGCTCAGGCTCACGTTTCGTCCTTCTTTCTGGAAGAGCGGAACACCGTACTCGTCCTCCAGTGTCTTGATCGCATGGCTGAGCCCCGGCTGGGAAATATTCAGCGCTTTTGCCGCTTTTCCATAGTGCTGCAGTTTTGCCAGCTCTGCAAAATATTTTAAATACTCGATATTCATAGATAGCCTCTTTTCCTGTTCTGCATCTATCATACCACTTTTCATTTAATTTTAGAATCAATTCATTCAAAATAATCATTTGTTTTTATCGGTTTCTGTGTCTATAATAAGCATAGTTTCAAGACCTTAACGTAATTTCATTCTCAGGAAAGAAGGATTTTTACTCATGAATACCAGAAAATTTCATCTTCCAGGCGAAGCGGCGCTTCTGATCGTGCTTCTGATCAACCCTCTTGCCATTGATCTGATGTCAAAAAGCGTATTTGGAATTTCAACAATTTCCTCCGTGCCGCTCATCCTCAGCACAGCGTTTCCAGTTTTCAGTTTCGGAACGTGGAACTATATCTTTCAAACGCTGCTTGTCATCACCCTGATGGTCCTGAAGCGTTCGTTCTGTCCCGGCTATCTGTTTTCTTTTGTTGTCGGCATCGGATTCGGAAAAATGATCGATGTACACAATACCTGGGTTACCCTGCTGCCAAATGTTCTGTCGCTGAATGTGGTCTGCTTTTTCACCGGATTTCTTCTGATGTGCTTCGGCATCTGCCTCGCCAACAACTGCCTGCTGCCGATTGTCCCGACCGATATTTTTCCGCGGGATCTGTCGGAACTTCTGCATAAAAAGTATAACCAGATCAAGACAACCTTTGATCTCACCTGTCTGACAACGACCGTAATCCTGTCCCTTGTAATCCTTCACCATCTTTACGGAATCGGCATCGGAACTTTCTTCTGTGCTTTTATGACGGGACGAACCGTATCTCTGGTTCAAAAATTCATTGGAAATCATGTAGAATTTTACCGTCTGACGAAAAAAAATGGTAATGCCTGGGAAAAAGATGCGCCATGCATAAAAAAACTGCCCGAATTCCAGTTTTTCTGTCGAAATTCGGGCAGTTTTTTATGCGTTCTGCTCCGCTTCTACTTCCCGGTTGATCTCATCCTCGCTGTCAGCCATGGCCTGCATTGTCATAGTCAGCAGTTTTTCCAGCGGCCAGTCGAGCTGCTCGGCGCCCCGCTCAATGACTTCCCGCGAACATCCAGCCGCAAAGCCTTTGCTCTTATATTTTTTCTTCAGGGATTTCAGTTCCATATCTTTTGTACTCTTCGAAGGCCGCATCAGCGCAGCCGCCCAGATCAGGCCTGTCAGCTCATCTGCGGCAAACAGCACCTTTTCCATCTCGTGAACCGGCTCCACATCCAGCGTCACGCCGCACTCGATGGTAATGCCGTATCCGTGTGATACAACACCATGAATGATATCCTCCGATACGCCGCCTTCCCGCAGAAGTTCCGGCGCTTTCAGACAGTGCTCGGCCGGATACAGTTCAAAATCAATATCATGCAGCAGGCCGACAATTCCCCAGTGCCCCTCTTCTGCTCCATAGCCGAGTTCTCTCGCATACCATTTCATCACAGCCTCTACGGTAAGCGCATGCTGAATATGGAAGGGATCTTTGTTGTATTTTTTTAATAAGGCAAACGCCTCGTCTCTTGTAATTTCACTCATGATCTGTTTTCTCCTTTTTCTTCCCTGATTTTCCAGAATCTGTGAATCTGAATTGTAATTTCATCCATTATATACCCATATTCATACCGTATCAATAGGTTTATTCAGACTTTTTCCTATCCCCCATACAAAAAACGCTGCTTCACTCCCCCCTTTTCGGAAGATGAAGCAGCTTTTTTTTCTGCAATCGTCTTACAGCAGTTCCGGTTTCAGCCGTACGGCGAATTTTATTTCGTTTTCTTTCAACTGATACTTCTCCAGCAGCATCGGTCCGCAGCTTGCCGATCCGATTCCCGCCTGGCGGTAGTCAATGCAGAAAACAGTGCTTCCGCACGGCTTAAGCTCATAGTTATGCGCTTTTTCCGTCAGCTCCTCCTGCGTATAAACGGATGCCTGGAAGGAGAACGTTTTCTCTCCCACTGCCGTCAGCACCACGCGGTCATTGGCAAGGCTTGCGTAATCACAGTCATAGTGGCTGCCGTTCTCCTGCGGGCGGATATAGTCTTCCTGCTGTTCTGCCGGTGTGCTGTGGAAAACGCCGTGATAGCTTGCCTGGTGCTTATCCACGTAGCTCTCCACCGGGCCGAGGCCGCAGTAGGTCAGTTCTGCAAACGATTCCGGCAGGAACAGGCGCAGGCCAAAACGCGGCAGAACCGGGAATACCGGGTCTTTCTTTGCTTCTACATGGACATCGGTCGTTCCGTCGCTGTAAATTGTCCATTTGATCACACCTGCAAGGATCCGCTGCAGAGCCGGAGACGAAATCGAATAGCTTGTCTCGATCTCCACGCAGCCGTTTTCTTCTTTTGCCGTTGTCTCATACGCCCGCGTCACGGTGCGGTCATACTGCGCACGCATCCAGGTATTCTTGATATTGCGGTCATTGTCTGTCGGCGCACGCCAGATGTTCAGCTCCATCGGGCGGTCGAGCAGATTCTGGTTGGCATAGCACATTTTCTCGAACAGGCCGGTGAACTTATTATAGGTATAGCTGAACTGTTCCGTCGATACCGTCAGATAATGATCGTCCTCTTTCCATCCAAACGAAGCCGTTCCCTCCGGGCGCTTCATCATCTCTTTTGCCTTCTGGTTCTGATTGTCTTTCGTTTTCACCGGAACTTCTTCAAATCCCAGTTCGAACTGCTCCGGCAGCACCTCAGTGGCCTGTTTCTGATACCAGGTAACCTTCAGCGCACATTTTCCCTGCTCCGGCACGGAAATGGCAAGCGGAATCGTCTTCTCACAGCCTGCCGCAAGCTCCAGCAGTGCTTCATCTGTAATCTTGCCGCTCTCCGTCACTTCGCCGTCCACAAGCACCTCATAGCCGAGCACAGCGTAATCTTTCAGATTCACAAAATTCATATAGTTTTTGATGGTCAGTGTACCCTTTTCGGCATCATATCCCGTCACGCGCACCGGACGATACACGTTTTTAAATTCCATCAGTCCCGTATGCGGTGTGCGGTCCGGATAAACAAGTCCGTCCATGCAGAAGTTGCCGTCGTGCGGATACTCGTTGTGGTCGCCGCCGTACGCGTACATCTTCTTTCCCTCGATCGTTTTTCCCATATCAATCGCGTGGTCGCACCACTCCCAGATAAAGCCGCCGCACATCTTCTCCTCGCTGTGGATCAGTTCAAAGTAATCTTCAAGATCTCCCGGGCCGTTGCCCATCGCATGGCAGTATTCGCACATGATATACGGCTTATCCCCGTACTCCACCAGCTCTTTTTTGATCTCCTCGAGTGATGGATACATGCGGCTGTAGAGGTCGAGGTTGCTGTAATCGTATTTCTTCGGATCATCCACATACCGTGCCGACTCATAGTGCGTCAGACGCGTCGGATCAAATTCCTTCGTCCACTTTAAGGCCGCCTCGAAGGTACAGCCGTATGCGCACTCATTTCCCATCGACCAGATGACAACGCTCGGGCGGTTTTTATCGCGCTCTACGCAACGCTGTGTGCGGTCTACGGTTGCCTCGGTAAATACCGGATTGTTCGCAATTAGTTTATTCCAGTTCTTCGCATACTCTTCCCAGCTCGTGTAATTCGCATAAATTTCCTCTGTGCCGTGGCTCTCATTGTCCGCCTCATCGATGACATAAAAACCGAGACGGTCATAAAGCTGATAACAGTACGGCGCATTCGGGTAATGGCTGGTCCGGATCGCATTGATGTTGTGCTCTTTCATTACCTTCAGATCTTTTTTGATCTGTGCAAGGCTGATTGCAAATCCCGTCACCGGATCGCTGTCGTGGCGGTTTGTTCCGTGGAATTTGATCTTCACGCCGTTCAGGTACAGCACACCGTCCTTCGCGTGGATCTCACGGATGCCGACATGATCCGTGATCACCTCACCCGCCGTCTCCAGCACCAGCGTATACAGATACGGCTCCTCGGCATTCCACAAATGTGCATCTTTTACATGCATCTGAACCGTATCGCCGCCAAACGCTGCCTCTGCCACAAAATGATTTTCTGCATCAAACAGCTTTGCCGTTCCTTCCTGCGGTTCCCCGTCATTCCAGGTAATCGCAATCGAAACTTCTCCATTCTGGTACGATGCGTCCGGCGCTGCCTTTACAAAGTAATCGCGGATGCCTTTTTCTGGTCTTGCAAGCAGATAGACATCGCGGAAAATACCGCTCATGCGGAATTTGTCCTGATCCTCGAGATAGCTTCCATCGCACCATTTCAGCACCAGTACGGCGATGGTGTTGGTGCCATCTTTTAAGAAGTCTGTTACATCAAATTCACTCGTAGAATGAGACACCTGGCTGTAGCCGACGAAGCTGCCGTTCATCCACACGTAGAAACAGGAATCCACGCCCTCAAAATTCAGGAATGCCCTCGGTGCTTCCTCCTGTTTTTTCCACTCGAACGTTCTCACGTACGCACCGCACGGGTTCTCATACGGCACATACGGCGGATCCACCGGGAACGGGTAGCGGACATTCGTATACTGATGGTGGTCATGGCCATAATTCTGCCAGACGGACGGCACCGGAATCGTCTCGAATGCAGAAGTGTCGTATCCTTCTGCGAAAAACTCCTCTTTTACATCGTAAACACTGGTAAAATAGCGGAATTTCCAGTCGCCGGAAAGCAGGAAAAAGCGGTCCGACGCCTCCCGGTTCTCCACCAGATCCTCCATGCGGCGGGATGCCGGAATGTAGTAGGCACGGTTCGGCATGGTATTCACATGCAGGTGATCGAAATCTTCGAAATATTTTGGAACAATCATCTCTTTTTAAGTCCTCCTTATTCTGTCTTTTGTTTCCAATATCGGCACCGAAACACACGCGGTCCCGGTGCCGATCAGGTTTTCTGTTATTCTTTTACTTTTTCCATGCAGGAAGAACGCCTTCGTAATTCATGCCATAACCGTAGTCATAGTTATGTCCTTCGCTGTCAATATAGGTTTCCATATCCAACGCACGGTCCTCACTCTGCTCCTCAACCGCATCCATATCCTTCGGCATCTGGATCGGCAGACGGCCGGTCGGGTTGTAACCGCCGAAGACAACGTCGAGCACAGCGGCTCTCGAAACACCGAACTCTGCGACGATCGCATCGGCTTCGGCTTCAAATTCATGCATCACCATCGGGTTGTTGACGGTTGCGCAGACGATCACCGGCTTGTCACCCATCGCGCGGCGGCATTCGAGAATATTGTCGAGATCAGCCTCGTTGTAGGCAGTGTTTGTCTTTCCAAGATAGCTGCGGTTCGTGAAATTCTCGCGGAAATCACCGCCGGCAATGCTCACCTCACGCGCTTTTTTCGCCGTATACGGGCGGTACTGCAGTGTAATCGGCAGATATCCGTTGCCGCCGTTCGCAAGATCTTCGGTGGAATACGGGTTGCATGCCGGGCTTTCGATAAATACCAGCGCCACATCGGCCTCCTCCGGTGATGCCACGCGTGTACCGTACTTGGACGGCAGTCCATCCGGCAGCGGATCTTCGTTTTTTGCCGGCAGATCGATGCGGAAGAACGCTTTGGACGGTCCGATCTTTCTCTCCGGAATATAAACCTTCAAACCTTTCTTCAGCGGCAGCACACCCTTCTGTCCTTCCGGTGCACGTTTCGCACTGTTTTTCAGCAGGACGATGGATTTCTGCTGTGCCTCATAGCCATGGCGGCAGAACTCTTCGCATCCTACAATCTTTGCGGATTCTTCCGGATCAAGATACGGGTCCTCAAACAAGCCGCAGTGGAAAATGTTGATCAGAAGACGTTTGGCGGACAGCTCCATGCGCTCACGCATCGCTTTCTCGCCGTATTTCTCACAGCCGATCTTATATGCCTCGACAATCGGACCGGACTCGCTGTTTCCGCCGAACTGGTCAACGCCGTTTGTGATCGCCAGCAGACACCGTTCTGCCTCGGTCATATCCTGCACGCCGTAGCAGCGGCTTCCAAATCCCTCAATCGTCTTCTCCGGATCCTGGGTGATGCCCCAGTCGGTGCAGACAATGCCTTTGAATTCATATTTTCCGCGCAGCAGATCCTTGATCAGGTACTCGCTGTAGGAGTTTCCGACGTTCTTGCCGTTTTTCTTGTCCACGCCGTAGGATACGGTGTAGTACGGCATAACCGCGGATGCGCAGTCGGTCGGTCCGTCCAGGTGGAAGGCTGCCTCGGTAAACGGTTTTAAATGCTCCTCAAAATTTCCGGTCGGATAAACGGCAAACTGTCCGAATGCATAGTGTGCATCGCGTCCGGCCTCTCCGGTGCCGCCGCCCGGCCAGTGTTTGACCATCGTGTTGACGCTGTCTTTTCCCCAGCCGTCTGCTTCCCCTTCCGTTGTCTGCATACCGTCACAGTACGCTTTGGTAAGCTTTTTGGACATCTCCACTTCTTCGCCTAACGTATCGACAAAGCGCATCCATCTCGGCTCGGTGCAGAGGTCGATCTGCGGTCCGAGTGCCGTTGTGATGCCGAGTGCCCGATATTCGCGGGAAGCATCTTTTGCAAACTGTCCGGCTACTTCCGGATCGAAGCAGGCTGCAAAACCAACGCCCTCCGGCCATTTGCTGATCTCGCTTCCGCCGCTCTTGAACTCCGCGCCGGAATCCTTTGCTCCGTTCCGCGGATCGGAGGAGAGGTTGACCGGAATACCGTACGGCAGTGTTTCCGCTCTTTTCTGCAGCTCATTGCTCCACTTTGCGGAGATTTCCGGGCTTTCTACATTCGTCAGCAGAATATGACGGATGTGTTCGTCCTCCAGAAATTCCTTCTGCTGGTCAGAAATGGCATACGGCTCTTTGCCGGATTCGAGATACGTTTTTCCGTCAAACGTTCCCTGGAATGGTCCGCCCGGCATCGGCGGTACCGCCTGGTGCGGCGAGTACAGCATAAGGCCTGCAATCTCTTCAATCGAAAGACGACCCGCAAGGTCTGCCGCTCTCTCCTCATCGGAAAGACGCCAGTCCTCGTACGGCAGCAGTTCGCCGGTTTTTGCAAGATCTTTAAAGTAATATCCATCTTTTTCCAATACCTTAACTCCGGACTCCTCTGCCCAGGCGATCGTTTTTCCGCCTGCCTGTGTGATGCGGTGGATTCCGTTTTTCGTTGTTTTCTCCATAAGTTTTCTCCTTTTTCCTGCTGCATTTATTTCAGTGTAAATACCGCACTGTTTTCCGTCGTGCTGCTGTCACCGACAAATACGGTAAACGTTCCAGGCTCGCTTCCAAAGGTTCCGTCGAGACGGTAGTAGCGCAGATCTTCTTCGGTAATATAGAAGGTCACTTCCTGCTCTTTGCCCGGAGCAAGCTCTACTCTTCGGAAGCCTTTCAGCTCTCGCACCGGACGAACCACATCGGAATAATCATCACGGATGTACAGCTGTACAACATCACAGCCAGCCGTATCACCTGTATTTTTCACGGTCACATGCGCTGCAATTCTGCCGTTTTTATCCATCTCGTTCTGATCCAGTGTTACCGCGGAAATATCAAACGTGGTATAGGAAAGTCCGTAACCAAACGGATACAGCGGTGCGTTCGGAATATCGAGATATTTGGAGCGGAACCGCTCTTTCATGCCCGGCAGATTCGGTCTTCCGGTGGAATACTCGTTGTAGCTGACCGGCGCCTGGCCCACGCAGTACGGGAAGCTCATCGGCAGATGGCCGGACGGATTTTTCTTTCCGGTCAGAACATCCACAACAGCGCTTCCGCCCTCGGTTCCCGGGAACCATACCTCGAGAATGGCTTTTGCTTTTGCACTGATCTCACGCAGATCGAGCGGACGGCCATTGAACAGAACAACGACAACATTCGGGTTAACGGCCAGCACTTTTCGGAACAGCTCCATCTGGATCTCCGGCACATCGATCATGGCACGGCTTGTCGCTTCACCGCTCTGCAGATAATGCTCGCCAAGCGGCATGACCACGAGATCTGCCTCTTTTGCAGCCTTAAGTGCGCTCTGCTCCATGACAGCAAGCTCCTCCCCGCTGTATTTTTTCGGCGTTGTCTCGGTAAATCCAATCAGCTCCACATCATTTCCGATCACCGGGCATCCCTCATCATAAGATGTGCGGGACGCATCGAATACCTTTTCCGCTGCTTCCCGGATCGTCACACAGTCTTTGCTGTCACCGGTAAAAGACCAGCTGCTCTTGATTTCATGATTATCGGTATACGGTCCGACAAAGGCAATTTTTTTCGTCGTATCGAGCGGCAGAATGCCGTCGTTTTTCAGCAGAACGAAGGATTCCTCTGCCGCTTTTTTCGCCAGTGCGCGGTGCTCCGGGCAGAGATTGTACTCTTTTTCTTTCTCTGCATCCGCATCTTTATACGGATTTTCAAACAGTCCCAGCTTGTTTTTCAGTTCCAGAATGCGCAGGCAGCACTCGTCGATCAGGCGTTCTTCTACTTCGCCATCCTCGACCATCCGGCACAGGTTTGCCGCATAAACGGACGTCATCATATCAATATCCACGCCTGCCTCCAGCGCTTTTTTCGCTGCATCGGCGGCATCTTTCGAGCTTCTGTGGGCAACGGTTTCCAGAATGGCTGCAAAGTCAGAAATCAGCACGCCGTCAAATCCCATCTCGCCGCGCAGGATATCGCGCATCAGCCATTTGTTGGTGCTCGCCGGAACGCCGTTGATCGTGTTGAATGATGTCATCACCATCGCTGCGCCCGCATCGATGCCTGCTTTGTATGCCGGAAGATAGAATTCACGGAAGGTATGCTCTGAGAGCTCTACGGTGTTGTAATCTCTTCCTGCGATTGCTCCGCCGTATCCTGCAAAGTGTTTGATGCAGGAGGCAACTTTTCCCGGTGTTTTTAAATCATCGCCCTGAAATCCTTTTACGATCGCCTCGGAAAAGCGGCTGTTCAGGTACGGATCTTCGCCTGTGGATTCCACAACGCGGCCCCATCTCGCATCGCGCACAAGGTCAACCATCGGAGAAAAGGTAACGTGAAGTCCGGCCGCGGATGCTTCTTTTGCGGCTGCAGACGCGCACTCGCCGGAGAGTTCCGGATCAAAAGTGGCTCCCTGCGCCAGCGGCGCCGGGAAAATGGTCTTCATGCCGTGGATTACATCCATCATAAACAGCATCGGGATGTGGTGCGGCTGTTTTGCCATATAGTCGTCCTGCAGTTTTTTCATCGTATCGGCGCCTGCTGCTCCCAAAATGGAGCCTGCCATCTCCAGATCCTCTTTTCCGATTCCCATATCGTTTGCCGGACCGGTCAGGACGCTGTTTTCATCTCCCAGATAAAATGCTCCGCTTAACTGAAGCATCTGGTCCACTTTCTCTTTCAGCGACATATCCGCCAGCAGCTTTTCCAAATCTGTCTGTTTCATTGAAAAACCTCCTGTTTTTTATTTTCAGAATGTTTGGTTTTCTATCCCATTTGTTTCTATTTTACGGCATAACTCTGCATAAAACAATCTATTTTTTTGACTCTTTTCTCTACGATTTTAACAAAAGAAGCGCGCCTGCCATCGCTTTTTCCGTTCTGGCAGACACGCTCCGTTTTTTATAATTTGATTCCTTTTAATGCCGCGGCAAATGCATTGTTTACCGGCTCTTCGGCCTCTTTTTTCTGTTTTTTCAGGTAGGCTGCCACATCCCGCTTCGTCACGCCGCCGCCCTCTTTTTTGCGGCGCTCCTGGAATTTTGTCATGCGCTCCTTGTGGCCGCAGGAGCAGACAAACGTCGCATCCTCGCCTTTTCCGATCATCTCCATGCGCTTATGACAGACCGGACATCTCGCATTCGTCGTACGGGAAACCGTTTCACGGTAGCCGCACTCTCTGTCCTGGCAGACGAGCATCTTTGCATTCTTTCCATTGACTGCCAGCAGCCGTTTTCCGCAGTTCGGGCACTTCTTGTTTGTCAGGTTATCGTGGCGGAATGTTCCCTCTTCCGTTTTGATCTCCTCAATCAGTTCCACCGTGTAGCTCCGGATCTCTTTCATAAAGGCATCGCGCCGCTTCTTTCCCTTTGCGATTTCGTTTAACTGCATCTCCCAGCTTGCCGTCAGCTCCGGCTTTTTGAGATCCGCCGGCACCAGCTTCAGAAGCTGGCGTGCTTTCGAGGTCAGATAGATCTCATTCCCCTTTTTCTCCAGCAGAAAGCTGCGGAACAGCTTCTCTATGATATCTGCGCGGGTCGCAACCGTTCCAAGGCCGCCCGCCTCGCCGATCGTTTTCACAAGACTGCTGTCGCGATTTTCCATGTAACGGACCGGATTCTCCATCGCGGAAAGCAGCGTTCCTTCCGTAAAGCGTGCCGGCGGCTTTGTCTTTCCCTCCCGGAGGCTGATCTTTGGCTGGTCGAACTTCATGCCTGCCTGCAAAATCGGCAGATTCTGCTCCCGCACCTCTTCTTTCGCCTCGTCCTCGTCGTCATACCGGTTATCCTCGTACGCCTCCTGCCAGCCTTTCTCGACCATGCGCTTTCCACGCGCCGTAAAGCATTCTTTTTCGATGGAAGCCTGGATCACAGTCTCCTCGTATACGCAGGGCGGCAGCAGCACCGCAAGAAAACGGCGCACCACGAGATCATAAATGCGGCGCTCCTCATTGGAAAGTGCAGAAAGCTGCACATACTGCTCCGTCGGGATAATGGCGTGGTGATCGGAAACCTTTGCATCATTCACAAAACCTGGCTTTTCCTTCAGCGGACGGCGCTTCGCCTGCTGTGCCAGCGTCTTGTACGGCCCGATACTCACGGCATCGAGGCGCTCTTTTAAAGTCGGTACAATATCCTTTGTCAGATACCGCGAATCCGTCCGCGGATACGTGAGGACTTTGTGCGTCTCATAGAGGCTCTGCATCAGATTCAGGGTCTGTTTTGCCGAATAACCGAACCGTGCACTGGCATCGCGCTGCAGCTCCGTCAGATCGTAGAGCAGCGGCGCCTCTTTCTGTTTTTTCTTCTTTTCTACTTTTTGCAGGACAAGCGGATACCGTTTTGCTTTTTCTGCGATCTGCTTTGCCTTTTCCGGATCAGAAATCCGTGTTCCGCCCGATTTTTCGTCCTTCCAGGTGTATACTGCGCCGCCTGCTGCTGCCGTTACGGTGTAGTACGGCTTCGGGACAAATTCTCGGATTTCCTGCTCGCGCTGTGCAATCATGGCGAGCGTCGGTGTCTGCACACGGCCGCAGGAAAGCTGTGCATTGTATTTGCATGTCAGTGCCCGCGTTGCGTTAATGCCGACAAGCCAGTCCGCCTCTGCACGGGAAACAGCAGCCCGGTAGAGATTATCGTACTCTTTCGCATCTTTCAGGCTGGCAAATCCCTCACGGATTGCCTTGTCGGTAACGGACGAAATCCAGAGACGCTTACACGGCTTCTGGTTGTGCGCCTTGTCAAGAATCCACCGCGCCACCAGCTCGCCTTCACGGCCGGCATCTGTCGCAATGACCACCTCACCGACATCTTTCCGCGCAAGCTGTGTCGTCACAGCGTGATACTGTTTTCCCGTCTGCGGAATGACCTTAATCTGCAGTTTCTCCGGCATCATCGGCAGAACTGCCATATTCCATTCCTTATACTTTTTATCATAGTCCTCCGGGTCTTTTAAGGTCACGAGGTGGCCGAGCGCCCAGGTCACAATGTACTGGTTTCCTTCCAGTGCTCCGTTTTCTTTTTTCGCACATCCGAGCACGCGTGCAATATCGCGTGCCACAGATGGTTTTTCTGCAATTACCAGAGTTTTCATGAAATGTCTGCTCCTTTTATAGCTCTTTATACTGTTTTACAATTTCATCCCGGTCTTTTCCGAGAATAAAGTAATAATCGATCTGTCCGTCCCCGGCGGTATGAAGATACGTTCCAAACGTCCGCACATTGCACAGCAGTGCCGTTCTGGAAGCGGCGGCTGCAATACCATAGCCGCGGTTTGAGACGACAAGCGGCATCCGCGCCTGCTTTCCGCCAAACGAGACGTAGCGCGCCTTCGCGGTCAGATCCAGCCACTCTGTCGAGAGAATGCCCTTGGCTTTCAGCTTTTCGGAACCGCTCCAGTCAAAGAATGTCCATGTCATGCCGCCGTCGATCATGCGCGGCTCGTCTCGTTTCTCGGAAAGAACCAGTTTGTGATCCGGCGTAAAGAACTGCACCGCGCCGTCCTTTTTTTCCACCATGACACGCAGCTTCTCTGTCTCGACAAGAACCGCCGTCTTCGATTCCTTTGCACTCCAGGGGAACGAGATATCCGCCTTTGGCTTCCAGTACGTGTCCTGGACTTTTGCCGTCACACCTTTTACGAAGCTGATGCGGATGACCTCCGGCGTAATCGGCGTGATGCGCAGAATGCCGTACATGCTCGCCATCTCAACCGCTGCTTTTCCTTTCTTTGCCCATTTCACCGCGCACTTGATCTTCGAATGCCCCTTCATGCGCAGCAGTTCATTTTCCGGAATTGCCCCAAAAGCGTAGGGCGATGTATTCATGTGCTCTGGCTGTTCGGCTTTTTCTGACTGTATTCCTGCAGTCGCCGGTCTGCTGCCCGGTGCTTTGCCGCCTGTCTTTCCACGGTAGGCGGCACCGGCAAAGACAGCAGAAACTCCTTCCGGCGCACGCTGCTGCATCGTCTTTGCGGCAATTTCTTTTCCTGTTTCTGCCGCTGCTTTCCGCATGCCCGTACTGCTTTTTGGCATCACCGCTGTTCCCGTCGTGCTTGTATTTCCAGGCGCCCTTCCCGGTATCTGCTCCGGCTTAATTACAATCCTTTTTGGTCCGTGGCTGTTCCGCTCGTCCATCTCCTGGATGCCGATCGCGCGGTTCTCCTCACGCGTCTCTTTTTGCGTCAGCGAAACCTTCTCATACTCCTTCGCCTTCGTCAGCGTCTCCATGGCAAATTCCTGGTTATGACGGCCCTTTGGCGCTTTCTTTGCAAGGATTCCTGTGAGTTTTCCCGTATACAGCACTGCCAGCTCATGCAGCGCACGCGTTGCCGCTACATAAAGCAGCTTTACCTGTCCGTCATTCTCCGGATATTTTTCTTCTGTCGGATCAAGAAGCAGCACCGCATCGAACTCAAGACCTTTCGTATATGCCACCGGGAGCACCATCACGCCCTCGCCGAACTCTGCCGTCTCGAGATCCTCCTCCACAACCGGCACGTATTGTTTCAGCTTCCGCGCCGTATCCGCCGCTTCTGCCTCATCCCGGCATACAACGGCAATCGTCTCATATCCCTGCGCCTGCCATGTCTTGATTGTCTGAACACCCGCGGCGAGCAGCGCCGCTTCATCGTCAAATGCTTCTTTCCGCACCGCCGTTCCGTGCCGCAGCACCGGCTCCACCGGATAGATCGCAAAGTCCCCATGCCGCAGAATCTCGTTTGCAAAATCGGAGATCTCCACCGTATTCCGGTAACTCTTCCGCAGAACGCCGAACGCATCGTACGTGCCGGTCAGAATCAGCTTTTTCAGCTCCTCCCAGTCGTTCAGGCCGTAGGAAAAATGGATATTCTGCGACGTATCTCCCATAATGGTATACGTACAGTCACGCAGACAGTAATGAAGCACCTGGTACGCCATCATCCCGAAATCCTGCGCCTCGTCGATGACCACATGGCTCGCCTCACGCACGGGATCGTTTTCCTTGATCCGCTTATAGAGGTATGCCAGCGCCGCCAGATCATAGACATCAAAGGAGTTTTCCGGCACTTCCACCGCTTTTCCTTTCTCCTCCTGCTGCTCCAGAAACTGCAAATAGAGATCAAAAATGGATCCCCGCCATTTTCCATCTCCAAAATATTTCTCGTATTTCCGCTTCAGCGCCTTTTTTTCGCGCGCCGGAAACGTCACTTCTTTTCCCGAAACCTCGTTCTCAAATTTTGCCAGCAGGATCTCGTTCAGCATGCACATCTTTCCTTCCATGGAAAGTGTGGACTGCTCCCTGCAATAGTTATCAATATACTCGGCGTTCAGAAGCAATGTTCCCGTTTTTTCCAGCCGCAACGGCTCCCGCGGAATCTGCTCTGCCTCGTACGTACGGCAGAAATTTTCCAGATCGAAAAACCAGCCGCTTCCGCCCTTTATGCTGTTTTTCTCATCCGCGCGGTCGATGGTGTGTACCATGTACTTTTCTTCGTCCCAGTCCTCATACAGAAGCCGGATGAAAAGCTGCTCCATCGTCATCTGACGGATGCCGTATACATCGAGTTCCGGCAGAACGCTGGTAATGTAGTTCAGCAGAATACGGTTGCTTCCAATGATATAGAAATCCTCCGGCCGGAAGTCCTCCTCGTAATTATAGAGGATGTACGAAATCCGGTGCATCGCCACCGTCGTCTTTCCGGAGCCAGCCACGCCCTGTACGATCAGATTCGTCTTCGGGGATCTGCGGATAATGAGGTTCTGCTCCTGCTGGATCGTCGCAATGATCTCACCGAGCACCGCTTTTTTGTTCTTCGCCAGATACTTTGTCAGCAGCTCATCGTTCGCTACCACATCAGAATCAAAAAAGTCTTTCAGATGGTCATTTTCAATCTCATACGTCCGCTTTCTTTTCAGATCAATCGAAAAAGTACCCTCTGAACTCACCGTATAGCTGCACGGCCCGGTGCTGTTCTCATAATAGACGGAGGAAATCGGCGCCCGCCAGTCCAGCACAACCGGTTCCGCCTTCTCATCCGAAATGCCGACGCGCCCGATGTAATAGGACTCTAAAAACGAAAGCCGCGGATCCTGAAAATCAATCCGCCCGAAATACGGCTTCTTTCTCGCTTTTTCCAGCCGCGCCATGCCGTGCTGGTACGCATTCAGCTTCGCCGTCGCGTTGTTCCAGAGCGCCAGGCCTTCCGCCTCTTTTGCGTCGTACGTCTCCATCAGATCCGCTAGGTCCTCATTCGCCAACCGGATATCCGCCTTCGCCTGTTCCAGATTCTGCTCGGCAATCCCGATCACCTTCGCAAGCTGTGCTTCCTCCTCTTCCCTCGTAAGTCCGGGAATCTCTGATTTTCTGATGCTTCTTTCCAGTTTCTCTTCTTCCACTTTGTGCCTCCTTTTTTACGAAAAACTTCTTCTACATCAGCCCGTTCTTTTGATTCTCTTATTTCCATCCCAATAGACTTTATTTTACCATGCACACGTCTCCCCGGCAAGATACTTCACCCGCTTTTTCGTGCATCAAAAAAGACACCATGCATCTTACACACAGTGCCTTTCCGACTTTTTTTCTTACTGAAGGTAATCCTTAAATTTCTTTTTAAATGCTTCGATATCGTTCGTATGGGCTTCCACAACCGCATCCGGGTTTCCGGCGATCATCAGGACACTCATCAGGGATTTCGCATCAAAGACGCATCGTCCTATTTTTACGTCAACGTCGTAATCCAGGCGTTTCACCATATTTACAAATTCTTCTACACTCTCTACTTCATCAAACTTTAACGGTAACGAAATCATATTTTCTGCATCCTTTCTGCTTTTTGGTCTTTTTTTCATGATTTTGAATTCTTTCTTTTATTTCCTTCAAAATCGGTCAAAAGCTTACACGATATTCCTTTTTTGCTGTTTTTTCTGAAAGTAGTAATGAAATCGCCTTCATTTTCGACTGACACTAAAATAGCATACATCTGTCTCACTGCAAATATCCGTTTTAGACAAAATTCGACGTAGTTTTACAGCAATTTGCTCATATGTTCCGTCTGATTCGTTAAGTTGTTTCTTTTCCGGCACTTTTTTCGTCTGATCTGACTGGCCGGAAGGCCTTACTTGAGAATCACTCTCATGAAAAATTATTCGCTGAAAATAATATTTCGGATCTTCCGGGACAGGGTGTACGTTCCGGCATCTTTTTTCTGGGTCATCATCAGAAATGTCATATTCTGCTCCGGCACGACTTCCATGTAGCATCCAAGCCAGCCGTCCCAGCCGAACTCGCCCTTGCTTCCCAGCGTTACCGCACGCGTCGGATCTACCAGAACACGCATCAGATTTCCGTAGGAAAATCCTTCCAGACCGATCCAGTTATCAAAGCCTGCCTGCTGTACCGCGCTTAATGTGTGGCCTCCCAGAAATTTTACCGTCGCCGGACGGAGAATCTGTACACCGTTGTAGGTGCCGCCGTTCAGCAGCATCTGTGTAAATTTCGCATAATCGTCGATGGTAGATGCAAGGCCTGCTCCGCCTGCCTCATATGCCGGGCGGTACGCCATATCGTTCTGAATGCCAAGGTTATTGTCCAGATAACGGACAGACGGCTGTCCCTCCCTGCAGTCATACACCTTCGCCAGACGATCCTGCTTTTCTGCCGGAACCCAGAAATCGGTATCGTTCATGCCGAGCGGCTCGAAAATTTCTTTTTTCAGAAAATCCCCAAAGCGCATGCCGCTTGCCACCTCAATCACCGCACCTACGACATCCGCCGACGTTCCATAACTCCAGGACTGGCCCGGCTGATACAGAAGCGGGACTTTTCCAAGACGGTTTGCAAATTCTACTGTACTGATCGTTCCGCCGTTTTCTTCCTTAAGTCCGTGGATCACCTCCTGAAAAAGTGCATCGGTCTGCCGTCCCGTCTCATCCGTTCCGCCGTACGTCAGCCCGGATGTCATATTCATAATATCCTCCAGAAGGATCTCCCGCTCCGCTTTTTCTATCTTCCCATCCGCTGTACATACAACCGGGTTCCGGAAGCCCGGCAGATACTTGCTGACCGGATCCGCCAGATCGACGATTCCGCGCTCTACCAGAATCATCATGGCCGTCGCGGTAATCGGCTTGCTCATGGAGTAGAGACGGAAAATATTATCGCGGGAAACCGGCTTTTTTGCTTCGATATCCGCATATCCGCTCTCCAGATAAACCTGCTCCTCTCCGTCTTTGATCACCATCAGAAGACAGCCCGGTGTCTCTCCTTTTGCAACGGACGCATCCATCACCTGCTGCAGTCTTTTCTTTATCACCTGTTCCATGGTATGTCCTAACCTCCATCTAAATTTCATTGTTTTTTCCTATTTTACCTCTCTTTTTGCCCCCTGTCATCTTTTATCTTGCTTTTCTTCTATCCTCATTGTCTTTTTTTTCTGAAATCTTACAACTTTTCTGAAATTAAGAAAAACCATCAAAAACCATCATTGCCCTATTCCGAAAAATATGCTATTCTATATGTATATATATTTATGAATCTTCAGCTATTTAGAAAAACGAGGTGAACATCTTGCTGAAAACGAACGAATCCGCAGAAAATTATTTGGAAACTATTTTAGTCTTAAGTCAGAAAAAACCCGTTGTACGCGGTGTTGATATTGCAGAAGAACTTGGCTTTAAAAAATCAAGTGTCAGCGTTGCCATGAAAAACTTAAGAGAAAAAGAGCAGATCCGCGTAACGCCGGAAGGCTACATCTACCTGACCGACAGCGGACGCGCGATCGCAGAGATGATCTATGAGCGCCACCAGCTCCTCTCTCGCGGCCTGATGAGCCTTGGTGTTGATGAGCAGACCGCCACGGAAGATGCCTGCCGCATCGAGCATGTCATCAGCCAGGAAAGCTTTGAAGCGATCAAACGTCATCTGCACATGACTGCCGAAAAATAAGCATGACAAAGAAAACGCTGCCGGAGTTCTCTTCTCTCCGACAGCGTTTCTCTTTCCGCCCTAAAGTCTCCCATTTCTTTGCCGGAGCCTTTCGGGTTTTCTTTTTACAGCATAAAAGTATACGTTCCGCTTCCCAGTTCCACGGTATCCGCCGGATCCTCCGTGTTTTTAAACAGGGTTGCCGTTGTATTGACCGGAATCGTAACCTGATACTCTATTTTGCCACCTTTCCGCTCCCATCCGGCAGAAATCACGCCGTACGGGCTGTCTACGGAACCTTTCATAAACTCGAGCGGGCCCGGCTGCGGTTTCAGCAGAATGTGCTGATAACCCGGTTTTGTCTCGTCTCTCTGGATACCAAGTCCCGTGTGATACAGCCAGGAAAGAACGCTTCCGAGAGAATAATGATTGAACGAGTTCATCGCATTCTGTCCGCCGAAGCCTTTTTCCTTCGTGTAGGAATCCCAGTGCTCCCAGATCGTCGTCGCTCCCTGGGTCACCGGATACAGCCACGACGGGAATGCCGTCTGCAGCATCATCTTCCAGGCATCCTCCACAGCGCCCTGCTCGGTCAGCATCTGGTTCAGAATACCCGTTCCAAAGAATCCCGTTCCGACCGTATGGCCGATCGCTCTCGTCTTTCGGATCAGATGCTCTCCTATTCTCTTTCTGTCTTCTGCCACACCATAAGACAGTGCAATTGCATACGAGCACTGCGTATCACACAGCGTTCCGTCCGCATTGCAGGTCTTTCCGGAATCCGGAAGTACAAATGTCTCATTCCAGAATTTCTTCACCTTCGCAGCAAGCGCCTCATACTGATGCTGCTCCTCTGTTCTTCCGAGCGCACCGGCAATCCGGCTCATCAGATCGGCTTCTTTATAATAAAATGCATTCCATAAAAGCAGCAGATCCGTCTCTTCCGGTGCCAGCCAGTCGCCAAGCGGTCCGATCGCCGGATTTACCTTCGTTCCCGGCAGACCCTTATCCTTCATATAGTCCATATATTTCTGCATGCCAGGATAAAATTTCTCCAGTGTGCGGATATCCCCATACTGCTCATACAGTTCCCACGCCATAAAAATACTCGCACACTCATACGTAATGCCGCCGAATCCGCCGCCCACCGGTGCAATCTCCGGGTACTGGCCTTCCGGTGTCTGCAGATCACACATCGCCTGCAGGTTCCGCTCATAGAATTTCTTCAGGCTGCTGTTGTTGAGCGCCGTATGGCAGAAAATATGCGTATCGCCCGCCCAGCCCATGCGCTCATTTCTCTGCGGGCAGTCGGTCGGAATGTTGATAAAGTTGCATTTCTGTGACCAGGAAACATTCTCGGCAAACCGGTTCAGCAGTTTATGGCTACTCGTAAGGCTTCCATGGAATTCCGTCACAGAAGAATACTGAAGACTCTCTACTTCTTCCAGCTCCGGCGCATGCTCCACACCGCTGATCTCAATATAGCGGTAGCCGTGGAAGGTAAACTTCGGCTGGAACACCTCTTCCCCGCCGCGGCAGATATAAACATCCGTACTCGTCGCATCCCGGTAATTTTCCAGCATCATCGTGCCTTCTTTTCCGGCATACTCCGGCAGATCCGGATAAAGCACCTCCGCATAGCGGATGATGATCTTTGTGCCCGCCTTCTCATGCAGTATAATCCGCGGTACACCGGCCATCTCCTGTTCCAGATCGTAGAGATACACACCCGGGAACAGCTCTTTTCTCGTCTTTGCCGTTCTCCGGTCCACAATCCGCACCGGCGCATCGTACTCACCGATATATTCCGGCTTCTGCTCATGAACCGCCGGCCAGGACCGTCCAAAGCCCGGCATCGTGCAGAACTCTTCGATCATGACGGTATCCACAACAACTGGCTTTTCCCAGGTGCTGTCATCAAACTCCGGCAGAGAATAAGTTTCGTAAACCTCTGCCCGGCGCGCATCGTACTGCTCTCCGGCAAAGTAGCTGGAAAACAGGTAAGGACCTTCTCCGAAATACTTCCAATCCTCGGCATTTGTTCCAAAGATCTCACGGCTGCCGTCCTCGTACTTCATGACAACCTTGGCAAGCAGACTCTCCTTGTCTCCAAAGTAATTGAAGTTCTTCACCACAAAGGTCTGTGCCTCGCTCCACCAGCCCGATGCCAGCGTCACGCCGATTCCGTTTCGGCCCGGTTTCATCAGCCCTGTGATATCGTATGTCTGATAGTTCATTCTGTGGTCATACTGTGTCAGACCCGGACGCAGCAGATCTTCCGTGATCTCCTGTCCGTTGATCCGGCAGTCGTAGATACCGCGCGCAGTAATATAAAGGCGTGCCGATGCCAGTTTTTTCTCTTTCTGGCAGGAAATACACGACCGCAGCATTGGAATTGAATGATGGGACGGATCTGCCGTAATCTGGCTGTCTTCTACTTTAAAGTATCCGTTTTCCACCGGAATCTGATCCGCAAAGATACTTTTTCCCCCATCCAGCCGTCCTTCCGGCGTCTCACGAACAATTTCCGCGGATGGTTTTCTTACGTTTCTTACGGTCAGATTCTTAAAATATCCTGTCGTCCCTTTTCCTGCATAAAATCCGATCTCATTCAGTCTCGGATACGGCAGCACATCGTTATTTCCTCTCGGATTCAGCTGGCGGCCTGATACTTTCGTTCCAAAAAATCCATGCTCTTCAATGGCATCCACGAGAATGCCGTCGACATAGGCGTATGCCACATTGCCGTCAACCTCTACGGTCAGCTTATGAAAGGCATCGGCATTCTCTTGTGTCAGGATTTCCTGTGTTTTCTCTTTCCAGTTGACCAGTTTCGTAACAGCAAACGGTTTTTCCGCTGTATCCTCCGGCGCATAGCCCACACGGTAAATTTCGAGGCGTGCATCTCCATCCTCAAGGCACACAGCATAACGGATATAGTTCTCCCCTTCCATGCCAAGCTCATTTTTCGTATGATCGTTCAGACGGAAGTCATTGGCTCCAAAGACGATACCCGCTTCTCCCTTCCCGCCTTCCATCCGAAATTCACTCTCGATCGTAAAGACACCGCGGTTTTCCGCGCATACCGTTGCATGCGGTGCGCCGATCCACTCAGCTCCCTCCCATGCTGCATACAAAGAATCCATAAGGCCTGTCTCGAAGGAACTTTCTGCTTCTGCTTTTCCGCCGTGGTTATCCCACACCTCTGCTTTTACCTCATATTTGGTACAGGGCTGCAGTGCTTCTCCTTCATAACCAATCCCTGTTGATACGCCGGTTTCCATTTTTCTGCTGTCCCACACAGTATCTTCTCCGGTGCGCACAACGATCCGGCATGCGCTCTGCATCAGATTCTGTTCTCCTTCTTCTGCCGTCAGCAGCCAGGAAAATGCCGGTTTTTTCTCATCCAGCCCGATCGGTGCCATCTGATCTTCAATCAGAATTCTCTCTATCTTCATTTGGTAACCTCCCATTGCAAGTTTTGCCTTCTTTGCTGATTGTATTATACCGTCCAGCAGCTATTTCTGTTAAGATCAGTTTTTGCCCAAAAAAGCGTCTTTATTTGCATCTTTTCCGGTGTTATAATAAAGGAAATTACGAAAGAGAGGTACCATCAAATGAAAGTATTATTAATCAACGGAAGTCCTCACGCAAAAGGCAGCACTTATACTGCCCTGCACGAAATGGAAAAAGTCTTTACAGAAAACGGTATTGAGACGGAAATCGTACATATCGGAAATAAAGATATCCGCGGCTGTGTTGCCTGCGGTGCCTGTTCCAAGCTCGGAAAATGTGCTTTTTCCGATATGGTAAATGAGGTTGCTCCGAAATTTGAAGAGGCTGACGGCCTTGTTGTCGGAAGTCCGGTTTATTATGCATCTGCAAATGCAACACTTATTGCTTTTCTTGACCGGCTGTTCTACAGCACACACTTTGACAAGACCATGAAAGTCGGCGCTTCGGTTGTCTCTGCACGCCGCGGCGGTCTTTCCGCTACCTTTGATGAGCTGAACAAATACTTCACCATCTCCGGCATGCCGGTTGCTTCCGGCCAGTATTGGAACAGTATCCATGGAAATAATGCGGACGAGGCACAGCAAGATCTCGAAGGCCTGCAGATCATGCGTACCCTTGCACGGAATATGAGTTTTCTGATGAAGAGCATCCAGCTCGGAAAAGAATCCTTTGGTCTTCCGGAAAAGGAACCGCGCGTCGGCACAAACTTTATCCGTTAATTTATCTGTTAAGCAAGATGCCGTCTTTCAGACTTTTTTCTATGTCTGGAATACGGCATCTTTTATAGCTGGAAGAAATTTTATACACGAAAAAAGTCTGCTTCCGCAGACTTTTTAAAGCGACCCGGATCGGGATCGAACCGACGACCTCCGCCGTGACAGGGCGGCGCTCTAACCAGCTGAGCCACCGGGCCACAATAACTATTTTGAAGATATTTGATATACCTTCAAAACCGCATACACTTAACACCTATACATCATACCATACTTTCTTTCCGAACACAACCATTTTCTACAAAACTTTTGCTTTGCATTTCAGGTCAAGCCCTCGACCGATTAGTAACAGTCAGCTCCATGCCTTACGGCACTTCCACCCCTGCCCTATCTACCTCGTCGTCTTCAAGGGGTCTTACTTCTTTCGAATGGGATATCTCATCTTGAGGGGGGCTTCACGCTTAGATGCCTTCAGCGTTTATC
>OLPI01000008.1_pt1 | contig 173296 bp, 161 predicted proteins | sample 1672361 | NCBI WGS metagenome assembly OLPI01 (sample SAMEA3136675, study PRJEB25190) | human gut metagenome
CGGTTGGCGTGACGGTGTTTGCTGTTTTCATATTGCCATAGCCATGATCTACAGCGATGATTTTTGTGTTTCTGAGTTCTCGCATAAAAAATACCTCCGTTTTCGTATTGATTGATTCAGCAGGTCGTACCGGTGTGGTACTGCTCTGCTGTGGGATAAGCATACGAAAATCGGAGGAAAAAGGCATTGAGGGGAAATTGAGCTGGAATTGAGTGAATGTTTGGAAAGTTGTAAAATTGAATTTCCATTTTGGCAAAGAATTACAACAGTAATTATGATGAGATAACGTGAATGAAAAATATAGTGAGTGGGTATTCGGTAAATTTGATTCTTAAAAGTAGTATTTCTGAATGCAGCAGATTTTTATTATAGAACATTACTTTACAAGAAGGATAAAAAAGCATATAATTCTTTTATAATATATTTAATAAAAGAGGATAAGAAAACGGAAAATAAAGATAAAAAAAATATAACAAGAAAAAAAATAATTAATTATGTTCTAAACAATCATGTTACATCCAAGGCGGGAATCGCGAAAGAGTTAAACTTGAGTATGCCGACTGTATTAGCAAATGTGAATGACTTGTTAGAAAAAGGGGTGTTGGAAGAAACTGGGGAATATGCTTCAACCGGTGGAAGGAAGGCAAAAAGTATAGGGATTAATAAGTCATACTGTCATGCAATGGGAATTTTGATTACAGCGAATCATATAGAAATGGTATTAGTAAATCTTGGAGATGAGATTATAAAAAAAGATCGCATCCGCTTAAAATTTACGGCAGAATTATCCTATTGTACAGAGGTGGCACAAAAGGTCAAAACTTTTCTTGAAGGCGAATTAGCGAAGGATACGCTGCTTGGGATTGGAGTGGCGATTCCGGGAATTATTGATCAGAAAGAACGGATCGTTTTAAAATCCCATGCTTTAGGTATAGAGAATTATAGTCTGCGCTTTTTAGAACAGGCTCTGGAACTTCCGGTATATTTTGAAAACGATGCTAATGCTGCAATGCTTGCAGAAAAAAAACAAAAGTATCCAAATGCGATATATCTGTCTTTGAACCACACCTTAGGAGGTGCATTCTGCATAGATGGAAAGCTGTTTCGAGGGCAGAACCAGAAAGCAGGGGAGTTTGGTCACATGATACTCGTTCCCGGTGGAAGAAAGTGTTATTGTGGTAAATCAGGATGTGCAGATGCATATTGTGCTGCAAGTGTACTGACACAAGATAACAGGCAGTCACTGGATGCATTTATGGAAAAAATTGAAAGTGGTGATGAAAAAGTTTTGCAGACATGGAATGAGTATCTGGATCATCTTGCTGTTTTGATATCAAATCTGCGGATGGCATATGATATGGATATTATACTAGGAGGTGATGTGGGAGGTGTATTATCAGATTATATGATACCTCTGGGAGAAAAAGTGATGGCATATAATGGCTTTGAGCATGATGTTTCATACTTGAAAAATTGTTCGTATAAGAAAGAAGCGTCAGCTGTTGGAGCTGCGAAATACTTTTTTACAAAACATATGGGTGAATTGTAAATTTTTTGATCCTCATATCATATTATAGTAAAAAACGGAAAGAAAACAGTAACTACGGTTTTCTTTCCGTTTTTTTGCGTGTTAATTGTGAAAAATACACAAAAAATAGATTTTGAAATTATGAAATATATAGAAATATGAAAAAACATATTGACAAATTGTGTTTACAAGGTAATAATGTAATTACTTTAATAAAACAATTTATAAAACATAAAATAAAACAACATAAAAAAGGAGGAAACAATTATGTTACAGCAGGTAATGACAAATCCGGGAGAAATTATTTTCAGAGAGGTTCCGGTTCCGGAGGTAAAGGAAAATCAGGTTTTGGTAAAGATTATGAATATTGGTGTTTGTGGATCAGATATTCATGTTTATCATGGAAAACATCCGTTTACAAAATATCCGGTAACACAAGGACATGAGGTTTCAGGTGAGATTACAGAACTTGGAAAAAATGTCACAGAGTTTCATGTGGGACAGAAGGTGACGATAGAGCCTCAGGTATATTGTGGACATTGTTATCCATGTCGTCATGGAAAGTATAATCTCTGTGAGGAATTAAAAGTAATGGGATTTCAGACGACAGGAACAGCATCTGAGTATTTTGCAGTGGATGCATCTAAAGTAACACCTATTCCAGAAGATATGTCCTATGAAGAAGGAGCTATGATCGAACCTCTTGCTGTGGCAGTTCATGGTGTAAAACAGATGGGCGATGTGGCTGGCATGAATATTGCAGTCCTTGGAGCAGGACCGATTGGAAATCTCGTGGCACAGGCAGCAAAAGGAATGGGGGCAGCGAAAGTGATGATCACAGATATCAGTGATCTTAGACTGGCAAAGGCAAAAGAATGTGGAATTGATGTGTGTGTGAATACCCTAAATAAAGACTTCGGTGAGGCAATGATCGAAGCATTTGGACCGGATAAGGCGGATGTGATCTACGACTGTGCCGGAAACAATATCACAATGGGACAGGCAATTAAATATGCAAGAAAAGGAAGCACAATTGTACTGGTGGCTGTTTTTGCAGGAATGGCAGAAGTAGATCTTGCAGTGGCAAATGATCACGAACTTGACATTAAGAGCACGATGATGTACCGCCATGATGATTACATAGATGGAATCAGACTGGTAAATGAGGGCAAAGTTCATTTGAAACCGCTCATCTCAAAGACATTTGCTTTTAAAGATTATCTGAAGGCATACCAGTATATTGATGATAACCGCGAGACAACGATGAAAGTAATTATCAACGTCAGTGAAAAGTAAGGAGTTCGTATGGAAAATAAATATGGAATTGTCGGAGTTGCCCATGTCGGGCTTCCGACAAACGATTTACAGAAAACAGTTGAGTTTTATAAGAGTCTTGGATTCGAAGTAATTATGCAGACATATAATGAAAAAGCAAGGGAAAAAGTGGCATTTTTACAGATAAAAAATTACTGTATAGAAACTTTTGAAAATGGGCAGGCGGCAATGTCAGACGGTGCATACCAACATGTAGCACTTGATGTGGAAGACATTGAAAGTATGTATCAGAAAATCTGCAATGAAAAATACACAGTTATTACAGATGGAATCGAAGAACTGCCATTTTGGGAAAAGGGTGTGAAGTTTTTTATGATTAAGGGACCAAATGAGGAAAGAATAGAGTTTTGTCAGAAACTCTGATAAAAATAGGAGGGACATATGAGTAGCGAAAACAAAAATGGAAAAGTACCGCTGATCAGTAAGATTGCATATGGGTTTGGTGATGTTGGATGTAATTTCAGCTGGATGTTTGTCAGTAATTTTCTGATGATATTTTATACAGACGTGTTCGGAATCAGTATGGCGGCTGTGTCAGCACTTATGCTTTTTTCAAGATTCTGGGATGCAATCAATGATCCAATTGTCGGGGGACTTACGGATAAAACAAAATCGAGATGGGGACGGTACCGTCCATGGCTGTTAGTAGCGGCACCAATTACAGCAATCCTTCTTGTTATGACATTCTGGGCAAGACCAGACTGGCCACAGAATGGAAAAATCATTTATATGGTAATTACATATTGTCTGCTGTTTTTGGGGTATACCTGTGTGAATATTCCATATGGAACCTTGTGTGGTGCTATGACACAGGATATTGATGAACGTGCAAAAATAAATACATCCCGTTCGGTTGCAGCGATGATTGCAATTGGTGTGTTAAATATTATCACAGTTCCACTGCTCAGCAAATTCGGCAGTCACAGTGCAAAGACAGGATATCTGACGGTTGCGGTCATATATGGATGTATTTTTACAGCCTGTCATTTCTTCTGCTTTGCGAAGACGAAAGAGGCAGTGATTACTCCGGAAAAAGAAAAAATTTCTGTAAAGATACAGTTGAAAGCAGTCATGCAGAACAGACCATATCTTCTTGCATTGGCAGGACAGATATTATTTGGATTTACATTATATGGTAGAAACGCGGATATTCTGTATTATTTTACATATGTGGAAGGAAATGCCTCCTACTACACAACTTATTCGATGTGCATCATTATTCCTTCTATCATCGGGGCAGCCTGTTTTCAACCATTATTCCGCAAGTTGAATAACAAAGGAAGAACAGCATCTCTCTTTGCTTTATTTACAGGAATTTCCATGTTGTCTATGTTTTTCTTCAATGCCAAAGAATCACCAGCTATTTTTTATGCATTATCTGGTCTCACACAGTTTTTTTTCTCTGGATTTAATACCGCAATCTATGCAATTATTCCAGACTGTGTGGAATATGGGGAGTGGAAAACCGGACTTAGAAATGACGGTTTTCAGTATGCATTTATTTCACTTGGAAATAAAATCGGAATGGCAGTTGGAACAGCACTTTTAGCAGGATTACTTGGAAAATATGGTTATATTGCAAATCAGACACAAAATGCAACTGTACTTTCAATTATGAAACATGCATTTACGACGATTCCGGGTGCACTCTGGATTGTGACTGCGGTTGTATTATTTTTCTACCGGTTAAATAAAAAACGTTATAACGAGATTGTGGAGGAACTGAAAAATGGAAGAAAAAGTTGATATTGTGGCATTGGGGGAATTACTGATTGATTTTACGGAAGCAGGGCACAGTCAGGGTGGGAGAAAACTGTTTGAACAGAATCCCGGCGGTGCTCCGGCAAATCTTCTGACAGTTGCAAGTCATTTTGGGTATCGCACCTCTTTTATTGGAAAAGTTGGAAACGATATGCATGGTAAATTTTTAAAGAGGACACTTCAAACGGAAGGAATCAATACAGATGCTATCGTCGAAGATCCGGATTATTTTACGACACTGGCATTTGTGGAAATCGGTGAAAATGGAGAAAGAAATTTTTCTTTTGCAAGAAAACCGGGTGCAGATACACAGTTAAAAAAAGAAGAACTGGATCAGATGTTAATTTCCGGATGCAGAATTTTTCATTTTGGATCATTATCGCTGACAGACGAGCCGGCAGAAAGCGCAACGATCGAAGCAGTAAAAATGGCAAAAGCAGCGGGGGTACTTATTTCATATGATCCAAATTACCGCCCGTCTCTTTGGAAGAGCAAAGAGTATGCAGTGAAAAAAATGAAGTCTATTGTAGAACTGGTAGATGTCATGAAAGTATCGGATGAAGAGAGTATTCTCCTGACAGGGGCTAAAAGTTATGAGCAGGCTGCAGAAGAAATTCTTGCTATGGGACCAAAGATGGTTGCCATTACATTGGGAGAACATGGCGTTCTTATGGCAACAAAAAACAGAAAAGAAATCATAAAAGCATTTCAGACACATGCGGTCGACACGACCGGAGCGGGGGATTCTTTCTGGGGAGGCGTATTATGCAGTATTCTTTCTATAAATAAGCCCGTAGAAAAGATGGAATGGGAAGAAATCAGAAAGTGTGCTGTTTTGGGAAATGCAGTTGCAGGATTGTGCGTGCAAAAGCGAGGTGGAATACCTGCGATTCCGACGAAAGAGGCAGTGTTTGAATTTATGCAGAAATAATGAGTGTATGTTGCAATACTGGTTTCAACAGCAGTTTGTGATGTGCTGTCATACCTTGTGAAGTAGTATCTGGAAAATTGATGATTCCGGCTTGACTTAATTTAACATCTCAAATATAATAATTGCATACATCAGAAAACGTTCACTCTTCACCGGATGAGTGGTTAAAGCGTCTGGGAGCAAATCGTAGGTGCAGTAATTTACACTGTAAGATTTGTTTCCGGGCGCTTATTTATTTTGGAGGATAGATGCAATATGAATAAGAAAAAAGAATTATTGGTACAGATTATGTGGGAGCTTGCGGGAAGCATCTTTTATGCAATAGGTATATATAACTTCGCCCTGCAGGCAGAGTTTCCTATGACAGGGTTTTCGGGTATTTCGATTATTTTATACCGGCTGTTTAATATTTCCATTGGTTTATCAACGGTCCTGCTTAATATTCCGGTTGCGATACTATGCTGCAAATTATTGGGCAGGAAATTTTTTGTCAGCTCAATACGATGCATGCTTTTGTCTTCTTTTATTGTTGACTATGTTGCGCCGTTATTTCCGGTGTATCAGGGAGACAGACTGCTTGCGGCATTGTGCACAGGTGTATTTTGCGGAATAGGCTATGCAATGATTTATACAAGAAATTCTTCAACAGGAGGAGCTGATTTTATCATCATGGCTGTAAAAGCATTGCGGCCTCATTTATCGATGGGCAACATCTCTTTTCTTACTGATGTCGGAATTATTCTGGTTGGAGGACTTTTGTTTCGGGATATTGACGGAATGATTTACGGCATGATAGTGAATATACTGTCTGCGGTTGTTATTGATAAAATGATATATGGCATGAATTCAGGCAAAGTAGCCTTTATCGTCACAAAAAATGGAAAGAAAATATGCGATGTAATTGATGAATGCAGTCAGCGCGGAAGCACTATTCTTAAGGCGCAGGGAGGATATAAGCAGGACGATATTCAGGTGGTAATGTGTGCATGCAACAGTAAGGAAATGTACCAGGTGCGTAAATCCGTAAAAGATGCAGACCCGGACTCTTTTATTGTGGTTGTTGAGTCTCATGAGGTGCACGGAGAGGGCTTTAAAATGACAAATATTGGAGAAGCGGAGAACTGAAACATACCTGAAACAAATATAGTGTGAAGATTGTATTTTAGCCTGAAAAAAGCTATACTAATATAGTGATGTAGAGGTTTTATGGCTGAAATTATATATTTGGGAGGTAATTACATGTTAGAAAACTGGATTAAACCACAAATTCCGGAGGAGGAAGAGCTGGATGAGCGCCTGCATGCAGCGCGCTCTAAGCTGTCTGTGCTTCAGATGCAGATTAAGGAGCATGGACTGCCTGTACTTGTGCTGTTTGAGGGCTGGGGTACTGCAGGAAAGGGCAGTGTGCTCGGTAAGGTAATCAAGAATATTGATCCGCGATTTTTCAAGGTCGCAACCATGGACGAGCCGACAGAGGAGGAAAGACGCAAGCCTTTTTTATATCGGTATTTTGTAAAGATTCCGGCAAACGGGAAGCTTGAGTTTCTTGATTCGGGCTGGATGGATGAGGTAGTAAAGGATGTACTGCACGACAAGATAGGAGAGAAGGAGTACAAGAAGAAAATTGAAAGCGTGAAGCGCTTCGAGCGACAGCTGACTGACAATGGTTATCTTGTTATGAAATTTTTCTTCCAAATCAGCCGGAAGGAACAAAAAAAGCGTATTGAGGTATTAAAGGAGAATAAGGATACCAGATGGCGTGTCAGTGGAGATGAAGACTGGCAGAATAAGCATTATGACAAGTGTATGCATGTGTTTGACAGATATCTGAATGATACAAATTCGCCTGCAGATCCTTGGTATATAGTTGATGCAAAGAATAGAAAATGGGCTGAGCTTCAGGTGCTGGAGACGCTGGTTAGTGGAATAGAGACAGCACTTAAAAACAGTAATCTTGCTGTGCCGCTGTTACAGAATGTGTTCCCGCTTGAGAAGATTCCAAAGCTTTCTGAGATATCACTTGATAAGGAACTATCTGAGGAAGAATACAAAAAGGAGCTCAAAAACCTGCAGTCTAAGCTTAGCGAGCTGCATAACAAGCTATACAGGCGAAAGATTCCTGTTGTCATAGCATATGAGGGCTGGGATGCAGCAGGAAAGGGTGGAAATATAAAGAGAATCACAGGGGCGCTGGATCCGAGAGGCTTTGAGGTGCATCCGATTGCAAGTCCGCTGCCAAACGAGAAAGCCAGACACTATCTGTGGAGATTTTGGAATCGTCTTCCTAAGACCGGGCATATAGCTATTTTTGACAGGACATGGTATGGCAGGGTTATGGTAGAAAGACTAGAGGGCTTTTGCAGCGAGAATGAATGGCAGCGTGCTTACAATGAGATTAATGAATTTGAAAAGGAGCTGTCAGACTGGGGTGCTGTCATCATAAAGTTCTGGGTGCAGATTGATAAGGATACACAGCTGGCTCGATTTGAGGAACGCCAAAATACTCCGGAAAAGCAATGGAAGATTACCGATGAGGACTGGAGAAACAGAGAAAAATGGGATCTGTATGAGACTGCTGTAAATGAGATGCTAAAGAAAACCAATACCACTTACGCACCATGGCATGTGCTTGAGTCAAACGACAAGAAATATGCGAGAATCAAGGCTCTTAAGATTGTGATTGATGCGATTGAAGCTGCTTTGGATAATAAAACAAATAAAAAGTAAAAACAGATGTATATAAACAGAGATATGTAAAAAAGAAGCCGGAATAAATCCGGCTTCTTTTAAAGTGTTGGTAAATTAATTTGGGTACAAAAAATGCGCCTCCAGGGGCTCGAACCCTGCACACCCTGATTAAGAGTCAGGTGCTCTACCAAATGAGCTAGAAGCGCAAACATCTGTGTGAATATCTGTGTCACACGGACAAATGATATTATACACAGGGTTTTACAAAAATGCAAGTACTTTTTTTAAAAAAATTAAAAAAATTATAAAAAAGACTTTAAAACACTAAGTACTCCGTTTTCCCAGTAAGGCGCACAGGTGTGTTTTGCGGCTGCGATAACTTCCTGGCGGGCATTTGACACGGCGTAGCTTATACCGGCATTTTGAAGCATCTCAATATCATTCAGATTGTCACCGAAACAGCATACTTCGTCCGGAAGAAGGTCGAATCTGTCTATTAGGTATGAGAGTGCAGTCCATTTGCTGACACCCTTTGCGTTGCAGTCTACCCATTCCTTGCCGGCGGCTGCCAGGTGAGCTTTTTTATTCCATGCCGGAATGAAAACCGGTGTACACAGCTCTTCGCATTTGTCGGGATGAAAGACAGTGAATTTGATGATGTCATTTCTGTCAAGCCTTGTGATGTCATCAACCTCACGCATCTCAAAGCCGTATGAATCACGAAGCAGGTGAAAGACTGGGCTGCCACCATCCTCTGCAAAGCAGAAATCAGGAGTAGCAGCAAAGTAATCGCATGCAGGAAGCTCATCGCGGACCATCCGGCACATGCCCTTCCATATATCCTCGTCCATAGGATAGGTTTTTAGGATTTCCTTTGGAGTGCGCACGACTGTTCCTCCGTCTGTTATATACAAAAGCTTGTGCTTTATCGGAGCAAACAGCTTAAATTCGCTTGAAAACTGTCTGCCGGAACAGACTACAAATATTATTCCTTTGTCTATGAGCCTGTCGATGACAGACATGTACTCAGGATCTATGAGCAGTGAGCCGTCCTTTACAAGTGTTCCGTCTATATCTGTTGCTATTAGTTTTATCATTATTTATCTCCCCAGGGCGTATATCTTTTGAATATTCAACTATATCATTATAAGAAATTATAATCTCATATGCAAGGGACTTATAGTGTATTTATTACTGTTTGTGAAAGAAAAAACAGAACAAAAACGTAAAGTATTATATTAAATGCATAAAGAGTTAATCCTTATGCATTCTACACCGCTCGCGGTAGAGTTGAGAAATTAACTCTACCGCGTTTTTTAGTTGTAAAGAATGGGGTGTAATACAAAGTGGCATTCGCTATAGGCACTATGTATTACACACACATTCACCGCACACACATTGTAACAAAAAACACAGTGGGTATGCAATAAAACACGGTGTTATGTGCCAAAAGTTGATTTACTAACATTTATAAGAAAGTGAGGACGCAAAATGAACACAACATCAACAGCATACTTTAGAAAAGGCAACAAATTATTCACCTCAACAGCTAGTGTGTATATTCCAAAGACGGAGTTTGCCGGAAGCAGTATTAAATGGTTTGATGACAGTAAGTTAATCAGAAAAAATAAGTAAAACTGTAAATCAGTTACGATTTTCAGAGAAAGGAGGCCACTTATGGCAAAGAATATTTACGAGTATATTGGCAAAAAAGAACTTTTCAGACGTGCGCAGAATGTAAGTTACATTGAACTGCCAAAAATGAAAGAGCTGGTCTATTCAAAATTTAAAGGCTGTGAGTGGCTTGAAAACGAAAAGATAACAATAAGGTCACAGGCTTGTGGAACATGGATACTTATACAGAATCGTAGAGAACAGGAAGAGGAAATTCTGTGTGGGTATGATGGAGAAGGAAATTTCTCTACACATTATGTGAATGGAAAAAATATAGCAGTGAAAGCAGACATAAGTGAACGACTTAAACATTTGTTGGAACTTGATTTGGATAATATGCCTTAGCAATTACCGGATGAACTCAACAAAACTGTTTATTAAAAGGCTTTATAGCTGTGAAAACAGCAGAAAAGAGGTTTTATGATGTACAAAATAGTTATCAGCAACTTAAAAGGTGGAGTAGGAAAGACAACTACAACAGTAAATCTTGCATATTCTTTTATGCAGCTTGGAAAGAAGATTCTTGTTGTGGATGCTGATCCACAGGCGAATGCAACGCCATTCTTTTTACCAAGAAAGACAGAACGGTCAATCAAAGATGTGTACCGGAATCCGGCACACGTAAAGAGAAGCATTTATAGAACCAGGTATGGCAATATTGATATAATACCGGGCAGCACAGAACTGGAGGAAGATGATGCATCACAGATTGATGTAATAAAAAAGGCACTGGATACCGTGGCAGACAGATATGATATATGCCTTATTGATACGAGGCCTGCCTTTGAGCAGCTGACTATTACATGTATTTGCGCAGCTGATTTGGTACTTACTCCGGTATGCCTGAATAAATTCTGTCGTGATAATTTATCAGTTGTAGATGAAAAGATAAATGGACTTAGATATATATATCCAGTTATGGATGGTGAGTTAATGGAGCCTGTATGTTCACCGGTATGGAAAGTGTTTGCGACTATGGTGAATTCAAACAGAAGGGCACAAAGAGAGATTTATGAGGACCTTGTTGGCAGACATGATTATCCATTTCTTACAACATGTGTAAGTGCTTCGTCAGTAGTTGATAATGCCCTGTTGCTCTATAAGCCGGTAGCAAAACATAGAAAAAGAAATCCTGTAGCAGATGATTATCTGGAGCTTGCAAATGAGATTTTAGGTGTGAAAGAAGGTGAGTTCCATGGCTAAATTCGGAGCTGTATTCAACAGTGAAGTAAAGAAAACTGACAGCAGACCACGCAGTGAGACCAGATGGATACATTACACCAAGCTCATTGACAATACAGACCAGTACAGGAAAAGCGCGACAGAGGATGATATAGCTGCTTTTGCAGAACTGATAAAATCGGCCGGCAGGGTCCTTCAGGATTTACTGGTTCGAAAAAGCGGAACTGACACATATGAAATCATTGCAGGTCATCACAGAAGACTTGCCTGCAGGTATCTGGTAGAGCATGAAGGACTTAAGGAGTTTGAGTTCCTTCCATGCAAGGTAGAGCATGTTGATGATGTGCAGGCAGAGTTCCAACTTTATGCGACTAATGGTTTCATTCCAAAGACAGATGCAGAAAAGCTTCATGAAATAGAACGCATCAAATATCTGCTTGATAAATATCCTGACGAGTTTAAGCATGTGCATGGAGGTAAGACGGTTGAAAAAATAGCCCGCATTCTGAATATGGGAAAAACGACAGTTGGAGATTACGTTAATATTTCAAAGAATCTTGGTGATAAAGGAAGAGAGGCTCTGGAAAAGGGCCATATAAATAAAAGCGCTGCGCTGGCACTGGCCTCACTTCCTGAAGAAAAACAGGAAGAATTGATAATGGACGGAAAGACAACCATGAGGGAGATAGAAGCGCACAAAGAAGCTTCCAAACCTAAAAGAGAGCCGGAACCAAGACAGGTCAGAAGTTTTTATGATCTGTTTTTAAAGGACGCAGACCGGCGGTTTAATTCATCCAAAGAGCTGAGAGAATACCTTATGTCTCATTTTGCAAAATCATACAGTGGCGGATGTGAGGCAGGAATATCATATGACTGCTCGCCAAAAGGCATCATAGTGTGTAACTCGGACAGACTGTCATGGACAGAGTTCCTTGACCTTGTGGATGGTGTTACAGGTTCAGACAGATATGAAAGGATGCAGGAGGAAGAACAGGGCATGACTGGCCAGTATGCATTTAATAATATTGACATGGACATAGACGAGGAAATCATGTCAGAAGAGGATGAGGAAAATGTATTCGATGAGGATGAAAAGGAATTCAAAAAGAGTCTTGAAGTTATGTATGACTTGGCTTTTTACCTTACAGAACAAAGAGAGCGGCTCAAAATGATTAGACAGCGTGCAGAGGCCGGTGCAGATGTTCCGCTTAAAGTTTTAAGAAGGCAGGAGTATATAGTACGGGGATTAGAAAAATTGGCTAAGGAGGAAAAATAATATGGGATGTTTGTGTGCAATAAAAACAGATGAATATCACGGATTTGAATGTTCGGTATCGGGAGGAGCATGCATGTATCTCTATCCTGATTCAAAAAGATGTGCAAGAGAGTACGGAGAAGGTCCGGATGTTGGGGATACTGAAGATATGGAAGAATAATGGTACTTTTCGCAGGCTATGTTGCTATGCAATATAGCCGTGCGTTGCATCAAATGCAGAAAGTATCTTTGCTGCCAGAAATGGCAGCCATCATAAAACCTTTGCGGCAGATTTTTATATCTGCCGCGCATATGGAAAAAGGGTGAATAAATGAGTGTAATAATTACAGAAGACAGAATTAAAAAAATACTGTCGAACCGCGAAAAAATGCTTAATGACATTAATAAAAAGATGGTTCTTCTTTTCCGCGAGGTAAGCCGGAGTGACATGGGGGTGTTTATGGATGAGCTTATAGCTGAAAAAAGCATCTCAGCTGCACATAACAGCCTGTTGCCCGGCCCTAAAGGTGGAAAAAAGAAAGACCTGTCTGATCTGATAGTTAAACTTGAAAGAGACAGGGAAATAAGACGTAAAGAGCTTTTAACGATGCTGACAGAGCTGTCGAATCAGGAGGACATGGTTAATCGTGTATGGGCCTGTTATCTGGCGCTGGATGACCCTTATTATACGCTGCTGAGTCAGTTGTATGTTGAAAATGATTTGTATGAGAACGTAAGAATACAGTTTGACATGTCACCGACCACATTTGAGCGTTACAGGAAAAAGGCGCTGCATCTGATTATAGAATACACAAAGAGCCCTCTGTCTGTTGGGGAACTGATAACAGGAAGTTCCGGAAAAATTCATAAACCACAGAAGCGGGCTCCTGCAGGAAGAGTGCCATCAGACAGCATTGAAGGACAGATTGACATGATGGATTTTCTTGAGGTACCGGATTCCGGTACCGGGAATGAAAAGGAGGAAAAACATGTACGTAAGCAGGAAATATAAGACAGTAACCTATGAAAACCGCTGTCAGATACAGGAAATCCTTAAAAATAATAAAAGCATTACAATTATGGAAATTGCAGAAAGGATGAAGTTTGAGTATTCAACGATATACCGGGAAATACGACGTGGAACAAATGAGGATGGTGTTTATGATGCCCAATATGCGCAGAAGCAGTATGAAATATCAATGAATAACAGGGGCCGCAAGGAAAGAGTCTTTGATAAAAATACTGCAATGTATAAATTCTTAAGGCAGAAGCTCATTGATGAATGTGTCAGTCCACAGACTGCATTGGATGAGCTTAAGAAATCAGGGATAAAGACAGATGAACAGTATCCATCAAAAGCCACGTTGTATCGGATGATGAGGAGAGGAGATTTTGAATGAGAGAAGTGATATTTTATTTGGCAATGATAATTGAGATTGCTTATGTGTTCATGTCACAGGTACCAAAGAAACTGGAAAATAAGTATCTGCTTATAGGGACAGCTTTTATCTGTGCTTCAGATTTTACATATCATATAGGGTATAATGCAATAAATATGTCTGTATCTGCACTATCAGGAACAATAGCAATTTCAATATTTCTTATTAGTTTTGTTGTTGGAGTAATAACAAAACGCATAGATTTTGAAGACTTATTTTTTTCATTGTTTATGGAGCTTTTTCTGCCGCTGTTGACAATGCTTTTAACTAAATCATATGAATTGATGATATTTGTAATTATAGCAGTAGTAGGGCTCGGAATGATTAAAATATTCATGGCGCATAAAGAAAAAAACAACCGGCAGGAAAGGGGTTTCTTACGAATAACCATTAATGGTAAAACAATCACATGTTCAGGAATTAATATTGTCATCAGCAATGGAAAGGTTATTGTAGATGGTAAAACAATTCAAGAGTGTAATAGTGGTGATATTAAAGTAACCATCGAAGGAGATGTAAACAAAATTGATTGTGGTGGATCAGTAGAAGTTCACGGCAATTCAGGAAGTATTGATTGTGGTGGCAGTTGTGAAGTCAGTGGAGATGTCAAAGGAGATATAGACGCAGGTGGTTCTGAAACTTGTGGTAACGTATCAGGTGATATAGATGCTGGTGGAAGTGTAAGATGTAGAAGATAGGAATCCGGTACACGGAGGTAGCGACAATGAGTAAAAATAAGACAGGTAAAAGAGGATTAAAGATTGGCAAAATAAGTTCTTCACATAAGGGGATATGTGTACATACCCCCAATGGTAAAAAAATTTTTATTGATGAAAATGGAAAAACAAAAGTTATTTGGGATTTGTAAAAAATAAGGATTTAGGGGGATAGCCGATGAAATATATTAATGAAAATCCAACAAAAACAGAAAAAATACTTTTTGAAAAATATGGTCTTTATTTAATTTATAAAGATGAAGATTCATATAGATATGCTCCGATTCACATAGAAAACCAATATGTATATCCGTCTTCTGTAGAAGTAGAAAATGACATGGTTGAATGGGAACATGATATATTGTTTGACATCTTAACCGAAACAGTTACGATTCATGGTAACTATGATTCCATAGGTATTACTTTAATTCATGAAAGAATGAAAGAGCTAAATTTTAACTGATTTGGATTTTTTTAAGACCTTCTCTTATAAGTAATCATCAAAGTAACTGCAACATTCTCTAAAAGGTGTTGCGATTACTCTGACAGCTCATGCTATATACACCATCATAGGAAAATGAGTAGTTTTGAAATTACAACTTTATAAAAAAATCAGATAAGGAGATATAAGAAATATGTTCAATTCAAAAATGTATAAAAAATATTATCCAATCAAGTCTTCATTTGATATTGCAAATATGAATGAGGCTGAACAGAAAAAACTTATTTATTGGATCAAGTCGTTGTCAGAAGATATTAGATTCCATAATATGAATAGTTTAAAAAAGGCGATGCAATACAGAGAAAATAAATATCGTGTAGTTGAGGTTAATTGTACTGATGATAATATAGCATCTTTATGTAATAAGATTTCCTGTAATTCAGACTCAATAACGGACAATGAGATCAGTTTAATTAATGCTGTATTATATAGGCATAAGTATGTCAAAATTATTGGAATGTATTGTTTCCCGGTAATGCGTTCATCGACAAATTGCTAATGAATGATCACATTCTATAGCAGTAGCAGGACTTGGAATGAGTATATTCATGGCGCATAAAGAAAAAAACAACCAGCAGGAAAGGGAAAAGTGACATGATTAATGAAAAAAGACTGAAAAAAGAACTGCAGAAAAGGTTTGATGCATTTGTGAGGAAATGTGGAATGGCAGATGACATGAAGTCAGACGGCTATGCAAGCTGTTATGATGATGTATCTGATATCATAGAGCAGCTTGCCGCCCAAAATGATATAGAACGACTTTCACACTATATATACTCACATTTGTGTAAATATAGACCATTAAAGGGATTGCTCAAGAGTGTCAATATTCAAGTAGGCAAGAAATTAAAATTGCGTTAGAAGGAAGGTGGGAGCATGAAAATGTATGAATGCACAAAGTCTTTTGAGATAAAGCCGCCTGCGGACAGTGAGTGTGGGAGCATGCTTGTGCATAAGGGAACATTATGGTATGCCGTTGAAAGCGGGAGAGAAAGGACAACGCTGACAGACAGCAGAATTAAATTAGTTCTTTCAGACAGACTGTTTAAATCCCATTTTGTGAGATGGGGTTAAATGTATAAACTAAAATAATATTAGCATAAGGAGCAGTAATATGGACGGAGATAATACGGAGAAATTAACATTACAGGATTATGAAGCAGAAGGACTATGCAGCGGATGCATGTTTTACGGAGCAGTGGATGTAGATGGTAGATTAGGATGCTCGTTCCACTGGTTTGACGATGAGTCTGAAGACTGGAATTACAGTAAAAACTGTGATGAGCTGTGCGGCATGTAAGGGAGGAGACGAGTAATGCAATATATAATTGTGAGTTTTATTGTTTTAGGGATATTTGTTGTCACTACAATGATGTTATGCGGCATGGCATATTCCACAGACCGTGAGAAGGATGATGCGGAGCAGCTTAAATGGATACATCAGCTTTCAGAGGAGAAAAAGAAGTGAATGTAAGAGTGATACCTAACTGGATATGGACTGAATGGGTGCAGGTATGTACACAGCTCAAAAAATATCCTGATGCCGTAAATAACATAAGAATCGTAACAGATAATGAAAGACTGAAAAGGTCTGAATGGAATCATAAAAAACAGTTAGAAAATGAAGCAAAAAAGAGGAACAGATGAAGCTTAAGTACAGAATACTTGAAAAACTTCATAATGTAAGCAACAGTGAAATGAACCTGCTGGTATGGGCAGTGCAGCATTCTGATGAGGCCAGTGGAACTATGTATGGGGCATACTACAAAGAAAAAAATGAGTAGTTTTGAAATTACAACTTTATAAAAAATCAGATAAGGAGATATAAGAAATATGTTCAATTCAAAAATGTATAAAAAATATTATCCAATCAAGTCTTCATTTGATATTGCAAATATGAATGAGGCTGAACAGAAAAAACTTATTTATTGGATCAAGTCGTTGTCAGAAGATATTAGATTCCATAATATGAATAGTTTAAAAAAGGCGATGCAATACAGAGAAAATAAATATCGTGTAGTTGAGGTTAATTGTACTGATGATAATATAGCATCTTTATGTAATAAGATTTCCTGTAATTCAGACTCAATAACGGACAATGAGATCAGTTTAATTAATGCTGTATTATATAGGCATAAGTATGTCAAAATTATTGGAATGTATTGTTTTCCGGTAATGCGTTCATCGACAAATTGCTAATGAATGATCACATTCATGTTATACAAAGAAAAAATGAGTAGATTTAATTGCATTATTAAAATTCATAAAGTAATGAGGAGAATTTATATGATTGGCAAAAGAAATAATGTGAGAAGAACTAAATACGAAAAGGATTTAACAATAGTGATAATAATAAATTGTATAGGTGGCTTAGTATTGTTAGCCGGTTCAGTACTTATAATAGCATTTGAAATAGGAATAGAAACACCAATTGAGAAGTATCTAATGTGTGCATTTATTCTTTTTTCCATTCTATTAATAGTCAGTGCAGTATGTCGGCAATTTAAACATAGAAATGATCTATATGATGAATACGAAAAAAACCTGAATGAAATTATGGGTGAAATAGAAAAAAATGTTCAGGACCATATTGGATAGGAGTGTCACGAATGAAATATGTAACATTATCAATTATAGTGCTGGTGATCATGAGCGTTGTAATGGGACTTTTGCTGTATATGTGTGCGATTAATACAGGAGATCGTACAATTGACGATCGTGAGCAACTTAAATATCTGTGTAAACTGGCAGAAAAAAGAAGAAAATGATACTAATAAAGAGGAACTAATGAAGCTAAAGTATAAGTTATTGGACAAACTTCATAATGTAAGCAACAGTGAAATGGACCTGCTGGTATGGGCAGTGCAGCATTCTGATGAGACCAGTGGAACCATGTATGGGGCATACTACAAAGACTACTGCGATGAGTATGACAGATGTAAGCAGTCCTTTTATAATGCGCTGTATGGACTTGCTGATAAGGGAATTGTGACCTTCAGACGCAACCAGAATGATGCAGGCACTACAAGTGATTATGACATTACGGTAAACGATAATGCATATCCGTGGAAAGGAAGCAGTGAGGCTACATACCGGAATGAGGGATATGTAGACCTGGCAAGCCCGGTTTTCCGGTCAAACGAGTTCAAGTCATTGAAAGCAAAAGAGAAGTATCTGGCCCTTGAATTCAGAAAGAGAAGCTTTGAGACAGGAAAAGGCTACAAGCATGGCGTCAGGGCATTTTATGAAGCCTGGGATAAATCACTTGGTGTAACCGACAGAACAATCAGAGGCTATATACATTCACTGTCCAAGGTATGCGGATTTTTCAGCATAGGAATCAAGGATGGTTTTTACCGCATAACATCAAGGATATGCTTTAAAAAGCCGGCTAAAGGTCAGGAAGGCCACAGATATGACCAGGACATGTATAATGAGCAGTCAGTCAGAATGGACTTGAACAGAGATAACATCAAGTATGACAAAACAGGCTTTGATGATACAGTTTTTCTTATGTATCAGTATGCTTCAGCCTTTGCCCAAAAGCATGCAGATGTAAAAACATACCTTTCAGCAGCAATACATAACAGTATAAGCGGACATAAATGGAGAGACAGGTCTCTGTCTGCCCCGACAGTACATCATCATTTAAAAGCCATTTTGGAGGGCTTAAAGGATGTGCCGGAAACACAGTCTGTGAAATCAAACAGCAAATCAAAGGAGAACAGATTCAACAGCTTCAGCCAGCGTGACAATGATTATGGAGAGCTGGAGAGCCTGCTTCTCAATTCAACAATATAAATATGGCAAACAGCCTGGGTCGGATGACGCAGGCCTCGTAAACGTTCACATAAACATGCACATTTGCATTTCAAAACGCATAAAATCCAAAAAATACTTCAAAAATGAATAAAAAACATTTCCGGAAAGACCGGATGACATGCATGGCACGGCAGCCCTACACATATCAGTCCAAAAATACGGATATATTTTTAAAGCAGTCCAAAAAAAGTGACATATATGTCATATGCCGGAAAACCAGTCCATAAATGCAGATATATATGGCATATACCAGTCCAAAAGAACGCCGGCATCAGATAAGCTCAAATGCAGTGTTTAAGGCATAAAGGGCATATATTTAAACGCTTTTATATACATTCTTATATCTTACCTTTTCTTTTACTGGAATTAATTCTTATCTTTTCCCATATATGGGACTTGCGGGAGCTGCGCTCCGGATTAAATGATGCATGTTATCGTATAACCGGCTGAAACTCTTACAGGTCCCATTAATGAAAAAGAAAAATTAAAAGGAAAAATACAAGCCTTAATAGTCAATGCGGCCAGTACCTGCATTACAGTCTTTCAATATCTAAGCATAAAGTTAAGAAAAAATGTAAATGATGATATGTACATGTTTATTCTGGTATGTTAACAGAATGTTCATATGCGGCCAGGCAATACGAGACATGTATTTTTTGACAAGATAGTGAAGCAAAAAGTTTGCTGTTAATTTGACCAGCAGTTTAATTAGTATTGTTTTAATCATGGGGAATATCCTCCTTCCTGTTCAAAGAGAGTATGATTTTTATTTCTCTTTTTAAGTGAAATATTTTGTGAATTACATAAATAAATATGGATTTTACAAAATTTCATTAAATAAAATTGTAAGAGCTTTTTGCTTAGCAGATGTGCATTAAAAGTTACAAAATCATCATAAAATGTCTCATTTATGGGAAATTCAGAGATATTCCGGCCGACGAAAGACCGGTAGTAAGTGGAGGTAAATGGAGGTAGATAGCATATTTATTAAGTGGTATTCTATAATTGTGAAAAAAGATAAATATTGCACAAATATAACTTTGTGATCACAGTTAAAGAGCAGCATTTTGTTGTGCAACTCCTACAAAAACAATCCAATGGGACGTTTTTACTTGACAAAAACACCCCATTGGATTATTTTATAAGTGAAGGGAGGATATATATGGGAAATGAAAAGACTGACTGGATGATATATTCAGACCGGGAAATGAGTGTTATGTCTGCACAGGAAGAAAAAGTATCCTTCAAGGAACTGATAAAATCCCTGGGAATGACACAGAAAGAATTTTCGGAGACATTTGGTATTCCAATGGGAACCTTAAGGCACTGGATATCCGGTGACCGTGAGTGTCCTGTATACACTAAAAGAATGCTTGCATACATGGTAGAATTAAAAAGACTGGAGGCAAAAAGGAATGAAGAATAAGATTTTGCGTACTATTCAGAAGGTATTCTGCGCGGTTATGATGGTTGTTGTGATTATTATTTCAACAGTATTTATTTTAATAGCACCTGTAGTTCAAAGGGTTATTAGACAAAATATATTTGTAGCTATTCTAACCGGCGGTGATATTTACAGAAATCATGATAATGATTTTCAAGATACTTTCAATGAAGCATATCAGTATTATGATACGGAGCTTGAGGAACCTTATTTTGATTTTGATAATCAGCAGATGAACCAGTAAAAGATGTAAAATGATAATGGAGGAAACAGCATGAAGAGAAAAATCATAACAGCAATACTTGCGATAACGGTTGTATTTTCGGCAGCTTCGTGTGGATCAGCCGAAAATAAGAGCAGCAATACACAGGAAGTAACAGTATCCGATACGCAGAACAGCACGGAAAGAGTATCTGAAGCTGCGGGGGATACGCAGTCTGAAGAAATGACTGCAACAGTAAATGATGGTGAAAACGTACCGGGTTCCGGTGCGTCAAAATCAGATACATCAGATGCTGCGGCATCTTCGTCTGCTGACAGTAAAAACGCTGACAGTACTGTAAAGAAGAACAGTTCAGACAGTAAGAACAGTACAAAGAATAGTACCTCCACAGCCGTGAACCACAACAGCACACAGAGTACAGGTGCATCAAATGCAGGCACCAAAACAAATAAGGCAGCTGACAGCAGTACTGCAGCATCAAATACCACATCACAGGGCAAATCGGAGTGTACCCATAAATGGGTAAAGTATGTGGCCAATACAATTCAGCACAAGGAAGAGGGCCATTATGAAACGAAGGTTGTAAAAGAGGCATATGACGAACCACAGTATTCTGCAATGGTAGTATGCGGTTGCGGAAAAGCTTTTAATACAGTGGAAGAGTGGGCTGATCATCAAATAGATGATGATTGCATTTTGGGATATAGTGTAAAAAATGTAGAAGTAGGAAAAATTCATCATGATGCAGAGACAACCCAAGTATGGGTAGTGGACAAGCCGGCATATACAGAGTATGTGTATGGAGAGAAGTGCAGCGGATGCGGTGCCACAAAATAGGGTGGTAGTAAGTGGTAGTAGATATCTTTTTCATGGTAGTGTAATATATAATTGATAATAAAGGAATTGTACAGAGGTCTCGTGCAGTTCCTTTTTTGTTACAAATTGTAAGCCAAAAATTTAACACAGCTTAACAGGAGGGCAGGATGAAAAAACTTATATCACGTCCAAACATCATGCAGCGGGCGCCTCCATAAGCATTAGAGTACAGGGATTGACCATAGCGGTCAGTCCTTTTTTAGTGCAAATAAATTAAGGAGACAAATCGCATGAAAAAATTTAAAAGAGTGTTGGCACTGGCCATGGCAGTTATCTTATCAGTGCCAACAATCATCACAACCGGTATGGGAACAGTGCCGGTCAAGGCGGCCGGTGATACGGTCGAACTGACGGTATCAGATGATTCTGCCAAGTATGCCGGATACGAAACACACAAGATGTATGCAGGTGGCAATTATGCTTATTGCGTACAGCCGTCTAAAAAGACTCCGCAGTCCGGAACATATGAAAAGCACTATGATGTAGAGAATTATGTAAGCAATGCCGGAGACGAAACGCAGGCACTACAGAGTCGCAATCTTGCGTATTACTGCTGGGGAGCACCGGGCTTTAATGCAAGCTATTTCCCATCTACATGGTATGACGGCAGCGCAATGGATGACGACAAGTACATTGCATTAAGTCACATAATGTTGTCTTTTTTGGTGTCATACGATGAAGTAGGTTCTATGCATGGATGTAACAGTTCATTTAAGAACTGGGTATACCAGAACGTACTTGGATATAATGCCAATGGTGATCTGGTAAATGGGCAGGCTACATTACCAATCCTCTGCTGGGCGACAGCACCTGCATCATTTAAGGTATATATACTTTCCACAGGAAGTGCGACACAGAACATTCTCGGTTATGAGTACACACCGACAGGTACAGTTTCATTAAGCAAGACGTCAGCTAACACAGGAATCACATCAGGAAACTCATGCTATTCACTCGCAGGAGCTGTATACGGAATCTATTCTGATGCAGGCTGTTCAGCTCAGGTTACTACACTGACAACGGATGCAGGCGGCAATGCAGCTGCTGTTTCACTGAATGCCGGAACATACTACTACAAGGAGCTTACAGCTCCGGCAGGATATGCACTTGATAGTTCGGTACAGTCATTTACTGTAACAGACGGACAGAATACAGCTCTCAGTGTATCAGATACACCTACAAACGATCCAGCAATGATAACACTTAACAAGGTGGATAGCGAGACTGGAGATATGGTTCAGGGTGGTGCAAGTTTAGCAGGTGCACAGTTTACAGTAAATTATTATGATGGTTATTATAACAATTCTAATTTACCTGCAAATCCTACTAGAAGTTGGATAATTCAGACAAAGGAGATAACAACAAAAGGTGGAAATAAGGTATATAGAGCAGTTTTATCTAATGATTATTTTGTAGCTGGAGATGCTTTATATAGTGCTTCAGGAATTAATACTTTACCACTCGGTACCATCTCAATCGAAGAGACAAAAGCTCCTGAAGGCTACAGCCTTGAAGGTGCATATCTTCAGGTTGGCGGAACCGGAACAAAAATTACAGGCAAATATGTAGCCCAGATTACACAGAACGGAAATCTTGCCCAGTTAAAAGGCGGCAACACCTTTAAGGTAAGCGACAAAATCAAGCGTGGTGACTTCAAGCTTACTAAGATTGACACAGACAATCAGAACAGAATGAGCGACATTCCATTCAGGGTTACATGCAAGGGCACAGGAGAGAGCCACATCATCAAAACTGATGAGAACGGTTATTTCAGCTCAGAGAGCAGCTGGAACGCACACTCAAAGAACACAAACGGCGGCGGTGCGTATGACGGACTGTGGTTTTCTTCAGCAGATGGCAGTGCAAAGGTCGATGACTCGGTTGGAGCAATGCCTTATGGCGATTACATACTTGAGGAGCTTTCCTGTGACAACAACAGGGGCAAAATCCTCTATAATGGCGAGTTCTCTATCAGAAGAGACAAGGTTACAGTTGATATAGGTACAATCGAGAACCATTCAGAGCCAACACCTGTCATCACAACACAGGCATCTGATGCAAAGACACAGTACCAGATTATCAAGCCATCGGCAGATACAGACATCCTTGACAAAGTAACAATCACTGACACCATGGCTGGCAGGGATTACACAATAACCGGCACACTCATGGACAAGGACACAGGCGAAGCAGTCATGGTAAACGGTAATCCGGTGACAGCTTCACAGACATTTACATCTGATGGAACAAAGAAGGTGCTCGACATGCACTTTAAATTTGATTCATCTGCACTTGGCGGAAAGACAGTAGTTGTATGCGAGAAACTCACATACGGCGATTACGTGGCAGCTACAGAGGAGGATATGGAGAATAAAGACCAGACTATTTATTTCCCTGAAATTCACACTACAGCCACAGACAGTGAGACAGCTGATCACCTTACACTTGCAGACAGCAGAGCTGTTATCACCGATACAGTCACATACACTAACCTCTTAAAGGGTGAGACATACACGTTAAGCGGTGTGCTTATGGACAAAGAAACAGGAAAAGAGCTGCTTGTTGACGGAGAGCCTGTCACACAGGAGATGGCTTTCACGGCAGGACGTGCATCGGGCACAAAGAAGCTCAAGTTTGAGTTTGACACAACAGGACTTGCAGGAAAGAGCTTTGTAGTTTATGAGACACTTACACTTGAGGATGTGGAGGTTGCAGAGCATAAGGACATTAATGATGAGGGCCAGACAATCCACATTCCGACAGCACAGACCACTGCAACAGATGACAGCTCTAAAATCAACGTGAGCGAGGCAAAGAAGGAAGTCTCTGTTACAGATACAGTAGCGTACCGGAATCTGGTACCTGGCAAGGAGTACACAGTCAGGGGAACAGCAGTGGACAAGGAGACAGGAGAGCCTCTTACAGACGCAGACGGAAACGAGCTTGTATCGACAGCTAAGTTTACTGCAGCATCAGCAGACGGCAGTGTGGATGTGAAGTTTACATTTGATGGAACAGCCATGGCCGGACGTTCAGTGGTATTCTTCGAGAATGTCTACTACACTGACAAGCTTATTGCAGTACATGCAGACATTGATGATGAGGCACAGACAGTCCACATTCCACTCATTTTTACAAGTGTAAAGGATAAGGACACTGACTCGCACATGTCACTGGCAGGCAGTGACGTGACTCTTACTGATACAGTAGCGTACCGGAATCTGGTACCGGGCAAGACATACACCGTTTCCGGAACACTCATGGATCAGCGTACCGGCAAGGCTGTGACAGTAAACGGCAAGAGCGTTACATCATCAGCTGATTTCACACCGGATACAGCTGATGGAGAGACAAAAGTAGATTTTCATTTCAACACAAAGGGTCTTGATGATACAACTGTGGTTGTATTTGAAAAGGTGCTTTATGGAAAGGCAGAGATTGCAGCCCATGAGAATATCAATGATAAGGGACAGACTATCTACATCCCATCAGTAAAGACAACAGCCATTGATGAAAAGACAGCAACAAAGCTTACCCTTGCTGAAAAGGATATCCATATCGTTGACAAGGTAGCGTACCGGAATCTGGTACCGGGTGAGAAATACACAGTCACAGGAACTGCAATAGACAAGACAACAGGCAAGCCATTAAAGGACGATGCAGGAAAAGATGTAACCGCAAAGGCATCATTTAAGGCAGAAAAAGCAAATGGTACAGTCGATGTTGAGTTTGTATTTGACGGAAGCACACTTGCAGGAAAGACTGTAGTAATGTATGAAAACATCTACTACAACAATAAGCTCGTTGGCGTGCATGCTGATATTTCCGATGAAGCACAGATTATATATGTTCCATCAGTAAAGACTACAGCAACAGACACAAAGACAGAGACGAAGCTCACATATGCTGAGAAGGATATCAAAATCACGGATACTGTCGAGTACACAAATCTCATTCCTGGAAAGACATATAAGGTCACAGGAACAGCGATGGATAAGAAAACCGGAAAGGTGATTAAGGATGCAGACGGAAAAGCAGTAACTTCAGAAGCTGAGATAACACCTGAGACAGCAGACGGAAAAGTGGATGTTGATTTCATCTTTGACGGAAGTAATTTAGCCGGAAAAACAATTGTAATGTTTGAGGAAATTCGTTATGAGGACAAGCTTATCGGAGTACATGCTGACATAAATGACGAGGCACAGACCATTTACGTGCCAGCCATTGCAACAGAGGCTCTTGATGAGGTGACAGGCATTCATCTGTCAAATGCAGGGGATGATGTAAAAGTAAAAGATACAGTAACATATAAAAACCTTATCCCTGGCCTTACATACAGGGTAGCAGGAACAGTAATGGATAAGGACACTAAAAAGCCATTGCAGAATGGCGGCAAGGATATCACGGCCGAGGCTGTATTCACACCTGAGACAGCAGACGGCACTGTGGATGTTGAGTTTACATTCAGTGCAAAGGAATTTGCCGGAAAGACAATGGTGCTGTTTGAGAAGCTTTATTTAGTTAAAAATGCGGATAATGCTGATGCAAACCCTGATGATACACAGAAGGCATCTGAGTCAGAAAACACACAAAAAACAGATAACACATCAAACAAGGTCGAGGTAGATAATGAAAATAACAATCCAGCCGACAACAGTGAAGTTAAAGAGGTGCTCATTGCGGTACATGAAGATTACAGTGATGAGAACCAGACCATCTGCGTGCCGCAGATTAAGACCACAGCAAAGGATGCAAAGTCAGGCACAAGCATGTTTTATGCTGAGAAGAGTGCAAAGATAGTCGATACTGTATCGTACCGGAATCTGGTACCAGGAAAGAAGTATAAGGTAGTCGGAACTGCAGTAGACAAGTCAAACGGAGCACCGGTTATTGCAAACGGAAACAATGTCACAGCAGAGGCAGAGTTCGTTGCTAAGGAAGCAACAGGCAAAGTGGATGTGGTATTTACATTTGATGCGAGCCTTCTTGCAGGAAGAACGATTGTGATGTTTGAGGATGTCTACTATGAGAATAATCTCATTGCGACACATGCAGACATTACAGACGAGGCACAGACACTTTATGTGCCGAAGATTGGAACTACAGCAATCGATGGTGAGCGAAAGGATCACAACTCAACAGCTGACAGCAGCGTTACTATTGTAGATTCAGTTGCGTACCAGAATCTGGTACAGGGACAGACCTACAGAGTGACAGGAAAGCTCATGGACAAGGCTACAGGAAAAGCACTTGTGATTGACGGAAAGGAAGTAACTGCAGTAACTGAGTTTACAGCGGCAGGCACCGAGGGCGTAGTTGACGTGACATTCAGATTCAACGGAAAAGGCATGACAGGAAAGCAGCTTGTAGTATTTGAGCAGCTTGATGTTGTGACTGCAGATGGCGCATATGCCATTGCATCACACAATGACATCAACGATGCAGCCCAGACAATTACAATGATTGCTCCGCCAAAGCCAAAGACCGGTGATTACATGTCAGTGGTTATGTATGTGCTTGCAGGAATAGCAGGAGTAATGGCAGTTATCTGTTCATTCTTCAGGAAGAAAGCAGTATCAAAGAAGAAACACTAGGGGGTTACCCAATTACCTACAAACAATGATTAACGCAGGGCTGTGAGGCTCTGCGTTTTTTAAAAGGAGAAATTATTATGCACAGAAAGAAAAAAATACCAGTTGGGTTCATTGTTACATTTGTAGCAGCATTTATGCTTGCATTATCGCTGACAGCGCTGCTTGTTAAATTTAAGCCGGATATGGCACAGTATATAGGAATGATATTCTTCGGTTCATGGCTCCTGCTGAGCTTTATCGGAGTTGCCATTGTGGCACTTGCAAAAAAGAAAAAATAGGGAGGCATATAAAATGATAAAGTACAGAATACAGAACGTGGATGAGGTACGTTTCTTCCAGGTTATGCTTGCACTGCTTATTACTACAGTAATCATGGCAGGTGAAGTGTCACCGGTATACGCAGCGGATGCAGCAAATGTTGTAACAGCAAAATTTACATCGCTGCAGAATCTTGTAAGTGGAATTGTTTCATCAATCGGTTCAATAATTACACTCTGGGGAATTTCAGAGTGGGGCATCGCCTTTCAGGGGTCTGAGGGTACAATGCAGGCAAACGCATTCAAACGTATTGGAGGCGGTTTTGTAATGGCAATGGCACCGCAGATACTGGCAGCAATAATGTAAGGGAGTGGTTTAATGGACTGGATTACAAGCGGCCTTTCACCTTTATATACTCTTGGAGTTAATATATGGAATCTTATATTAAGTTTCTGTCTGGGGAAAGGTCTGAGTACACCTGAGAGTTTTTCGCCTTCGGCATGGGCATATGTTAACAACTTTCTCTATCCTTTTTTTCAGGCAATAGCAGCTACAATGCTGAATCTTTTCTTTTACATAGGAATATGCAGGCAGGTTGGAAACCTGCGGGAGAGCATGACACTTGAAACCGGAGTCAATATACTTATTAAGGTCATCCTTGGAAATCTTGGAATCAATTCTGTTATGCTGTTCAGCAAATGGGTATTTGAAATTACCGGTACGACAGGCTCCGTAATGCTATCGACAGGAGAGTTTAAGGGAATTGAGCAGGGGGTACTTGACTCTGTTCAGGCAATGGTGCACATGATAGTAGGAATTATTTTTCTGGTGGTGGCTATTGTATGCTCAGCTACGGTATTTATAACCATATTTTCGAGAAGCGTACAGTTATACATGCTTGCAGCCGTAGGTCCGCTTGCGATTTCCTGTATTCCCGGAGGACCGGGAATACAGAATGCTGCAGGTGCATGGATTAAGACACTGTTAACGAAGTCATTATCAATTGTTATAATAGCAATTTTTATTATACTGGTGTCTAAGTTTGATCTGACGGATTTCTTTGCAGAGAATCTTCTTACGGATATAGTGCTGCCTACCAGATGCATACAGAATATGTTCATAATGATGCTGACAGCTGCAGGCGTAAAAGGTGCAGACTTATTCATGAAACAGACTTTTGGGATTTAAAGGAAAGGAAACATAATGGCAAAATTAGATGCAAATAGCGAATTTGAAAAGGGAAGAGCTTTAAGCGTGCCGGTAGTAAAGGTGCCGCGGAGCGTCAAGGAGTGGCTTTGCATTGACAGGGCATATGAAAACGGCAACTTTAAGATTGAGCCAATGACAGGTGAAGCAATGTATGATCAGAGCTATGTGTTCGAGGATATCAATTATGTAAATAAGGATACCTCTAAAAAGGACAGCACACTGCTGGAGATAATGACACTGCTTAAATCTCTGGATGGACCTTTTAAGATTACACTTGCAAACGAACAGAGAGACCTGGATTCATTTGTGAATGAGATATTCAATCCAATTAACGGACAGGAATATCCTGTGATAGAAAAAGGAATAGGAAAGTGGATTAACCAGAAGATAGATGAAGGAACAAGGGACATCAGAAAGACAATGATTCTTACTGTGACATGCCGTGCGCATACTCTGGAAGAAGCTGAAGCATACTTTGCAACGATTGACACTACACTGTCAAACATTTTCCGTAACTTAAGGAGCAGGATATACAAAATGTCTGCAGAAGAGAGAATGGCGCTGCTGTCGAGAATGTTACGGGCAGGGGAAGAGTGCCTTCCTCCAGCAAGAATATCACCACATGACAGCGGATGGAAAAACCAGATACTTCCGGCATCGATACAGTCAGATACCGACTACATGGTTATAAATAATAAACAATACGTATCAGTGCTTGTGGGAACCGCATTTGGGCAGTCTCTTTCAGAGGACAAGGTAATACACAGCTTAAGTGATGTACTTTTTCCGACATACATTACGATAGACATGCAGCGTGTTCCAAAGAATGTAATTCATGACAGACTCGAAAACGCGCATGCAAATAACGAAAGGGTAATAGCCCAGGAGCGTACAAGGAATTATAACAATAAACAGTTCGGAGCAACCACAAGCTACAGCCTGACGAAAAAGAAGACAAGCCTGGAGGATGACATGGACCAGCTTGACGAGAATGATGAGGAGGGAGTATTTCTCGGGCTTCTTGTTCTGGTGTATGCAGATTCACTTGAGGAGCTGACACAGAGGGTGGATATTTTGAAACAGAAGGCAAAGGGAAGCTCTTATGAGCTTGAACCATATTACCATAGGCAGCTTAAGGCATTGAACACTGTCCTTCCGATAGGAGGTCGTCAGGTAAATCATATGAGGTTTTTATATACTTCGTCAGCTATAGCTTTCCAGCCGTTTTATGCAGGGGATGTGCACGACAGAAACGGAACCGTATACGGCCTCAATAAAACGACTAAGCATCTCATATACGGTAACAGAAAACTTCTTCCTGCACCTCATGGCTTTATGGTAGGACATACAGGAAGCGGCAAATCATTTTTCATTAAGGAAACTGAGATAGCACAGCCTTTGTTGTTTACAGATGATGATGTGATTATACTTGACCCGAATAATGAACAGATGGAATTCATACGCTCATTGAGAGGCGGAATGTATTTTGATTTTACACCTCAGAGCAAAATTTATATGAATCCGTATGAGATTCCTGACTATGTGGAGAATGGTGACAGCAATGTTCGGAATAAATTTATTGCAAGGATGACAAACTTTTCTAATTCGTTCTGTGCATCAGTCATGACAAATATTGTTGTAACCAGAATCCACATGAACTATGTCGGACGTGCAGTAAGGACTATGTATGAGGAATATTTTAACGAGACCTCAAAACATGCAAAGAAGAAAAAATACCCGACGCTGCCGCTGCTCAGGGAAAAAATTAAAGCGCAGATTGATACTGCTGAGTTTACTGAAGACAAGAGAATAATTATGGAGATAGTCGACTCACTTGAGGATTACACCACAGGTGTATACGACATGTTTGCGCATGAAACAAACCTTGACATGAACAGCAGGCTTATAGGCTTCGGCCTTAAAAATATTGACAAGGAAATATGGGAGCCGTGCATGCTGACAATAATGCATTTTCTCTCAATGAGAATTGATACAAACCAGGAAACAAAGCAGGCACTCCACCTGATTGTGGATGAGGCACAGGTGCTGTGTGAGAAAGAAACTACGGCAGCACAGCTTCTGTATGCAATTGAGACATACCGTAAGGTTGGAGCCATAGTTACGCTTGCCGCACAGAATATTACACACGTGCTTGAAAATCCTTCGCTGAGAGACATGTTCTCAAACTGTCCGTTCAAGGTGTTCTTTGACCAGGGTGGGCTTGATGCAGCAAATCTTGCCAAGATTCAGGAATTCTCACCAACAGAGTTTAGGGCACTTGAAGAAAATACAGAAGGCTGCGGGGTACTTGTATGGCGTGGAAATGTATATCTGATGGATGCGAGAATGAGTGAGAGCAATCCGCTGTTTGCATCATTTGATACAAATTTCCATAAGCAGGCAGAAAAGAAAAAGAAACAGGAAGAGACTGACATTTCAAAAGAAACTTTTTATCTGTGATTTGAACCGGGGGAAATGACATGCGTGTAATAACGGCACAGGAAACAAAAATAAGAACCACGGAGCGTACAATAAAAACAGGTGGAACAGTCATAAGGCATGTGAGCGGATTTACTGCATCGGCCGCAAAAAAAACAAGGAATGCAGTAAAAAATTTTGATGTACAGTTTAACGGCATGCATGATGAAGAAGACAGAAATAATAATGCTTCAGAAGAAAAAATGCCTGAGCTTCAGAACGTTTTGGCAGAAGAGAGCAGAGCATTATATGGCACCCTGAGCAGAAGGCAGAAGAAAAGATATAACAGAATGTACCAGAAGGAACTGTCTAAAAAACAGTGGTCATCTAATATCATTAAAAGAAACAGAGACCTTCGTGGACGTAAAACAGAAAAGGAAAATATATTGACTGCTAACTCAAAGGAAACAGCTTCAAAATTTGTATCTGCCACTGCTAATACCATGGCAAATAAGACTGTGCAGACAGTTGCCGGTACTGCAGTAAAATCTGCAGGTACTTCTGTAAGAACAACGGCAGGAGCGTTGAGCGGTACAGCAACATTTGGTGTGACGGCTGCGGTGACAGCTGCTGTTGATACAGCAAAAAATGCTGCACAGGCTGCAGTAAAGGTTTCACAGAAAATGCAACAGCAGACGGCACAGATACAGGCTGAGCAGACACAGCAGGCAAAGCATGAGACTGCAGCGGCTGTAAGTGATTACAGTGTTTCACAGGCTGGGGAAAATAACAATTTAATTATGCTTCTCATGGCAGCCGTAATCTGTCTTACAGTCATACTTACAAGCCTGACGGTAACAATGCAGGCAGCTGTCGATGCATCAGGAGGACAAGGTGATAACAATGGAACTGTCTGCACACAGATAGTAGAGGCAGCACAGAATGAACTTAATGATGCGGACAAGACAGTCGGAGGATACAGGTACAAAAACTGGTATGGGATGGATGCGAACTGGTGTGCCATGTTCGTGTCATACTGTGCAGACAAGTGTGGCTTCATTGAAAAGGGAATCATGCCAAAGACCGCAAGTGTCGCAGCGTCAAAGCAGTGGTATATTAACAATAACCTGTATCATGATGCAGCAAGCGGATATGTGCCAAAGGCAGGTGACATTATTATTTTCGGAAACGGAATGAGCCATACAGGAATTGTGACAGGATATAACCCTGAAACAAAAAAGCTTACAACAATAGAAGGCAACAGCGGAAGAAGCAGCACCACACCTTACCATAAAGGAAGCCATGTAAAAGAGCATACATATTCGATTACATATTCAAAGATAGCCGGCTATGGAACTCCGCAGTATCCGCAGGATGATACAGAAAATAACTGACAGCGTACCGGAATCCGGCACGCTGGATTTTTTAGGGAGGAATAATTTTATGACAATACCAATCAACAAGGACCCCGACACTGAATATAAAAATGAATTCATGTTCGGTTATACATTAAAAGAAGTGCTGTGTGTTGCGGCTGCACTTTTACTCATTGCAGGTGTAACAGCACTTGTATATTTCAAGTTCAACATAGCACTGAATGTCGGATGTTATTTTGGAATACCGCTTGCATTCCCGGTTATATTTTTAGGCTTCAAGGAATGGTATGGAATGTCAATTACAAGGTTCATAAGTGAACTTGGTTATGAGAGAAAAACCGGAGAGCTTGCATTTGATGCAGACGAGCTTGAAGAATACATCACACCGGTTACACTGAGAAAGAAGTGAAGATAATGAGAAAAAATCCATACGAAAAAATCCGCAGGGCACTTTTTATCCTGCTTGTTGTTATGCTAGTGACAGCTGCATGTGTAATTGGTGTCATGCTTATAAAACATACTCATAATGCAGAAAAAAATAAAGTCAGGGAAACCACGGCAGGGACAGAAAATGCAACAGAAAAAATAAAAGAAACTGAGGCGGATACAGAATATTATTTTGATGAAAACGGATATCTTAAAGTGAAAAAAATCAAAGCTGACGGCTCAGGCAGTAACACGGAGAATGAACAGGACAATGCGCCTGATGTACGTGATGTTTCACCGGAAGATGATCCCAATGCGGTCTTTCCGGAAACCACTGATGCAGCGGCCGGACAGTCGGCGGAACAGACACAGGACATATCGCAGCCACAGGCCGGGCAGACGCAGGATGCAACAGCCGGACAGTAAACCACAGGAGAAAAGATATGATGTTAGAAGAAAAAATTGCAAACGAATTTCAGAGATATTTTCTTTCAATGATGGCAACAAGCAAGGAAAATATTTTTGCACACTCTGATGAAATTGAAGTAAGAAAGCAGATAAAAAATGAGCTCTATGAATTCATTGGAACACTGACTGAAGAGCAAAAAGAAATACTTTCAGTCCAGAGCAGCCTGATTGAATCGGTCTACAGGTACAGGAACGATTTTTATTCAGCTGATGATGATATTTCATGTCAGGACTTTTTAAATGGCTGGATGAAAAGCGTGATGTCATGATATAAAAAAATATTTTACCGGGGTATCAGGGGCGGCGCCCTTGACAAGAAATGCATTCTGTCGGACAGAATGCGTATCTTGCAAATAATTAGTCTACGTTGAGAATGTAATAAAGCGTGTTTCTGCTCGAAAAATGACTTAAAACGCACATAAACAACATATTTTGAAACGAATGTGAGACATTTATGAGACATGTGAGATAAAAAAGAAACGTAATTATACGCATTTGGAATACATTTTCAATACATTTGAAACATAAAAGAGACATCTGTGATATGTCAGTGAAATGATGCTGAAACATAGTGAGACAATGCTGACACATAACAGAAACAGAGGCTTACCCCAACAGCCGGACTAGAAAAAATCATGGGGCAAATCAAGTAAAAAAATATGAACAGACTGGAAAAAAATCGTGAGCCGGAGGTGGTTTTTGTGAGCGAAAAAAAACAAAAGGAATATCCGCACAGACCAAGAAAAGAAATTGACATGGATCAGTATCTTATACTGTATAGACAGGGACTGCCCAACAGGCAGATAGCGTCAAGACTGAAGGTATCACCGCGCACCCTGTACAGGAGGATGGAGGAGGAACGAAAGCACTTAAGGAGAAAGAAGGAAAGTGCAGATGGATAACATGACAGTGAGAAAGAATCTTGGAAAAAAGAAAAGCCGCACCTGGATAGACATGGAAAAGGTCTACAGGATGATAGACTCAGGCATGACCGTAACAGAAGCTGCCGCGTCACTTGGTGTATCAAAAGCCACTCTGTACAGGCGTCACAGGGAATACCAGAAACAGGCAGAGTACATGAATGATGACCTGCCTGACCTGCCAACTTAAAATGGTGGTAGTAAGTGGTGGTAGATATTAATAATTGCATGTTGTAGAATATAATTGTAAAAGAAACGGACAGGCAGATTCAACACCGCCTGTTCATTTTTATTGGAGGAAAAATGACTAACGAAAAAATAAAAAAGCTTCAGCTTGAGATTGCAAAAACGACAGAGGCACAAAAGAAATCAGAACAGAAATACAAAGAAAAAATCAAGGGATTAAGAGATGAACTGAAAAAAGAAGAGGAACGTCTGAAGCGCGAAAATGATTCACTGATCGGAGACATAGTGAGAGACCTGCTTGGTGAGGTTGATGCAGATAATATTGAAAGCTTCAGGGAGAAGATACAGCTTCTGACAGGATTAGAGGATAGTGAAAATGAAAGACCGAAAGATAACCTTCAGGGTGACACAGGAGGAGTACAATCTTATTGATGAAATGAAAAAAACTGAAACACGGTTCACATATGGAGGCAGATGGGATATGTCTGCCTACATAAGGAACCTTGTGCTGTCACAGACCGGAAAAAAAGACGTTCGTGTAGACATGGAACTAAAAGACCTTAATTATCAGGTAAGAAAAATCGGAGTGAACATCAATCAGATAGCACACAGGCTTAACAGTAATATCGGTGACATGCGTGATGCAGAATATGTTGTTGAGCTCATGAAAGAATTAAACGCCAGGCTGGAAAAGCTCACGGAAAAAATAGAGGAATGAACAGTTTGAAAGGCGGAATATGGCAATAACAAAACTTATGCATATGAAGGAGGCACCGGCGGTGCCGCACAGACATCTGGCAAATGCTGTGAAATATATTCTTGATGAAGCAAAAACGTGTGACGGTTTATATGTCGGCGGCAATGCGGGATATGACAGTGAAGACATCATAAAGACATTCCTGGACACAAAAGAACTGTATGGAAAGATGCATGGCAGGCAGGGCTACCATTTTGTAATTTCATTTGAGCCCGGGGAAACGGATGCGGATGAAGCTTATAAAATTACAAAAGAGTTTGCAAAAAAGTATCTTGGCGAAAACTATGATTATGTTTTTGCAATACACACTGACAAAAAGCATATCCATTCGCACCTTATATTTAATTCTGTAAGCAGAACTGACGGCTACAAATACAGATATGAAAATGGTGACTGGGAAAGATATATACAGCCGGTTACGGATGAAATATGCATGGAGCATGGCCTTAAGCCGCTGAAATTTGAAGAAAATAAAAAGACAGGGCTCTCATATGCAGAATGGAACGAAAAGAAAAACGGCAGAATGAACTGGACACATGTGATAAGAGCAGACATTGACCTTGCCTTAAAACATTCTGATACACTGCCGGAGTTCATGGAGCATATGAAGATGGCAGGATATTCAGTAAGAGCCGGAAAGTCAAAGAAGAAGAACGCGACTTATTTTACATACACATACACGGACGATGCCGGAAAAAAACACAGAAGAAGAAGCTATAACATGCCATCCGGATATTCTCCGGAGGATATAGCAAAACGCATAAAGCAGAAAAGCGGAAGCAGGATGTATGAAGAAATTGCTGATAACCTTGAGAAAAAAGAGAAGCTTGCATCGATTGACGAAATATACAAAAACACAGGCACATACCGAAGGCTTTACCAGGCGGTAAGCTTTTACAGGCTGCCTAATCCGTATGCATTAACGAAAGGTGTCAGAAGAGACATTATGGCTATAGACAGGCTTCTAGATGAGTGTGCATACATTAAAATAAACAGTCTAAAAAACATGAAAAACATACAGGACCGGGAAAGCAGGCTTGAAGAAATGATAAATTCACTTAAAAGGGAAAAGTGGAATAAAAAGGATGCTTCAGAGGCATTGGACAGTGGACAGAAAAGCCAGCTTGACAGAAAAGCGCAGATAGAAAACGAATTGAAGAATCCGGACATCAGTGATGAAGATTTCGAAGCCCTTCAGGATGAATATGAACAGCTTAAGGAATATCTGCCGGATGATGATATTTCTAAAAAAGATATCGAAAGACTTTCACAAGAGATAAAGGAACTTGGAAAAGAACTGCGCATGTTAAGAAGAATTAAAAAGACTGAACAGGAGTTTGCCGGCAGAAAAACGAAAAAGGTTACCCACGTACCGGAATCCGGAACGTTTAACAAAAATATATAAAAATTTAAAGGAGAATGGAACATGAACGAAAAAATTTATCTGATGGAGATGCAGCACAGGACTGATGAACATGAGACTGATAGGCTGATTGCGTATCTGAAAAAGACTGCAGAGACTGAGATAAAGGAGGGCGAAAAATAATGATGAAATATGAAATTTTTAAGGATGTTGTGGAAAATGCAGTACTTGACTATCTGCCACCGGAGTTTCAGAATTCAGAACTTCATTTGCAGCGCGTGAAAAAAGTGAATGGCATGGATTATGATGGACTTGTAGTAAGAAAAAAGGATACAAATGTGTGTCCCGTCATTAATCTGACACAGCTGTATGAGGACTACAGACTGTCAGAGGATATTGAACTTGTTACAAAAAATGCTGCAGACATTGTACTGATGGCATATGATGAAGCACCGGAGAATGAATATCAGGATGTACTGGATGAGGGATTCAGGCATAATATCATTTATGAAATTTCAAATACGAAAGCTAATGCGCAAAGGCTGGCAGGGTGTCCGACAAGACAGCTGAATGACCTGACTGTTTCATATAACATATGTCTGTCTGATCATGACGGCCTGTCAAAAACTATTATGGTAAATAATGAAATTGCAGCTGCGCTTGGAATGTCAGAGACGGAACTTTTTGATACGGCAGAAAAAAATATGTCCCGACTTTTTGAGGTGAATGTAACCAACCTGTTTGATTATGTGCATGGTCAGCTTAAAGCCAGGGGAATGAGCGATGAGCAGATTTCAGATTTATTAGGAGGGGATGCAAGCAGACTGTCTGACGGATATCCGTGGATCGTTCAGAATACTTCAAATAATGGTGCAACAGTATTGCTTAACACAGAGGTATTTAAGGAACTGTCCGACCAGGTGGAAGGAAATCTGATCATCATTCCGTCAAGTACGCATGAAGTGCTTGCCATGGATGCAAGGCTGGTGCCAGACTGTGATGACCTTTCGGCTTTCATACAGCAGACAAACATGGATGTTGTCAGTCCGTCTGAAAGGCTCTCAAACCAGGTGTATATGTACGACAGGAAAGAGAACTCAATAGAAATGGTAACGCGTAATAAGCTTGATATTATTCCACAGGAATCAAAAAATATTTCATATGAAAAAAATATAAAACCTGAAATCTAGCATTTATCCGAGGTGACAGCCAATGAAGCTATATGAAGTTAAGGCGCTGGCTCATGAAACACAGTCGCGCATCAGACAAGACTTAAATGCCTGGAACGATTTTCTTGAACATGCATCACGTGTGTACAGGTACCGTTTCATGGATCAGATTCTCATATATGCACAGCGGCCTGATGCTGTTGCATGCGCTACAATGAACATATGGAACTCTAAAATGGGCTGCTGGATTAAGAAGGGCAACCGCGGCATTGCCCTTATTGATGAAAGCAACAGCAGAAAACTTAAGTATGTATGGGATGTAGCCAGTGTTGTACCTAAAATGGGAGGACATCTGCCGAGATTGTGGATACGAAAACCATATCACACGGAAACAATACAAAATCGTCTGTTAAAAGTATATGGATTACAGCCGCAGACTGATAAATATGACACAAAGCAGCCATCTATAGAACATACAATGGATTATCTTGTGGAATATCTGGCTGATGAGTATGCAGCTGATATTGCACAAGAAAAGTATTCGTCTGACAACAGTCCTTTAATTGAACTTGATGAAGAAAAATACAAGATGGATGAGTACCGCAGAAACGTCAGGATTTTTTTCAGGTACGGCCTTAACCGGATGATAAAGGAAAGAATGGGCTTATCGACAGGCGATTTTCCTGATTATGATATGTCATTTATAAAAGACATGTCTGAAAGTGATTTCTGTGAGCTTTCCTCACGCATGACGGATGCAGCACAGCAGGCACTGCGTGAAGTTGGAATTGCAGTTTTAACCTATGACAGGGTGCATGGTATTGACAGGGATCCCAATGTGGACTATAATGCTTTAAAGCGTAAAAGTACGGAGAGGGAGGAAAAAACATATGGAACTCGAATACATCAAAGCAGGGGACTACGAGATACCGAACCTTATACCGAACAAGGAACCACAGGAGCCGCTGACGAAATTCGGACTTATGCACAGGACCTGGCTCAAAAAGAATTACAGGGCGAAGTTCGATACGATGCTAATGTTCGGGGAACTTCAGGAACACTGCCTAAAGGTACAGAAGAGAGCACAGGACGAGATGGACAGAATCGTGCCGCAGATGAAAGAACAGGAAGGAGTGACAGAGCAGCTGAAGATGCAGGACCAGCTGAAATGGATACGAATGATGAACAGCATCCAGAACAGGGCAGAGGAAATAGTGAGGGATACAGTGATCTACACTTTGTAGAAAATGAAATTGTACCGGAATCTGGTACCGATGAGGATGAGTATGTACCGGAATCCGGCACCGGACTGTATTTCATGCCAGAGCTGCCGACAGAGGATGAGCAGCGCATAAAGGTAGATAAATACGGCTATCTGAATCCGCGGAAAGCTGATTATATACCTCATGACTATATAAGACAGGTCATGCTCCGTGGAACCGGCTTTGAAGGAGGCTTTGACAGAGTCGTACAGATTTTCCAGAATGAGATGGAGGCTGGTAAAAGAACAGCACTTATCAAAAAGGAATACGGACTTGGCGGGGCGAGCTGGCCGGTTGACGGCATGGGGCTTCATGGATATGACACATATGGTTCTCGGGGCATACGTTTCCAGTGGCGTGATGAGCAGGGCGAAGCAGAAGGCACACTGTCATGGAGCAGCGTTGAACAGGAAATCGGAACCCTTATACTAACCGGTGAGTACAAAAGCCGTGACAGACAGAATAATGATATTATTCCGGAAGCTGAGGAATCAGATAATATTTCTCAAACAACAGAAATGCAGGAGCAGTCCACGGATAAACATAAATCCGAGGCACCAGAGCAGCTCAGCTTTACAGACTTAACAAATATAGAGCCTGATAAGACGGAAAATGATACTCAGCCGGAGGCATTAGATGAAACAGAGGCTGAACAAAAGGATAATGCAGAACAACAGAATAATGAAGATTTTACCGAAAGAGCAGCTGATTACACTGCTCTTTTAGTTTTGGCAGAAGCTGATGCATCCACACTTACCAAGAGGCAGAAAGCACAGCGTAACATTTCAGCACTCAAAATTCTCAAGCAGATAGAAAATGAAAAACGTCCTGCAACAGCCGATGAGAGGACAATCATGTCCGCATATCTTGGATGGGGAGGAATACCGGAAATATTTGATGCTGAAAATGCTTCATGGTCAGAAGAATACGGCATATTAAAAAGCCTGCTGACAACCACTGAATATGACAGTGCAAGGGCGAGCACACTTAATGCACATTTTACTGACACAGCAGTCATAAATGCAATGTATGATGTACTCCACAACCTTGGCTTTACAAAGGGAAATATACTTGAACCAGCCATGGGAATAGGTAATTTCTTCTCAGGGCTGCCTGCAGATATGAGTGCATCAAAACTATACGGAGTTGAGCTTGACCCTGTTACAGGAAGGATGGCGCAGCTTATATATCCTGATGCACACATTGAAGTGAAGGGCTATGAAAAGACAGATTTTCAGAATGATTTTTTTGATGTGGCAATAGGAAACGTGCCGTTCGGTCAGTACAAGGTTATAGATAAAGCATACGACAAACACAATTTCTATATCCACGATTATTTCTTTGCAAAGACAATCGACAAGGTGCGTCCGGGCGGAGTGATAGCTTTTATTACAAGCAAGGGCACCTTGGACAAGGCTAATCCTTCGGTCAGAAGGTATATAGCCCAGAGAACACAGCTGCTAGGAGCAATAAGACTTCCAAACGATGCGTTTAAAAATGCCGGAACATCTGTTACATCAGACATTATTTTCCTGAAGAAGAGGGATATGTACATAGATACGGATGAAGACTGGATACATCTGGACACAGATGAAAATGGAATAGAGATGAACAGCTATTTCATTAACAATCCGCACATGGTGCTTGGCAAAATGGAAATGGTAAGCGGTCCGCATGGAATGGAGAGTGCCTGCGTACCGGAATCCGGCACTTCATTGGCAGACAGGCTCAGGCAGGCTGTACAGATGATACATGGTGAAATTTCCATTGATGATACTGAAATATCTGATGAAGAACTTGAGGATGAAAGCATACCTGCAGAGGCAGGAGTTAAAAATTTCTCCTACTGTTCAGTAAATGGAAAAATATATTACAGGGAAAATTCAATAATGCGTCCACAGGACATTCCGGAAAAAACAGCTGAGCGCATGAAAGGCCTGATTGATGTGCGGGACAGCGTGTCAGAGCTTATTGAATTACAGCTTGATGATGCGTCCGATGAAGAAATCAGGGCATCACAGGCAAGGCTCAACAGTGTTTATGACAGCTTCGTTAAAAAGTTCGGGTACTTAAATTCCAGGACCAACCAGACCGCGTTCAGGGAAGACGCAGGCTACAGCCTTATATCATCACTTGAGGAAACCGATGATGACGGAAAGGTTGTGGGCAAAGCGGACATGTTTACCAAAAGAACCATCAGAAAGGCTGTCCCTGTTACACATGTGGATACATCTGTTGAGGCACTGTCAGTTTCGATGGGAGAAAAAGCAGCTGTTGACCTTGAATATATGGAAGAGCTTACCGGGAAAAGCCGGGAGAAAATAATAAGTGATCTTAAGGGCATTATTTTTAAGGTGCCGGAATCCGGTACCTGGCAGACTTCAGAGGAATATCTTTCCGGAAACATAAGAAAGAAACTGATTTCTGCAGAAAAAGCATTAAAGGAGGATGCATCATATTCCGATAACGTGGAATATCTTAAGAAGGCAATGCCAAAACCTCTTACAGCATCAGAGATAGAAGTGAGGCTTGGGGCTACATGGATTAACGCAGAGTATATAGAGCAGTTTATGAAGGATGTGCTGCATACACCGCAGAGACTGTTTTCAAGGGAGTGGGTGGCGGTAAAGTTTGCACCAATAAACTGTGAATGGAACATAAAAGGAAAGAATGCGGATTCCTTCAATCCCCTTGTCACAGGCACATATGGAACCGGCAGAATTAACGCTTATCAGATACTTGAAAATACGCTGAACCTTAAGGATGTAAAAGTCTATGACAGGATACCTCAGCCTGACGGCAGCGAAAAGCGTGTAGTCAACAGGGAGCAGACAATGCTTGCGTCGCAGAAACAGGATGCATTAAAGGAGGCGTTCAAGGACTGGATATTCAGGGATCCGGAAAGAAGAGAGGTACTTGTAAAAAAATACAATGAGCTATTCAACTCCTCAAGACCGAGAACGTATGACGGATCACATCTCAAGTTTCCGGGAATGACACCTGATGTGGAGCTGAAGCCTCACCAGCTGAATGCAGTAGCACATGTCATGTATGGAGACAATACGCTGCTTGCACACTGTGTGGGAGCGGGAAAGACCTTTGAGATGATTGCTTCTGCGATGGAATCGAAGAGGCTTGGCCTGTGCCACAAGTCGCTTTTTGTTGTTCCCAACCATCTGACAGAACAGTGGGCAGGGGATTTTTTGCGTCTGTATCCGGGGGCAAATATTCTTGCTGCAACTGAAAAGGATTTTGAACCGGCACGCAGAAAACGTTTCTGTGCGAGGATTGCAACAGGTGATTATGATGCAGTTATCATAGGACACACCCAGTTTGCTAAAATACCACTGTCAGACGAAAGACAGAAGAGACTAATGCAGGAACAGATAGATGAGATTACAGAGTCGATAAGTGAGGCTAAGGCATCAAACGGCGAGCATTTTACTATAAAACAGATGGAAAAAACAAAGAAAAATCTGGAGGTAAGGCTTGCCAAGCTTAATGATGCAGGCAGAAAGGATAATGCAGTTACATTTGAACAGCTTGGAGTTGACAGGCTGTTTGTTGATGAGAGCCAGGAATTTAAGAACCTGTTTCTGTTTACAAAAATGAGAAATGTTGCGGGAATCTCACAGAATGATTCACAGAAGGCATCGGACATGTACGGGAAATGCAGATATATCGATGAGATAACAGGCGGCCGCGGCATAACATTTGCGACCGGAACACCTATATCTAACTCCATGACTGAGCTTTACACCAATATGCGTTATCTGCAGGCAAGCAGGTTAAAGGAGCTTGGCTTTGAAAATTTTGATGCATGGGCTTCAACATTCGGAGAGACACAGACAGCAATAGAACTTGCTCCGGAGGGCACAGGATACCGCGCAAAGACGAGATTTGCAAAGTTCTTCAATCTGCCGGAGCTTATCTCACTTTTCAAAGAGAGTGCAGACATACAGACTGCAGACATGCTTAAACTTCCTGTACCTGAATGTGATTACGAGAACGTGGTTTTAAAGCCGAGTGAGTTTCAGCAGGAGATAGTCAAATCGCTTGGGGACAGGGCAGAGAACATAAGAAACGGCGGGGTTGATTCAAGCATCGACAATATGCTCAAGGTAACGAGCGATGGACGCAAATGTGCCATTGACCAGCGGCTCATAAATCCGGAGCTGCCTGACAATGAGAATTCAAAAGTGAATGCATGTGCTGCCAGGGCATATGACATATGGAAGGAGACAACAAAAGACAAATCAACGCAGCTTATTTTCTGTGACGCTTCAACACCGCGCAGTGACGGAGGTTTTGATGTGTACCATGCCATTAAGGACAAGCTGATTGCCAAGGGGGTTCCGGATAAGGAAATTGCCTTTATACATGATGCCAACACAAAAAAACAGAAAGCTGAGCTGTTTTCAAAGGTAAGAAGCGGCCAGGTACGTTTCCTGTTAGGTTCAACAGCAAAGATGGGAGCCGGCACCAATGTGCAGACAAGGCTCATAGCACTCCACCACATAGATGTGCCGTGGAGACCATCTGACATAGAACAGCAGGAAGGAAGAATACTGCGCCAGGGCAACAGGAATGAGCGGGTGAAAATATTCAGGTATGTCACTGAAAATACCTTCGACTCGTACTCATGGCAGCTCATCGAGAACAAGCAGAAGTTTATCGGGCAGATAATGACAAGCAAGTCTCCGGTACGTTCCTGCGACGATGTGGATGAAGCTGCACTGTCATATGCAGAGGTAAAGGCACTTGCCACTGGAAATCCATACATTAAGGAAAAAATGACACTCGATACAGAGGTTGCAAAGCTGAAGCTTCTGAAAGCAAATTTCAAAAGCCAGAAATACAGGCTTGAGGATGCAATTAATAAGGAGTACCCGGTCAGGATAGCAAAGCTTGAAGAAAAAATTGAGGGACTGAGGCAGGATATAATTACACGCGGTTCCGAGGAAATCCTATCGGATAGTTTTGAAATAAGGATTAACGGTGTGCCATATGATGACAAAAAGGAAGGTGGTGCAGCACTCATAGCAGCGGCCAAGGAGTCAAAGACACCTGAGAGGACCATGATTGGGGATTATAAGGGGTTTAAGCTGTATTCAAGGTTTGACGCGTTTTTCAATTTATATTACATACATATGCAGGGCAGGTGTGAACATACTATTGAAATGTCATCAGATCCTGCCGGAATGATTACAAGGCTTAACAACTGCATGGCAGGCTTTGAAAAACGTCTTTCTGATGCGCAGGATGCACTGGATGAAACACGGATAGAGCTTGAAACGGCAGAAAAAGAGGTTACAAAGAAATTTGACAAAGAAGACATTCTTTCAGAGAAACTGAAAAGACTGTCTTTTTTAAATGCCCAGCTTGATGCAGACAGAAAAGAAACACCACAGAATGCCCCACAAAACACACAGGCGCAGAGAAATGATATTAAAGAGAAATATATAAAAATATAAAGGTACCGGATTCCGGTACGCAGGAGGAAAACATGGAAAAACAGGAAAGCCTTGAAATGTTTATGTTAAAGAGAAAAATACTAAAGGAACTTGAACAAATGGATGAGAATGAAGATTTTATAATGCAGATAGGACTGGCAGGAAAGGAGAAAAATGAGTGATACAGTATATGTATTAGACCAGGTTGGCATACGTCTGGTGAAGGAAAAAACACTTATATCTGATACACAGCTTAAAAGACCGGAACAGGTTGTAGGATTTGTATCAGACATATTAAGGGAATACGACCGTGAAGTAATGTGCGTCATATGTCTTAATGCAAAGCTTCAGCCAGTAAACATGTGCATATGCTCAATGGGGGCAATCGACAAAGCTATTGCATCACCCAGGGAAATAATGAAGACGGCAATACTGTCAAATGCCAATGGCTTTATAATCCTTCACAACCACCCAGGCGGCTCATCACAGCCTTCGCTTGAGGATATACATGTGACAGATGTTATGTCAAAGGCAGGTGAGCTTCTTGGCATTCCCCTGTATGACCACATAATTGCAGCGGCAGGAAGTGATGAGATTTATTCTTTTTACGAGAAAGGCTCAATGCCCCAGTCGCAGCTTAAATATGCGGACAGAGTCGCTGACATTAATTTAAGGAGTGACAGAACAGAGACAAACGAAATAAAGAAACAGCTGAAATTACATCAAAGAAAAATATGAGAGGTGCAAGGCATATGGAAAACATTTCATGTGCCTTTAAAGGTGCCGGATTCCGGCACCTGAAGGAGAGGTGATAAAAATGGAAAATGACAAGGCAATTAACTGCCTGATGGAACTCTTGAAGGGTGAAAACTTCATGAGTGCAGATTATACGAATATTGCACTGCAGAATGGAACAAATCTAAATGTGTTAAGGGAAATTTACCTGTGTGCATGTGACAAGATATCCGTCAAGGATGTTCAGGAGGTGATTGATAACAGAAAGACTGATATTGCAGGCTACCTGAGGAAAATAAGATATCAGAAAGCATGCGGTGTGATTATAGGCAAAGGTAACAATACACTTAAGGATATGTCAAAGCTTGCGGATGCAGTACAGGCAAAGATTAATACGCTGGGTGAGAGCATTATGACAGTCGAAAAGAAAACAGGTGAACTCAGTGATATGTTTGTCGACATAAAGCCGCCACAGGGAGCGGTGACCATGCCATATGCAGGAGTCCAGCAAACTGCAACAGCTGACGTAAAGCGTGAAGATGAAAAAACAGCATCATTTAAACGTAAGAGACTGAAACGCAGACAGAAAACTGACATAGCTGAATATATAAGTCTTCTGAAAGAGGAAGGATATAAGTCAGAGCAGATTAGCTATGTGCTAAGCCTGGCTGAGAAGGGGGTTACACCGGCAGAGATGGAGGAATTCATACACCCGGGTATTTCCGTCGATATGATGGAAAAAATAAGGCTCATGAAGAAAAAAACCAGAAACAAGGATGTGGAGGAAAGCTAGATGGATACGGACAGAGAATTTGAACATATGATGATGAGTGTAAGAAACAGTTCCGGCAGTATTACGCAGATGGTATATGCAGCAAACATGCTGCAGATTAAACTGGTTCAGTTTGTGGCAAGGCTCACATATAAAGGATATCTTTCCATAAAATCAAGGGATGACCTGGCTGCGTTTGCAAAGCTGTCGGAAGGAAAATACACGATATACAGCGTACCGGTTTCCACAGAGCATGTAAATGATTTAAAACAGCTCGAAGCCCTTAAACTTGAGCTGCAGAACGTATCGGAAAAAAGCGAAAAGAAGCGGATACAGAATGACATCAGTATTCTAAAAGAGCGCATAGATGCAGATTCACCGGTTGAACAGCTTAAGGGAAAAGGATTAAAGCAATGCTGTGTACTGCCCAAGGTAGATGACGAAAGCGGAACAATACAGATTGCAGTAATGAATAAGGATGACCAGATATTCAAGTCATGGTTTGCATCGCATATAAGAGTACAGATGGCAGGTGGAAAAAAGGAAATAACTGATCTGAAAAATTTCACGGAAGGAAATTATACAATTTTTAATCTTCCTTTCGAGGGAAAAGAACTGGAGGATGCCTGCCGTGACTTTAATACACTGAAAATGAATTATTCGATTCTTCCCGACCTTAAGGTAGGGAATGACAACAGCCAGATAGCAGTTGCAAACGCGGACAGAAACAAGTTTGAAATATGGATAAAAATGTACCGGGAGGACATGATAAAACAGGATAAACAGCCCGGAAACATATATGAAATGGATAATGAATCATATATGGACACGGCTGCGATAAATGAAGATGAATATATAGATAATGCTTCTTTGGAATATCAGAAAGTAAACAGTGAATTTAAGCAGCATGAAGTGCCCGGGCCTAAAGTGAATGTAATGCAGAAGGATGACAGTGAGGAGTTTGCAAGGCTTAAGAAAGACGGCAATTATGAAATGCTCACTATAAACAGGGAGACGCTGGTTGATAACATGGCTTTCACGTCTGTATCAAAAAAGATGCGTGAAAAAGGGTATTTTGTATCACGTATCCCCGGCACATACGGAAAAAATGAAAAGCATCTCATACTTCCGGCTGAAAATGTATTTGTGGCAGATGAGGGCAGAACCTATGTAGGATTTATTCCAAAAAACAAGCCCTCAATGGTTGCAGAGAATGGAAATGTAAAAACTGCAAGCTATGAGAATATTCATAAACAGTATGAGAATGTCACAAGGAACATGACATATGTAAAGAATCTCAAGCCGAAAGTTCCGAATCTGAATACCGGTAAGACATTAAACCCGAAGTTATAATATTTTAATATAAGGTACCGGAATCCGGCACCTTATATTTATTGGAGGAAATATGGCAAATTACGGAACAAGATATGTAAAGAAGAAAACGCCATGGGCAGCATTTGCTTTCCTGCTTTTGTTTTTCCTGTTACTTGGATATATAATATCGGGCCTTTATGTGGCGCCTGCAAACCTTAAAGGAGACTATAATGCACAGATGCTGTGGGCGGTCACACATTTTTTTAAGATTGCAAACTCAAAGACTCCGGCATGGGTAGGGATTGGCTTTATAGGCTGGTTTTTCTTTGTAAATTATTACATGATTCATTACAGGAACTTTCACAGCGAGATGGAGCATGGTGACGAAGACTGGCTTGACCCGGTAAAGGCAAGCAGGGAGCTTATGGACAGTGACGATAAATATAACAGGATACTGTCAGAAAATGTAAAGGTAAGCATAAGGGGAAAGCTTTCAAACAACAACATGATGATTATCGGTTCATCAGGCTCATTCAAAACAACATCTATAATGCACCAAAACCTCCTGCAGATGGGCTCAAGTTATGTGGTATTGGATGTAAAAGGAGACACACAGAGAAAACTTGGAAAAATATTTGAAAAAAATGGTTATCAGATATTCTCGCTTAACTTCAAAAACCCGGAGCTGTCGGACAGGTACAATCCATTTGTGTGGCTTCAGACAGAAGCGGACATGCTGAGAATTATAAAAAGCTGGCATGATGCTGTCAGACCGGCAAAGGAAAACTCCGCAGCTGACCCGTTCTGGGATGATGGGGTGGATTTAAAGATGCAGGCTTTGTTTTATTATGCATGGCTGGATGCAAGGGATAACAACAGGAAAGCAACGTTCAATGACGTAATCGACCTTCTTGCAATGGAAAATGTCAAAACAATTGGTATTACAGGGGAAGAGTCAAATGCGCTGGCTGACCTTATGGACAAGTGTGAATCAGAGCATGATGCAAACTATCCTCCGGTAAGGGCATTTAGGAAGTTCCAGGGAAAAGCTTCGGAGACTGAGGGCAGCGTTTCGCTTATGATATCTGCAATGCTTAATATATGCGAGACAGCTGAGGTAAAAAGAATATTTTCCGGAAACGACATTGATATTCGCACAATAGGACAGCAGCCAACTGTTGTATTTCTCGTTATGCCTGATAATGTTAATACATACACATGGATAACATCCATGTTTTATACGCAGATGTTTGATACACTTATCCGTCTGTCAGACGATGAAATCAAAGGGCCACTGCCGTATGAAGTACAGGTATGGATGGATGAGTTCTATGCAGGTGCGCGCCCGGCAGATACAGAGAAGCTGCTTGGAGTAATACGAAGCCGAAATATCAGCATGGTGCCGATACTGCAGTCCGTAGCACAGGCCAAGGTAATTTATCCGAACGAGAAGTGGGAAATCATGATGGACAACATGGCGGCAGTTGTATTTCTGGGTTCCGGACCGCAGGCAAAAAGTACACATGAATATATTTCAGAAACGCTTGGCAATGCCACAGCAGACAAAAGGGATGACAGGCTGACATTCGGGATTAATTCAAGCTCAGACTTGTCATATTCAAAAGCGGAATTAAAGCTGATGACACCAGGGCAGGTAAGAAGAATGCCGCCGACAGAGTGCATTATTTTTTTAGAGTCGAGACCGCCGATATATGATACCAAGGCAATACCTTTTGATAAGCCGGAATACGGTTTTACGGCAGCTGACTGGCTGAAAGACAGATACAGTGCTGCTTTGGCACTTGGTGACTACGAACATCCGGTGCGTACCATATATGATGCAAAGAATTTCAGGTATATAACTCTTTCCCGGGATAAATGTCTGGATTTCGTTACAGATAGGGAAGAAATTGAACGGCTGAAGGTCATGGCTAAGACTGACAGAACCATATATTCATGCGAGGTTGATGAGCGTGACCTTTTATACCTGTCATTTGATTCAGCCAGAAAAAGGTCTGTGGATGAGATAGCAGAGCTATACAGACAGGCCGTCAAAGAGTCAGACGAGGAAGTGGAGCAGATAAAAGGCCTTGCACTTCTTCATGATGTTGATACGGAAGAGCTTATTAAGAAGGCTGAAGAAACAGACAAGACGGGATGGACAGGAGATACCTTTGCAGACCTGTGTGGCAGGTACTGGGACAAACTGAAGGAAATAGAAAAAGAAATAATTTCAAATGCGATGGATGACGGCCTGAATGAAGAGCAGATGATAAATATTTTTCTTGCACCTACAGATGACATGGACAATTTAAGAAGAGCTTATGTAATTGATAATAAAAGGAATGGAGATGACAGATAATGAACATAAAGGCTAATATGAGGGTGGATTTTGATTCAATTAAGAACACATCTACCGTTGCTACCGGATGGGTAGAAATAGAAGGGATTTTTAAATTTCCGGTCTCAGTCAGAAAATGGTTTGACGATAAGTCCGGTAAAGAAATGATGTTTGTATCCTATCCTCAGAGAAAAGATGGAGACAGGTATTCAGGGGTGGTGTATCCGCATGACAGGGAGGTCAGGAATGAGATAGACAGAGTGGTACTTGAGGTCACAAAAGAAAAGCTTTTTGCAGAAAGTGTACCGGATGTAAATATAGATGATGTCAGAATTACGCCGCTCAACCAGAAAACAGGCTCTGTAGTGCAGAAACTAGGCATTGCATCGGTCAAAATGTATGGAATGACGGTTAACGGCATAGTAATAAAGGAAGGCAGAAAGGGACGGTTTGTACAAATGCCCCAGTATCAGACACAGGGACAGTACCGGGATACCGTGTATGGTGTTACAGCTGCGATACAGCGGAAAATAGAGGAAAGGGTGTTATTGGAATATGATAAAATCATTAGGGCACAGGAAGAGGTGAATATGCAGGAAGTGCAGGAGACTAAGAATAATCAGGAGATAGAGCAGACAGATGAATACAGGCGACAGGTAAGTGCAATCCATGATTATGAGAACAGAAATAATATTCCTGAAAATGACCGTATGACAAAATGGTATGATGAAATGAATGCAGCCGTTGCAAAACCTTGGTATAAAGAAAATGACACCGGCAGAGTGCCTATAAGTGAATCCACCATTGCCGCCCGTTATGCAGAAATTTCAGGGGAACAACAGACAGCAGGGAATACGCAGGCTATTCAGGAAGAACAGAAGAAAGACGAAGAGAATGAAAAAAAGACTGTCAATGCGGTTATTACATTTACTGTTGCTGAAAGCAGCGAGTTCCACAGCATGGGCACTTACATTGACAATATTTCCACTGTTGAGGAAGCAATAGAAAAATTTAATCAGATTGACCCGGCAAGACTTCACGGAATCCCTGCGATTGGAATTAATTACCATGTTGAGGGAACGGACAGTATTGAAGATGAGCAGGCAGATATTGTAATGGGAAAAATAATAGATGTGCCATCACTGAATGCTTATCCGGACATGAGGGAGAATGAGACTGTAAAGGCGGCCATTGAAAAACTTATTGAAGCGTATCCTGAAAGCCTGGTTTTAAGTCCGACTGAAGATGATGTAATGCAGACTTTAAAAATGGCAGGAGTTGCTGCTGACAGAAAACGCCTGGATGGGATATATTCGGGAACTGAAGACAGGGAAGAGTATTTACAGTACCTGAAGAGCCTTCGTGAAGATTACGTTAAAAATGATCCGGATGAAATTAAAATGTCATATCTTGACAAGGCAATTACATATGTAGGTCAGATACGTAAGCCCAAAACAAGCAATGATGAAAACAAAGGCATTGATGGAGCGGAAGATGCTGCTGAAATACAGGAAGATGAAGAACCCATTTATAGCAGTGCGGACGTTATTACATTGATGCCTAATTTCTTCGCTGAGAAAAACAGGGATGGTGTACGTTTTACTATTAAAAACACAAAACTGAATATTGATAATCCCATTATAGTCGGTAAATATATAAGGGCGCAGTGTTTTACGGTTGAAAATGGAAACGACAAGGTATTTGCACGTTTTCAGAATGAGCTGAACGGCATGGAGCACATGAGAACCGGTCCTCTGCTTATCCGTCAGCAGATAGTCATGCAGGTATTCAAGGACGGAGTACCACAGCCGCCATATCTGTATGCATCTTATAAATCTGATAATGTGACAGAGGCAATTGAACATTATAATGAGTGCAAGGGCTGGTGGACGGATCTGACGGGCCAGACAACTGCAGAGATATTCCAAAGGGCAAAAACGAAAGAAAATAAACAGAATGTAAAACAGAATAAGCCGGGACTATAGAATTTATGCACTCAATGAATGGACTGATATATTTGATAATGGTACAGTGTACAGCGTCAAAGTGTTTTAAAAAGTTTTTTAAGGCGATGTGAAATGTTTGTATAATAAATTATCCATAAGAAATGAGATAGTCGCAGCTATTTTTATAAATAAAAAAGTACTGAAATTTAGAGAGGTAAAACAATATGGAAAGTTTTAAATATAACAATAAATCATTTATTATGCCGATGTCTGCATTTGACCCATTCATGACATCTTGGTTTGAGTGTTCTTCTTGTAGAAATCCATTGTTTGAGAAACAAATTATGAGTAAAATACCTCACATATGTCCTCATTGTGGAGTTCATCTTGAGAATATTATTTGCGATGAACATGCATTTGATATTCTCTACAAAACAGGCAAAATAGTTAATGTAAATAAGGAATTTACAAGGAATGAATAGATAATAGTGTTTAAACAGCATTGACTTAAGGGCTTGCAATAACTAAATTTGCTTATTGTGATACGTGCGCTGTGAATTGCTACAGCCTAGCACGGATTTACAGTTAACTCTCTGCTTGCTATGCACTTATTACCGCATCGGGTAGCCCTCGCGAGAAAACGAATGAACCGGACTCGAACCGGAATAAAGCCGGACAGCCAGACTTAATCACCATGACATGCGGAAAGGGGGGCGGACATGTCCGCCCCTATAAATCACGTTAATTCGTGCTTAATCTGTGCATCGGACAACCGCTCCAGGGTATCAACATATACACATACCTCTTTGCAGTCTGTAATAATCCATGCAACAGTGCGCCCACTTCTGCAAGTGCAAATACTAATGGTATCATCTGCTAACCATTCTTGTATGGTGTCCTCGCTCTCTGCTACATCATAATAACCTAACAGCTCCAAAGCTATCTTAATTGCCTTTATTTCTTGATTTCTCATCTTTCAACCTCTCTTTCTATCTTTCTATCTCTGCCGTAATCTCGATGTATTCACGGCATTTTGTGCACTTGTAAAGGCATTTGTCGCAATCGTTCTCATGTGCCTTACATACTGGAGTAAGCTCTTTTTCAAGCTCGCTCAATCTTTCTTTTAATGCTTTCATTTTGTCCCTCTTTTCTTTGGTGCTGATTTATTTTGTTATGATTATAATACACTAATTAAGCACTAATAACAATTGACATAATATACAGAATTAAGCACTAATATTTATATTGTTTTGTGCATTATGATTAAGCACTAAAAATATATTGATATTAAGCACGTTTTATTGTATAATGATATAAAAAATATAGAAAAGAGGTGCACTATGGATAATATAAAGGAAATGAAGGCACAAAAAAACCGCGAAGCCGTAAAGAAATGCATGAAAAATAAAGACAGAATAAATATTATTCTACCTTTGGGAACTATTGATCGCATTAATTCATACGGATTGAAAACAAGTGCTTTTGCTCGTGAGCTGATACTATCAGAGCTTGACAAAATGGACAAAATGAAAAAATAGATACATTATAGCAAGGTACTAATGTATCAAAAAAAGGGGTGCAAAATGACAAATCAAGAAATAGCCACGAAAGTATCACAGCTCATCAATTACAACGTTAATAAAGAGGGTGTGACCTGTAAAGAGTTCGCAGCACGGAAAAAACTGAATTACAAGCTAATTAACGCGTATGGCAACGGTACAAGAATACCGCGATTATATAATTACATTGTTATATATGAAATGATAGCAGGTAATTTGGCGAGATCTGACGCGGAAAAAATAGCAATTAATACTATTGATAATTTCCTCGACGAAATTGCAATTTTATTTTCAAAAGGCTACAAATACGCGGACTTTGAGCAAATAACTGGAATACCGGACGCGATTTTCTATAAGTACAAGAAAAGACTAGTTAAAGATGTATCATTATTGCATGCGATAATTATAATTGAGTGCTTTAATCTAAATTTCAAAATTCCGGGCTTGATTGATTAAGCACAAAATGTATAAAAAGGTATTGACAAATTAAGCACTAATGTATATAATATAGGTGTAACAAGTTGATAGACATTTTACAGATAGGAGGTATAAGGATGAAAATAAAAGGAATTGGAACCATTAGCAAAAAAGAGGCTATGTCAATCCTAACAAGGGAGGGCAGAGAAGCCGTTAAAAATGGTGACATTACAACACAAGAGCTTGGCGAGATGTACAAGCTAGAGCAAGTTAAAAGGGCTTGCAAAATCGGTACTTGTGGCGATACTTTTAGGACCTGCTACAACCGCATCCCAGAAAGCCTTAAAGAGGACTTGGCACCTGCGCAGTTGGGGCTTTTGGTAGACAGTTTCTATAATTGCTATAGCGATGCCAGAAATAGCAAAACGGACTAAATAAATTAGTCCGTAAGCCTTTGAATTATTAAAAATTTTATTATTTCAATCCGCGAACCGCAAGGATTGTTAGCGGTTCCACTCGTACAACATCTAGTACGAGTGACAGTATTATATTAGCACTTTAAGACGAATAAATCAATAAATGGAGGTAAATAAATGAAAGAATTAGTTAACAGTTTCGACAAAGAAGTTAGTTTCACAAATTTAGAGGACGCAAAGAAATATTACTATCCAAGCGCTGAAGACGATAATCAAACAAAGAGTTCTGAAGACTTTCTTGGAGAGCCAAGCAAGTTCCCGGAATATCTCAAACAGTGGGATGAATACAAGAACGCTATAAAGAGTGCTGAAACATTGGAAGAACTAGCAGATGCACTTAATGAATGGTCAAATATATTTGACAATGGTGCAGTGTATAGTGTTAAAGAGTATTAGAATAATTAAGAGTCACTTTATAGTGGCTCTTTTTGTTTTTGTATCCAAAATGTATACATCATGTATAGCAGTGCGGATGTTATTACGTTGATGCCTAATTACTTTGCTGAGAAAAACAGAGCTGGTGCACGTTTCCAGAATGAGCTGAATGGAATGGAGCACATGAGAACCGGTCCTCTGCTTATCCGTCAGCAGATAGTTATGCAGGTATTCAAGGACGGAGTTCCACAGCCACCATATCTGTATGCATCTTTTAAATCTGATAATGTGACAGAGGCACTTGAACATTATAATGAGTGCAAGGGCTGGTGGACGGATCTGACGGGACAGACAACTGCAGAGATTTTCCAAAGGGCAAAAACGAAAGAAAATAAACAGGATGTAAAACAGAATAAGCCGGGACTCTAGAATTTATAAGGTGCAGGGTGAAACAGTCCTGCACCTTATTTTTTGTGAAAAATATACAATAATTACTCTTTATATGTTTGTGATCACAGTGCATGATGGGAACATGACTGTGTAATCTGCATATGTCCATCAGAGTGTAACATTTACCGGATGCCGTGGAATTATGATGATATTTTATTTTTGTAAATTATGAAATATACCAAACAGATAATATTGTGTAGTATGCATATAGGAATACTATGAGGTTTAAGGTATACTTCTAACACGAAAATGCAAAGGAGGCATCAAAATTATGGGAAGAATATTCAGACAGCTGACAATAACCGACCGCCGTAAAATTGAGAAGATGTATCTCAGTGGGGAAAAGGCGAAGGATATGGCTGATACGCTGAGGGTGAATGTCAGCACGATATACAGGGAGCTGAAGCGTGGAAGATACATGCACAGGAATTCTGACTGGACAGAGACAGAAAGGTACAGTGCAGACATAGCTGAAGAAAAATACCAGGAAAACCTTAAGGCAAAAGGACCTGTCCTTAAGATAGGTAAAGACATTGACCTTGCCAATTATATTGAAGAGAAGATAGCAGATGATGGATACAGTCCGGAAGCTGCGCTTTTGGATATAAAAAGGAAAAAACTTACTTTCAGCGTGACTATAACAAAGCAGACCTTGTACAAGTACATATATGACGGCATATTCATGAGGGTGACAGCAGACAATCTTGCTATAAAGAGGAAAAGAAAAAGCTACCATAAGATATATAGAAAAGCAAAGAGAGCCGCTGCAGGAACAAGCATTGAACAGAGACCGGCTGATATTGATACGCGTGAGGAATTCGGACACTGGGAGATGGACTCTGTTATGGGACAGCAGGGGAAGTCTAAGAATGCACTTGTTGTTTTGACTGAGCGTAAAACGAGGTACGAAAAGATTTTCAAGGTAAAGGATCACACAGCTGCATCAGTTGTTAAGTGTATAAACAGCCTTGAACGGAAGTGGGGCAGGCTTTTCTCGGATATATTCAAAACGATAACAGTAGACAATGGAACTGAATTTGCCGACTGCGAGGGAATTGAGAAAAAAGATAAAAAAGGAAAGAAACGTACAGAAGTTTATTACTGCCATCCATACTGCAGTGCTGAGCGAGGCTCAAACGAGAATCAGAATAGGATGATAAGAAGGCACATACCAAAGGGAACGAACTTTGACAGAAAGACAAAAAAAGACATACAGAAGGTAGAGGACTGGCTTAACAATTATCCGAGACCAATGTTTGGCGGAAGGTCATCACAAGAGCTGTATGAGGAAGAAATGAGGCTTATCATTTAACCATGTGGAATTAAATATCATTAAAAAAATCCGGCTGTTACAGGCGGATTAGGGGTCGTGGGACAAAAACAAATATGGTGTATATGAAAGTGCATATTTGTGGTAAAATACGCACTGAAAATTTTTTAAAAAAATTTTGCAATTAATGCTTGACATTTCAAAAACAGAACAAAAAAACAGAATATATTGAAAGTTTCCTGCTCATATTGTATCATAGTAATACTGGCTTCATCTTCAATGCGTTGAAGCAATGAAAACTAAGGGGACGATATTTACTATGATAGTAGCACTTATTGAAAAAGTTTATTCTTTCTTGTGGGGAGATCTGATACACATTCCACTGCCCGGCGGTGGGAGCGTGGGAATCTCACTGCTCATAATTCTTTTGATTCCGACAGGAATTTATTTCACTGTAAGGACAAGACTTTTACCAATCAGAATGTTTCCGGACATGATAAAGGCGCTGACAGGTAAAAAGGAAAATAAGGATAGCCTGTCCACGTTCCAGACACTCATTGTCTCTACGGCGACGAGAGTGGGCATGGGTAATCTGGTTGGTGTTGTGGCTGCCATATCAGTGGGAGGCGCAGGTGCGGTTTTCTGGATGTGGATAACAGCCATTATAGGTTCATCCACGGCTTTTGTGGAGGCTACACTGGCACAGCTTCACAAGGAGCCGGATCCATTGTACTCAGGCTATCGTGGAGGTCCGGCGTATTACATACACCACTACTTTGAGGATAAATCAGGCAAAAAGAAAAAACATGTTATTATAGCTGTTTTGTTTGCTATATCCGGACTAATCTGCTGGTGTGGCATAAGTCAGGTGATCAGCAATTCTGTCACATCATCCTTTGAAAATGCATTTGGTGTACCACCTATTTATACTACAATAATCCTGGTGGCAGTGGCTGCTGTAATAGTGCTTAGGAAAAATGCTACGGTAAAGGTGCTTGACATAGTTGTTCCTATCATGGCGGTGTGCTATTTTGCCATAACCATTTTTATCATAATTAAAAATATAGGCATGATGCCATCGGTTTTTTCAAGGATATTTGAGGAAGCCTTCGGTATCAGGCAGGTGGCTGCGGGAGGCTTTGGAGCGGTGCTCATGAATGGTGTAAAGAGAGGTCTTTTTTCAAATGAGGCAGGCTCGGGCTCAGCTCCATGCGCTGCAGCGGCGGCAGAGTGCGATACTCCTGTAAAGGCAGGACTGACGCAGGCGCTCGGTGTATTTATAGATACGATAGTGATTTGCAGCTGTACGGCAATGATCATGCTCACTGCACCGGAGAATATAGTGGCAGGGAAAGAGGGCATGGATTTATTACAGTCAGCTATGAGGTATCATCTTGGAGATTTTGGAGTTATTTTTATAGCAGTCACATTGTTTTTATTCAGCTTTTCCACCTTCCTTGGTATACTTTTTTATGCAAGGAGTAATGTTGCGTACCTGTTTGGGGATAACTGGATTTCACAGACCATGTACAAGGTGCTGGCTCTTGTTATGCTGTTTGTAGGCGGTATCGCGGCATACACATTTGTCTGGGATCTCGGAGATGTAGGAATCGGCCTTATGACTATATTCAATACAGGTATTCTTTATCTGATGGGTGGACAGGCAATAAAGGAGCTGCGAGTCTTTGAGGAGAGTAATAAAGCACAAAGCAATAGTCAATGCTCACAGCAGGGGGATAACGTAACGCAATAACAATAGGAGATATATAAATATGAAAAGAGAATCATTTAAATCACGTCTGGGATTTATACTGGTAAGTGCAGGATGCGCTATAGGCATAGGCAATGTATGGCGTTTTCCGTATGTGACAGGTCAAAACGGTGGCGGTATTTTTGTACTGTTTTACCTTATATTTCTGGTATGCATGGGACTTCCGGTGCTTACGATGGAGCTTGCTGTAGGCCGAGCCAGCAGAAAAAGTGCTGTGATGAGCTACAAGGCTCTTGAGAAAGAGGGCAGTAAATGGCATATTCACGGATGGATAGCCATGCTTGGCTGCTACATGCTCATGATGTATTACACAACAGTCTCAGGCTGGATGGTTGCGTATTTCTTTAAATTCCTAAAGGGAGATTTTACATCAGGCATGAATACTGATGACACGGCAGCTGCATTTGGAAACATGCTTGCAGACCCCAAGCAGATGGCTTTCTGGATGATAGTTACGGTTGTGCTTGGCTTTTTGGTGTGCAGCCGTGGTCTGCAGAATGGGCTCGAGAAAATCAGTAAATTTATGATGAGTGCTCTGCTCTTGCTTATCATTGTCCTTGCGGTGCACAGTATCACACTTTCAGGGGCTTTGGAAGGAGTGAAATTCTATCTTGTTCCAAATCTGGATGCGGTCTCTGAAATTGGAATAAAGAATGTAATAACAGCAGCCATGAATCAGGCGTTTTTTACGCTGAGTCTGGGTGTGGCCGCAATGGAGATATTCGGCAGCTATATGGGAAAGGATTGCACTCTTGCAGGTGAGGGTGCCAAAATATGTGCTCTTGATACATTTGTGGCTATAATGTCAGGCCTTATCATTTTCCCGGCTTGCTTCAGCTATGGGGTGGAGGTAGACGCAGGACCAAGCCTTATCTTTATCACTTTGCCAAATGTGTTTGTAAATATGCAGGGAGGCCGCATATGGGGCTGTCTTTTCTTCTTGTTTATGACCTTTGCCAGCTTTTCAACCGTTATTGCGGTATTTGAGAATATTATGTCGTTTGCCATTGATATGTTTGGCTGGTCCAGAAACAAGGCTGCGCTAATAAATGGTGTGATAATACTTATTGCAAGTATGCCGTGTGTACTTGGATACAATGTGTGGAGTAATCTGCACATCATAGGAGGCAGGGATGTGCTTGACAGCGAGGACTTTATGGTAAGCAATCTGCTTCTCCCGATTGGCTCACTGGTTTATCTGCTTTTTTGTGTGACAAAGTGGGGCTGGGGCTTTGATAAGTATATAGATGAGGCAAATACAGGATCAGGACTTAAGATTTCAAGGAAGCTTAAGCCGTATTTTCAGTTCATACTGCCGCTTTTAATTTTGTTTATTTTTATCCAGGGATTGATATAGTTATGTAGTTTTTGGAAATCAGACAGGAGAGTGTAAAATATGTTAGACCAGAATACCTTTATAGAGACAGTGCAGAGCGTGGCCGAGATTATCAGGACATCAGCGGAGCCGATAGGCAGAGATGAAATCATGTCTTATTTTAAGGATATGGAGCTTAATAAAGCGCAGGAGGATATGGTATTTGAATTTCTCATCACACCACATGAGCAGGAGAATGAGAGTGCAGGTGATTATGAGGATGAACCACAGGACGAATTACATGGGGATGAATCGTCTGAAAATGCTGCATTGAACAATGTAATTTACTCAGAAGGCGATTCGATGGATGCCATAGCAGGTGGAAAGAATAATAAGGCCAAGCAGGATAATGAAGCTGAGCCTGACATAGATGAGGATAGCCTTATCCCGGATTCACCTATGTTTAGGATGTATCTTGAGGAGCTTGAAGAGATACCTGATTACACAAAGGCCGAGCAGGACGATATGTACAAAAAGCTGCTCGCAGGTGATGAGAGTGTGATACACACTATATCAAATTTCTGGCTCAAAAGTGTGCTTGCCATGGCAAAGAAGCTTGCTGTTACATCAGAGGGCTTTGAGGACGTAGTACAGGAGGGAAACATGGGACTTTTCATGTGCCTTACTGAGCTCTGCGGCTGCGGGGATGAGATAGATGTGGAAAAAGAGCTTCTGGATGCCATAGAAGAGTCTATGAAAGAGTGTATCAGGGAGCAGACCGGTGAGGATGAGAGCGAGAATACTGTTGTAGGAAAGGTTTCATTGGTAAACCGTGCAGTGGAGAAACTAAAATCCGATAAGGGTTTCGAGCCGAGCCTTAGTGAGCTTTCAGGCTACACCGGCGTGGATGAGGAGGAGCTTGAAAAGCTTCTTGAGCTTATCAAAAAGGCTGATGTGGAGAAAAATAAACAGGACAGTAAATAATCTGTGGCATTTGTAGATTTGTGTCATATATTAAACCATACCTGAATATATGAAAGGATGGAAAATATATGGCACGATTTACTAATCAGGCACAGCTTCGTTATGGCAACAATGTAGCCAATTCAAATATAGCAGTCGGAGAAATACTGGAGGTGCTTTCTGCTACAAAAACAGCAGTCAAAAACACCTACAATCAAAACGATACAATAACCTATGTGGTGAGCATCGTAAACTCCGGAAATACCGCGATAAACGGTCTGACACTTTCTGACAATCTAGGTGCTTATACCTTTAACACCAACACTCTTGTACCATTAACCTATGTGAATAACACTGCAAAATACTATACAAACGGCACACTCCAGGCAGCGCCTGCAGTAACACAGGGACCGCCTCTTAGCATAACAGGCATAAATGTTCCTGCAGGTGGCAATGCAACTGTCATCTATGAGGCAGCGTTAAATGAGTATGCTCCTCTTGGCATAGAGGCTGCAGTCACAAACACTGCTACAGTTAGTGGCACCGGAATCACTCCGGTCACAGCAGCAGAGACAGTAAATGCCGAGGCTGCGCCAAATCTTGCAATTACTAAGTCAGTAAGCCCTGTTCCTGTGACGGAAAACGGTACACTGACCTATACCTTCAGGATTCAAAACTACGGAAGCGTTGCGGCAACCAATACCACAGGCGTGGTTATAACAGACACATTTGCTCCGGTTTTGAACAATCTTACAGCCGCATTAAACGGCACAGCCTGGACTGCAGCTACAGATTACACTTATAATGAGGCGACAGGCACATTTTCGAGTACGGCAGGTGCAATCACTGTTCCGGCGGCAACCTACACACAGGATAGCACAACCGGAGCGTGGGTTGTCACACCGGGTGAGAGCACACTTGTCATCACCGGAACAGTGTAGCGGCAGAAGTGATTAATTTTAAGAATTGTTTAATTTAAGGGATAAAAGTTGAAATATTGATACAAAATATGTAAAATAAATATAGCTATTTATGAATAAGATGATGAAGATGATCATCGGCAGTTTAAAATGATTAACCGGGGGATAAGACAAATGAATAATGCACAGTTAGTGATAGACGAAGTAAAAAAGGCAGTAAAGGGCAAGGATGATTGTATCATCAAGGCATTTGCTGCCTTTTTGGCAGGTGGACATATACTGCTTGAGGATGTGCCGGGAGTGGGAAAGACTACGCTTGCAGTAGCTTTTTCAAGGGCGATGGCGCTTGTGAATCACAGAGTACAGTTCACTCCGGATGTGTTGCCTGCTGATATACTTGGCTTTTCTATGTATCAGAAGCAGACCGGAGAGTTTGTGTACCGCGAGGGTGCCGTGATGTGTAATCTGTTTCTGGCAGATGAGATTAACAGAACAAGTCCCAAAACACAGTCTGCGCTCCTGGAGGTTATGGAGGAAGGAAATGTTACTGTGGATGGAATAAGCAGGAAGGTCCCGGAGCCGTTTATAGTGATGGCCACTCAAAATCCAAAGGGCAGCGCCGGTACACAGCTGTTGCCGGAGTCACAGCTTGACAGGTTTATGATATGTATGAGCATGGGATATCCTTCACATGATGCAGAGGTGGATATCGCAAAGGGCAAAAGTGTGAAGGCTGATGAGTATACGATAAAGCCTGTTATGAATGCACAGGGACTTGTTGAGATGCAGGGAGAGGTTGAGAAGGTGTTTATACATGACAGTATTTATTCGTACATTGTGGATCTGGTTGATGCGACAAGGACAAGTCCGTACATTGAGCTTGGAGTGAGTCCTAGAGGTACGATTGCGTGTGTTAGGATGGCAAAGGCATATGCGTATCTGAGTGGGCGAAGCTATGTCATACCATCTGATGTGGTTTCTGTATTTGCGGATGTGACAAAGCACAGAATCGTGCTGAATACCAAGGCGAGAGTATCACATGTATCAGAGCTTTCAGTGATAGATGAGATACTAAAGGCTGTTAAACAGCCGACAACTTATGTGAAAAAGGCAGGTAATCGTGATTAGTTTTTTGATAGGAATAATTAGTGCGGCAATAGTTTTTTATATGTCGATGATATACGGTAATGCTGCGCTGGCACTGCTTGGCTGCTTTATGTGTGTGTTTATGGTGCTGACATTTATAGCATTGCTTGTAAAGGCGCACCGGGCAGTGGCAGCTATAAACATTCCGATAGCTATCGCCACACAGGGCGAGAGCATCAGGGTGAGTCTTTCCTGCCGGCTGAAGGAGGCAGGCTTCGATGGTGTTAAATACCGTGTAACGGTGAAAAATAATTTATCCGGCGAAAAAAGTACAAAATGGCTGTCAGGAGGCAGTGATTTTTTGTACAGCGTAAACCTATGCGGCAATTATGAATTTGAGCTTGTAAGGATAAAGCTATATGATTTTTCGAGGCTTTTTTATGTCACGAAAAGAGTTAAAAAATATGCAAATGTTGAGGTGATGCCGCAGATTGATGAGATTCCTGTGAGGATAACGGACAGAGTAAGAAATTTCTTTGGGGATTCTGATATATATGATGATTTAAGACCGGGATATGATCCGTCGGAGCTGTTTGATGTCAGAGAGTTTCAAAACGGTGACAGGTTGCAGAGTGTGCACTGGAAGCTTTCTGCAAGGACTGATGAGCTGATGGTAAAGGAAAACAGCCTGCCAAAGGCATGTGCGGTGGCCATAGTAGCAGACTTAAAGGGGATAAAGAAGGGCAGACAGACGGATGCATTTATGAAGCTTCTTGTCTCACTTTCCTTTTCACTTATGGATCAAAAATGCTCTCATTATGTGGCGTGGTATGATACCGCCATAAACGATATTGTGAGAGCCAGAGTGGATGACGAGGAGGGCTTTTACATATTTTTGAACAGTTTTCTTAAAATAAAGCCGGATACAAAGAATGATGTACTTTTTTTGTATGAGGAAAAGTACCGGGCAGAAAAGCTTGTGTGTCTGCTTAGCGTGGACGGAAGACTTCAGATAAAAAGGGGAGAGGAGATAGTTGGCAGAGCGGATGAAAAAAACGAGATTGTCATTTAGGAAAAGCAGATGGCAGAGATCTGATACAAATGAGATAAAGCCTGATTATAATAATGCATTTACAGTGCTTGGTGTCCTGCTTACTGAGCTTGCCAATGCAGCTGCAGCAGTACTTCTTACGGTGTGTGCAGTGTCTGTTGTGAATACGACCGTTTCACATGTGAGATGCCCATATTATGTGTATGTGTGGCTGTTTATTTTTTCGGTGATAAGCGGCTTTATAAACAGGCTTACATCGCTTGACACAAGAAAATGGGTGCGCCATGCGATAAATACGGGGCTGCTGCTTGTATTTCTGCTTGGAGTGTTTATTGCAAACTGGCAGGCTGCAGAGCATATAAAAGACGGCTTTTTGTATGTAAAGGGCAGGTATCTTGAGATAATAAATGTGTACTATGGCACTTCGTTTGTCTGTCCAAAGGGCGATAAAGCCTTTGCGGGGGCATTTGTTGGCTTTGTATCGTTTATAGTTATGCTTTTGCTGGTGACACTGGCGGTTCAAATTAAAAGAAGACGCATGCTCACATTATTTCCAACGCTTCTGCTTGCGGTACAGCTGTGCATAGGCAAAAGCCCAAGTGTCAGCGAGGTTGTTATGCTCACGCTGTGTACACTCTGGTGTCTTATCGCAGATGGCAACGCACGCACAGTGGCAGGATATGATGCAAATGGCAGTGTACAGGGCAATGAGGCTTTAAGGACAGCGGCGGCGTTTTTATACATGGCGGCGGTGTCTGCAGTACTTTTCATATGTGTATTTTCATTTAAACCTCTTGCTGATACACTTGCCGATAAAAAGCCACAGATGCTTGCCTTTCAAAAGGATTTGGAGGGCAGCGTAAAATCATTCTTCAGCGTGGGGATTGATTTACAGGATGGCACGGTTAGTAATCACTATCCAAGCTACAGTGAAAAAACAGTGATGACGGTAGAAGCAAAGGCAGGAGTACCTTCTAATATTTATCTGAGAAGCTTCTACGGTGATACCTATGAGAATGGCAGATGGATTAAAAAGTCTGATTTTTCCGGGATGGAAAAAGAGTATCATGATGCTTCAAGGATGACAGCGTGGCAGAATGCAATCGGATTAGCCACGCTGCTTGATGGCTATTATGATGATGAGACAAATCCGGCTACCGAAAAGTATACTATCACGATGGAGAAGCTTTCCACCAAATACACCTATTTGCCGTACTGTATCGACCCATACAGTATAGATGCCAAGGGTGATATAGATTTTGAGGAAGACTTTTTTATCACAAAGGATAAAGGAACAAAGACTATCGAGGTGTCGGCGTGTCCCGGCTTTTTCCATGGTAGTCTGGAAACGTCCAGCCTTGAGCCGGAGCAGCCTCTTGAGGTCAACAGTGATTTTTATGCGGCATACAATAATTATGTAATGGAAAACTATACTGCAAAGCAGGGCGGTGACGGGATTGTTGCAAAAGATGCGAAGCTGCTTCTTAGGACAGGACAGCTCACAAGCAATATGATGTACACAGGCTATATAAGAGAAAATGATGCTAACAGGATTGCGGCAGCACAGCTGGTGCAGCAGTTTCTGACGTCGAAGGCTTTTAAGTACAGCAAAAATCCTCCTTCAACAGGCGGTAAGGATGTAGTTGAAAATTTTCTCTCGAATAGCAGACAGGGCTTTTGTGTGCATTTTGCATCGGCTGGCACGATGATACTCAGACAGATGGGCGTTCCATGCCGTTATGTAAGCGGATACTGTGCAAAGGAGGACAGCTTCAAATCCGGTGAAAATGATGAGGATATATGTGAGGTGAAGGATTCGCAGTCGCATGCCTGGGTTGAAATATATCTGGATGATTTCGGATGGATTCCGGTGGAGATGACACCGGGATATTTTGAGTATGTGACAGGTGAGAATCCGTTTGACTATATTGGTGTCAACGGAAAGAAAACAAACACCGGTGCTGCTTATAATGATAGTGAGCATATGAATGATACTGCGGCAGATGAAGATAAACTGGATGAAGATGCAGCAAATGAAGATACAAAAAATACAGATGCAGAAAATGATGACACAGCAAAAGATGATACATCAAAAGCTGCAGCAAACAGTACATCAGGTGATGGCAGTGAGAAGGCTTATGGTTCACAGTCAGGTGCGGATAAACGTACAGATGCTCAGAACTTAAAAACGAGACCTCATATACCACCGGTGATTTTAAAAACCTCACTCTGTGTGATTTTTCTGACTGCACTTACAGCCATCATAGTTTATATCAAAAGGCGAAGAAATATTTTGTGGGAAGCAAGACTCGCAAAAAGGGTGAAAAAAGGCCGTTACAGCAGGGCAGCAATAATGATAAACAACCGCATCTACAAAGGACTGGGACATCCTTCAAAAAACAGGACAGATGAGCTTTATCTGGCTAACCTGAAGGAAAAATACTGCGGACCGGATTATTGCGGAATCCACTGGGACGAGTACATGCGCATCATACAAAAGGCTGTGTATTCATCAGAGGGCATCACAGGGGAAGAATGCTTTATGATAGTGGAAACATGGAGGCGTCTGGAGAAAAAAGACATTAGACATAATTCACAAAAAAACATGTATAAAAACAGCATGATTAACAAAAAATAAACTCGTAAGGAAAATTGTGTTGAAATAATAAGGCTTCTGTGATATAAACTTAAGCAGACGTGTTACTTTTAGGGAGGCATTTGTCGTACATAACTTTTAACAGGGTTAGTGTATGATAAGTGCCTCCTTTTTGTTGCTGGAGCAAAAAAGAATGATAGGTGCAAATCGGTACATACCCTGCATTTATAGGAGGAAAAGCTCATGAAAGACAAAATTTTTGGTGTCCTGCAGAGAGTAGGACGAAGCTTCATGCTTCCAATCGCAATCCTTCCGGTAGCAGGCTTGCTTTTAGGACTCGGAAGCTCATTCACCAACACCACAACAATTGAGACCTATGGTTTACAGTGGCTGCTCGGAGATAAGACTATACTCCATGCACTTCTTGTAATCATGAATGCGGTCGGAAGTGCCATATTCGATAACCTTCCGCTCATTTTTGCGGTCGGAGTAGCAATCGGAATGGCAAAGAAGGAAAAAGAGGTGTCAGCACTTTCAGCAGTCATAGCATACTTTGTTATGAATGTATCAATCAATGCGATGCTCAAGATTTCCGGAAAAATCCTTGCAGACGGAAGTATTGCAAAGGATGTGCTTGATGGAACCATCACATCAGTATGTGGTATCCAGTCACTGCAGATGGGTGTGTTTGGCGGAATTATCGTAGGACTGGGAGTGGCAGCACTGCACAACCGTTTCTACAAGATTGAGCTGCCGAATGCATTGTCATTTTTCGGTGGAACAAGATTTGTGCCTATCATTTCAACAGTGGCATATCTTTTTGTAGGAATCTTAATGTATTTTATCTGGCCTACTGTGCAGAACGGAATCTATGCACTCGGCGGAGTGGTGACAGGAACAGGATATTTCGGAACACTTCTCTTTGGTATTATAAAGAGAGCTCTTATTCCATTCGGACTGCACCATGTATTTTACATGCCGTTCTGGCAGACAGCAGTCGGTGGAACGATGGAGGTTGCTGGACATATGGTTGAGGGTGGACAGAACATCTTCTTCGCACAGCTTGCTGACTCTGCAAACATCGCACATTTCAGTGCCGATGCCACAAGATATTTTTCGGGAGAGTTCATTTTCATGATTTTTGGTCTTCCGGGAGCAGCACTTGCAATGTATAAATGTGCAAAGCCGGAAAAGAAAAAACAGGCAGGAAGCCTTTTACTTTCTGCAACACTTGCATGTATGTTTACAGGAATCACAGAGCCTCTTGAGTTCTCATTCCTTTTCGTAGCACCGGCTCTCTTTGCAGTACAGGTAGTGCTCGCAGGAAGCGCATACATGATAGCACATATTTTAAACATCGCTGTAGGACTTACTTTCTCAGGAGGATTACTTGATTTCTTCCTGTTTGGTATATTGCAGGGAAATGAAAAGACAAGCTGGCTGCTCGTGATTCCGGTGGGAATAGTATATTTCTTACTGTATTACTTTATTTTCAGCTTCCTTATAAAGAAGTTTGATTTCAAGACTCCGGGCCGTGAGGATGACGATACAGAGACAAAGCTCTACACCAAGGCAGATGTAAATGCAAGAAAAGCTGCCAAGGATACAAAAGCTTCTGACGACAAAGCGGCTGTAGACGAGCTCTCGCAGACTATATCACGAGGTCTCGGCGGCAAAGCCAATATCTCAGATGTGGACTGCTGTGCGACAAGGCTTCGTATCACAGTAATAGACCCTGACAAGGTAAACGATGCGCTTCTTAAATCAACAGGAGCATCAGGAGTCGTGCACAAGGGACAGGGCGTACAGATTATCTATGGACCGAGAGTAACAGTAATAAAGTCTGACCTCGAGGATTATCTTGCAAGTGTGACAGAGGAGCATTTCGAGGATGATGCAGTAGAAAATAATACAGCAGACGCAGATGAAGCGAAGAACGAAAATGCAGCTTCGGCCACTGATTCAAAAACAGAAGATTCAAGCACCGTTTCAGATAAAGCACAGGACGCTGCTGACACCAAAGAGCCGACAAGCACAGTTATCATCTCAAGCCCTATGACAGGAATAGCAGCAGACCTCTCAACAGCACCGGATGAGGCTTTTGCCGGCAAAATGATGGGTGACGGAGCAGTAGTCACACCTGAGGAGGGCGTGGTTGTAGCACCTGAGGATGGAACTGTTTTATTCGTTTTTGATACAAAGCATGCTTTGGGATTTACAACCGACTCAGGAATTGGTATGATAATCCATGTAGGAATTGATACAGTAAAGCTCGAGGGTAAAGGCTTTGACGTACAGGTTGAGGCAGGATGCCATGTTAATAAGGGCGATGTGCTCATGAAGCTTGACCTTGACTACTTAAAGGCAAACGCACCATCAGTTACAACTCCTGTCATCTGCACAGAGCTAAAAGATAATCAGAAAATCCGTCTCATCACAGATGGACCGATTAAGGCGGGAGAGCCTCTCTACGCAGTTGACACCTACGAGAAGTAATTCATACATCATGATAATTGAATTGTCCGGTTATGTTAATAATAAATAGTTCGTATAAATTATCAGGAGTACATTAATAAATGTCAGGGGAATGATATGTACAGAATCACAAAGGTCTTAAATCACAATACAGTGCTTGCGGTAAAGGATAAGAGCGCAAGAGAATATCTTATAGTCGGAAAGGGTGTGGGTTTTGGAAAGAAAATTACACAGTCTGTCGAGCCGACGGAAGAGGATTCACTGTATGAGCTGACCCAGACAAGGGACAGAGGTCCGGCAAAGGACATAGTAAAATCCATCGAGCCGGAGTATCTTGAGATTGCAAACACACTGCTCGATAATGCAGAGCATGAGTTTGGACATATAGACAGAAGCATATTGTTTCCTATGGCAGATCATATAGCATTTGCTGTAAAGCGTATGGAAAACAAAGAACAGATCAGCAATCCTTTAAACGATGACATCCGTGTGATGTTTTATAGGGAGTACAAGATAGCTGAGAATATACGCCATATACTAAAGGATAAAAAACAAATTGATATAATTGATGATGAGATTGGCTACATTACTCTTCATATTCATACATCCTTAAACAATTCAAAGGTATCGGATGCCATGGAGATGGCGGCAGCAGTTCGAAAATGCGCCACATTTATAGAGGAAAAGATTGGAAAGCACATAGATGTCACTACTATGGCCTACAACCGCCTCATGAACCATATCCGCCACATGGTATCAAGAGCCGCGACCGGAGAAAAATTAAAGGTTGATCTCAATCAGTTTATCGAGAAAAATTATCCGGAGTCATTCGCACTGGCAGGTGATATATGTAAGGAGCTTGGAAAGGACTTAAATCATGAGTTTTTGGACAATGAGACAGGCTACCTTGCCATACATATCGAGCAGATTAAGTGTGATGAGATGGTAAGTGAATAATAAAATGTGAAAACCTTCCTGCATATTAGGTTATGTACAAATCTCTTGCAATGTGGTACACTACATAGTTGTATCAACAAACATCCGATACACAAAATACATATGAAATCAATTTAAAGGAGATATATATACCATGAAACTCGGCATCGTCGGACTTCCGAACGTCGGAAAGTCTACATTATTCAACTCACTCACAAAGGCAGGAGCGCTTTCAGCAAACTATCCTTTTGCTACAATCGACCCAAACGTAGGTATTGTTTCAGTGCCTGACGAGAGAATCGTAAAGCTCGGAGAGCTCTATCACACAAAGAAGGTTACACCTGCAACAATCGAATTTGTTGATATCGCAGGTCTTGTGAAGGGAGCCAGTAAGGGTGAGGGACTTGGAAACCAGTTCCTTGCAAATATCCGTGAGGTAGATGCAATCGTACACGTAGTGCGCTGCTTTGAGGATACAAACATTATCCATGTAGATGGCTCTGTAGATCCTGCAAGAGATATCGAGACAATCAATCTTGAGCTTATTTTCTCGGATGTTGAGATTCTTGACAGGCGAATTGCAAAGATTGCAAAGCAGGCAAGAATGGACAAGACACTTGCAAAGGAGCTTGAGCTTGTTGAGGCAGTAAAGGCTCATCTTGAGGACGGAAAGATGGCCAGAACCTTTGAAGTGCCTGATGATGAGGATGCACAGCTTTGGTTCAAGGGCTATAATCTCCTTACAGCAAAGCCTACCATCTACGCAGCAAACGTATCAGAGGATGACCTCGCAGATGACGGCGCAAGCAATCCGCATGTTGCAAAGGTAAGAGAAATGGCAAAGGAAGAGGGCGCAGAGGTATTTGTTATCTGTGCACAGATTGAGCAGGAGCTTGCAGATCTCGATGAGGACGAAAAGAAGGAGTACCTTGAGGATTTAGGTGTTGAGTCAAGCGGTCTCGATAAGCTTGTAGCAGCCAGCTATTCACTTCTCGGACTGATTTCCTTCCTCACAGCAGGAGAGGATGAGTGCCGTGCATGGACTATAAAGAAAGGTACAAAGGCACCACAGGCAGCCGGCAAGATACATACTGATTTCGAGCGTGGCTTCATCAAGGCGGAGGTAGTCAACTATCAGGATCTTCTTGACAACGGAAGCCTTGCAGCCGCAAGAGAAAAGGGCATCGTAGGCATGGAAGGAAAAGAGTACGTTGTTAAGGACGGAGATGTAATTCTTTTCAGATTTAATGTATAATTTTATGAATAAAACGCTTTTATAAGCACAAAATCAAAAAGAAACGCATAAGATAGACCAAGGGAGGTCTGTTTTATGCGTTTTTTGGATTTATGCGAAAAAGAGGTTGTGAGCGTGGAGGAGGGCAGGTTCATCGGACATGTACGGGATTTGGAGTTTGATCCGGTCTGTGGCAAAATCTGTGCGATTATCGTGCCGGGACCGGGAAAATATATGGGAATATTTTGCAGGGATTATGAATATTGTATTCCATGGGTTAAGATTGTGAAGATTGGACCCGATATAATATTGGTAAATATATGTGAGTCTGATATGCGGCGCAAGCTGTTATGATTTTATAAATACAAAAAAATTATAAAAAAGTCAAAATCAGTACAAAACATATTGACAACGAAAATTAGTATATATATACTAAAATATGTATAGGTCTTTTTAAATACAGATGATGATTTGAAGTATTATAATGAGAAACAAAGATATTTTGCTTCTTCATACTATATGATACCTACGGAGGGTACAGCATGAAGTGTCCATTTTGCAGTAGTGACAACACAAGGGTAATAGACTCAAGACCGGCTGATGACAACAGCTCTATCAGGCGCAGAAGGCTGTGCGATGATTGCGGCAAGCGTTTCACTACATATGAGAAGGTGGAGACAATCCCACTCATCGTTATAAAAAAGGATAACAACAGAGAGCAGTATGACCGCTCCAAGATTGAAAAGGGCGTGCTTCTTGCATGTCACAAGAGACCGATTTCAGCAGATACAATCTCAAAGCTTGTAGATGAGGTCGAGATAGAAATCTTTGCCAGAGAGGAAAAGGAAATCCCTACATCACTCATCGGAGAGCTGATTATGGACAGATTAAAGGACCTTGATGCGGTAGCATATGTGAGGTTTGCGTCGGTTTACAGAGAGTTTAAGGATGTCAATACATTTATGACAGAGCTTAAAAAGATGCTTGACACCAAATAGTGTTTAGGCAGCAGGATTTATTTAAAACATGATGGGAAGGTGCGTATGAACATTTCCGGTATTCGCCCGAGCGAAGGCTTTTATTCATACAATTCCATAAGGGTAAACGAGCTTAGAAACAGCCAGATTATGAGTTCGAAGCAGGCAGTGGATGACACAGCTTCACAGCAATCCATTGCTGATGATACGGCTGATCATGAGGCTGCAAGGGCAAGGCAGAGCTTTACCTCGCTTGATTATGCAAATACATATGATTCCAATGCGAGCTATGAGCTTAAGGGTGCTGACAGTGATATCAGCACACTTGATGTCGCAAAGGCTGTATCCGATTTAGACAAGGATAAGGTATTGCAGCAGTATCAGCGTTTTGTTGGCAGTGCGGATGTCACCGTTATGCAGCAGGCAGCCTTGAATGAACAGATTAACAGGGAGACAGAGAATTTTATACTATGAGTTTTTTATACCCGGGAGAGTACATTGACTCGACATACAGCATAGATTTTGATAAATTATATAAGGAGGGCTACAGGGGCATTATTTTTGATATCGACAACACCCTTGTGACTCATGGTTCGCCTGCTGATGAGCGGGCGATTGCTTTGTTTAAGCACCTTAAGGAGCTTGGCTTTTCGTGCCTTGTGCTCTCAAACAACAAAGAGCCGCGTGTGAAGAGCTTTGCTAAGCAGGTTGGGATAAAGTATATCTACAAGGCAGGAAAGCCCAAGCCATCAGGCTATCGTACAGCAATGGAGAGGCTTGGCACAGATACGAAAAACACTCTTTTTGTGGGAGATCAGATATTTACAGATATCATCGGAGCTAATCTTACGGGTATCAGATCAATACTTGTAGCACCTATTGACCCGCATGAGGAGATACAGATTGTGCTTAAGCGCTTTATTGAAAAGCCTGTAATTGCATGCTACAAGAGGCATTTAAAGAAAGTAAATAAATAATTTTAACTATAAATTTAAATTTTTTGGAGGCAGATATATTATGAAGATTGCAATCGGAAACGATCACGCAGCAGTTGAGCTTAAAAAGACAATAATGGAGTACGTTGAGAGCATGGGTCACGAGGTGACCAACTTCGGCACAGATTCAAGTGAGAGCTGCAATTACCCGGAGTATGGTGAGAAGGTGGCTAATGCAGTGGCGTCAGGCGAGTTTGACTGCGGAATACTGATATGCGGTACAGGTGTAGGTATCTCAATAGCAGCCAACAAGGTCAACGGAATCCGTGCGGCAGTTTGCTCAGACACAGCCACAGCACGCCTTGTAAAACAGCACAATAATGCCAATATCATAGCCTTTGGTGAGAGGATTGTAGGTGTTGAGCTTGCAAAGGATATCGTAAAGGCATATCTGACAGCCGAGTTTGAGGGCGGCAGACACGCCAAGAGAGTGGCTATGATATCAGATATCGAGGCTAGAAACTAATATAAAACCAATACAAATTCATGCAATAGAAAATAAATACTTGAAATGTATTGTTTTTTATTGTAAAATGGACGAATGAGAGAGCTTAGGCTCGCACGATTTAAGGAGGAAGTAACTAATGATTTCAGCAGGAGATTTCAGAAACGGTGTTACTATCGAGTTCGAGGGAAACATCTATCAGATTATCGAATTTCAGCATGTTAAACCAGGAAAAGGTGCAGCATTTGTACGTACAAAATTAAAGAATATCATCAGTGGTGGTGTTGTTGAGAAGACATTCCGTCCAACAGAGAAATGCCCTACAGCACACATTGACCGTAAGGATATGCAGTATCTTTATGCAGATGATGATTTCTATCATTTCATGGATGTTGAGACATATGACCAGATTGACTTACCAAAGGATGAGGTTGGCGATGCTCTCAAGTTTGTAAAAGAGAACGAGATGTGTAAGGTTTGTTCACACAAGGGCAATGTATTTGCAGTTGAGCCACCACTTTTCGTTGAGCTTACTGTTACAGAGACAGAGCCTGGCTTCAAGGGTGATACAGCAACAGGTGCTACAAAGCCTGCTACAGTTGAGACAGGTGCTACAGTTTATGTACCACTTTTTGTTGAGACAGATGATGTTATCAAGATTGATACAAGAACAGGTGAGTACCTTTCACGTGTATAATCTGTAATTTTATGAGTCTGCACATATTCCGGTATGCCTGGAGTATGTGCAGGCTTTTTTTATTTGTGTGCTGTGTGGCAGGTGAGAATCCCGACAGCAAGTGTCATAAACACATGCGACACAAGCATAGCCCACAGATATGCATCTATCCCATAGTGGGGTACGAGAAGCATAATCATCAGAATTCTTATTGCACAGGTGAGCAGATTGACGAAGAGCACCTGCTTTGCTTTACCCAGACCGTGCAGTATGCTGCAGAGCATTCCGCTTATGTGCATCAGTGGGCACAGAAAACACAGTCTTCTAAGGAAATATCCACAAAGCTTCGATGAAAAAAGAAAATCCCCTATAAAATCCGACAGCAGATAGAATATGCATGTAAAGATAAGACCAAAGCATAGTCCGAATAAGGCACAGGAGTTTATGGTTTTTGTGATTTTTGTATCCTTTCCGGCGGCATTCGCTTCAGAAACAGATGGCAGAAGCATCACGCAGGCACAGCTGCAAAGCACACCGGGGAATAAAAGCACAGGAAGGGTGAGACCGGAAATGGTTCCAAATATGTCAAGGGCCAATGCCGGTGATAGTCCGTAGAGCTTAAGAGTTCTCGGGATAAGCACATTTTCGACGGAGGATGAAAAGCTTGCCAATATGTAGTTTAGTGATAAAGGAATGAAAAGCGCAGCCATGCCATAGGCTGTTGTTTTCAGGCTTTTGACGGATATTTTAAAGTATGAGAAATCTTTTTTTATTGTGATAACGGAAAAGACGGTTGCGCTCGCTTCGCCTGCCACGATGCCGTATATAGAGTATACAGGCTTAAAGCAGCTGCCACCGTCAGATAGTATTGCGTATATCAGATAGCAGGTGCCAATGCGCGCGGTCTGCTCAATTAATTGTGTGGCAGCTGGAACGGCTGCTTTTTTCAATCCATAATAGTATCCGTTTATGCAGGAATGGATAGCAGCGGGCAGAATGGAAAAGGACAGCGCCTTGACAAGCTCTGTGCAGCGTGACTCACTTAAAATACAAATGCTTATGTAGTTGGCATTGGAATACATAATAATTGTGAGTAAAAGAGCAATGGTGGCTGACATAATTATTGCACAAATGAGTATAATCTGCCTGTTTTGAGGTTTTTCGGCAACAAGCTTTGATGTAGCAGTCTGAAAGCTGTTGCAGCAGAGTGACATGCATACGGACATGAGTGGAATCACAAGCTGATAGAGTCCAAGACCTGTTGAGCCCATGACGTTATTAAGAAATATGCGAAAGAAAAAACCCATAAACCGACTGGTTGTACCGGCAAGTGTCAGGAAAATAGTTCCGGTCACAAGTGGGTTGGATAAATATTTTTTTACAATCAAAAAATCACCTGTCATATGTTGTCTTAGAAGTATATGTGCTTCTTTGGATATATATGACAGGTGATTATTTATTGTGTGTTAAACAGCTATTTTGCGCTAAACAACTATTATACTCTTATATGACCGGTATCGTTATATTAAATTTGTGAGATTAACCCATAAAGTGGCGGATAGCCTTGGCTACGCCGTCATTTTCGTTTGTGTCGGTGACGTAATCAGCCTGTGCCTTAAGTTCATCGGTTGCATTTCCCATGGCCACGCCGATGTGTGCGGATTTTACGATAGCCATGTCGTTTTCGGTGTCACCGACAGCCATTGTCTCATCAGCTGCTATATTCAGGATTTGAGCCAGCTTATGAAGTGCCACACCCTTGTCAACGCCTGCTTTTGTGAATTCCAGATTACCGTAGCCACCGCTTACGAGCGTGATTTCAGGGATTTTTTTCAGATGCTCAAATACTTCGTCGCGGCAGTAGTAGTTATCATCTACATCCTTTGGAAAATTGATGGTCATTTTCTGCATATGGTAATTGTTTTCGCGCATCATTTCAGTGATATCGTTCACACGTTTTCTGGTTGTCATGATGTATTCCTTTATAGAAGGAGGCATTTTGAGATCCTTTGCATCCTCGAGACACTTGTATGGAGAATAGCCACAGCCGTTTATGAAGGCATCCATATGAACGCGCTTTGTCATCAGGTAATCGATTATTGAAAACGCTGTCTCATCAGAAAGGCAGTTTTCGTAAAGACATTTTTGGGTGTCAATCTCGTAGATTGCACTTCCGTTTGCAGTGATAGCGTAGCGGATGCCGGTGTCCTTAATTGCCTCAAACGGCAGCCCTCCGAATGGACGGCCGGTGGAGATGACCACATTTATCCCGGAAGCAGTTGCCTCTTTTATAGCTTTTATATTTTCCCTGGATATCTGACTTTTGTTGTTGAAAAGTGTTCCGTCAAGATCTAAAGCAATAAGTTTCATAAGAAATCCTTTCTTTTGTTTGAAAAATATAGTGTTTTAGTATATTATGGTGAATAGACTATTGATTTTTGTGTTTTAAAATCGGTTACAATGATAATATAAATTATCACAAATTTCAAGGATGAAGAGCACATAGCTTTTGCTTTGAAATATTTTACACTGTGGAGTGAATAACAGCTGAAACAGAAAAGGAAACGAAATGACAAGAGAAGAATTTAGAAAATATATCAGAGAAAACATAGTTATCCTGGATGGAGCGACCGGTACAAACCTGATGGCAGCGGGCATGCCTGTAGGTGTGTGTCCGGAGGAATGGGTGATGGAGCATCCGCAGGTGATTCTTGATTTGCAGAAGGCTTATGTCGATAACGGCACGAATATTGTTTATGCACCTACATTTACAGGAAACAGGATTAAGCTTTTAGAATATGGTTTACAGGAGAAAATTAACGAGATAAATACTACACTGGTTGGCCTGTCAAAGCAGGCTGTCGGGGATAGGGCACTTGTAGCAGCAGATATGACGATGACCGGCAGACAGCTTTTTCCACTCGGGGATCTGATGTTTGAGGAGCTTTTGGAGGTGTACAAGGAGCAGGCGAGGATCCTTGATGCGGCGGGCGCAGATGTTTTTGTGGTTGAGACAATGATGAGTCTTCAGGAGTGCAGAGCGGCAGTGCTTGCTATAAAAGAGGTGAGCGACCTGCCTATTATGGTGACACTCACCTACAACGAGGATGGCAGGACTCTATTTGGTACACCGCCTGAGACAGCAGTTGTTGTGCTGCAGTCACTTGGAGTGGATGCTATCGGTGTGAACTGCTCGACGGGACCTGCTGAGATGATAGCGCTGGTTGAAAAAATGGCAGAGTACGCTACAGTGCCTCTTATTGCCAAGCCAAATGCAGGGCTTCCGGAGCTTGAGGATGGTAAAACTGTATACAAGATGACTCCGGATATGTTTGCCGATGCGATGAGAGGGCTTGTGGAGGCGGGGGCATCCATTGTCGGAGGCTGCTGTGGCACCACACCGGAGCATATACGTGCTCTCACAGAGGCCGTAAAGTCAATGCCTGTTCATAAGCCGCTTGAGCATCATAGAAGAGTGCTTGCGTCCGAACGAAAGAATGTAGAGATTGACTTAGATGGCAACTTTACTGTGGTAGGAGAGAGAATCAACCCTACAGGCAAGAAAAAGCTGCAGGCACAGCTTCGTGAGGGAAAGCTTGACCTGGTGCGCCAGATGGCTATGGAGCAGGAGACAAATGGTGCGGGAATACTTGATATCAATATGGGCATGAATGGTATCGATGAGAAGGAGATGATGAAATCGGTTATATATGAGGTTTCATCTACCGTGGACTGTCCACTTTGTATTGATTCAAGCTATGTGGAGGTAATAGAGGAGGCTCTTAAGATTTATCCGGGAAGAGCTCTAATCAATTCTATTTCTCTTGAGACTGAGAAGATGGAAAAGCTTCTGCCTCTTGCGGCTAAATACGGAGCGATGTTCATACTCTTACCACTTTCGGATGCAGGATTGCCAAAGGATGTCGAGGAGAAAAAGCAGATTATAAATACTATTTATGACAAGGCACTTTCGCTTGGAATGGCACATGAGGATATCGTGGTGGATGGACTTGTTGCGACAATAGGTGCAAATCCAAAGGCCGCAATCGAGTGCTATGAGACCATTGCGTACTGCAAGGATGAGAAAAAGCTTCCTACAATATGCGGACTTTCAAATATATCCTTCGGACTGCCTGAGCGTATGTACGTGAACACAGCGTTTCTTACAATGGCCATATGCAAGGGACTCACCATGGCTATTGCCAATCCATCACAGGAGCTTTTGATGAATGCTGCATTTGCATCGGATATGCTGCTCGACAGACCTGACAGCGATATAGCATACATCGAGCGCATGAGCAGGCTTGCGGAGGAAAAGGCCCAATATGAGACTGTTGTTGTGAAAAAGTCGGACAATGATGCGTCTGCTTCAAACGGCACATGCGCAGCGGGCAGTAAGGATGCGGTATTTCAGGCTGTCTTAAAGGGAAACAAGGGCAGTATAATTGATGAAGTAAAGAAAATGCTTTCTGATGGTGCAAAGCCTGACGAGATTATTAATAACAGCCTGATTCCGGCTATTAATGAGGTGGGAGAGCTTTTTAACCAGAAGAAATATTTCCTGCCACAGCTTATCGGCAGCGCAAATACCATGAAGCTTGCTATAGAGCATCTGGAGCCGTTACTTGAAAAGAAGGACTCAGGTGATGATATGCCGACTCTTGTCATTGCAACGGTGGAGGGGGATATCCATGATATAGGAAAGAACCTTGTTGTGCTTATGCTTAAAAACTATGGCTACAACGTGATTGATATGGGAAAGGATGTGCCTTGTGAGGATATCGTGAACAAGGCGATTGAGACGAACGCGGCAGTTATTGGACTGTCAGCTCTTATGACCACCACCATGATGCGCATGAAGGATGTAGTGGAAATCTGCAAGGAAAAGGGCTGTAAGAGTAAGGTGGTAATCGGTGGAGCCTGCATTACACAGAGCTTTGCAGACGAGATAGGAGCCGACGGATATTCAAAGGATGCAGCAGAGTGCGTGAAGCTTGTGGAGAGACTTCTGAATAGTTAAAATTTTTTTAAATAAAATGAAAAAAGTTGTTGACAATAAGGTGCCGACTGTATATAATAATCAAGTCGGTTGACGACATGGGATCTTAGCTCAGCTGGGAGAGCATCTGCCTTACAAGCAGAGGGTCACAGGTTCGAGCCCTGTAGGTCCCATCCTTTTAAAGGTATCAATCAAATATGGCGAGGTGGCTCAACTGGCTAGAGCGTCCGGTTCATACCCGGGAGGTTGAGAGTTCGAGTCTCTCCCTCGCTACTTGTTAAGACTTGCAGTTGTTGCAGGTCTTTTTGTTATAAATAGTTACGAAACAGAAAGGGATAAGCATGATAAGACCTAAAATAGGACTTGACTGGGATGATGTGACAGCCCCATTCAACAGCATAGCCATAGATATGGCAAACAAAAAATATAATATCACCCCACCGCTTACGCTGGATGATATAGATTCCTGGGAGAATACCGGCAGAGCCTCTGTCATAAAGGAATTTTACCGGGATAATACACTTTACGAGAGGCAGAAGCCTACAGAAGAGACAAAGCGGATGATAAGAAAGCTCATGGATATTGGAGAGGTCTATTTTATCACTGCGGTGGCACCGGGCTTCATGGGAGTGAGAGCGAGTCAGATAATGGAGGCATTTCCTGATTTCCCAACAGAAAATATCATACTTGGCAATGCAAAAAATCTCGTGCAGTTTGATATTATTTTAGATGACGCCATACACAATGTGCTTGAGACACCGGCCACGTATCCCGTGCTCATGCGAAAGCCGTGGAATTCAAAAATGACAGGACTTTTATCTGTTAATAATATCACAGAGTTTGTATATCTCGTGGAGCAGATAATAAATGCGTCATTATATAGAAATAAAAATATAAAGAATCCGTCAGTTGTGGCGCTTGTCGGACCATCAGGCTCAGGAAAAACAGCGCTCTCAGACAGTCTGTGCGCCATGGAGCATTTTGAAAATCCGAAAACATACTGTACCAAGCCAGGAGATAAGCACAGGTACCTGACGGAGGAGGAGTTCAATGCACAGGATTTCTTTGAAAAGACAAGGTACGCCGGAATACAATATGGCACCAAAATGGAGGATATAGAGGCAGTGCTTGAAAAGGGACACTTTGTCGTGATGCCGCTTGACATGTGCGGCGCCATTGCCATGAAGCGCCATTTTCCTACTGTTATAGTGTATGTGGCACGTGATAAGGAGCTTTTAATCCGGGATATCATAGAGCAGGATTACTCAATAGAAGAAAAGACACTGCGTATTCTGTCCATAGATGCAGAGAAACGCAACCGCCAGATATGTGATTATGCAGTAAATAACATGGATGTTGGTGCAGCTACGAGAGAGCTTTCTGATGTTTTGGAAAACAATTGCTTATAAAATATATTTATAGCAAGCTCTTAGTTATAAGTATTAACACTTTTCCTAGAAAGATGATATGATATGATTAGTTCAAGGGAACAGCATCCCGGAATTAAAATTAAAAACAAATAACATTAACATATCATTAATAGGAGGATATTAATATGAGCAAGAAACATTATGCAGACAGAAATTTAAAATTTGAGACATTACAGTTACATGTAGGACAGGAAACACCTGATCCTGTTACAGATGCGAGAGCAGTTCCAATCTACCTTACTTCATCATATGTGTTCCATAACAGTGAGCATGCGGCAGACAGATTCGGACTCAGAGATGCAGGAAATATCTACGGCAGACTGACAAACCCTACAGAGGATGTATTCGAGAGAAGAATTGCAGCACTCGAGGGTGGCGTGGCAGCACTTGCTGTTGGTTCCGGAGCAGCGGCACTCACATATGCTTTTCAGGCAGTAGCACACGCAGGTGACCATATCGTTGCAGCAAAGAATATCTACGGCGGTACATACAATCTCTTGGCACACACACTTCCTGATTACGGAATTGAGGCTACATTCGTAGATCCATTCGATTATGATGGAATCAAGGCTGCCATCAAAGAGAATACAAAAGCTATTGAAATAGAGACACTCGGAAATCCAAACTCAGAGGTGGTAGATATCGAAAAAATTGCAAATATCGCGCATGAGGCAGGAATCCCGCTTATCGTAGATAATACCTTTGCTACACCATATCTTGTCCGTCCGATTGAGTACGGTGCTGATATCGTGGTTCACTCAGCAACAAAGTTCATCGGTGGACACGGAACAACAATTGGTGGAGTTATAATTGACAGCGGTAAATTCGACTGGACACAGAATGATAAATGGCCATGGCTTGTAGAGCCAAACGTATCATACCACGGAGTAAGCTTTGCAAAGGATTGCGCACCGGCAGCATTTGCGACATATATCAGGGCAATTTTACTTCGTGATACAGGAGCAACAATTTCACCTGTTCATTCATTTATCTTCCTGCAGGGACTTGAGACACTTTCGCTTCGTGTGGAGCGTCATGTTGAGAATGCACTCAAGGTAGTTCAGTACTTAAAGGATCAGCCACTCGTAGAGAAGGTTAATCATCCATCTATTTCAGAGGATAAAGAGCAGCAGGAGCTTTACAAGAAATACTTCCCTAACGGAGGCGGCTCTATATTTACATTCGAGATTAAGGGTGGAGCAAAGGAAGCACAGAAATTTATTGACAACCTTGAGCTTTTCTCACTGCTTGCAAACGTAGCTGATGTTAAGTCACTTGCTATACATCCGGCTTCTACCACACACTCAGAGTGCAATGAAGCAGAGCTCTTAGATCAGGGAATCAAGCCAAACACAATCCGTCTTTCAATCGGAACTGAGAATGTGGATGATATAATTGAGGATCTTGATGAGGCATTTAAGGCACTTGCAGAGTAAACGGTTTTGTATGATAAATACTCCTTAAACGAATAAATAGTGATCATTATAAAAGGAATCGGAAAATATTAATCCGGTTCCTTTTATTGTGCCATGAAATATCATGGATTGGATTTTTTCGCGAACATCTTGACAACCTTTTAACAATTATTGATATTCGAGAAAAATAAGTATATTATAGTCAGTGGTGTGAAACCAGATATAGTTTTAAATAATAAATAATATACATAAAGGAGACATTATCATGTTTGGATTTGGTCAGTTAATCGAAATATTAAAGAAAGACCCAAAGAAAATCGTATTCACAGAGGGAGAGGATCCACGTATCCTTGAGGCAGCTTCGCGTTTACTTGCAAGCAACTTCTTACATCCTATCCTTGTCGGAGATCCTGAGAAGATTAGTGCAAGCGCTGAGAAGAGCGGTTTCAATATCCGTGGAGCAGAGATTATAGATCCTATGAACTTTGATCGTATGGATGAGATGGTTGAATTATTCTGCGAGCTTCGTAAGAGCAAGGGTGTTACACCGGAGCAGGCTAAGGGAATTCTTTCATCAGCTAACTATTTTGGAACAATGCTTGTAAAGATGGGCGTTGCAGATTCACTTCTCGGTGGAGCTACATACTCAACAGCTGATACAGTACGTCCGGCATTACAGCTTATCAAGACAAAGCCAGGAAACGCTATCGTTTCTTCATGCTTTATCCTTGTTCGTCCATCTGCTACAGGTGAGAATGAGGTTCTTGCAATGGGTGACTGTGCTATCAATATCCATCCTACAGAGGACGAGCTTGTTGAAATCGCCGGAGAAACAGCAGAGTGTGCTAAGATCTTCGGTATCGATCCAAAGGTTGCGTTCCTCAGCTATTCAACACTTGGCTCAGGAAAGGGCGAGGATGTTGACAAGATGCGCAATGCAGCTCACAAGGCTATGGAGAAATATCCTAACCTTCCTATCGAGGGAGAGCTTCAGTTTGACGCAGCAGTTGCACCTCGTGTAGCTCGTACAAAGTGCCCTGATTCAGCAGTAGCAGGACATGCAAACACATTTATCTTCCCTGATATCAACGCAGGAAACATCGGATACAAGATCGCACAGAGAATGGGTAACTTCGAAGCATACGGACCAATCTTACTTGGACTCAATGCTCCAATCAATGATCTTTCTCGTGGATGTAATGCAGGAGAGGTTTACTCAATGGCTATCATCACTGCAGCACTTGCATAAGCATTTAATGGACTATTTCCATTTTAATAAAGACCGCTCCGGTTTGTCCGGGGCGGTCTTTTATTTGAAAAAAGTTACTGAAAATAATATCTTGGCGCAACAGAAGAAATAAGGTATACTATAGTTAAAAACTAAAATACAGAGCAATGACAGTTGACAATAACATGAGGTGTTGTATCTGATAGAAAGAGAGACGATATATGAGAGTAGGAATGGGCTATGATGTGCACAAGCTTGTTGAGGGCAGAGATTTGATTTTGGGAGGAGTGAAGGTTCCACATACACTTGGGCTGTTAGGGCACTCGGATGCCGATGTACTGTTGCATGCAATAATGGATGCACTCTTGGGTGCAGCGGCACTTGGCGATATCGGAAAGCATTTCCCGGATACAGACCCGGCATATGAGGGTATTTCGAGTCTTAAGCTTTTAGAGCATGTGAGAGACCTCATTGCAAAAAAAGGCTATGTGATAGAAAACATAGATGCGACAGTAATTGCACAAAAGCCGAAGCTTCGTCCGTATATTGAGCAGATGGAGCAGAATGTGGCTGATACGCTGCAAATCGCAAAGGAGCAGGTAAATATAAAGGCAACGACCGAGGAGTGGCTTGGTTTTACAGGCCGCGAGGAGGGGATTGCATCACAGGCAATCTGCTCACTTACAGGTCTTTATGAGGCAAGCGTGCAGGTCGGAGGCGGATGCAGCGGCTGTAGCGGCTGTCAGACTGATTGATTTGAATATATAGGGAAAACATGCTAAAATAAAAAGATAGTTATAAATCATCCAAAAGGAGATATAAATAATGGAGAACAATTTCAAGTTTTACAATACACTCACAAGACAGATTGATACTGTTGTTCCGCGTGTTGACGGCAAAATCGGCATGTATACATGTGGACCTACAGTTTACCATTTTGCACATATCGGAAATATCCGCTCATACATCATGGAGGATGTGCTTGAGAAGGCACTTCGCTATGTGGGCTATGATGTAAAGCGTGTCATGAATATCACTGATGTGGGACATCTCTCAAGCGACGGAGATACCGGAGAGGACAAGATGCTAAAGGGCGCAAAGCGTGAGCATAAGAGCGTCATGGAGGTGGCAAAGGAGTACACGGACGCCTTTTTCAAGGATTTCACGGCTGTACACAACAGGATGCCTGATGTCGTAGAGCCTGCAACCAACTGTATTCCGGAATTCATCCATATGGTGGAGGTACTTATCGAGAAGGGCTATGCCTATTTTGCCGGAGGCAATGTATATTTCGATACATCAAAGCTTGATGATTATTTTGTGTTCTCTTCAGCAGTAGAGAAGGAACAGCTTCAGGTTGGAGTGCGAGATGATGTCGAGGAGGATGTAAACAAGAAGAATAAAAATGATTTCGTACTCTGGTTTACACAGTCTAAGTTTGAGGACCAGGCTCTTAAATGGGACAGCCCATGGGGCGTCGGATATCCGGGCTGGCATATAGAGTGCTCATGCATCAGCATGAAGCATCTCGGAGAGTATGTGGATATCCACTGTGGCGGTGTGGACAATATTTTCCCACATCACACCAATGAGATTGCACAGTCAGAGAGCTATCTGGGACACGACTGGTGCAAGTACTGGTTCCATGTCAATCACTTGAATGACAGAGCCGGCAAGATGAGCAAGTCGAAGGGTGCAATCCTCACAGTTTCGGTGCTTCAGGAGAAGGGCTACAATCCGCTTGCCTACAGATTCTTCTGCTTACAGTCACACTACAGAAAGCCTCTTGAGTTTTCGTTTGATGCGCTCGACAATGCAGTTGCGGCATACAATAAGATTGCAAAGCGTGTGGCAGAGCTTAAGGATGAGGGTGATATAGATGAGACAGCTTTTGCTGACTTTAAGAAGAAATTTACTGATGCAGTTTCAAATGATCTGAATACATCAATGGCTATAACCATAGTGTATGATGTGCTTAAGGCTGATATCTCAGACAGGACAAAGCTTGCACTTATCGATGACTTTGAGCAGGTGCTTGATCTGGGACTTAGGGAATCAGGAAAGGCCTTACTTGAGGCATCGTCATCTGTAGACAGTGAGTTTGAGGCATTTATCAATGATAAAATTGCAGAGCGTGCAGCCGCTAAAAAGGCAAAGGATTTTGCGACAGCCGATGCCATAAGAGATGAGCTTCTGGCAAAGGGGGTTGCCATAAAGGATACCAGAGAGGGAGTAAAATGGGAGCTTGTATAGTATGAAGATAGACTCATATATTAAGGAACAGTTTGGAATAAAGGATGTTGATATAAGGACATACTCGCCGCTTACACTTGCATATATCGGTGATGGCATATTTGATATTGTCATCCGCTCAGTTGTGGTGGGAAAAGGCAATACAAAGGCAAATCTGCTTCATAAGCACACAAGTAATATAGTAAAGGCACATACGCAGGCTCTCATGATAGAGGCACTTTTACCTCATCTGACAGAGGAGGAGAGTGATGTGTATCACAGGGGGCGCAATGCCAAGTCACCTTCCATGGCAAAAAACGCTACAATGGCTGATTACAGGAAAGCTACAGGGCTTGAGGCGGTCATGGGCTATCTTTATCTGAAGGATGATTTTGAGAGGGTTGTCTCACTCACTAAGCTTGGAGTGGAGCTTTTAGGAATTGAAATATAGCACAAAATAAGAGGAAAATATGGATAACAACAATAAAGAAAAATTTCATGAGAATTATATAGAGGGCAGAAATGCTGTGATGGAGGCTTTCCGTTCAGGAAAGACAATAGACAAGCTTTTTGTGCTTGACGGCTGTCAGGACGGACCAATAAAGTCAATCACAAGAGAGGCCAGAAAGCATGATGCAATCATAAACTATGTTGCAAAGGAAAGACTTGATCAGATGTCTGAGACAGGCAAGCATCAGGGTGTCATTGCAGTTTCAGCAGCATATGAGTATGCCGAGGTTTCGGACATACTGGAAAATGCCGAAAGAAAGGGCGAGCCGCCTTTTATCATCATACTTGACGGTATAGAAGATCCACACAATCTTGGTGCAATAATCCGTACCGCAAATCAGGCGGGTGCACATGGCATCATCATACCAAAAAGGCGTGCAGTGGGACTTACTCCTACAGTGGCAAAGACGTCTGCAGGTGCGATAAACTATACACCTGTTGCCAAGGTTACCAATATCTCAAATACTATAAAGGAGCTTAAGGAAAAGGGCATGTGGTTTGTATGTGCTGATATGGGTGGCACTACCATGTATGACTTAAACCTCACAGGTCCTATAGGTCTTGTAATAGGCAATGAGGGTGACGGAGTCAGCAAGCTTGTAAAGGAAAACTGTGATATGACAGCTTCTATTCCTATGGTGGGCGATATTGACTCACTGAACGCATCGGTTGCGACAGGCGTGCTTGCATATGAGATAGTCAGACAGAGACTTAAGAGTGGAAAGTAGATTACATGTCGCGGGATGAGTGGTGTGTATTATGAATTGTATATTTATAGAATAGGAAGCATATAGTGGAAGATTACAGCGCATATACGGATGAAGAGCTTATTATGAGGATTCATAATGACAAAAATGACCATGGTGACAACAATGAAATCATGGACTATATATTGGAAAAGTATAAGCCGCTTGTGCGTAAAAAGACGAATGCACTCTACCTGATAGGCGGTGAGAATGATGACCTTATTCAGGAGGGCATGATTGGTCTGTTTAAAGCGGTCAGAGACTATAAGAGCGACAAGGAAGCATCTTTCTACAGTTTTGCACAGCTATGCATCACAAGGCAGCTTAGCTCGGCGCTTGAGGCTTCAAACCGAAAGAAACATATGCCGCTTAACACATATATATCCTTTTCACAGAGTGACAGTGATGGTACAGAGTTTGAGGAAATGCTGCAAGATGATATTGCAAGTCCTGAGCAGCTTCTCATAGAGAAGGAAAAATTTAAGGAATTTAAGGAACAATTGTGGAATAAACTGAGTAATATGGAGAAAAAAGTGCTACAATTGTATCTGGAAGGAAATAATTATACATCGATAGCGCATATGCTTGGAAAATCAGATAAATCAATTGACAATGCACTATCCCGTATCAGACAAAAGCTAAAAAGAAAGTAGGTGAAGCTTGTTATGGAGTTTTCAAGAATAGGTGAACACACTATAAAATGTGTTATTTCAGAAGAAGAAATATATGATCTGGGATATACAATGGATGAAATTATGAGCAATGGCGAGCGCACCCAGGAATTCATGAACCAGATATTTGACATGGCTTCAGAAGAGTTTGGAACTGATTTTAATTCGGGAATCAAGACTGTGAGAGCAGATTTTTTGGCGGATCACACACTTTCTCTGACATTTTCTGAACACCCTGCTACTGAGGGCATGATGGAGCATCTTAAAGATATCGTTAATGGATTGCTTAATTCGCTGCCGGCCGAGGCTGCAGAGAATGAGAAAAATAAAAAAGGCAGGACAACTGCAAAAAAGCAGGATATGGTGTCTGTTGTAATGTTCATTTTTGAAAAATTTGATGTGGCTGTCAGATTTGCAAAGATGATTAAAGGACTGCCAATGCCATTCTCACAGCTTTTTAAGTTTGAGGGAGAGTACTTTATGAGCATGGATTTATCGGGCTATGATGAGCATGAGCTTGAAAAGATGTCTGTCATAGCAGATGAGTATGCAGATGATATCATTGCAGGGGCTGACAAAAGGGCTTTTCTTATGGAGCATGCAAAGGTTATTCTTGATGACAAGGCTATTGAGAGTCTTGCGCAGCTGTGAATGTACTGAACAGTTACAAAAATATAATAAAAACAAGGTCTGTCAGCTATACTGACAGACCTTGTTTTGTATGTAAATATTATCCAAGTACTTTTCTGATTGACTCGATAACACGGTCAGCCTGAAATGGCTTAACGATGAAATCCTTGGCACCTGACTGGATAGCGTCAATAACCATAGACTGCTGTCCCATAGCAGAGCACATAACGCATGTAGCATTTGGGTCAGCTGCTTTAATTTCCTTTAAAGCCTGGATGCCATCCTTATTTGGCATAGTGATGTCAAGTGTTACAAGATCAGGCTTGAGCTCATTGTACTTTGCAACTGCCTCATTTCCGTCAGCAGCCTCGCCTGCAATCTCGAATCCACCCTTTGTAAGGATATCCTTCAGCATCATTCTCATAAATGCTGCATCATCAACTATTAAAATTCTAGCCATTTTGTTAAACCTCCTGTTTGATAATCTGTTTTACTATGCTTATTGGATACAACTGTAAGAGATCACTGTCTATTAAATCTCCAACAGTCAGCCTGAATGTCACCTTGACAATATCTGTTCCGTTACACAACTCGTCCGGTATATCAAAGGTCTTCTGATAACTTGAATTGATAAGCGGAAAACCTATGTCGGTTGGCTCGTTTAAGAGCGAAGACATTGATGTAGCTATTGTACCACACATCTGGTTCATAGCCTCCGATATGGCGGAAAGTGTGATTTCATCAAGTGTCATATCAGAAACATTACTTCCGTTGCCTCCCATCATGAGATTGGCAATAACCAATGCATCATTTAATTTTATAATAAGTAGGTTGGTTCCGTCAAGTCCTTTTGTGTAAGGAACCTTAATTAAAATTCGATCATCATGATCGAGAGCATCCTCTTTTTTCAAAACCTCTACAATCGGAGTCGTAATATTTGTCGGTTTTTGTAGAATCATGCTCAGTGTTGTGGCTGCATTGCCTATGCAGATATTGGCTACTTCGCCTATGATATCGGCATTTTCCCGAGATATATTTTGCATTATTTTATCCTCCATATGACTGTGGTACCTATTTCCTAACATATATTATATCAGAGTTTTTAAAAATATCAAAGGAAATGTTTAATTTTTTTGAATTTATGTTAAAATAGTTTCAAAAGGAGATTACAATATGGGTGAAACAGAATATTCAGAAGCATTAAAGCTGGGAAAAAAAGAATACAGGGCAAGGATAGCTAAAGGACAGTTTCCTTATCTGCCAGTGCTTGATGAAATCTTATCAGAGGCAGATATTCAGACAGAGCAGAATATGGGGCTGGTTCATGTGCCTTTGGATTTCGTTGTAGGAACAAGCACCATGGGCAGGACATATTCATTTGCGGCAAATTTTATGCCGATATTGGACTGGGAAACCGAATTTGCAGTGAAGTGGTCTAATCTGTCAGATGCACAGATGAATGAGGGAATCAGAGATCCAATCAAGGCATTTGAGTACATGAACAGGTATTATGTGCTTGAGGGCAATAAGAGGGTCAGTGTACTCAAGTACTTCAACGCCGTTTCGATTCCTGCAATTGTGACCAGAAAGATTCCAAAGCTGTCGGATGATTATGATGTGAGGCTTTATTATGAGTATATGAAGTTCAATGAAATCACGGGGCTTTGCTCGGTGGAGTTTACGAAGCTGGGCAATGCTGATAAGCTTCTTTCGCTTGTTGGAAAAGAGGGCAGATGGGATGATGAGACCAAGGAAAAATTTGCCAAGGTAATGTTTGATTTTTCAAAGGTCTATAATTTCCGCGGTGGTGACAGGCTGGACATTAAGCTGGGTGATGCTATTACAGTATTTATGGAGGTCTTTGGCATGGATGCCATGCTTGAGATGTCTGAGAATGATTACAACAAAAACGTCATCAATACATGGAAGGAGTTTGCAGCAGAAGGGGAAAAGCACAAGATAAACCTCGTGCTGGATCCTACAAAGGTACAGACCAAAAAGAGTCTGCTCAATTATCTTATTCCTCAGACCCAAAAGAAGCTCAAGGTGGTATTTTTGTATCCGAGAGAGCCGAAAACATCTGCGTGGCTGTATTCGCATGAGCTTGGGCGTATGTATCTTGATGAAACCTTTTCAGACAAACTGGAGACAGAATATGTGGCAGGTGTGGATGAGAACAATGTGGAGCAGGTGCTTGAGGATATTATAAAGGCAGGTGCCGATATAATTTTTTGTGTGGGACCGCAGATGATGCCAAACAGCTTAAAGGTGGCTGTTGAGCATCCGGAGGTTTATATACTCAACTGTTCGCTGAATGCGCCTCATCCTTATATCAGAACATACTATGGACGTATGTATGAGGCAAAGTTTCTCGCAGGAATGATAGCAGGAGCTGTCACAGACAATGAAAGGGTTGCATATATTGCAGACTACCCGATATATGGCATGATTGCCAATATCAACGCGTTTGCTATGGGAGTTGCAAGTGTGAATCCAAGGGCAAAGGTATATCTGGCATGGTCAAAGACAAAGGATTATGACAGGAATAAATTCCTTACAGAAAATGACCTGCATTATGTGTCGGATCAGGATATTATCACTCCGAATGACGCGTCCAGATATTTTGGTCTGTACAAGCTGCAGGATGGACAGGCATTAAACCTTGCCATGCCTATATGGAACTGGGGAGTGTTTTATGAGAAACTTTTGCAGAGCGTACTGGCAGGCTCCTACAAGGCTGAAGGACAGGAGCAGGTTAAGGCACTTAATTACTGGTGGGGCATGTCTGCAGGTGTTATTGACCTGATTTGTTCAAAGCATGTACCTTATGGAGTAAAGAGGCTTGCGGATCATTTAAAGAGCGATATCACAAAGGGCGAGGTTGTACCTTTCTTTGGACAGATATATGACCAGAAGGGAGAGCTTAAAAACAAAGGTGAGCACGAGATGAAACCGTCTGATATCATGAAAATGGACTGGCTTGTAGATAATGTTGTAGGTAGTATTCCGCCTATGAGTGAGTTTGTTGACAATGCAAAGATGGTGGTTGAACTAAAGGGTGTAGAGGAAAATAAACTGTAATGAAGATACTATTCTTAGCTGATGAAGAGTCGAAAATGTACTGGGAATACTTTAAGAAAGAGGATTTTAAAGGAATTGATATTATTGTATCATGTGGAGACTTAAACCCGAGCTATCTGTCCTTTCTGACAACGATGGTTGGAGTCCCTCTTTTGTATGTGCATGGCAATCACGATGACAAATACAATGTAAAGCCGCCGGAAGGCTGCATATGCATTGAGGATGAGATTTACGAATATGAGGGTGTACGGTTTCTTGGCCTGGGAGGCTCAAACCGTTATAAACCGGGAGAAAATCAGTATACTCAGAAGGAGATGACAAAGCGTGTTAAGAAGCTGTGGTGGAAGCTTAAACGTAAAAACGGCTTTGATGTGCTTGTCACCCATTCGCCGGCAAAGGGACTGCATGATGGTGAGGATACATGTCATACAGGCTTTGATGTGTTTAACAGGCTTATTGAGCAGTATAAGCCAAGGTATTTTGTGCATGGACATGTTCATATGAGTTACGGCAGGCAGTTTGTCAGGCTTGACAAGGTGGGAGAAACTACTGTTATCAATGCATACGAGAAATATATTGTTGAAATATAGAATATTTCTGCCGGATTAAGAGTTTGTTTGTAGATATTTACCAAATTTAAGAAAATATTTATCACATGGCTATATTTAGGACACAATTAAGTGTTACTATAATATCATCAAAAGGAGCTGTTGTATTTCAACTATGTGTTGGGGTACACTCAGTTCCGACTAAAAATTATTCATGTGCACAGAATTGACGTCGCATATGCTTTTCCTCATATACATTGAATGCCACAGGCTTTATGTCTGTGGCATTCAATATATAAAATAACTATTTCTTTAAATAAGCTGATGACGGGAATTGAACCCGTGACCCCTTCCTTACCAAGGAAGTGCTCTACCTCTGAGCCACATCAGCAACTATCAACTTGCTAAGTTTACTATATACATCAGCATTTGTCAAGCCACTTTGAATTAAAATATAATTTTATGTGAGTCAGAATACAATTTATTATGAATTATAGTATGCCATAACCTTTGCTACATAGTTCTGAGTTTCTTTAAATGGCGGAATGCCGCCATATTTGGCTACGTTGCCGGAGCCTGCATTGTAGGCAGCTAAGGCCAGTGATTTGTCACCATTATACTGGGTGAGCTTTTCACTTATGTACCTGGCGCCACCCATGATATTCTGGTATGGGTCGTAGGCGTTTGTGACACCAAGTGAGGCAGCGGTCTGTGGCATGAGCTGCATGATACCCATGGCACCTGAACGGCTGGTGCACTCTGTGGAGAAGTCAGACTCGCACTTGGCGATAGCCTTAAGGAATTTGGCATCCACACCGTATTTTGAGGCAGCCTCATTAAAAATTGCATCAAGATCGGCAGAGCATGACAAACCGGAAGCTTCGAGTTTTACGGAGCTGCTGCTAATTCCTGAGGCTCCGGAAGCTGCTGCATTATATGTATTTGTATCTGAGCTGATGCCGGCTGGAGAACCGGAATAAGCAGCTGTATTATTAACTGCGGCAGAAGGAGAAACTGTATTACGGCAAAGCTCGATATTTATACCATTTTGATCAAAGAACCTCTGTACAAGCGACATATCAACTGAGCCACCGTTACTTTGGGCAATCAGTCTGTCAATGGCAACAGCAGCTTCAGCCATTTTTGCATCGTCAAGCACCTGATCAAAATCAGCACCGGTGCTATTGACAGCGGAGCTGCTATTGGAAGGAATGTTATCACCGGTTACAGCAACCTGACCGGTAGTTATATTATTTTTTGGTGTATTATCAATATACTGAAGTACTTTAATGTTCATTTTCCTGTTTCCCTTTATATCTTAATTTAAATAGTTATATCAGTTTTGAATAGTTATATCAACTATACTTAAAAAAGTAAAGACATTTACCTAATGAGAAATTATACCATAAAAATTCTTGAAAATATACCCATTTTGTTGTAGCATATGTTTTAGTACACTTTACTATGTAAAAGTTAGGAGATAAACATGAAAAAGACACCATTTGTGACAAAACAACAGGTAGAGGAGATTGTTAAACAATTTCCTACACCATTTCATTTATATGACGAGGCTGGCATCCGTGCCAACGCGCAGGCTGTAAAGGATGCATTTGCATGGAATCCGGGTTTTAGAGAGTATTTTGCTGTAAAGGCTACCCCAAACCCATATCTGCTCAAGATTTTAAAGGATTATGACATGGGCTGTGACTGCTCATCATATACAGAGCTTATGCTTGCAAAGTCATGCGGCTTCGACGGAGAGCATATCATGTTTTCATCAAATGATACACCGGCAGAGGAATTTGCATATGCAGACAAGCTTGGTGCTATCATCAATCTCGATGATTTCACACATATTGATTTTTTGGAGGAAACAATCGGACATATTCCGGAGACAATAAGCTGCAGATATAATCCGGGTGGAGTGTTCACACTGTCAAACGGTATCATGGACAATCCGGGAGACTCCAAGTATGGAATGACAAAGGAACAGCTTTTTGAGGCATTCAAAATTCTTAAGTCAAAAGGCGCTAAATACTTTGGCGTGCATGCATTCCTGGCAAGCAATACAGTAACCAACGAGTATTATCCACAGCTTGCAAAGGAGCTTTTTGAGCTGGTTGTTGAGCTTAAAAATGAGACCGGCTGCGATATTAGATTTGTAAATCTTTCAGGTGGAGTTGGCGTGGCTTATAAGCCGGATCAGACACCAAACGATATATCAGTTATCGGCGCCGGTGTACATAAGGTGTACGATGAGGTTTTGGTACCGGCAGGAATGGGCGATGTGGCTATTTACACAGAGATGGGACGTTTTATGATGGCTCCGTATGGCTGTCTTGTGACAAAGGCTATCCATGAGAAGCATATCTACAAGGAGTATATAGGAGTAGATGCGTGTGCGGCAAACCTTATGAGACCGGCTATTTACGGCTCATACCATCATATCACAGTGCTCGGCAAGGAGGATGCACCTTGTGACCATACATATGATGTGGTAGGCTCACTCTGTGAGAACTGTGACAAGTTTGCAATTGACAGACAGCTTCCGAAGATTGATATGGGAGACTATCTGGTAATCCATGATACAGGAGCACACGGCTTTTCAATGGGCTACAATTACAACGGACGACTTCGCTCAGCAGAGATATTGCTCGAAAGCAATGGAGAGGCAAAACTCATCAGAAGAGCAGAAACTCCGGCAGACTACTTTGCAACCTTTGACTGCTTTGATGATATTAAAATAACAGAGTAATCTGCTAGCGCACCTTGCAGAGCACGTGTCCGAATTTTATCCATTTGCTCATATCATCAACATTATCGCTGTCGACATAAAAGGTCTCACCGTAATTGTTGATTGGTGTGAGCTCACATGGGTTTTTCTGATGCAGTTTTCTGATGTATGCACGCTTGTTCTGTGCGTTGATAAAGATACCGGTATCGCCGTCGCGGATTGGGTTTCGACTGATTAGAAGTATATCGCCTTTATTATATACAGGATGTAGATGATTGCTTGTGATGCGGATTCCGATGTGAAGGGCATCACCGAAGGCTTTTCTGTAATTTGAAACATCAAGCTTTTCGACATTGTAGGAGTCCAAAATCATGCCGTCGGTCATATTGCCTGTCGGGATGAGGACGGAAATCAGATCTTCCGTATGACAGCTTTCATCCTTGTAGGCAGATAGCGCAAGCTCAGTGTCTATAATCGAGTTTATAAGTATGCGCTGGCTTTTGGAAAGCTTTTTGATGCGCTTTACAAGGTTTATTACATCATCATTGAAGCCTGTTAGTTCGCAGGAAAACCGTCCTGTCAGCTTGTATATCAGGTAAGCGGTGTAGACGTCTATACGAGAGGATTCTCCGTTTGCTATCCGCTTGTAGGTGGAGAGTGACATATCAAGTGCTTTTGCAAACTGTGCCTGGGACATACCAAGCTTTATGCGTTCGCGCTCAATATTTGTCGATATGTTATTTACTATTTCAAGTCGGTTCATTTATGAGCTAATCTCCCTTCTTTTTAAAAAAATAAACTCCAAATTTGGTCAAGTATTGACATGCGCAATACACTATAATGGTTATTGTTGAAACATAAATAAATATATAAGAAACGTCAATTACTGTCAAATTAGAATGTTTGTTATATAAAAAGGGAGGTGTCCTGAAACTTAATTAGTGTAAGCTGAATGCAGCTTACACTTTTTTTATTTAAACAAATGCAGCTTTATTTATAATAAATATCAAAAAACTTTTTTGAAATAAATGTGTCTGAGGCATTGATTAGAGCACCGCTAATTGGTACAATGTTTTATTATATACAAAAGAGCAGGTGAATATATGTCGCTAAGTTTTAGAAAGTGGCGGGAAATGGCGCTTACTGACTACCCGGTAGTGAGTGATAAGTACTACAAGAAGGTGTACGAAAACATAGCCACAGATCCGCAGACAGGTGAGAGCATACTTGTACAGCTTACATTGCAGGGAGTTTTGGATAAGTGCGAGGGTACTAATTTTGAGGAGCCAATCAGAAAGTGCATTATGAAGTGTGTATACACGGGCTGTAAGCTTGAAAAGGAAATAAATAAGGTGATGAATCAGTATTACGAGGTCTAGATATAAATGAATGATATAGCAATTGATAAAGAACACTTACATTATTTGGAACAGCTGTCGGAGATGTATCCTACAATAGGCAAGGCATCATCTGAGATTATCAATCTGCAGGCTATTTTAAACCTGCCAAAGGGCACAGAGCACTTTGTATCTGATGTGCATGGCGAGTATGAAGCCTTTTCCCATGTGCTGAAAAATGGTTCTGGGGCTGTAAGAAAGAAGATAGATGATGTATTTGGTCTGGCGATGGACAAGGCTGACAAGGCTGCGCTTGCCACACTCATCTACTACCCAAGGGAAAAGATGGAGCTTATTAAGCAGGACGAGCCGGATATGGACTCGTGGTATAAGACAACTCTTTATAAGCTGATAGAGGTGTGCAAGACCGTTTCGTCAAAGTATACGCGCTCCAAGGTGAGAAAAGCTTTGCCGGAGGAGTATGCATATGTTATAGAGGAGCTCATCACAGAAAAGCCGGAGGTGTTAAACAAGGAGGCTTACTACGAGTCAATCATCAATACAACAGTGGAACTGGGGACTGCGGAGGAGTTTATAGTGGTGCTTTCCGAGCTTATTCAGAGACTTGCTGTTGACCATCTGCATGTGCTTGGTGATATATATGACAGGGGAGCGGGGCCGCATCTGATAATGGACAGGCTGTGCAGATATCACTCGCTGGATATACAGTGGGGCAATCACGATATTATCTGGATGGGGGCAGCCGCAGGAAATCCTGCATGTATTGCAACTGTTGTCAGAAACAGTATCAGATATGGTAATCTGGACGTGGTCGAGGAGGGCTATGGCATAAATATGCTTCCGCTTGCTACGTTTGCGCTGAAAGCTTACAAGGATGACCCATGCACCAGATTTGTGTTTAAGGTGGCTCCAAGTGGCGCAGATAATATGGAGAGTGATCTGATAAAGAAGATGCACAAGGCCATTGCCATCATACGTTTCAAGCTGGAGGGACAGCTCATTAAGAAGTGGCCTGAGTATGGCATGAAGGAACGATTGCTTTTGGAACATATTGATTATGAACAGGGCACTATAGATCTTGAGGGCAGAACTTATAAGCTGCTTGATACAAGCTTTCCAACAATTGACCCGGCTGATCCTTACAGGCTGACAGAGGGGGAAGAGGAAGTCATACAGAGGCTCAGGAGCTCGTTTATTCATTGCGAGAAGCTTAAAAACCACGTTGGGCTGCTGCTTAAAAGAGGCAGCATGTACAAGGTATATAATGGCAATCTGCTTTTCCACGGATGCATCCCCATGGAGGAGGATGGAAGCTTCGCAAAGGTAAATATCTACGGTAAAGAGTATAGTGGCAAGGCTTTGTTTGATATACTGGAGACTTACGTCAGAAAGGCTTTTTTCTCGGACGACAGGCTGGAAAGACAAAAGGGCAGCGATATCATGTGGTACATATGGACAGCACCATATTCTCCGCTTTATGGCAGAAATAAGATGGCTACGTTTGAGAGATATTTTATAGATGACGATGATATGAAAATAGAAAAGAAAAACTTTTATTATGAGTATATAAACAAGCCTGAGTGTGCGCAGCGTATACTCGAGGAGTTTGGTTTGCATGATAAAAGAGACCATATCATAAACGGACATGTTCCTGTACACAGATTAAGAGGTGAAAGCCCTGTGAAGTGCGACGGCAGAGTGATAGTCATAGATGGTGGTTTTTCAAAGGCGTACCGCAGGCGGACAGGCATCGCGGGATATACCTTGATTTACAATTCATATGGGCTGACATTGACAGCGCATGAGCCGTTTGAATCACCGGAGACGGCAGTAAGGGATGAGAGGGATATCGTATCAAGGCGTGAGGCTGTAGAGGTACTTGATAAGAGAATACTTGTCGGAGATACGGATGCCGGAATAAAGATGAAGGAAAAGATAGCTGATCTAAAGCATCTCATTGCGGCATATCGTTCGGGTGAGATTGCAGAGCGCGATGATTAGAAAGAGGGAATATGATGTATGTAGTTGATGGGTTTGAGTTTCAGACAAAGGAAGAGGCAAGGCAGGCTAAAAAAGAAAGTGACGGAATACGATATATAAAGGATCAGACTGATATGTCTGACCCGGATACGGTATACAAGCTGTATTTAAGGCTTAACAAGCCGGGGTATTTTTTTACTCCTGTAGGGCTATCGTTTCTTGTTGAACTGCAGGAATATCTGCATACAATCCCATATATCAAGAATGAGGATATCCGTCCGATTTATATTCCTGAGGATAAAAAAGCGGTTGTCGAGGTAAAAAAACAGACGGAAGGCTATAAGAAAAAGTTCCATGTGGCATTGTTTTTTACTATTGTATTATCGGCTGCCATAGTAACTATGTTTGGCATCACATATGTGAGTGGACACAGTCCGTATGTGGTGGACTACGAGAATGAGCTGATAGACAAATATGAAAACTGGCAGAAGGAGCTTGAAAAAAGGGAAAAAGCAGTAGAAGAGAGGGAAAAAGCACTGGATGAAAGGCAGGATGCAACAGAGTGGACAAAATAAAGATACTGGTGGTAGATGACGAGAGCAGGATGAGAAAGCTCGTGCATGATTTCCTTGCAAGGGAAGGGTACGAGGTACTTGAGGCCGGAGACGGCGAGGAGGCACTTGATATATTTTATCAGCAGAAGGACATAGCACTGCTGGTGCTCGATATAATGATGCCAAGGATAAATGGTTTGGAGGTATGCCGTGAAATCAGACAGACTTCAAAGGTGCCGATTATTATGCTTACAGCTAAGGGCGATGAGCGTGATGAATTAAACGGCTTTGACATTGGTGCTGATGAGTACATTTCAAAGCCATTTTCTCCAAAGATACTGGTGGCCAGGGTAAATGCTCTCCTTCGCAGGGCGAATAAACTGGGCAAGGAGGCAGTAATAAGCGAGGCCGGTGGTATTGTCATGGACAAGACGGCACACACTGTAGCTATTGATGGCAGGGATATTGAACTTTCGGTAAAGGAATTTGAGCTTTTGGATTACTTTATGAGCAATCAGGGAATTGCGCTTACCAGGGAGCGCATACTTGACAGTGTGTGGAGCTATGATTATTTTGGCGATGCGAGGACTATTGATACACATGTGAAGAAATTAAGAAGCAAAATGGGCGCTAAAGGCGACTATATAAAGACTGTCTGGGGTGTGGGATATAAGTTCGAGATACAGTAAGTGTTAAGCTTAGGATTAATGGATTCGGGATAAGAGGTGTCACCATGAAAAAGAAAAAAACGCTATCCACACAGCTTACGCTTGTGATTTCATTCATTGTACTTCTGATAGTAGGCATGTTCTGGATGGCTAATAACACACTGCTGGAAAAGTATTATGTATATAACAAGGAAAAAGAGATGCTTGCGGTATACAAAATGGTGGACCTGGCTGCAAAAAATGATAAACTTTCAGATGATACGTTTGCTGTAGCATTTGAAAAGAAATGCGTTGGCGCCAATATAGATGCGGTTGTGTTCAACAAATACGGTAAGGTCATCATTGAGGGAACCACTGACAATCAGGAAATATTCCAGCTGCTTTTGGAGGCAAGCATGTCGTCGTATTCGGCAGACTACAACAACCTGAATATGACAAGGCAGAAGGATAAAAGGCTGGGGACAGAGTATATCATCATAAATAACAGACTGATTGACGGTAACTTTGTATACATGAAGACACCGCTTGAGAGCATTAAGGAGAGCGTGTCCATATCGAACCGCTTTTTTGCAATAGGCACAGTGGCTGCTATTGTTGTGGGAGTGTTTATGGCATATATTGTTGCTCGCAACATGACCAGGCCGATAAGAAATATGACTGAGCTGTCGACAAGGATGGCGAAGCTTGATTTTGATGCGAAGTACATTGATACGGAAAACAGTGCAAAGGAGCTTTATGTGCTTGGTGAGCATATGAATGAGCTGTCGCAGACACTTGAGCAGACCATCACAAGACTAAAGGTGGCAAACAATGAATTACAGCGTGATATAAAGAAAAAAGAAGAGATTGATGAGATGAGAAAGGAGTTTTTGTCAAATGTGTCACATGAGTTAAAAACTCCGCTTGCTCTGATCTCAGGCTATGCTGAGGGGCTCAAAGAGGTCGTAAATGACGATGATGAGAGCCGTAACTTCTACTGTGATGTCATCATGGACGAGACTGACAAGATGAACCGCATGGTTATGAAGCTTTTATCTCTCAATCATCTGGAGGATGGCAGTGATGTGCTTGAGATGACGAGGTTTGATCTGACACCGCTTGTCAGAGGGGTTATAGATTCATCTAGGCTTCTGGCACAGAAAAATGAGGCTGCAATTGAGTTTGACCGCACCGATTCCGTATATGTGAGCGGTGATATATACAAGATTGAAGAGGTTGTGACAAACTATATCAGCAATGCGATAAATCACTGCACAAGAGGTGGTACTATCACTGTATCATACAGCATGTACAGTGACCGTGTGAGGGTCAGTGTGTTTAACACGGGAGAGCCGATACCTGATAAGGATATAGAAAATATATGGAATAAGTTCTATAAGGTGGATAAGGCCAGAACAAGGGAATATGGCGGAAGCGGCATAGGACTGTCTATAGTAAAGGCAATTATGGAACTGCATCACAGAGGGTATGGTGTCATAAATCACAAGGATGGTGTAGAATTCTGGTTTGAACTTGAGTTATTTATTGCAAACAATCAATAAATGTGTTACTATATGTATTATTAGGATAAAAGTCATAGAATAAGAATGGGTTTATTGCAATGATGGGAAGAAATATAAAAATGGCAGCTGTGGCATTTACAGCAATTATAACGTTGACAGGCTGCGGAACAAAATTATATGATATGACTGATGAGGAACAAGGCCTTATCGCTAATTATTCAGCATATGTTGTTGCAAAACACAATATATACCAGCAGGATGGCATGACTAACGCTACGGAGAAACGTGGGGATATGGAGGATGCTGACGACACTGAGAAAGTGGACGAGGCGTCACCTGATAATTCACTTTCGCAGGATAATAAGACATCTGAAGCTGGAAATGATAAGAGCAGCAATTCGCAGAAAGAGCCTTCTGCCACGCAGGAAAAGAAGGTGTCACTTGCCGAGGCAACAGGCTACGGCAGCCTTGAAATTACATATGATGGAGTAAACGAGTCAGATGTGTACAATGAGGGCTCATACTATTCTATAACGGCAGGAAGCGGTAATACTTTTGCGGTTATGAAATTCACTCTTAAAAATCCGACAGACGAGGATATAAATGTTGATATGTTTGGCAATGCCAGGACATATAAAGCCACTTTCCCCGATGGAAAGGAATACACGGCTGAGGGCACATTCCTTACATATTCCCTTAATACTTTTCAGGGAACCGTAAAGGCGCACGATGCGGTTGATGTGGTGCTGCTTTTCAAGATACCTCAGGGTACGGCATGTGACAATATTAAGATGTCGGTTATAAAAGATAACGAAAAAAGTTTGATTGAATTATAAAACATATGATATACTTAGATTACTAAGAGGTGGAGGTTGTATTATGGATACGAACATATTATTGGAGTCAGGAACAAACGAGCTTGAAGTGCTTGAATTCACGTTGGGAGACAATCACTACGGAATCAATGTCGCAAAGATCAGAGAGATTTTGCAATATATGCCGGTCACTCCTGTTCCGAATACTCATCCGAGTGTTGAGGGAATATTTATGCCACGTGACACAATGATTACGGTTATCAATTTAAAGAATTGTCTTAATCTGCCACAGACGGATGAAAAGGGCTTATTTATCATTACGAATTTTAACAAACTCAATGTGGCATTTCATGTAGATCAGGTTATCGGTATACACCGCGTATCGTGGGAGAATATCATAAAGCCTGACGAGACACTGACGGGCGAGCATGGCAGCACTGCTACAGGTGTTATCAAAATGGATGACAGGCTTATAGTTATCCTTGATTTTGAGGCTATAGTTGCTTCTATTAGTCCACAGACAGGACTTAGGGTTAATGATATCGATGAGATGGAGGCAAGAGATAGGAGTGATGCTACAATTCTTATCGCAGAGGATTCGGCTTTATTGTCAAAGCTCATCACCGAGTGCCTTAAGAAGTCGGGATATACCAATCTCATAGTGGAAGAGAATGGTCAGGAGGCCTGGGATGTGATAGAGGCTATGCAGGCAAAGGGCGATATTACAAAGCATCTTGACTGCATTATAACTGATATTGAGATGCCACTCATGGATGGACACAGACTCACAAAGCTTGTAAAATCAGATGCAGAGCTTAGAGATATACCGGTTATCATATTCTCTTCACTGGTAAATGAAGAGATGAGGAAAAAGGGTGAACAGCTTGGAGCAGACGCACAGCTTACAAAGCCTGAAATCGGAAAGCTTGTAGAGGCGATTGACAAGCTGATTGATAAAGCATAATATATTTAGATACAAGGGGTGTGGCTTGTTTAGCTGCACCCTTTAATGGATTATAGATGGAGAATACTAATGAGCGATAAATCGACAGAAAACTATCTGGACAATTTGCTGGATTCAATGAATAAGCTGCAGGATACAGATACGAAGATGTCTGGGGCTGATCAGGATGAATTCCTCAAAAAGTTTGAGGACGAGCTTGAAAATGAGACATATGATGAGTATCTGTCGAACTTTGAAAAGGAACTTGAGAGGGAAAATGAGCAGGCCAAGGGTCAGGCTCTTAATGTACAGACTCCGGCTCCTGATGACAAGGATGCTTCACTTGATGATATGCTCACTGAGTTTGACCGCAGGATGAAGGAACAGGAGACTCAGGGAGATAAACAGGAAAACAAAGCAGACAATAATCTAAGCGATGCGGTATTTAATTTTACACCGGCAGATTCTGGGATAGAGATGATGGATGCAAACATGCCGGAAATGGCTGAGAATCCCAAACAGGAGGAGACTCCGGAGAGTATAATAACAAATGAACCTCAGATGGTTGAAGAAATAGGAGAGCCGGATTTGGCAGGAAATGCATCAAAGGATATACTTGACATACTGGGTAGTGATGGTCTGGATAATATCGGTGATCTGCTTGAAGGAAAAACCGGTGAGACAGGGGCTGATATAGATGATTATGCAAGCAGCCAGATGAAAGTGCACGAGACGGCTGATGCAGCAGTTGATGCACAAGATACTGAAAAAAAGAGCCTTTTAAAAAGAATAATATCATTTTTTACAAAAGAGCCGCAGTCAGATGATGTCACAGATATACAGAGCACAGCAGAAGGTGCAGAAACTGACGCAAAGACACTCTCAGATGAGAATAAGCAGATACTTGAAGCGCTGGATGCTGACGGAGAGCTAAACGAAGCCACAGATAAGCCAAAGAAGGGCAAAAAGCCTAAAAAAGAAAAGAAGCCAAAAAAACCTAAAAAAGAAAAAAAGCCAAAGGCTCCAAAGGAAAAGAAGGAACGCATTGGATGGGAGAAGGGACCTAAGCTTCCTAAGGGACCTGTTATAGTAATCTGGGTATTTGTTATGTCGATAGTTGTGTTTGTTCTCATATGCACCTTTTTGCTCGGAAACAACTCCAAAGTGACTGATGCTCAGAATACGTACAATCAGGCAATAGCTGATCTGGGACAGAATAAAGCTGATTCAATAGAACTGTATACAAATGCCTACAGCAGGCTGAGCGGCTTGAAGCTTTCGGGTGACGATAAGCAGTTGTACAATAAGCTGTCGGTGCTTGCATCAGTGTCAGGTAAGTATGATGCCTATAAGAGCTTTAGCGATTCAGGCTATGTAACCATGGCAGCGGATTCCTTAGTATGTGCGGCAGGACGATGTGCTGTAAATGCAGACAATGCAAAGGAATACGGATGTGAGCTGCAGCTTGAGCAGCTTAAAAACATTATTTCTGATACCCTGAGCAGTCAGTATGGCTTATCATATGATGATGCCATTGCTCTATATAATATAGATGATAGAGATGACTATACACTGGCACTGACACAGAAATTAAATGAATTAGGCATTAAAGAGGAGACAAAATGATATGATTGCAATCATCGATTATGGAGCAGGCAACCTGCGAAGTGTGGAAAAGGCTCTTACAGCTATAGGCGAGGAGAGTATTGTGACCAGAGACAGGCATGAGATTTTAAATGCCGATAAGGTAATACTTCCCGGAGTAGGAGCTTTTGGAGATGCAATGAATTCGCTTAAAAAATACGAGCTGGACAAGGTGATTCACGAGGTTTGTGACATGGACAAGCCATTTCTTGGCATATGCCTGGGACTTCAGCTATTATTTGAGGGAAGCGATGAGAGTCAGGGCGTTGAGGGGCTTCATGTGCTTGACGGACAGATACTTCGCATACCAGATAAGGAAGGACTTAAAATACCTCACATAGGCTGGAATTCACTTGATTTACAGAACAATGGAAGGCTGTTTAAAGGTCTTTCAGAGCATCCGTATGTATATTTTGTGCATTCGTACTATCTGAAAGCCGCTGATGAAGCAATTGTCACAGCAACGACAGAGTACAGCACACACATTCATGCGTCTGTAGAGAAAAACAATGTGTTCGCCTGCCAGTTCCATCCGGAAAAGAGCAGCACAGTCGGACTTTCGATACTTAAAAATTTTGCAGGGATAGGGGAGGCATAATATGTTTACGAAGAGAATAATCCCATGTCTGGATGTGAATAACGGACGTGTTGTTAAGGGCATAAACTTTGTCAATTTAAGAGATGCAGGTGACCCGGTTGAGATTGCGGCTGCTTATGATAAGGCAGGTGCAGATGAGGTGGTTTTTCTGGATATTACGGCGTCAAGCGACAACAGAAATACTGTTGTGGATATGGTCAGAAAGGTTGCTGAAAAGGTGTTTATACCGTTCACTGTGGGCGGCGGCATCAGAACAGTCGATGATTTTAAGGCACTTCTTAGAGAGGGTGCGGACAAGATTTCAATAAATTCAAGTGCCATAAACACACCGCGGCTTATCAGCGACGCTGCGGATAAGTTTGGCAGCCAGTGTGTGGTTGTGGCAATCGATGCAAGGCGTCGTGCTGATGGAAGCGGCTGGAATGTATACAAGAACGGAGGCCGCATAGATACAGGCCTTGATGCCATTGAATGGGCTGTTAAGGCAAATGAGCTTGGAGCGGGAGAGATACTTCTTACAAGCATGGACTGTGACGGCACAAAGGATGGCTACGATATCGAGCTTACAAGGTTTATTGCCGATAACGTTTCTGTTCCGGTTATCGCATCGGGCGGTGCAGGCACAAAGGAGCATTTTTACGAGGCTCTGACCGAGGGAAAGGCGGACGCAGCGCTTGCAGCTTCACTTTTCCACTACAAGGAACTTGAAATTATGGATTTAAAGAATTATCTGGCAGATAAAGGTGTGTCGGTCAGAAGATAGGCGGGAGATAAAGATTATGAGTATGCTTGATGGCGAGTGGGCAAAGGCTGTGGGAGCCGAGTTTAAAAAACCGTATTATAGGGATTTGTACAATTTTGTAAGAGATGAATATGCCACACATGTGGTATATCCTCCGGCAGATGACATATTTAATGCCATGCATTTTACGCCACTTGACAAGGTGAAGGTACTCATCCTCGGACAGGATCCGTACCACAATGTCAATCAGGCGCATGGATTGTCGTTTTCTGTGCTTCCGTCTCAGAAGGATATTCCACCATCACTGCAGAATATCTACAAGGAACTGCACGACGATTTAGGGTGTGATATCCCCAATAACGGATACCTGAAGAAATGGGCTGACCAGGGTGTTTTACTATTGAATACGGTGCTCACTGTCAGAGCTCATCAGGCAAACTCGCATCAGGGGCACGGCTGGGAGAAGTTCACGGATGCAATCATAGAGGCTGTAAATGAGCAGGATAGACCTATAGTGTATATGCTCTGGGGACGTCCGGCGCAGTCAAAGATTCCTATGCTTACAAATCCAAAGCATCTGATATTGAAAGCACCGCATCCAAGCCCGCTGTCGGCTTACAGAGGCTTTTTTGGTTGCAAGCATTTTAGTAAAGCCAATGAGTTTCTTAAGGAGCATGGAGTGGAGCCTGTTGACTGGCAGATAGAGGATATATAAAGGACGACAATACCGGCTCATATGTTAGTAATACCTGGCTGGGTAATATCGGCAGATATTATCTTGACATAAATTGGAAAAGCGTCTATATTAAAAATATATAGAAGGTAACGGATTACATGATTATCAAAGGAGTGATACTATGAGAGGAATAGGAATGTGGGATTCATCATCCATATCCACACTGTTTTCCGGCTTTAGCAGCAGTAGAAGCAGCAATGCAGCGTCGTCTTTTATTGCCAATATGGATATGACTACATATAGCGGCATTAGAAGTGGCAGCTATTTTAAGCTTCTCAAGTCATATTATGGAAATAACCTTAATTCAAAGGCCCAGTCTCTTGTCTCATCATCTGTTTCTACATCTAAGGATTCAGCGAAGACACTTGCGTCCATCGAGTCGGAGTCAGAGGACATGGTAAAGTCGGCGCAGGCTCTTTACAAAAACAGCCGCAAGGACGATACAGATGCTACGTACAAGAAAGTGGCAGCTTTTGTGTCTGATTACAACAGCCTCATTAATGCTGCGGATGATTCCGAGACAAAGCAGATTTCGAGAAATCTTGAGTCTATGAAGTCACTTACAGATATCAATTCAAAGTCGCTTGCGAAGGTGGGAATCACAGTTGATTCCAAGTCCGGCAAGCTGTCTGTCGACGAGGATACCTTTAAAAAGGCTGATTCGACCAGGGTTGATGCACTTTTTAAGGGGAATGGCTCTTATGCTTATGCAGTTGCAAGCAAGGCTTCAATGCTTGAGTATGCTGCAAAGAATGAGGCAGAAAAGACTAACACATATGGCGCCAATGGAAGGTATACACAGGCCTATAACAGTGGATATAATTATAATATGTTTTTATAGTCAAAGACAGGCAGGGAATCACCCACCTCACTTTACGGCTTAATAAAAGAAGCATCCCGGTTTTGGGATGCTTCTTTTTAATTAATTAGCGTTTAGTTGTCGTTTTCATCGTCCTCACTCATTGAGTAGACCTGACGCTTACGTGCCATCTCATCGCTCTCAAGATATTCGTCGTAGGTTGTGATCTTGTCGATCATTGAACCGTTTGGCAGGAATTCTATGATTCGGTTGGCGGTTGTCTGGACTACCTGGTGGTCACGGCAGGCAAAGAGGATTACTCCAGGGAATTTTATCATTCCGTTGTTTAATGCTGTTATTGACTCCATGTCGAGGTGGTCTGTAGGCTCATCGAACATGAGCACATTGCTTCCCATGATCATCATGCGGGAGAGCAGTACACGAACTTTTTCTCCTCCGGAGAGTACACGCATTTTCTTTACTCCATCCTCACCGGCAAAGAGCATACGGCCAAGGAAACCTCGCACATATGTGGCGTCCTTGATTTCTGAGTACTGTGTGAGCCAGTCGACGATTAGCTCATCAGTATCAAAGATTGTGGTATTGTCCTTTGGAAAGTATGACTGGCTGGTTGTGACACCCCATTTATATGAGCCCTCGTCCGGCTCAAGCTCTCCGGCAAGGATTTTAAACATAGTTGTTTTTGCAAGCTCATTTCCTCCGACAAATGCAATTTTGTCATCGTGGTTGACAGTGAATGAGATATTGTCAAGTACCTTTACACCGTCGATGGTTTTTGAAATGCCCTCGACAAAGAGTACATCGTTTCCGATTTCACGCTCAGGACGGAAATCAATGTATGGGTATTTACGGCTTGATGGACGTATTTCATCAAGCTGGATTTTTTCGAGGGCACGCTTTCTTGATGTAGCCTGCTTTGATTTAGAGGCATTGGCAGAGAAACGCTGGATAAATTCCTGCAGCTCCTTGATTTTTTCCTCTTTCTTTTTGTTTGCTTCCTTCATCTGACGGACAATAAGCTGGCTTGATTCATACCAGAAATCATAGTTTCCTGCGTAGAGCTGGATCTTACCGTAATCCATGTCGGCGATGTTCGTGCAGACCTTGTTGAGGAAGTATCTGTCATGGGATACAACGATGACCGTGTTCTCGAAATTGATGAGGAATTCCTCAAGCCATGAGATGGCATCGAGGTCTAAGTGGTTGGTAGGCTCATCGAGGAGCAGTATGTCAGGATTTCCAAACAGTGCCTGAGCGAGAAGCACCTTGACCTTTACTGCACCCGGCAGATCTGCCATCAGAGTGTAGTGATCATCAGTAGGTACACCGAGACCGTTTAAGAGAGTAGCTGCATCCGACTCAGCATTCCAGCCGTCCATATCGGCAAACTCAGCCTCAAGCTCGCTGGCACGGATTCCGTCCTCGTCTGAGAAATCCTCCTTCATATAGATGGCTTCCTTCTCCTTCATGATATCATAGAGACGCTTATTACCCATGATAACCGTATCAAGTACTGTAAACTCATCGTACTTGAAGTGATCCTGCTGTAAGAATGACAGTCTCTGTCCCGGAGTGATTGCGATATCACCATTTGTAGGCTCAAGCTGTCCTGAGAGAATCTTTAAAAATGTAGACTTGCCGGCACCGTTTGCACCAATAAGTCCGTAGCAGTTTCCCTCTGTGAATTTTATGTTGACATCCTCAAATAAAGCTTTTTTACCAATTCTTAATGTAATATTGTTTGCACTAATCATTTTGTCTTTATTCAATCCTTTCCTATTTAATAACCTGTTCGTTTCTGTAACACATCGTTTCTATTTTAACGTAAAACCAGTATTTTGCAAGTGTTTTACAGGCGATTTATAGCCATTGTGCCCTTTTGTACATAAATTTTACCTTGTTAATAAATATTTTAGGGTTTTTGTACAATGTATTGCTAAAAAAACTTGATTTTTTGCAGCGCACAAACTAAACTATTATGTAGAGACATTCTGATTCATGTCTATAATTGAACATTTATTTTACAGGAGGAAATATCATGTCTAGAGCAAAACAGTCGATGGATGGAAATACCGCTGCCGCTCATGTAGCATATGCCTACACAGAGGTTGCCGGAATCTATCCTATCACACCTTCTAGCCCAATGGCTGATACAGTTGATCAGTGGTCAGCAGCAGGACAGAAGAACATTTTCGGAAGCACTGTAAAGGTAGTTGAGATGGAGTCTGAGGCAGGTGCCGCTGGTACAGTTCACGGATCTCTTGCAGCTGGTGCACTTACTACAACATTTACAGCTTCACAGGGACTTTTACTTATGATCCCTAATATGTACAAAATCGCAGGTGAGAATCTTCCTTGCGTATTTGACGTATCAGCTCGTACAGTATCTTCACATGCACTGAATATCTTCGGTGATCACAGTGATGTATATGCTTGTCGTCAGACTGGTTTCGCAATGCTTTGTGAGACAAATCCACAGGAGGTTATGGATCTTTCACCGGTTGCACACTGTGCAGCACTTGAGGGAAAGGTTCCATTCATCAACTTCTTCGATGGATTCCGTACTTCTCATGAGATTCAGAAGATCGAGAAGTGGGATTATGAAGATCTCAAAGAGATGTGTCCAATGGATGCAGTTGCAGAATTCAGAGCACACGCTCTTAACCCAGAGCATCCAGCAGCTCGTGGATCACACGAGAACGGAGATATCTTCTTCCAGCATAGAGAGGCATGTAACAAGTTCTATGATGAGCTTCCAGCAGTTGTTGAGAAGTACATGGACAAGGTTAATGCTAAGCTTGGTACAGATTACAAATTATTCAACTACTACGGAGCACCTGACGCTGATCGTGTAATCATCGCTATGGGTTCTATCAATGATGTAGCTGAGGAAGTAATCGATTACTTAACAGCAAAGGGAGAGAAAGTCGGACTTATTAAGGTACGTCTTTATCGTCCATGGTCTTCAGAGGCTCTTCTTAATGCTATTCCAAAGACAGCAAAGAAGATCGCTGTATTAGACCGTACAAAAGAGCCGGGATCACTTGGTGAGCCATTATACTTAGACGTTGCTACAACACTTCGTGAAGCAGGAATGAACGATGTTGTATTAGTAGGCGGACGTTACGGATTAGGATCTAAGGATACACCACCTTCTTCAGTATTTGCTGTATATACAGAGCTTGAGAAGGATGCTCCTAAGCACAGATTTACAATTGGAATCGTGGATGATGTTACAAATCTTTCACTTCCAGAGGTTAAGCCAGCTCCTATCACATCTGCACCTGGTACAAAAGAGTGCAAGTTCTGGGGTCTCGGCGGAGATGGTACTGTAGGTGCTAACAAGAACTCTACAAAGATCATCGGTGACCACACAGACAAATACATCCAGGCATACTTCCAGTATGATTCAAAGAAGACTGGTGGTGTTACAATTTCTCACTTGAGATTTGGTGACAACCCAATCAGAAGCCCATACTACATCAACCAGGCAGACTTCGTAGCATGCCACAACCCTGCATATGTTATCCAGGGCATGAAGATGGTTCAGGATGTTAAGCCAGGCGGAGTATTCATGATCAACTGCCAGTGGTCAGATGAAGAGCTTGCTCATCACCTCAACGCTGACGCTAAGAAATATATCGCTGACAACAACATTCAGCTTTACACAATCAACGCTATCGACAAGGCTATCGAGATCGGAATGGGTAAGAGAACTAACACAATTCTCCAGTCTGCATTCTTCAAGCTTGCTGACGTAATGCCTATCGATAAGGCTGTAGAGTACATGAAGGCTGCTGCTAAGAAGTCATACTCAAAGAAGGGTGATGCAGTAGTAGAGATGAACTACAAGGCTATCGATGCCGGTGTTGACGCTGTACATAAGGTAGAGGTTCCTGAGTCTTGGAAGAATCCAGAGGCAGATGCTCCTAAGGCAGAGCGCACAGGACGTCCAGAGGTTGTTAAGCTTGTTAACGAGCTTCTTGATCCAATCGCTAAGATGGATGGAGACAGCCTTCCGGTTTCAGCATTCGCTGACAAGGCAGACGGACAGTATGTAACAGGTGCTTCTGCATACGAGAAGAGAGGAACAGCCGTTACAGTTCCACAGTGGGATCCAGAGAAGTGTATCCAGTGTAACAACTGTGCATTTGTATGTTCTCATGCTACAATTCGTCCATTCTTACTTACAGATGACGAAGTAAAGGCAGCTCCTGACAACATGAAGGTTGCTGATATGAAGCCAAAGGCAGGCGCTTACAAGTATACAATGAGCGTATCTCCACTTGACTGTATGGGATGTGGTGAGTGTATCACAGTTTGTCCTACAGCAGCTATCTCAATGCAGCCACAGGAGTCTCAGGCAGCAGAGCAGCCAGTATTTGATTACTTAGTAGCTAACGTTTCTAAGAAGACAGATGCCGGAATGGTTGATACAACACCTAAGGGATCACAGTTCAACCAGCCACTCCTTGAGTTCTCAGGCTCATGTGCAGGATGTGCTGAGACATCTTACGCTAGACTTATTACACAGCTCTTCGGTGAGCAGATGTACATCTCTAACGCAACAGGATGTTCTTCTATCTGGGGTAACCCGGCAGCTACATCACCATACACAGTAAATATCAACTCTAAGAAGGGACCAGCTTGGTCTAACTCACTCTTCGAGGATAATGCTGAGCATGGTTTAGGTATGGAAGTTGGACAGAGATATCTCCGTGACCAGGCTATCGAGCTTGTTAAAGAGATCGCTGCATCAGACAAGGCTACAGCTGAGTTCAAGGCAGCAGCAGATAAATTCCTTGAGACAAAGGATGACACAAAGGCAAATGTTGAGCCAACAACAGCTCTTATTGCAGAGTTAGAGAAGGCAGCAGCAGCCGGATGTGAGAAATCTAAAGAAGTACTTGCTAAGAAGGATTACCTCGGAAAGAAATCTGTATGGATCTTCGGTGGTGACGGATGGGCATATGATATCGGTTTCGGTGGATTAGACCATGTACTTGCTTCTGGTGAGAACGTAAACGTAATGGTATTCGATACAGAGATGTACTCTAACACAGGTGGACAGGCTTCTAAGGCTTCTAACATCGGTGAGGTATGTCAGTTCGCAGCAGCCGGTAAAGAGACAAGCAAGAAGTCACTTTCAGAGATCGCTATGAGCTACGGATATGTATACGTTGCACAGATCGCTCTTGGAGCAAACCCAGCACAGGCTGTTAAGGCTATCACAGAGGCTGAGGCTTATCCGGGACCATCACTCATCATCGGATACGCACCTTGCGAGCTTCACGGTATCGCTAAGGGTGGTATGAACCACTGCCAGGATGAGATGAAGAAGGCTGTTAAGGCTGGATACTGGAACCTCTTCTCATTCAACCCTGCACTCAAGGCTGAAGGAAAGAATCCATTCACACTTACATCAAAGGCCGGCGACGGATCTTACCAGGAGTTCCTTAACAACGAGGCACGTTATACTCGTCTTATCAAGCCATTCCCAGAGAGAGCAGAGAAACTCTTTGCTAAGTCTGAGGAGACAGCTAAGGCACGTTATACACACCTTGAGAAACTCGTTAAATTATACGGAGAGGACTAATTCATTAGTCACGGTATATATTTTATCCCACAGGGCATTTGCCCTGTGGGATTTTTGCTTTTTCTCCTGTGATTACACTATATTTCGTGGTTTTTTTGTTTACAAATACAATATGTAATGGTACAATATATATGTTAATGGTATTTAATTGAACCATCGGAGGAATACGAATGTCAGGCATATTTGATAGACGTGCAAAAAGATTTATATCGACAGAACAAGCGGAGCGGGCAGTACCTTCAAGAACAGTAATGGCATCCCGTGTAGCAAGAGACGATGTTAACCGTAGTGAAAGAGTGCAGAAAAAAGAGGATAATATACAAATGGATAAAGATGATTTTTTGTTAACACAAATTGATGAGTTTCGTGAAAAGGCAAAACGTCTTCAGGAGATGCTCAATACGAAAGAATCAAAAGCAGAGGAGCTTTCAACCATAGTTGAGGAGAGGGAAGCTAAGGCAGAGGAGCTGCAGCAGATACTTGACGAGAGACAGGAAAAAGCCGATGGAATCACTGCACAGGTTGCTAAGCAGATAGATGTGCTTATAGAAAGTGTTCATGAAAAGATGGCTGAGATAGAGCAATCTATGAATGCAGGCATGGACAGCTTAGGCCGTCAGGTAAGCTCAGATATGGATAATCTTGGACGCTCGGTAAATGCCAATATGGACAATCTTGGTAGTTCGATGTCCGGACAGATTGGAAATCTCGGACAGTCACTTGGCACTGAGATATCAGGCATCAGCCAGAATATAGGTCAGAGTCTTGATTTTGGTGACACATTAGAGCAGACAAGGCGTATCACAGAGGAGGGCACAGCAGCAGTTACATCAGCGGTAAATGAGGCGAATGCCCATATGCTTCAGTCGCTTACAGAGCTTAATGATCAGCTTGTTTCGTTAAAGGCGGAGCTGTCTGACAAGGTACATACAGAGAATGTTAAGTGCTTTAGGAATATTCAGGATCTCTTTAAGGTAATGGGAGACAAGGTGGACACAGTGTCAGAGCTTGAGAAGCAGGTAGGAACAACAAAGACTTTTGCAGTCATCTCTACTGTGCTGGCTATTATCAATACATTTGGTTTTGTTGCAATCGCATTGTATATATTGGGGTTCTTTGGTTCGATTTTTTAATAAATATTATTGTAATAGGGTGGTGCAGTTCCCGGTCAGGGAGTTGCACCATATTTTGACATTTTATAAGGCAGACAGAGAGGAAGACTAAATGGCAAAAAAGATTGTAAGAGTTGTTGGACATAAAAATCCTGACACAGATTCTATCTGTGCAGCAATAGCGTATGCAAACCTTAAATCACATACAGACGATACAATGGAATACATACCAATGAGAGCAGGCAGCATCAGTGCAGAGACAGCATTTGTGCTGGATTATTTTAAGGCAGATACGCCTGCCCTTTTAAAGGATGTTGGCACACAGATAAAGGATATACATATCAGAAGGACTGAGGGTGTCAGCAGTAATCTATCCATGAAAAAGGCATGGGAGATGATGAAGATACTCAACGTAGTCACTCTTCCGGTTGTCAATAAGAAGGACAAGCTTGAAGGGCTTATTGTGACAGGTGATATAGCAAAGTCATATATGGATGTGTATGACAATTCTATCCTGGCAAAGGCGAGGACCCAGTACAGAAATATTATAGAGACGCTGGATGGCAAGATAGTTGCAGGCAATGAGCATGGCTATTTTGTGAAAGGAAAGGTTATAGTTGGAGCAGGTACACCTGATACCATAAAGGGCAATGTGGCTGAGGATGATCTGGTCATCATATCAGACCGTGAAGAGTCACAGCTTATATGTATTGAGGCAAACTGCAGCTGTATCATTGTGACAAGCGGCTTCGATATATCGAAGGATGTCATAAATGCTGCAAACGCTAAGGACGTGGTAGTGATAAGTACACCATATGACACGTTTACCACATCGCGTCTGATAAACCAGAGTATGCCGATAAAGTCATTTATGACAAGGGAAAATCTTATTCATTTTGATTTGGATGATTATGTGGATGATGTGCGTGATACTGTTTCAAAAATCCGACACAGGGATTTCCCAATACTTGACGAAAACCAAAATTATGTGGGTATGTTTTCACGCAGAAATTTAATGAATGCAAGGAAAAAACAGGTGATACTTGTGGATCATAATGAGACCTCACAGGCAGTGGCCAACATTGATGAGGCTGAGATTCTTGAGATAATTGATCATCATCGAATTGGTTCTCTTGAGACAATAGGACCTGTGTATTTCAGAAATCAGCCGCTTGGATGTACCGGAACCATCATCTATCAGATGTATATGGAAAAGGGTGTGGAGGTTACTCCTCAGATGGCGGGGCTTATGTGCGCTGCAATACTCTCTGACACACTAGTGTTCCGTTCGCCTACATGTACCCAGGTTGATAAATCTACAGCACTTGTCCTGGCGGAGATTGCGCAGATAGATGTAGAAGAGTTTGCCCAGAAAATGTTCGAGGCAGGCAGTAACTTTGCTAACAAGACAGAAGAGGAAATATTAAATCAGGATTTTAAAATCTTTCATTCAGGGGATTATACATTTGGAGTATCGCAGATTTCTGCTCTTTCGAGAACAGAGCTCGATAAGGTACAGGCAAGAGTGGTGTCTCTGCTTGACAAGATGCAGGTGGAAAAACAGCTTGATATGCTCTTTGTTATGCTAACGGATATACTTAATGAGTCTACATATCTCATCTACAGTGGTGCAGAGGCAGCGTCAATAGCAGCTTCAGCATACAATCTGCCACAGAGCAAGGATGGAATTATGCTTAAGGGAGTAGTGTCGCGTAAGAAGCAGCTCATACCTGAGCTTATAAATGTGATTAATGAGAGATAATGCAGCACTAAAAATAATTAAAAGCTTCCTGTGATATATCGTGAAGCTTTTATGTATTTGTAGGGGTAGAATGGAATTGCTTGCGGTATGCGCGGATAAATGAGGAATAGCTTCCGAATCCACAGGCATCGCAGGCGGCAGACACACTGCTTCCGTCGCGAATCATATCGCGGGCGAGCAGCAGACGCTTTGTTGTGATATATGAACCTATGGTGCAGCCGGTTTCTTCCTTGAAGGTGTGCATCAGGTGATACCTGCTCATATAGAATTTATCTGCCAGTTCATCAATACTTATACGGTTTGTTAAATTCTTATTTAAGAAATCCAAAATCTCTACAATTTTTTTGTTTGAGGAAAATGTGTTAATATATTCGATACCGCCATGCAGGGTGATACGATTGAGCTGTATCAGAAACTCTAAAAACAGGAGCTTCTGGTACAGCTCATTTGCGTATTCATTGGTTTCTCTAAGTGTAGAGTCTAGTCCCTTGATCGTATCAGCCAGACGGCTGCCCTTGGTCGCAGCGAGTCTTAGTACATGTGACTGGTTAGCATAGGCCTGCTTGAAACAGCATGCCAGATCATAGCCTTTGCTCACATAATCGTCAATAAGCTGCTGTGACACATATATAATGATTCTTTCATAAATTGAATCGTCATTTAATATTGGCTTATGAACCTCGCCGGCATTGACAAGCACGATATCATGTTCTTTGAGCTCATAGCTGCGGCCCTCAATGCAGTAGGATACATTGCCGTGCAGATGAATCAGAATTTTGTGGAAATCATGGTAATGGAAATCTATATTTAGCTTGTGTTCATCTCTTAGATGAAATATTTTAAAAGGCTCCGTCAGGTAGCCTGCTTTTGTATAATTTGAATCCATGATATGCTCCTTTGATAATAAGATGTTAATATAAGCATAATCTATAACAGCACAAAACGCAACATAAAACGCACAAAATGCTATAGAAAAACAAGAAAGTGCGCTGTATAATATAGTTACCAATATAAAACCAATAACGAGGTGATCACTATGAAATTTACAAAAATGCACGGCTGTGGAAATGATTATGTATATGTAAATCTTTTTGAGGAGAAGTTGGATGACCCGGCAAGGGTGTCAATATATGTCAGTGACAGGCATTTTGGAATAGGCTCAGACGGACTAATCACAATAGGTCCGTCAGACAAGGCAGATTTTAGAATGAGGATATATAATGCAGACGGTTCGGAAGCCGAGATGTGCGGAAACGGCATACGCTGCGTGGCGAAATACGTGTATGACCACAAACTTACTGACAAGACTGAAATATCGGTTGAGACAGGAGCAGGCATCAAGTACCTTACACTATATGTTGAGGAAAATAAGGTATCACAGGTGCGCGTGGATATGGGTGAGCCTATTCTGACGCCTGGGGACATTCCGGTTGTGAAAGCAGACGGAAGTGCTTATGGTGATGACTACAGGGTAATAGATGAACCGATTTCAGCAGGCAATAGAGAGTGGCACATGACCTGTGTTTCAATGGGAAATCCTCATGCGGTAGTGTTTGTCGATGATGTGGCAGGTTTTGAGCTTGAGAAATACGGTCCGCTTTTTGAGAATCATAAGATGTTTCCAAAGCGCACCAACACGGAGTTTGTAGAGATACTTTCAAGGAATGAGGCGAAAATGAGAGTATGGGAGAGGGGCAGCGCTGAGACCTGGGCCTGCGGTACAGGAACCTGTGCGACCGTCATGGCATGTATACTCAACAAAAAGACTGACAACAAGGTGCTTGTGCATCTAAGAGGCGGAGATCTGACTATCGAGTATATACCTGAGACCAATCATGTGTTTATGACTGGACCTGCTACTGAGGTCTTCTCAGGAGAAATTGATATCATATAAATCACAAGTATTGTGCGGTTTGGCGAATGTCTGTGGTTGAATAGTTACAAATCTTTAAGAAACAAAATTAACAGAAAATATATATCAAAAATATAATAAAATATGGGAGAAAATAAAATGAAGCTTGAAAAATTACTTGAAAGAATGGATTATAAAGTATTAGCAGGAAGCACAGATATAGAGATTTCCACACTCGTGTATGACTCGCGCAAGGTGGAGAAGGCATCGGTATTTGTGTGCATATCGGGAGCTGTGTCAGATGCGCATGATTTCATCCCTGATGTGGTAAAGAAAGGTGCAGCGGCAGTGGTTGTCGAAAAAGATGTGACTCCTATCGAAGGGGTGACATATATTAAGGTAGATGATACAAGACTTGCACTTGCGTGTATGTCAGCAGCTTATTTTGATTATCCGGCCGAGAAGATAAAGACTATCGGTATTACAGGTACAAAGGGTAAGACCACTACCACATATATGGTAAAGTCAATTCTTGAGTCAGCCGGCATAAAGACAGGACTTATCGGTACAATAGAGTCTATATGTGGTGACAAGAGAATTCCGTCAGCAAATACCACACCTGAGTCATACAGAGTTCAGGAGCTGTTTAAGGAGATGGTGGATGAAGGCCTTGATGCAGTTGTTATGGAAGTGTCATCACAGGCTCTCATGCTTCACAGAGTATCTGGCTTTACCTTTGATATTGGTGTATTTACAAATCTTGAGCCTGACCACATCGGAGAGCATGAGCACAAGGATTTTGCAGACTACATGCATTGCAAGAGCCTTTTATTCAGACAGTGCAGGCTTGGTATCTTTAACGGAGATGATGAGCACTTAGAGGGTGTTATGAAGGGACACACATGCCAGGTGGAGACTTACGGCTACAAGTCCACAAATAACCTGGTAGCAGAAAATGTTGAGCTTAAAAAGGAGCATGGAGCACTCGGCATTAAATACCATGTATCAGGGCTTTTGGATTTTGATGTGGAGGTCAATGTGCCGGGCAAATTCTCAGTATACAATTCACTAACGGCCATTGCTATCTGCCATCATTTCAATGTGGATAAAAAGGCAATCGGGGAGGCTCTTCATCATGTGAGTGTAAAGGGCAGAATAGAGATTGTTCCTGTTACAAAGAGATATACCCTTATGATTGATTATGCACACAATGCCATGGCACTTGAAAGCCTTCTCACCACTCTTAAGGAGTATGAGCCGGGCAGACTTGTATGCCTGTTTGGCTGTGGCGGAAACAGGGCAAAGTCACGCCGTTATGAGATGGGAGAGGTGTCATCGAGACTTGCAGACCTTACTGTTGTCACATCCGATAATCCAAGAGATGAGGAGCCTATGGACATAATCAATGATATTTTACAGGGTGTACACAAGGCAGATGGAGAGTATGTGACAATTCCTGACCGTAAGGAGGCTATCAGATACTGCATGGAGAATGCCAAGGATGGTGATATCATAGTGCTTGCAGGAAAGGGCCATGAGGATTATCAGGAGATAAAGGGTGTAAAGCATCACATGGATGAGAGAGAATTAATTGCTGATATAATAAAAGAAAATCCTGACATCAGACTTTAATATTTTAGTATAGGTTAAATAGTTTAGTATAAACTAGTTCAGTAAAATAGTGTATTTGGGAGGTATATATGTCTCTGTTTAAGGGCGCCGGAGTAGCGCTAATTACTCCTTTCAATGAGGATAACAGTGTAAACTATGAAATGCTTAGGACACTGGTGAAAAGGCAGATAGACGGTGGCACTGATGCAATTATCGTGTGTGGCACGACAGGTGAGCCTGCCACAATGACAGAGGAAGAAAAGCTTTCGGTAATAAAATGTGTGGTAGACGAGACAGCCGGGCAGATTCCTGTAATAGCGGGAACCGGTGCCAACTGCACACAAAATGTGATAGATTTCTCACAGAAAGTTGAAAAGCTTGGTGTAGACGGTCTGCTTGTTGTCACACCTTACTACAATAAAGCCACACAGAATGGTCTTTATGCGCACTATGCAGCGATAGCAGGGGCGGTTGGGCTTCCAATCATTATGTACAACGTACCATCGCGTACAGGCTGCAATATACTTCCGCAGACTGCGGCAAGGCTTGGCAGGAATTTTGAAAATATAGTAGGAATCAAGGAAGCAAGTGGCAATATATCGCAGGTTGCAAAGCTAAAGAAGCTGGCAGGAGATGACCTCGATATTTATTCGGGAAACGATGACCAGGTCATCCCAATACTCTCACTCGGTGGAATCGGTGTGATATCAGTACTGTCTAATGTAATGCCCGCTGCAGTGCACGATATGGTAATGGAATACCTGAATGGAAATATTAAATCAGCACTTGATATTCAGCTTAAATACCTGGATTTAATAGAGGCACTGTTTTGTGAGGTGAATCCGATTCCTGTAAAGGCAGCTATGAAGCTTTTGGGATATGATGTGGGAGGACTTCGTCTGCCGCTCACGGAGCTTGAGGATGCAAACCGTGCAAGGCTTAAAGAAAGCATGGAAAACCTAAAGGGAAATTAGTGGATATAAAAGGATATTAAAGAAAAATTAAAGGATAAATTAACATATGGGAAAACAAAACTGGAAGCCGGGCAATATGCTAAACCCGGTGCCGGCTGTGATGGTGAGTGTCACTGACAAGGCCGGAAATAACAATATAATAACAGTGGCATGGGCGGGGACGGTGTGCACCAATCCGCCTATGCTTTCAATATCTGTAAGGCCTGAGCGATTTTCTTATAACATGATTAAAGAAACGGGAGAGTTTGTGGTTAATCTGACCACCGAGGAGCTGCTTAGAGCCTGCGACTACTGCGGAGTGAAAAGCGGCAGGGATGTGGACAAATTTAAAGAACTGCATCTGACACCGCTTGCGATGCAGCATGTGTCAGCAGTGGGAATATCACAAAGCCCGGTAAATATTGAGTGCAGGGTAAGAAAAATCGAGGAGCTCGGCAGCCATACAATGTTTATAGCAGACGTCGTCGGCGTGACAGTGGATGATAAATACATGGACGGGACTGGGAAATTTCATATCAATGATACCGGCCTCGTGATGTACTCGCACGGAGAGTATTTTGGCTTTGGAGATAAGCTCGGAAGCTTCGGCTACTCTGTAAGAAAAACTAAAAAATAATCTATCGAAGCAGCATATCCATGAGGTATGCGTACACATCCTCGTTCTGATTCTTCCAGTTGCTGCAGATGGCCTCGGCCTGCTCCTTTGTGCCGACTGAGAGAGTCAGGTCGATGATGGTGGTGCTCTCTGAGCGTACCTGACAACGTACTGCATATTTGCGGTCAGTTGTCCTGTAATAGTCGGCAAGAATGGAGTTTTCCTGCCTGAACTCGAGCTTGTTGTCCGTAAAGAAGTTCTTTACATCGGACTCAATACCGTCGGTAATCTTGTCTTTGAAGAAACCGAGAGTCTCTTTTCCGGCAGCAGTCAGAGTGTACTGTGTATTGGAATGAGTAGACTCGAAATTAATTAAATCAGCATTTACTAAATCACCGATGACCTCCTGTACACGGAAGTAGTCGGTGTATTCTTTTTCCAAAAAGAAATTGGAAATCTGTGTGTTTGACAGCGGAAAGCCCGCTTTGTCGAGCATGTATAAAATTGTCAGCTTATATATGGTAAATGGCTCAGCCATGATTTTCTCCTTTAAAACAAGTTTAATCGTCCCTGATATGTGTCTCGCACTTCAAATCTTTTATTGATTGTGTTCAGAACCCGTTTTTTATCTGTGCTCCAAAGAGGTGCAACAAGTAAAGAACGTGGTCCATCACCGGTCATGCGGTGGATAACCATATCCTTTGGAAGTCTTTCTATACAGTCTACCACAAAATCGCAGTAATCATCCAGCGTAAAAAGCTCAAATGGCTGTTTAATATACATATCAGCCAGTGGTGTGCCCTTTAGCACATGCAGCAGCTGAAGCTTAACTCCGAAAATACCGCTTTTAGCAACAAAATCAACTGATTCAAGCATCATGCCGCGTGTTTCATGAGGAAGCCCGAGTATGAGATGTGCAATAACCTTTATGCCACGGCGTCTAAGCTCATCTGTTACAATGATGAAATCATCAACACATGTATGTGTATTCATGGCATCAAGAGTAGACCGGTGAATGGTCTGAAGGCCCAACTCAACCCAAACGGGCTTTATTTCGTTTAATTCTGAGAGCAGATCATAAATTTCAGCAGAAAAACAATCTGTTCTTGTGCCGATGGAGAGCACAGCGACAGATGGATCTTCTATAGCCTCATAAAATATGCGCCGCAGATAATCTACCGGCGCATATGTGTTGGTAAAAGCCTGAAAATATGCGATAAAGTGCTCACAGCTGCTCTTTGAAGCAACCTTTTCCTTAGCGGCAGACAGCTGCTCCTTTATGGAAAGGCTGCGGTCCGCCGCAAAATCACCGGAGCCACCGGCGCTGCAGTACAGGCATCCAAGCGATGAGAGTGTGCCATCACGGTTTGGACAGGTCATGCCTCCATCTAGAGAGAGCTTGTAAAGCTTTTCACCGAATGTATCGCGGCAGTATCTGTTGAGGGAATAGTATCTCATATTAAATATGTGACTTTACAGCTTCGCTGACAACAGCGGCAACACGCGGGTCAAATGCCTCAGGCATAATAAAATCATCATTTAATTCTTCGTCAGAAACAAGACAGGCCAGTGCTTCTGCGGCAGCAAGCTTCATTTCCTCAGTGATCTGTGCAGCGCGTCCCTCTAAGGCACCCTTGAAGATTCCGGGGAATGCAACCACGTTGTTTATCTGGTTAGGAAAATCACTTCTTCCGGTACCGACCACTCTGGCACCTGCAGCCTTTGCCACATCAGGCATAATCTCAGGAACAGGATTTGCCATGGCAAAAAGGATAGAGTCCTTGTTCATAGAAGAAACCATCTCGGCTGTGACGATATTTGGAGCGGAAACACCTACGAATATGTCAGCACCCTTTAAAGCATCTGCGAGAGTACCCTTTGCATTTTCAAGGTTTGTAACCTCTGTCATTTTCTGCTGCATCCAGTTGAGGTTTGGATAGTCCTTTCCTATGATGCCTAGACGGTCACACATGGTCACATGTGTAAAGCCGTATGTCAGAAGAAGTTTAGTGATGGCAACACCTGCTGAGCCTGCACCGTTTACAACAACCTTGCAGTCCTCTTTCTTTTTGCCGGTCAGGCGCAGAGAGTTGATGATACCGGCGAGTACGACGATTGCAGTTCCGTGCTGGTCATCGTGGAATACAGGAATATCGAGCATCTCTTTAAGTCTCTCCTCAATCTCAAAGCAGCGCGGAGCAGAAATATCCTCTAAGTTTATTCCGCCAAAGCCCGGTGCGATATTTTTGACTGCAGCAATAATCTCCTCAGTGTCCTGAGTGTCGAGACAGATAGGAACAGCGTTTACGTTTCCAAACTCCTTGAAAAGTACGCATTTACCCTCCATGACAGGCATGGCAGCGTAAGGACCGATGTTTCCAAGACCAAGCACAGCACTTCCGTCTGACACTACGGCAACGGTATTTGCCTTCCAGGTGTATTTGTATGCAGCCTCCTTATCCTCGGCTATGACCTTACATGGCTCAGCAACACCTGGGGTGTATGCAATTGCAAGGTCCTCTCTCGAATTAACCTTTGATTTGGCGATGGTTTCGAGTTTTCCGTTCCACTCTTCGTGGCATTTCAGTGCTTTTTCTTTATTATCCATGGTAATTCTCCCTCTAAAAATTCTTTTGAATAATCATAACATTGCAGGTGATTTAAATCAAGTAACTATGCAGATAACCGATTATATAAAAATATGATAAAAAATAAGAAATCGCTTTATATTTTTAAAGAAATGATGTATAATCAATAATTAATAATTCAAAAGTCAATTCAGGCGTTATTTCCCAATAGCTACACAGATATATTTGTTAAATAATATTGTTTAGACGAATTGAATAAATACTGTTATCAAATTTAAGGAGAAGACGAAATGGAACAGATGAGAGAAAAATATGAAAGTTTGTCGGCATTTGTGCTTAAGGATCTGGCGAAGGCAAGAGGAATTAAGGGCGTTTCATCACTGAAAAAGGGACAGATTATTGAAAGAATGCTCGAGGAGGATGCAAAAGAGGCTGAGGAGGCTGAGAAAAACGGTACAGCCGAGGAGCGCGCCAACTCTTTTAAAGATGATTATGCAGCACTCGACAGTGGAGAAGAGGCAGAAGGCATACTTGAGGTAATGCCGGAGGGCTTTGGATTTATCCGCTGTGATAATTATATGCCGGGAGATCATGATATCTATGTGGCACCTGCGCAGATACGCCGTTTCAATTTAAAGACAGGTGATATCGTAAAGGGTAATATGAAGGTGAAGTCTGAGCGTGAGAAATTCCAGGCTCTTTTATACCTGACCACTGTCAACGGATATACACCGGATGTAGCACAGAAGCGTACAAGCTTTGAGGATCTTGTGCCTATATTCCCGAATGAGAGACTGCGTCTCGAGAGACCCGGAGCAAGTGTTGCGATGAGGGTTGTAGATCTCATCTCTCCAATAGGAAAGGGACAGCGAGGCATGATCGTTTCACAGCCTAAGGCCGGAAAGACCACATTACTTAAAGAGGTTGCAAAGTCTGTCACTGTAAACAATCCTGAGATGCATCTTATTATTCTCCTTATTGATGAGAGACCGGAGGAGGTTACAGATATCAAGGAGGCTATAGAGGGGGACAATGTCGAGGTAATCTACTCTACATTTGATGAACTTCCTGAGCATCACAAGAGAGTGTCAGAGATGGTAATAGAGAGAGCAAAGCGCCTTGTAGAGCATGGTAATGATGTCATGATACTCCTTGACAGCATAACAAGGCTTGCAAGAGCTTACAATGTGACAGTTCCACCATCAGGCCGTACACTTTCAGGAGGACTTGATCCTGTAGCGCTTCATATGCCAAAGAGATTTTTCGGAGCAGCACGTAATATGAGAAACGGCGGCAGTCTGACAATACTTGCAACAGCTCTTGTTGATACCGGAAGCAAGATGGATGATGTAGTATTTGAGGAGTTCAAGGGAACAGGAAACATGGAGCTTGTACTCGACAGAAAGCTTTCCGAGAAGAGAATCTTCCCTGCTATAGATATAGTAAAATCAGGAACAAGGCGTGAGGATCTGCTCCTTGATGAGGATGAGCAGGCAGCAGTCGATAATATGCGTAAAGCCTTCAACGGTATGCGCTCTGATGAGGCTGTTGAGAACGTACTCAACATGTTTGCACACACAAAGAGCAACAAGGAATTTGTTAATCTTGTAAAGAAAAACAGAATTTTATAAAAATGTCTTGCAATTGACAGATTCATGTGCTACAATAACTAAGCTGTTTATCGGGATGTAAACGGACGCAACGTGTCGCTCTTGCAGCAAGTATCATATGCGGATCGGGCATACGGGTATAAAGAGTGAAGCTAAAGAAATACGATAAGAATATAAAAGAGGTGAAAATCATGAGAGAAGGAATCCATCCAGATTATTATCAGGCAACTGTTACATGTAACTGTGGTAACACATTCGTTACAGGATCTACAAAGCCGGAGATCCACGTAGAGATTTGCTCAAAGTGCCATCCATTCTACACAGGTCAGCAGAAAGCTAACCAGGCTCGTGGACGTATTGAGCAGTTCAATAAGAAATATGGTATGAAATAGAATCATATAGTTACTTGAAAGGTTGAGGTTGCAATATACCTCAACCTTTTTTGGAATATAGAGAGGTTTTATGAAGTATTCAGGTATTGGCGGTCAGGCTGTCATGGAGGGCGTAATGATGCAGAACAAGGACACATACGCAGTAGCCGTGAGAAAGCCTGACCATGAAATAGATGTCAAGGTGTCAAAGCGTAAGAATTCAAAGACGCTTGATGCAATTAGAAAAATCCCTATTTTAAGAGGTGTGGTGAGCTTTGTCGATTCGCTTTATCTGGGCATGAGCACACTGATGTATTCAGCGTCATTTTTCGAGGACGAGGATGATGAAGGTGCCTTGGCTTCAAAGAAAAAGGAAAAGGAAGAAGAACTCACAGCGGAAGAAAAGAAAAAAAGGGCTGCAAAAGAAAAGAAACAGGAAAATGCCATGCTTGGAGGTTCAGTGGTACTGTCAATTGTCATAGCACTCGCGCTGTTTTTTGCATTGCCGTATTTCCTTTCAGGGTTTTTTAAAAAGGTGATAAGCTCACAGATGCTCATAGCGTTCATAGAGGGCGTTATCAGACTGGCAATATTTCTGGGGTATATAGCAATTATATCGCTGACCCCTGATATTAAGCGCACATTTATGTATCACGGCTCTGAGCATAAATGCATCAACTGCATAGAGCACGGACTGCCTCTTACAGTGGAAAATGTGAGAAAAAGCTCAAAGCATCACAAGCGCTGCGGTACAAGCTTTCTGCTTATAGTAATGCTCATAAGCATATTGTTTTTCATGTTTATCCGTGTGGATTCAAAGCCGCTGCAGTTATTGTTACGACTTGTGCTTATTCCTGTAATCGCAGGTGTATCTTATGAATTTATCAGACTTGCAGGCAGATATGACAATCCGGTTGTCAACATGCTTAGTGTCCCGGGGCTTTTAATGCAGCGAATGACCACAAAGGAGCCGGATGATGAAATGATAGAGGTTGGCATCGCATCAGTTGAGGCTGTGTTTGACTGGAAGAAATGGCAGGAGGAAAACAATGTGTGTGCACATTGACCGCCGGATAGAAGGTATATATGACATATAGAGAAGCAATTTTACTTGGGGAAAGCATATTACAAAAAGCAAAGATAGTTGATGCAAAAAACGATGCATGGCTGCTTTTAGCCATGGCATGCAGGATAAATCACACATATTACTATGTGCATATGGATGAGGAAATGTCGCAGGAGCAGATAAGGGAATATCAAGCATTGCTGAGTAAGCGCGCTGAGCGTATTCCGCTCCAGTACATAGTCGGAGAGCAGGAGTTTATGGGACTCAAATTCCGTGTGAACAGCAATGTGCTCATACCGCGTCAGGATACAGAGACTCTTGTAGAGGAGGCACTCAAGGTGATAGAGCCGGGTATGAGAGTGCTTGATATGTGTACAGGAAGCGGCTGCATAATTATAAGCATCTTAAAGAACACGACTAATGTGGACGGTGCAGCCTGTGATATATCAAAGCAGGCGCTCAATGTGGCAAAGGAAAATGCAAGGCTTAATGGCGTGTTTGTTGATTTTGAGAGAAGCGATCTGTTTGAGCATGTCGATGAGATGTATGATGTGATAGTATCCAATCCACCATACATAAGAAGCGATGAGATACCGCATCTGATGCCGGAGGTGTCGGTATTTGAGCCGCATGAGGCTCTTGACGGCTCTGAGGATGGACTTTTATTTTACAGGCGCATCATAAAGGATTGCAGGGCAAATCTAAAGCCACAGGGCAGGCTGCTTTTTGAGATAGGCTGTGACCAGGGCAGGCAGGTGTCAGAGATGATGCAGTTTGCCGGATTTAGCGATGTACATGTGATAAAGGACCTGGCGGGAAATGACAGGGTAGTATCGGGAGTGTTTGACAGCAAGGAGGAAAAACATGTTTGATAAGTTAGAAGATCTTATACACCATTATGAAGAGCTGATGAATCTGCTCAGCGAGCCGGATGTGGCAAATGATGCAAACAGATTTAAAAAGCTTATGAAGGAGCAGAGTGACCTTGCTCCTATAGTTGAGACATATAAGAAATATAAAGAGTGCAAGCAGAATATCGAGGATTCACTGGCTATTTTGGATGAGGAATCAGATGAAGAGATGAGAGAGCTTGCAAAGGAAGAGCTTAAGGATTCAAAGGAGCAGGTGGAGGAGCTTGAGAAGAAGCTTAAAATACTTCTTCTGCCAAAGGACCCTAACGATGACAAGAATGTAATCGTCGAAATCCGTGCCGGTGCAGGCGGAGAGGAAGCAGCACTTTTTGCAGCGGAAATCTACCGTATGTATGTGCACTACGCAGAGAACAGAGGCTGGAAGGTGGAGACACTTGATGCCGATGAGACAGGAATCGGCGGTATGAAGTCTGTCGAGTTCATGGTAAAGGGCTCAGGTGCATACTCTATCCTAAAGTATGAGTCGGGAGTACACCGTGTGCAGCGAGTGCCTGAGACAGAGTCGCAGGGACGTATCCAGACCTCTACGTGCTCAGTTGCTGTAATGCCTGAGGCAGAGGATGTGGATGTCAAGATTGATGACAAGGATATCCGAATTGACGTAATGCGTGCTTCCGGAAACGGTGGACAGTGTGTCAACACAACAGATTCAGCAGTCCGACTGACACATTATCCAACAGGTATTGTCATCTACAGCCAGACTGAGAAGTCGCAGATACAGAACAAGGAAAAGGCTTTTGCACTTCTTCGTACAAAGCTCTATGACATGGAGCTTCAGAAGAAGCAGGATGCAGAGGCAGAGGAGAGACGAAGCCAGATCGGTACAGGAGACCGTGCTGAGAAGATTCGTACCTACAACTTCCCGCAGGGACGTGTGACAGATCACAGAATCAATCTGACACTCTATAAGCTTGACAAGATTCTTAACGGAGATATCCAGGAAATAATTGATGCCTGTATCGCAGCCGACCAGGCGAAGAAGTTAAGCAACATGGAGCATGATGCATAAATATTTGGTATAAAAGAGTCTGAGAAAATCAGGCTCTTTTATTTTATAAACTAATATGATATAATTGTGAATAAATATTTATACAGAAATGAGGAATAATATGAAATCCATTAAGAAAAAACCGATTATGATTTTGCTTATGGCAGCATTAATGGCCACATTCATTGTTGGCTTATGCGCATGCGGCAAAAGCGACAGCAAAAAGGTCGCTTGTGTGGACGATCTGGAGGGCGCAAAAATAGGTGTCCAGCTCGGTACCACAGGAGATATCTATGTATCTGATTATGAGAACGACGGTTCAGGCACCAAGGTAGAGAGATACAACAAGGGTGCTGATGCAGTCCAGGCATTAAAGGTCGGCAAGATTGACTGCGTGGTTATTGATGAGCAGCCGGCACTTGCCTTTGTAAAAGAAAACAAAGGACTTAAGATACTGGACGAGGAGTTTACCAACGAGGACTATGCATTCTGCCTGAAAAAGGGTAATACAGAGCTTCGCGACAAGGTAAACACTGCGCTTGAAAAGCTGCAGCAGGATGGAACAGTTCAGAGCATCATCGACAACTATATCGGCTCTGAGGATCAGGTGGGAAAGACTCCCTACGTGAAGAAGGACATTGACAGGTCAAACGGTACACTTAAGGTAGGAACCAATGCAGAGTTCCCTCCATATGAGTACTATGAGGACAACAAGGTCACAGGAATTGATATGGATATCATGCAGGCCATAGCCGATGAGCTTGGCATGGATATGCAGGTAGAGGATATGCAGTTTGACGCAATCATTGCCGCTGTATCATCAGGCAAGGTGGATGTCGGGGCAGCAGGATTTACAGTGACAGAGGACAGACAGAAAAATGTTGATTTTACCGATACATATATCACCACAAAGCAGGAGATTATCGTAAAAGACAGCCAGTCTGGTTCTTCAATCGGTATAAAGGAAAAGCTCTATGACAACTTTGTCAAGGACAATCGTTACATGTATATCGTAAAGGGTCTTGGCAATACAATAGTTATCACAATATTTGCCGTAATGCTTGGTATTGTGCTGGGATTTTTAATTGCGATAGTCAGAACCAGCCATGACAGAAACGGCGGTCTTGCCATATTAAACGGAATTTGCAAGGCATACCTGACCATCATCAGGGGAACACCTGTCATGATACAGCTTCTTATTATATATTATGTAGTGCTTGCATCTGTGACCAACAAGATACTTGTAGCAGTCATTGCTTTCGGCCTCAACTCAGCTGCATATGTGGCAGAGATTGTGCGTTCAGGAATCATGTCTGTAGATATAGGACAGTTTGAGGCAGGACGAAGCTTAGGACTCAATTACAGACAGACCATGAAGCTTGTTATCATACCGCAGGCTGTCAAAAATATACTTCCGGCGCTGCTTAACGAGTTTATCAGCCTCCTAAAGGAGACATCAATCAGTGGTTATATTGGTATGATGGATCTGACAAAGGGTGGAGATATCATACGAAGCAACACATACGAGGCATTTATACCGCTTATTGCTGTAGCCCTTATTTATCTGGTTATAGTGATGCTTTTAAGCCACGGAGTAAGCAAACTTGAGAGGAGACTGAGAAGCAATGAAAGATAATAACGTGATACTAGAGGTAAAAGACCTGCACAAGAGTTTTGGAGAGCAGGAGGTATTAAAGGGCATAAGCACAGAGGTGAACAGAGGTGATGTAATTGCCATCATCGGACCGTCAGGCTGTGGAAAGTCTACATTTTTACGCTCCCTCAATCTGCTCGAGACACCTACATCAGGACAAATCCTTTTTGAAGGAACAGACCTGACAGATAAGTCGACAGACATCAATGTGACCAGACAGAAAATCGGCATGGTTTTCCAGCAGTTCAATCTGTTTGCCAACATGACAATAAAAGCAAATATCATGCTCGCACCGGTGAAGCTTGGTGTGATGACGAAGGATGAGGCATCAAAGAAGGCAGATGAGCTTCTAACCAGAATAGGTCTCCTCGATAAGGCAGATGCATATCCGGCGCAGCTTTCCGGAGGACAGAAGCAGAGAGTGGCAATTATCCGTTCACTTGCTATGAATCCTGATGTCATACTGTTTGATGAGCCTACATCGGCACTTGACCCTGAGATGGTAGGTGAGGTGCTTTCAGTAATGAAGGAGCTTGCAGAGGCAGGCATGACAATGGTAGTCGTGACACATGAGATGGGCTTTGCCAGAGAAGTGGCCAACAGAGTGATGTTCATCAATGAGGGTACCATAGCTGAGGAGGGCACACCTGAGGAAGTATTTGGCGCACCAAAGAGTGAGAGATTACAGGAATTTTTGTCAAGAGTGTTATAGGAGAAATAAAGCATGGCATCAAAATACTATGCGGTAAAAAAGGGAAAGGTTCCCGGGATATATTTGAACTGGAACGATTGCAAAGCAATGGTTGACGGATATCCGGGAGCAGTGTATAAAAGCTTTAAGACAATAGAAGAGGCAGAAAAATTTATTAACGGAGAGAAAATTATTGCCGGAGAGAAAACTATTACAGGTATGAAATCATCCGGCGAAAATAGTACATATGCGTTTGTAGACGGCTCCTTCAACAAAGCAACACACACCTATGGCTATGGAGGCTTTCTTGTGACTGACCATGAAAAATACGTGCTGCAGGGGGCTGATAATGATGCCGAGATGGCCACAATGCGCAACGTAGCCGGAGAGATAAAGGGCGCGGAGGCTGCCGTAAAAAAGGCTATAGAGCTTGGAATTAATGAACTGGTCATATACTATGACTACAAGGGCATAGAGATGTGGGCCACAGGGGCCTGGAAGCGAAACAAGGCAGGCACTATAGCTTATCACGAATACATCATGTCAGTTAAGGATAAAATAAAGCTTACTTTTGTAAAGGTAAAAGGACACTCAGGAGTAGAGGGCAACGAAGAGGCAGATAAGCTTGCCAAGCAGGCTGTGGGGATACTGTAGCAGTTTCCTACATAAAAGAAACAAAAATATAGCATAACAGGAGAAAAAATGAGCATATTCAATGTAGAACTCAAAAAAGTAGTAGATGACACATATGATATTGAGATAGGCTACAACCTCTCAGATACCCTTGTATCTGACCTGGAAAATGGTCTTGCGGGCAAGATAAAGAAATTTGCAGTGATTACAGATACAAATGTGCGTGATCCTTATGCTCTTCCAATCTGTGAGAAGATAAAGCATGCGGGATACTCAGTGGATTTGTTTGTTTTCCCGGCTGGGGAAAAGAGCAAGTCGCGTGAGACAAAGGCAAAGATAGAGGATGCCATGCTTAAAAAGGGGTACAGAAGAGACTGCTGTATTATTGCAGTCGGTGGCGGTGTTGTAACCGACTTATCAGGCTTTATTGCAGGAACCTACGGCAGAGGAGTGCCGTTTATCAACTATGCAACCACCCTTCTAGCGGCGGCAGATGCATCGGTAGGTGGAAAAACAGCAATTGATACACCTCTTGCTACCAACACCATAGGTCTGTTCAATCAGCCCCAAAAGGTATATATAGACATAGCTGCCTGGAAGACACTGCCACAGCGCCAGATGGCAAGCGGCATGGCAGAGACTATCAAGCATGCATGCTTAGGCAGCGAGGATATGTTTGAATTTATAGAGGAAAATCTGGATGATATATATTCATTCAAGAAATTTGCATGTGAGTATATCGCAGAAAATAACTGCCGTATCAAGTACAATGTGGTTATGAAGGATGAGCGAGAGGCGGGACTTCGCGAAACCTTAAATCTGGGTCACACAGTAGGCCGGGCAATCGAGACAGTCAGCGACTACAAGCTGCTGCACGGAGAGGCACTGTCAATCGGAATGGCAGCACAGGCACTTATGTCAGCACGGCTTGGCTATATGTCAGAGGAGCAGGCAGAGCGCGTGATAAAGCTCTATGAGCGAGCCGGTCTTCCGACACGTATACCTGACTATATAGACAGGGAAGAGCTTGTAAAGAAACTCTACACCGACAAAAAGGTGAGAGACGGCAAGCTGCGCTTCGTGCTGCAAAAGGGCATAGGAGCCACTGTTGAGTTTGCACCGGGAGTGTATGCAAAGCCTATAGAGGAAAGTCTGGCACGAGAAATTATAATGGAGCTGTAGATTAAATAATTACAACCCCATGTGTAAACTCATTTTGCTGTGAATGACACAGCCTGCCATACAAATCAGCGGCAAAAATATCCTTGGAAATAAGCTCGTACGGAGCATCAGCGACTTTTGTAATAATAGGCGTTGATGCTCTTTTTTTGAGGAGATGCATAAGCTCTCCTGATGATTTTTTGAAACCGAGTATGCGCAGATAAGGATTATCCATACATATATTAAAATCATCATTCTCAATACCAAGTAAAATATGCGTGAGGACTCTCGAAATACGCGTATAAGTCAGATTTTTACTCTTCAGTAAGTTACAAAACTGCGTAAAACTTTCATATTTATAAATATTTTTAACTATCTTTGCAGAAAGCTCCTTTGTACAGTCTGCATACTGCGCAAAGCCTTTATCCTTCCTGGTCAGCAGGCGATAGTAAAGCATTTCAGAAATATCATCCGGAAACACAATATGACCGCCTAAAATACAATTGACAAGAATATCGGTGCAGTCTGATGGCATTAGCTGACTGAACTTTGTGGAAATCCATGAATTATCAAGCTGCATATTAGTAATAGTGTTGTGTTTGTCTATATCAATTAAGGTCGAAATCACCCCGCGCACAGCCGTAGCGGAAGAAAACTCACTTGTCGAATCAGTGCTGTGATATCCTTCACCGACGCGCTGAATAGGAAATCCTGTAATATCACAGTCCATCAAAGCCTTCTCATACTCAATGGCCAGAATATTATTGGGTGAAGCTATGAAAGCATCTAATTTTTCGGAAGCGCTGTCATAGGTATCTCGAAAATATTCACATAGAGCTCTGCTCCTGGCCGCAGGAAAGCTCATCCCACCCTGAATCAGCCTGGCAAGAGCGGCGGAATACTGAGCAGGCGGATTCTTAAGCACGCCAGCCACAAGCTTTGTAAGTTCATGGTCCACAGACTCCACACCATAGCACAGCATGTCCACCACACCTGTGTTTTTGAGTACACTGACTCCGCCACCGGCAAAAAACTCGGCAGAAGCAGTGGCAAAGACCGATGGAAGCTCAAGCACCAGGTCGGCACCGCTCAAAAGCGCCATGCGTGTGCGCTCGTATTTGTCAATGATGGCAGGCTCACCTCTTTGCACGAAATCACCGCTCATTACTACGACGATATAATCAGCAGATGTCTGCCTTTTAATCTGCTCTAGCTGATATTTGTGCCCATTGTGGAATGGATTGTATTCGGTAATCACACCTGCGACCTTCATGTTTTGCTGCTCCTTTAATCAATAATGTTTTTTTTAGAGTTCAAAACCATAATACCACAAAAACACCCTTGTCGCATTTGAAAAATAAGTTTATACTAACAATAGTATTGTAATTTTAAACCAAAGGAGACAAAACAATGAATGTATTAGTAATTAATTGCGGTAGTTCATCACTGAAATACCAGCTCATCAATTCAGATTCAGAGGAGGTACTTGCAAAAGGACTCTGCGAGAGAATCGGAATCGATGGCAGACTCGTATATCAGAAAGAGGGTCTTGATAAGGAAATCACAGAGGCACCTATGCCAACACATAAAGAGGCCATCCAGATGGTACTCGATGCACTTGTAAATCCAAAGACAGGCGCAGTAAAATCACTTGCAGAGATCGATGCAGTAGGACATCGTGTAGTGCACGGCGGAGAAAAATTCTCAGACTCAGTAGTCATCACAGAGGAAGTAATCGCACAGGTAGAGGAGTGCAACGACCTTGCACCTCTTCACAACCCTGCAAATATTATCGGAATCAGAGCATGCCAGGCACTTATGCCAAATGTACCAATGGTAGGAGTATTTGATACAGCCTTCCATCAGACAATGCCTGAGAAAGCATATCTCTACGGCCTTCCATATGAGTACTATGAGAAGTACAAGGTAAGAAGATACGGCTTCCACGGCACAAGCCACAGCTTCGTATCAAAGGAGGCAGCAAGCTACCTTGGAATGGACTTAAACAACTCAAAGATTATCGTAGCACACCTTGGAAACGGAGCTTCAGTCAGCGCAGTATTAAACGGTAAATGCGTAGATACATCAATGGGACTTACACCACTTGAGGGACTCGTAATGGGAACACGTTCAGGTGATATCGACCCATCAATCATGGAGTTTATAGCAAAGAAAGAAAACCTTGACATCGATGGTGTGATGAATGTGCTCAACAAGAAGTCAGGAGTAGCCGGCATGTCAGGAGTATCAAGCGACTTCAGAGATCTTGAGGCAGCCTACAATGAGGGCAACAAGCGTGCCATCGCAGCAGTAGAGGTATTCAGCTACAGGGTAGCAAAATACATCGGAGCATATGCAGCAGCAATGAACGGAGTAGATGCTATCGCATTCACAGCAGGAATCGGTGAGAACACAAGCTTTGTAAGAGAAAAAATCATGGCATATTTAGGTTACCTGGGCATAAAGATCGACCGTGTAACAAACGACAAGACACGCGGCGTGGAGGCACTTATCTCAACAGCAGACTCAAGCGTAAAGGTATGCGTCATCCCTACAAACGAGGAGCTTGCAATCTGCCGCGAGACAGTAAAGCTTGTTGGCTAATAAAAAGCAAAAAGTTGTGGATAAATTATAAAATTTTGTTGACAAACACCACTCCAATATGTATAATTGGTTAGGTGTGAATAGGAGAGAACTATGATTGATATATCAACCATTGTAAAATCTATCAATAAAGAGACAATAATTGAGACAGAGCTTACGCTCACATCATTTGAGTCGCGTTTAGGAGATTATCCTATTCTGAAAAAGCAGCCGATATCACTTCATATCTCAAACGTGGAGAATGCAGCAGTGCACATCACGGGAACAGTAGATATAGACATAGCGATACCGTGCAGCCGATGCTTGGAAGAAGTTCCAACAAACATGCATTTTGACATTGACAAGACTCTGAAAATCACAGACGGAGCATTAGTCGATGAAGAGATGGAGGAAACTGACTACCTGATTGGGTTTGAACTCGATGTAGATAAACTTGTCTACGCCGAAATTCTGGTGAACTGGCCAATGAGAGTTCTGTGCAAAGACGATTGCAAAGGTATTTGTAAAGTCTGCGGGATGAACTTGAATAAAGGCACCTGCAGTTGCGATAGTTTTGTACCGGATCCAAGAATGGCAGCGTTCCAGGATATATTTAACAAGTTTAAGGAGGTGTAAACAAATGTCAATTTGTCCAAAGAATAAATCTTCTAAGGGAAGAAGAGATAAGAGAAGAGCAAACTGGAAAATGTCTGCTCCTACTTTAGTAAAATGCAGCAAATGTGGAGAGCTTATGATGCCACACAGAGTTTGCAAGAACTGCGGATCATACAACAAAAAAGAAATCATTCCTCAGGACTAATACTAAGTAGTATGAGAATTAAGAGAGACCGGACATCAGTTCGGTCTCTCTTTAATTGCATTAAGACCGGAAAAAGCAAAACGCTTTCGCAGAATATATTAATCTACGAAGCCAGCATTTTTGTAATAGGTTCTGACAGAGAGGAGCTTATCCAAATTCTGTTCAACCTTTTCCCATTTTGGATTGCAAATCATTCCTTCTTCATAATCCTGTACATCTATTTGAGATAACAAATTCTTTATTCTCGTATTACTCTGAGGAGAATTTGTCAACCAATACACCGAAAATTTCTTATGAAAATTAATTGCGAAAGATAACCCATGATAAGAGTTTGTAATCACTAACTCGGCATTTTTAACCAAATCTAGCCATTCTTCAATTCCTGAAAATCTTTTCACACGAACCCCACTAATATGCCTTAATAAATTCCCATAGAATATAACTGTGCACTTCATCTCAGTTGCCAGTTCTTTTAACTAATAAATGTGAACCAGATAACACAGGAATAGAACAACGGGGTGCGGTTGCTTTTTTATCAATTGCAAAGTTAATCCATCAAAATGTTGATTTGGTTCTTTTAACGTTTTTTACAGATGCAAAAATTATTTCTGTTTATACTGTATATTATCTGGTGGGGGGGTAAAATAAAGCAACTTATGCAGATTGTAACAACTGGTATGGTAGAGTAATTTCAAATCAAGAATCCAGAAACGGACAATTGAGGAAAGTCTTAGTATAGTGTCCGAATCGGTGATTAAGATAGCCACAAGAATAATCGAATAGGAATCTCCATCATTATAAAGAATACAAATTGGAGTCCATGTTGTGACTATAGCTTATACAGGTGTTTGACGGATGAGGATAGAGCTCAATTTGCGAAGATGCTTCAGGGCAATGAGGATAATATTGAAGACAGTATACGAATGCTTTCACAGTTATTGTATAAGCATTATGGACAGAAGGTAGTTATGTTAATTGACGAGTATGATGTACCACTGGACAAGGCTTTTCAGAATGGGTATTACAAGGAGATGGTTTCTCTCATCAGAGGTCTTTTCGGGCAGGCGCTCAAGACCAATGAGTTTTTACAGTTTGCCGTACTCACAGGCTGTCTTCGTATTTCCAAGGAGAGCATATTTACAGGGCTTACGGCGTTGCTTTTTGCAGGAAGCGTTGCATGGTGAACAGTTTAGAAATAAGTTGTTGCACACAGTGATATGACTATGTTATTATGGTTACAAGGTACTAAATATAATTACTAATGAAAGGATGAACAAATGAAGGGAAAGAAAATTACAGCACTTTTGACTTGTGCATTTTTACTTGCCACATCTACATTCAGCTATGTATGGGCTGGACCGGCATCAGGTGATGTGACAGGTGGAGCAGATGCAGGCATGACAGGCGGGTATATTGAGAGCAAGCTGGATGAGAATGCTCCGGTTTATGAGCCACAGATTGATATGTACTCGACTGTACGCTCATCATATCCTGATACGGGGGATGATGCTATAGCGTATCTGAAAGATCATTATCCTGTTGTCAGAGATCAGAATCCATATGGTACATGCTGGGCTTTTTCATCTATGGGCTTGGCTGAGTTTGGCCTGATAAATAAGGGCGAAGCCACTAAGAGCATTGATTTGAGCGAGCTGCAGCTTGCTGCTTTTACATACAATTCAGCATCAGATCCTCTTGGAGGGCTAAGTGGTGACTATACCAGATACTACAATGACAGGGCATCTGAGAATTATCTGATGCATGGTGGCAATTATGAGATGGCTATGCGCAGACTCACTCAGTGGAGTGGTGCAGCATCAGAAGCGGATGTTCCATATTCCAATGCTTCAAGTGTGCTGCAGAATGGTCTGGATGATTCATATGCGTACAGCAAGGATGTAGCGCATCTGCAGAATGCATACCGCATCAATATCAAGTCACAGAGTGATGATGTAAAGAAGATGATACAGAAGTATGGTGCTGTAGGTGCTTTGTATACTCATTATTATAATGGTGAGAATCATATAAATAATTCATATTTTGACAGCTCTGCAACAGTTGGGGCTGGTGGCAATCATGCTATTATGATAGTTGGATGGGATGATAATTATTCCAAGGATAATTTTTCTGGAAGTACTAAACCACAGAGCAACGGAGCCTGGCTTGTGAGAAATAGTTGGGGTTCCGATTATATGGGGTATTTCTGGATGTCATATGAGACAAAATCACTCAGGGATACTGCGTGGGTGTTTGATTACGATACAGCTGATAATTATGACAACAACTATCAGTATGATGGTTCACTGAAGACAGGCATTGATAAGTATTATGACCAGTGTGCCAATGTGTATACTGTACCTCAGAAGGATGGTGTGACATCCGAGACACTGAAGGCTGTTTCACTTTCATTTATGCAGAATGCCAATGTGCACTATACGGTAAAGGTGTATACAGATCTGACAGATACCTCAAAGCCGGAAAGCGGAACACTTAGTGCTACATTGGACGGCAATACAGAGTATGCAGGCTATTACACTTTGCCATTGGATGATAAGATAATTTTGAAGCCTGGCAGTTCTTATTCTGTTGTACTGTGCACAAATGGTACGAAGGCTCTGGAATGTGAGCTGTCATATTCAGAGGCTCAGAATATTCATGATACATCCACTACTACATATGAGACTATTGCCAGTGATAATTCTAAGGATAAGGTGAGCTTCTACTATGGATATGGTAGATATGCTGTTTCAACATATAATTATCGTATCAAGGCTTTTACTACAAACAATAAAAATGAGACACCGGCTGAACAGAAGTATACAGTCACATTTGATGCAAACGGAGGCACTGTTTCTACGGCAACTAAAGAGGTCACTGCCGGTGCCGCATATGGCGAGCTTCCGACTCCGGAGAGAGAGGGATATACATTCTCAGGATGGTTTACAGCTGCAGATGGTGGAGTACAGATTTCCGCTTCATCTACAGTTGAGCTGACCGCTGATCAGATTCTTTATGCACATTGGACACAGAATCCTGTTGTGGAGCCTGAGAAGACCGATGCACAGAAGGTGGCTTTGGTTAAGAAAGCTGTTGAGTCTGAGTTTGTAAAAACAGATGGCAGTAACAGTATTTCACAGGATGATATCAAAAAGATTGCAGATGCAGCGGCTGCTTCTACAGGTGTTATCGATGTGACTGTTACGGTTGGTGAATTTTCTAAGAAGGATGCAACTTCTACTTCTGAGGGAAGCGTGTCTGCAAGTGTTGTGATTACATGCGGTGATGTGAGAGATACAGTTACATTTAATAAGACAATTGCGAAGCTGCCAAAGACCGATGCAGAGAAGGTAGCTGAGGCAAAGGCTGTTGTTTCTACAGCTATAGCTGAGATTGAAGCATCTAATGACCTCACCAAGGAGAATGTACAGAGTGCGATAAATGATGCCTTGAAGAATGCAGGTATCACGGATGTTACAGCACAGGTTGGAGATTTTAAGAAGCAGGCTGCCACATCAAAGGCTGATGGCAGTGTGAAAGCTGTTATATCATTAAGCTGTGGTACAGCAACGGATACTGTGAATCTCGATAAGACGATTGCTAAGCTGCCAAAGACCGATGCAGAGAAGGTGGCTGAGGCAAAGGTGGTTGTTGAAGCTGCTATAAGTGCGGTGGATGCGACAAATGAGCTTACTCAGGCCAATATTCAGAAAGCTGTAGATGATGCTTTGAAAAATGCAGGTATCACAGAGCCTGTTGTTACGGTAGGAGAGCTCACTATAACAGCTGCCACAACGGCAGATACTGGAAGAGCAACAGCCGTAATTAGTATTAAGTGCAATAATGCTAGTGATAGTGTTACATTTGATAAAGTGATTGCAAAGCTTCCGGCGCCTACTCCAAGTGAGCCGGACAAGCCGGTTACTCCGGACAAACCGGTTACACCTGATAAACCAGTTACACCGGACAAACCAGTTACACCTGATAAACCAGTTACTCCGGATAAGCCGGTTACTCCGGATAAGCCGGAAAATAAGGATACAGGAATAATTGAGTATAACCCGCAGATATCTGTAGGAGATATGAAGGCAGATGTGTCTGTAGATGAGAAGAAGCTCAAAGATACTGTACTAAACGATGAGCAGAAGCAGGCAGTCGAGGCTGGAGGAAAGGCTGATATCAGACTTAATATGGCAGATGCCTCAAAGACAGTAACAGATAAAGATAAGAAGCTCATAGCTTCTGTGATGGTGAAAGATGAGCAGCTGGGCATGTTTCTTGATCTTTCTGTTCTTCTTACAGTGACAGACAAGGATGGTAATATTATCACAGATAAGGAGCTTATTCCACAGACCTCTACTAAGTTTTCTGTGAATGTAAAGCTTGCTGATGAGCTTTTACTGAAGGATTCATCAAAGGTGCGTACATATCAGGTAATCAGAGTCCACGATGGCAAGCCTGAGATTATTCCATCGAAGTGGGATGCTTCGGCAGGCGTATTGACATTCGAGACTGATAAATTCTCTACATACGCAGTCACATACTCAGATGTGGAAAAGGAGACAGTTAAGGATCAAGACAAGGATCAGGAGTCAAAGGGAGATACAGCCGGACAGAATAATAATGTCAGCAATACAAATAATGCAGGTGTGACAGCAAAGCCTGTACTTAAGACAGGTGATGATAACAGGCTGTTTCTGATGGTAGCTATATTCTGCTTTGCTATAGTTATGGTAATAGTTGGAGTGAGAATGCTTGTAAGAAAAAAATAAATTGTATAATCAATTTATGGAGACTGTATATCAGAGATGATATGCAGTCTCTTTTGTTATGGTTATTTTGTTCAGATTAGTATATTTTTACTTGTGTATATACCTTAACGATGTTATTATACTGAGAGGATATTTAGATATTAAAGAAAGAAGGAAGCAAACTATCATGAATAATATAGACGATTTAGTTGAAATCTATGAGTGCCCGCTCTGTGGCGGTGCCGGGATTCTCGAGGAGGACTGCGGCAGCTCATATTATGTGACATGTCTTGAGTGCGGATGCCACTCAGTAAATATTGATTTTAAGTCAGACGATGACAGACTTGATGCAGCAAAGCGCACTGCTGATTTATGGAACTGTGGCAAGGTTATTTCAATGAGTCCGGGAGAATGATGGAAGCCATATAGAGTAGTGAATTGGTTATTGATTTATACCTATGATTATAGTATATTTTATTTAATCAATTAGTAGTTTGCTTTTTAGCAGGCACAGGGAGGTCACAATGCAAAGTACAACAAGGGTCGCACTCGATGCAATGGGTGGCGACAATGCACCCGCAGAGGTAGTAAAGGGTGCGGTAGATGCGGTTAACAAAAGAAATGATATAAAGATATTTCTTGTAGGACAGAAGGTACCGGTAGAGAGGGAGCTTTCTTTGTATACATATCCTAAGGAGCAGATAGAGATAGTAGATGCGCCTGAGGTTATAGAGATGGCAGAGCCACCGGTTATGGCAATCAGACGAAAGAAGCAGTCATCAATCGTTGTTGGCATGAATATGGTCAAGAATAAAGAGGCTGATGCATTTGTTTCGGCAGGAAGCTCAGGTGCTGTACTTGTCGGAGGACAGGTAATAGTCGGCAGGATAAAGGGCATACAAAGGCCGCCTTTGGCACCGCTTATTCCGACTGAGAGGGGCGTATCTCTGCTCATAGACTGTGGTGCCAATGTGGATGCCAGAGCTGAGCATCTGGTACAGTTTGCCAAGATGGGCTCTATCTATATGGAGCATGTTGTCGGCGTGAAGAATCCAAAGGTTGCACTTGTCAATATCGGTGCAGAGGAAGAGAAAGGTAATGCCCTGGTAAAGGAGACCATGCCGCTTCTTCGAGAGTGCACAGATATCAATTTTGTCGGAAGCATTGAGGCAAGGGATATTCCAAAGGGAGATGCCGATGTTATAGTCTGCGAGGCTTTCACGGGCAATGTTATATTAAAGCTCTACGAGGGTCTCAGCTCCACACTTATCGGGGTTATCAAGAAGGGCCTCATGAGCACACTAAAGAGCAAGATAGGAGCTGCACTTGCACTTCCAGCTCTTAAGAATACGCTAAAGTCATTTGATGCGACCGAGTACGGCGGAGCACCGCTTTTAGGATTGAATGGTCTTGTGGTAAAGACCCACGGCAGCTCCAAGGCAAAGGAAATCACTAACTCTGTTTTCCAATGTGTTACATTTAAGGAAAAAGAGATTAATGATAAAATTAAAGAATATATTATTAATAAGCCGGCTGATTAGATAGCAGTACTGCTGTATGATTAGTCACTATAAACAGAAATGAGAGGTATTAAAAATGGAATTTGAGAAGCTTAGAGACATTATTGTCGAGGTACTTAACGTGGACGAGACCGAGGTTACTATGGAGTCAACCTTCATTGATGATCTTGGCGCTGACTCTCTGGATGTATTCCAGATTATCATGGGTATCGAGGAAGAGTTCGATATCGAGATTCCTAATGAGGAAGCAGAGAAAATCGTCACTGTAGGCGATGCTGTTGAGCAGATTAAAAAAGCTGTAAGCGAGCAGTAGTATGTTTAACTAATGAAAAGCCCTTTATTATGAGGGCTTTTCGTTATACTCACGGAACATGTAAAATGGATAGATATAGAAATAGAGGAAAAATTATGGCAGATTTAAATGAATTTCAAAGCAAAATAGGCTATACGTTCAAGAACCGACATCTGCTTGAGCAGGCGCTGACACACAGCTCGTATGCCAATGAAAAGCACATGAAAAAGCATTCTGATAACGAACGTCTGGAGTTTTTGGGCGATGCTGTTTTGGAAATAGTTTCAAGTGAGTTTTTGTTTATCAATTATCCGCAAAAGCCTGAGGGTGAGCTTACCAAGCTGCGCGCAAGCATTGTTTGTGAGCCGACTCTTGCACTTTGTACAAAGCCACTTGACCTTGGAAAGTACTTACGTCTTGGCAGGGGCGAGGATCATACAGGTGGAAGAAAGAGAAAATCGATTCTTTCTGATGCACTTGAGGCAGTGATTGGAGCAATTTATTTAGATGGTGGTTTTACTAATGCAAAGGAGTTCGTGCTTAGGTTTATCATGACTGATATTGAGAATAAGCAGCTCTTTTATGATAGCAAGACTATCCTTCAGGAGCTTATACAGGGCAGACACGAGCAGCTTTCCTATGAACTTATTGATGAGAGCGGTCCGGACCATGACAAGCAGTTTACAGTTGCGGTGCTTGTGGACGGCGAGCGTGTCAGCGAGGGAGAAGGCCACACAAAGAAGGCGGCGGAGCAGCAGGCTGCATATCAGGCACTTCTTTTGTACAGAAACAGGGAATAGGAGTTTTTAATGTATTTAAAGAGTTTGGAAGTACAGGGCTTTAAGTCCTTTGCCAACAAAATTGTTTTTGAGTTCCACAACGGCATCACAGGTATTGTAGGGCCAAACGGCAGTGGAAAGAGTAATGTCGCCGATGCGGTCAGATGGGTGCTCGGTGAGCAGAGCGCAAAGCAGCTTCGTGGTGCCAGCATGCAGGATGTTATTTTTGCAGGCACTGAGAACAGGAAGCCGCTTGGATACGCGTATGTTGCAATCACACTTGACAATTCAGACCATTCGCTTGCGATTGATTTCAATGAGGTTACGGTTGCCAGACGTGTTTACCGCTCAGGGGAGAGTGAGTATCTAATCAATGGAAATCCGTGCAGACTCAAGGAGGTTTCGGAGCTTTTCTATGATACCGGTATCGGTAAAGAGGGCTATTCCATCATTGGACAGGGCCAGATTGACAGGATTTTAAGTGGAAAGCCGGAGGAGAGGCGAGAACTGTTTGATGAGGCTGCCGGCATTGTGAAGTTTAAAAAGAGAAAGCTTACAGCACAAAAGAAGCTCGATAATGAGCGAGAGAACCTTGTGCGTGTCAATGATATCCTGACAGAGCTTGAGAGACAGGTAGGTCCGTTACAGAGACAGTCCGAGAAGGCTCATACATATCTTAAAAAGAGAGAAGAACTGAAGAACTACGATGTCAACATGTTTTTGCTTGAATCAGCGCGTATTGAGACCGAGCTTAAGTCAGCTGATGAGAAATACGCTATTGCGGATGACGAGCTAAAGGAGACCAACGCCACATACGAGAGCATCAAGGCAGAGTATGAGCGGCTTGGGAACGATATGCAGCAGATGGATGAGCGTATCGAGTCTCTTCGAGAGAGAATCACAAGCACTTCATCCACCAGACAGAAGCTTGAGAATCAGATAGAGCTTTTAAAGGAGCAGATTCACACGGCCGAAATGACGGATGAGCATTTGCAGTCGCGGCTTTTAGCTATCGAAAAGGAAAAGGCGCAGCGTCTTAAAAGCAGGAAAGAGTATGATGACAAAAAAGCTGCACTGGAAGCTGAGATAGAGCAGATGAAGCAGAACGAGCTTCTTGCGGTAAACGAGCATGAGGCTGTGCTTGCAGAGGTTAACCGCTGCAATGATGGACTGGAAAAGGGCAAGAATGAGCTTATCGCCCTGCTTCAGGAGCGAGGCAGTATCCAGTCAAGGCAGCAGCGTTTTGCCACTATGCTTGAGCAGATTAATATCAGAAAGGCAGAGCTTACCAAGCGTCTTTTAGATAGAAAGACAAGGGAAGCAGGGCTTGATGATATATTGGATGAGGCTAATAAGAAGCTTAATGCTGTCAATGAAGAGATAGCCGGTTTAAAGGAAAAGGAGTCGGCTCTTTTGGCAAAGGCTAGGGAGTGGAGAGATAAGTCCAGAGAGAATGCCCGCCTGATGGAGGATGCTTCCACAGAGTATCATAAGTCTGTTTCCAGGCTTGAGTCACTTAAAAACATTGCCGAGCGCTATGATGGCTATGGTAACAGCATCAAGCGTGTTATGGAGCAGAAGGCTAAAAATCCGGGGCTTCTCGGAGTGGTTTCAGATCTTATCCAGGTGGATAAGCGCTATGAGATAGCGATAGAGACAGCCTTAAGCGGTAATATCCAGAATATCGTCACTGAGGATGAGGCTACAGCCAAAAAGATGATTGGCTTTTTGAAGGCCAATCATTTTGGTCGAGCAACGTTTTTACCTCTTACAAGTGTGCGCGCAAACAGAAATACAAAAAATGAGGCGGCACTCGGCGAAAAGGGTGTGCTTGGCATTGCAAATAAGCTGGTGAAGTGTGATCCGAAGTTTGATGAGGTTGTTGCATACCTGCTCGGCAGAGTGATTGTGGTGGACACAATTGACAATGCCATTGCGCTTGCAAAGAAAAATCACTATTCACTCCATATTGTGACTGTCGAGGGCGAGTATCTGGCACCGGGAGGCTCTATGTCCGGTGGTGCGTTTAAAAATTCATCCAATCTGCTTGCGAGAAATCGTGAGATTGAGGAGCTTGAAAAGAGAGTTGATCAGACTAAGACAAAGCTTAAAGAGCTTAGAGCCAGAAAGGATGATATTGCGACTGCTATTGCGCTTGGCGAGGAGGATATAGCAGCCACAAAGACCTTGCTGCAGGAGAAGTATATTGAGCAGAACACAGCACAGATTTCTGTTGACAGGGCAGACCAGCAAAAGAAGGAGAGTGCGAATGTCTACGAGGATCTGAGCACAGAAAATGCTGAGATTGAAAAACAGCTCGAAGAGATAAATCAGGGCAAGAAGGATATTGCAGCGCAGCTTGAGGCGTCAAAGCAGCGTGAGGAGCAGCTTGAGAAGGAAAACAGCTCATACAGTGAGATACTTGAGAAGCAGGGAGTACTTGAGCAGGAGGCTTCACACAAGGCCGCTGCCATTTCACTTGAGCTTGCAAATATTACAAAGACGGCAGAGTTTGCTATAGAAAATATCAATCGTATCAATTCAGAGATAGAGAAATTTGATGAGCAGAAGGAAAGCCTTGTGGAAGGTGCAGCTGCTGCAAAGGATGATATTAAAAAGAAGCAGGCTGATATTGATGCAATCACACAGACAATTCTGGCATCAAAGGACAACAATTCTAAGCTTGACGAACAGCTTAGGGAGAGCCTTACAAAAAAGGAAAAGATGTCTGAGGATTACAGAGGATTTTTTGCAAAGCAGGAGGAAGTTTCAAAGAAACAGGCTGATCTGGATAAGGAGCTTTTCAGACTGAACAGCCAGAGAGAGAAGCTTAAGGAGGCTTCAGAGACTCAGACCAACTACATGTGGGATGAATATGAGCTTACTCCGCATGCGGCAGCAGAGCTTAGAAATGATGCATACGATGATCTGCCTTCATTAAAGAAGCTGATTGCAGGCATAAAGGACGAAATCAGACGCCTCGGCGATGTAAATGTCAATGCTATCGAGGAATACAGGGAGATTTCAACGCGTTATGAGTTCTTAAAGGGACAGCATGATGACCTTATCAAGGCTGAAAAGACTCTGGTTGGCATCATTGATGAGCTTGACAGTGGTATGAGAAAGCAGTTTACAGAGAAGTTTGCCGAGATTCAGAGAGAGTTTGACAAGTCCTTTAAGCAGCTTTTTGGTGGTGGACATGGTTCCCTGGAGCTTGTGGAGGATGAGGATATACTGGAGTGCGGCATAAGAATCGTCGCACAGCCGCCCGGAAAGAAGCTTCAGAATATGATGCAGATGTCCGGTGGAGAAAAGGCACTCACAGCCATTGCGCTTTTGTTTGCCATTCAGGCACTTAAGCCATCACCGTTTTGTCTGCTTGATGAGATTGAGGCGGCGCTTGATGACTCAAACGTTTCGCGCTATGCAAATTATCTGAACAAGCTTACAAAGAACACACAGTTTATCGTTATCACACACAGACGTGGTACGATGGCAGCAGCGGACAGGCTATATGGTATCACGATGCAGGAAAAGGGTGTTTCCACACTCGTTTCAGTAAATCTGATAGAGAATGATCTGACGCAGTAAAATTTTATTTATGGAGAGTTGAAATGGAAGAAAAAGAAAAGAAGCCGGGCTTTTTTAAGAGGCTCGTTTCAGGACTGACAAAGACCAGAGACAACATCGTTTCAGGCATAGATTCACTTTTCAGTGGATTTTCGCATATAGATGATGATTTTTATGAGGAGCTTGAGGAGATTCTCATCATGGGAGACCTCGGAGTGAGAGCTACAGAGAGTATCATCGAGGATCTGCAGAGGAAGGTGAAGGAGCAGCACATCAAGGAGCCGGCAGAGTGCAAGGAACTCTTGATTGAGAGCATCAAGGAGCAGATGAAGGTGGAGGAGACAGCCTACAGATTTGAAAATGAAAAATCTGTTGTGCTTGTAATCGGTGTCAACGGAGTAGGAAAGACTACCACTGTCGGAAAGCTTGCAGGAAAGCTCAAGGAACAGGGCAAGAAGGTAGTTATTGCAGGTGCCGATACCTTCAGGGCGGCAGCAGGAGACCAGCTGAAGGAATGGGCAAACCGCGCCGGAGTTGATATGATTGGCGGTGCCGAGGGTGCTGACCCGGGAGCTGTTGTATATGATGCAGTTGCAGCTTCAAAGGCCAGAAACGCAGATGTGCTTCTCGTGGATACAGCCGGAAGACTCCACAACAAAAAGAATCTGATGAATGAGCTCGGAAAGATTAATAAAATCCTGGAGAGTGAGTATCCGGATGCATACAGAGAGACGCTCGTCGTGCTTGATGCGACCACAGGCCAGAATGCACTTGTTCAGGCGAGAGAGTTTTCTGATGTGGCAAAGATTTCGGGCATCGTGCTTACTAAGATGGATGGTACGGCAAAGGGCGGTATCGCTGTAGCGATACAGTCGGAGCTTTCAGTGCCGGTCAAGTATATCGGAGTCGGTGAGACTATCGATGATTTGCAGAAATTTGATTCGGACGAGTTCGTGAATGCATTGTTTGATACTAAAACGGAATAATTTGAGAATATTTTTGAGCGTATAAGTTATATTGTTTATAATAATCTGATATATCAGTTTATATATATCTGTACGGAATTTTTGGTATAATATAATGAAAAATAACTATTCAGAACCACTGAGAACAATGCATTTTTGCGAATAATGTGTGGGTGGGTATGAATAGTTATACCGAAGAAATGAAAGGGAGAACAAATATGCTGACATTAGATAAATTTGAAGAAGCAAGTGAGAAGGTCAAGGAGGTCACCCTTGAGACAAAGCTCATTTACAGTGACTTTTTAAGTGACCAGACAGGCAATAAGGTATATCTGAAGCCTGAAAATATGCAGTTTACCGGAGCTTACAAGGTCAGAGGTGCGTACTACAAGATAAGCACACTCACAGACGAGGAGAGGGCAAAGGGACTCATCACAGCATCTGCAGGAAACCATGCGCAGGGTGTTGCGTATGCTGCAAAGTGCTATGGCTGCAAGGCTGTCATCGTGATGCCTACCACCACACCTCTTATCAAGGTAAACCGTACAAAGAGCTACGGCGCTGAGGTAGTGCTTTATGGAGATGTGTATGATGAGGCATGTGCCAAGGCATATGAGCTTGCAGAGAAAGAGGGCTACACATTTATCCATCCGTTTGATGATTTAGCTGTCGCAACAGGACAGGGAACTATTGCTATGGAGATATTCAAGGAGCTTCCGCTTGTTGAGTACATCCTCGTTCCAATCGGCGGCGGCGGGCTGGCAACAGGTGTATCCACACTTGCAAAGCTCTTAAATCCAAAGATTAAGGTTATCGGAGTGGAGCCGGCCGGCGCTAATTGTATGCAGGAGTCATTTAAGAATGGAAAAGTGACCACTTTACCAAGTGTAAATACTATTGCAGACGGAACAGCGGTAAAGACACCGGGCTCAAATATTTTCCCATACATAAAGAAAAATCTTGATGATATTATCACAGTGGAGGATGACGAGCTTATCGTGGCCTTCCTTGACATGGTTGAGAATCACAAGATGATAGTCGAAAACTCAGGTCTTCTGACTGTAGCTGCGCTTAAGCATCTCGGTGTAAAGGACAAGAGGGTGGTTTCTATCTTAAGCGGAGGCAACATGGATGTCATCACCATGTCATCAGTTGTACAGCAGGGCCTTATTTTCAGAGACAGGATCTTTACTGTTTCAGTGCTTCTGCCTGACAAACCGGGCGAGCTTGCAAAGGTTGCGCAGACTCTTGCCGATGTACAGGGAAATGTAATCAAGCTGGAACATAACCAGTTTGTCACTACAAACAGAAGTGCGGCTGTCGAGCTTCGCATCACGCTTGAGTGTTTTGGTACAGAGCACAAGGAGCAGATTATTGCTGCGCTCGAGAAGAAGGGCTATAAGCCAAGAATTGTACGCACTATGATATAAAAATAAAAGTATCAAGTATTTTTACTTGACACCGGGCAAACTATGTGTTATTCTACCATAGGTTCGAGGGAAAAAGAGGATACTTGATATGGAAGAAAAACTTGAACAGGCATATTTATATGATTTCTACGGTGAGCTTTTGAATGAGCATCAGCGTCAGGTATATGAGGATTTTGTCTTCAATGATTTGTCACTCGGAGAGATTGCATCCGAGGAGGGGATTTCCCGTCAGGGTGTTGCCGATCTGATTAAGAGATGCAATAAGAAGCTGCTTGACTATGAGGCAAAGCTGCATCTTGTTGAAAAGTTCATGTCCATAAAGAGTGACATACGAAGGATTCATGAGCTGACAAATGATTTTAAGAAATCACATAATGAGCTATTAATGAATGAAATCGAAGCTATTTCGAATCAGATACTAGAGGAGCTGTAATATGGCATTTGACAGTTTATCAGAAAAACTGCAGAACGTTTTCAAAAATCTCCGCAGCAAGGGAAAGCTTACTGAGGATGATGTAAAGGCTGCTCTTAAAGAGGTTAAGATGGCACTCCTTGAGGCCGATGTTAACTTCAAGGTTGTTAAGCAGTTCACAAAGAGTGTTCAGGAGAGAGCAATCGGACAGGATGTCATGAATGGTCTAAATCCCGGACAGATGGTCGTCAAAATCGTAAACGAAGAGATGATTAAGCTTATGGGCTCTGAGACGACAGAGATTGCTTTCAGGCCGGGCAAGGAGCTTACTGTTATCATGATGGTAGGTCTTCAGGGAGCCGGCAAGACAACCACCACAGCAAAAATTGCCGGAAAGCTTAAGAGCAAGGGCAAGAAATCACTGCTTGTAGCCTGTGATGTATATCGTCCGGCTGCGATTGAGCAGTTAAAGATAAACGGTGAGAAGCAGGGTGTTGAGGTTTTCTCAATGGGTGACAAAAACAAGCCTGCTGACATCGCAAAGGCTGCTGTGGAGCACGCTAAGAAAAACGATTTCAATGTTGTTATCATCGATACTGCCGGACGTCTTCATATTGATGAGGATATGATGGCAGAGCTTATTGAGATAAAAGAAGCTACTGATGTTTTCCAGACCATCCTCGTGGTTGATGCCATGACAGGTCAGGATGCGGTAAATGTAGCAGGTACCTTTGATGAAAAGATAGGAATTGACGGAGTTGTCATCACAAAGCTTGATGGTGACACCAGAGGTGGAGCGGCACTTTCAATCAGAGCCGTTACAGGAAAGCCGATACTATACGCAGGTATGGGCGAGAAGCTTTCAGACCTTGAGCAGTTCTATCCGGAGCGTATGGCTTCAAGAATCCTCGGCATGGGCGATGTGCTTTCCATGATTGAGAAGGCGCAGGAGAACATTGATGAGGAACAGGCCAAGAAGCTTGAGCAGAAGATGCGCAAAAATGAGTTTGATTTTGAGATGTACCTTGATTCGATGAGTCAGATGAAGAAGATGGGCGGTCTTTCAAGCGTGATGGGCATGATGCCGGGCATGGGTATCGGTGGAGGCAAGATGCCGGATATTGATACAGATGAAGCTGAAAAGGGTATGGCCCGCACAGAGGCAATCATCTATTCCATGACACCTGAGGAAAGACGAAATCCAAAGCTTCTTAATCCAAGCCGCAAGGCTCGTATTGCAAGAGGAGCAGGTGTGGATGTATCAGAGGTCAACAGACTTGTAAAGCAGTTTGAGCAGACAAAGAAGTTCATGAAGCAGATGCCCGGTATGATGGGAGGAAAGAAGGGACGCCGTGGAGGCGGTGGTCTTGGAGGCTTATTCAAAGGACTTCCGTTTTAATGGATTTCATTAAAGGAATTTCATTAAAGAATTTCATGTTTTGTTAACAAAAGTATTTATTTTACTTTTGATATATATTATTCAATAAACCTATGAGGAGGTGAAACAAAATGGCAGTAAAGATCAGATTAAGAAGAATGGGACAGAAGAAAGCTCCTTTCTATAGAATCGTAGTTGCAGACTCTAGATCACCAAGAGATGGAAGATGCATCGAGGAGATCGGAACATACGATCCAACTAAGGATCCTAGCGAGTATCATGTAAATGAGGAATTAGCTAAGAAATGGTTATCAAACGGCGCACAGCCAACTGAGACAGTAGCTAGAATCTTCAAGAGTGCTGGTATCGAGAAATAGGATAAAGAGGTGGCGTAATGAAAGAATTAGTTGAAGTAATTGCAAAATCTTTAGTTGATTATCCGGATGAGGTTAATGTAACTGAGACCGAAAACGAGAAAGCAATTGTTTTGGAATTACGTGTTGCACAGTCTGACATGGGCAAAGTGATCGGCAAGCAGGGACGTATTGCTAAGGCTATTCGTTCAGTTGTTAAGGCCGCAGCCTCTAAAGAAGACAAAAAGGTTATTGTTGAGATAGTACAATAACATAAAGGCATCTCTTATGAGATGCCTGTTTTTTTATAATTTAAAGTAACTATTCAGAACCGGTATTGTATGGTTTTGAGAATGTGCGTGGGCTGAATAGTCATGATTTATATTAATATCAGGAGACAGAGAATGGAAGATTTACTACAGGTAGGCGTAATTACGAGCACACACGGCATTCGCGGTGAGGTAAAGGTGTTCCCAACCACTGACGATGCTGCCCGTTTTAAAAAGCTTAAAAATGTCATTCTGGATAATGGCAAAGAGCGCAGGGATTTGGAAATAACTTCTGTCAAATTTTTCAAGAACCAGGTTATCTTGAAATTTAAGGGCATAGATGACATAAATGATGTAGAAAAATATAAAAAGGCACCTCTTTTTGTGACAAGGGAAAATGCGGTGCCGCTTGAGGAAAACGAGTACTTTATAGCTGATCTTATCGGGCTTTCCGTCACATCAGACGAGGGAGAGGAGCTTGGAGTCATAGCTGATGTACTCCAGACCGGTGCCAACGATGTGTACGTTGTTAAGAAAGCCGGTGCAAATGATTTGCTGATTCCGGCAATAAAGGATTGTATACTGGACGTTGATGTGGAAAATGGCACGATGAAGGTGCATCTGCTGGCAGGTTTGAGATAGCTATATCTCAAACTGCAAAAACCGTAAAATGAGATATAAAATTGAACAAAATCATACATTTTAAATCGTAAAACTGTAAAACAGGATGATATAGGAGATATAGGAAATGAGATTTCATGTGCTGACCTTATTCCCACAGATGATAGAACAGGGACTGTCAGAGAGTATCACAGGCAGAGCTTTAAAACAGAATATTATATCACTCAATACGGTAAATATCAGGGATTTTGCGCACAATAAGCACAATAAGGTTGATGATTACACATATGGTGGCGGTGCAGGGATGCTTATGCAGGCAGAGCCGGTGTATCAGGCTGTGAGCAGTGTGGTGAGTCAGATCAATAAATGTAATCAGGTCCATTCAGGTGATAATTCCGGGAAAAATATCGCCGATGAAAATATATTATATGAAAATACAGCATATAAAAATACAGCAGAAGAAATAAAAAATCACAATGCGCGTCTGATTTATGTTACTCCACAGGGTAGCGTGTTCAACCAGCAGATGGCAGCAGAATTTGCAAAGTGTGATGACCTCATTTTTCTATGTGGACACTATGAAGGTATTGACGAGCGCGTGCTGGAGGAGACGGTAACAGATTATGTTTCTATCGGTGACTATGTTCTAACTGGCGGAGAACTGCCGTCGATGGTAATGATAGATGCAATTTCACGTCTGGTTCCCGGGGTGCTGCACAATGACATTTCGGCAGAGACAGAGTCGTTTCATGGCAATCTGCTCGAATACCCTCAGTATTCACGTCCTGTTGAGTGGCATAACAAAAAGGTGCCTGAGGTACTCATGTCAGGCAATCAGAAGAAGATAGATACATGGCGCCTTGAAAAGTCTATTGAGCGCACAAAGGAGCGCAGACCGGATTTGTATGCCGGGTTTAAAAGACTTGATAAATGCAGAGAGTTTCTTATGAAAAATAAACTGCTTCATATTGATATGATAGAGCTTATAAACAGGGGCTGCGCCGAGATACTGTTTGAGGCAGATGGCGAATATCTGCTTCGGGACATGGTCTCAAAGGTATGCTTTCATACAAGGCCGGATGAGGGCGGGTCGAAGCTTATTGATTTTGTGCAGGAAAATGTCACAAAGCCTGTTGATAAATACAGCAGTCAGCATATTCCAGAAAATGTTACAGATCAGATTGTAAATGGCATAGTGCTTCACCAGCAAAGATATGTTGAGCTCTTTACAGCAAATGGATTTAATGAGACTGTAGAGTGCATGCAGGCTGTATATACAAACAAAGAAAAGCTATCTGTCAGCGGACTGTACAGACCGGATGGAAGGCCGATGCCGAATGGCTTAATTATAAGAAAGCTGGATGCAGCTGATATACAGGAGGCTGCGCCAATGTACCCGGGCTTTGACAATCCGGACTATATCATAGAAAGAATAGAGGCAGGGGCAGTCTATGGCGCTTTTTTTGGTGATAATACTGCTAATGATACCATTAATACCCTCGCTGGAATTATCGGAATCCATGAGGAGGGCAGCATAGGCATGCTCTATGTAAAGCCGCAGTACAGGCATCAAAAGCTTGCCACAGCACTTGAAACATATGCATTCAACAGGGCACTGGAGAACGGATGGATACCATATGGACAGATAATCGTGGGCAATGATGCGTCTATGAGGCTGCAGGAGAGTATGGGATTGCATTTTTCAAAATCACCCGTATACTGGATGACTAAAAATAATGCATGAGGTAGGCAGAAGATAGTAAAAAATACTTGCAAATCCCATGAATCTGTGGTAAAGTACCAATGTTGTGAATAAAAGAGATGGTCCTCTGTTGTGAAAATAGTAGTAGCATTAAGAACGTCAAAATAATTAGGAGGTCACAAAATGAACGCAAGTGAAATTATTAAGAGCATCGAGAACGAGCAGTTAAAGGCCGAGGCACCTGAGTTTTCTGTAGGAGATACTGTAAAGGTATACGGAAAAATCAAAGAGGGTAACCGTGAGCGTATCCAGGTATTCGAGGGAACAGTAATCAAAAAGCAGAACGGATCAAACCGTACAACATTCACAGTTAGAAAGCTTTCTAACGGTGTAGGTGTTGAGAAGACATGGCCACTCCACTCACCAAACGTAGAGAAGGTTGAGATTGTACGTAAAGGTAAAGTACGTCGTGCTAAGCTTTACTACTTAAGAGACCGTATCGGAAAAGCTGCTAAGGTTAAAGAGCTTGTAAAATAATATTTTTACGCGAAAGAGACCATTTTCTGCGAGCAATCGTATGAGAATGGTCTTTTTAGTTTTCAGGGTTACAGCTTGCAACAAACATGAAAACAATATATAATTAAGATTACGCAATAAAATATTAGTTAGCAAGAGGTGTAAGATGTCCAGAAGACGAGCAGGACTTAGCTTTAGAAGGCAAAGAAGAAAATTTAATCTGCCATTGTTCAAGGAAATTGTTTCGTGGGTAGTGGAGCTGATTGTAGTGATAGGTCTGGCATATGTGCTGGTGTCATTTTTCGGTATACGTACAAATGTAGTGGGCCAGGCTATGGAGCAGACATTGGAGAACGATGATAATATTCTTGTGAACAGGTTTGCATATATCATGTCAAAGCCAAAGGCAGGAGATGTGATAGTATTTCTGCCAAACGGAAATAATAAGTCGCATTATTATGTCAGGAGAGTGGTAGCGGTGCCGGGAGATACTGTTCAGATAAAAGACGGCGCACTGTACGTGAATGATGAGCTGTACAAGGAATCAACAGACGTTGCCTCAATGGAGGATGCAGGGCTTGCCTCAGATCCTATAGAGCTAGAAAAGGACGAGTATTTTGTACTTGGAGACAATCGAAACAACAGTGAGGACAGCCGCTATGCCAATATTGGCAATGTAAAGAGAGACTATATTATCGGCAAGGCATGGTTTAGATTTTCAGGCCTTGGAAGCTTTGGAACCATCAAGTAGCAATAGTTATAACATATATAGATAAAGGACAGGTGAATTATGAATTTTCAGTGGTACCCTGGGCATATGACCAAGGCAAAGCGTCAGATGCAGGAGGATATTAAATTAATAGATCTGGTTATAGAGCTTGTGGATGCAAGAATTCCGCTATCCAGCCGTAATCCGGACATTGATGAGCTTGGAAAAAATAAATACAGGCTCATTCTGATGAACAAGGCGGATCTGGCCGACAAGGAGCGCACCAGGGAGTGGAGTGCATTTTTCAAGGAAAAGGGCTTTTTTGTAGTCAGTCTTGATGCTAGAAGCAAGTCAGGCATGAAGAGCATCACAGATATCGTGATGGAGGCCTGCAAGGAAAAGATTGAAAGAGACCGAAAGCGTGGTATCAAAAACAGACCGGTAAGAGCTATGGTGGTGGGTATTCCAAACGTCGGAAAGTCCACATTTATCAACTCATACGCCGGAAAAGCCTGTGCCAAGACAGGAAACAAGCCGGGCGTGACAAAGGGCAAGCAGTGGATCAGGCTCAATAAAAGTGTTGAGCTGCTCGATACCCCGGGCATACTGTGGCCGAAATTTGAGGATCAGACAGTGGGACTTAGACTTGCGCTAATCGGTTCGATAAAGGATGAGATTTTAAATGTTGATGAGCTTGCCGTGGAGCTTGTAAAGTTCCTAAAAGCAGAGTATCCGGGGCTTTTGGCACAAAGATACGAGGTAAGCGAGGAAAATGATATCATAGAGCTTATAAGTGCTGTCGCTGTCAACAGAAAATGCCTTTCAAAGGGAGGAGAGCCTGATTACAGCAAGGCGGCTGCACTCATCATAGATGATTTCAGAAGCGGTAAATTAGGCCATATCACTTTGGAGAGACCGGAGATATAGAAGAATAGTTACGAAGAATAGACGATAGGACAAGGATATGTCAGCAGAAAAAATAGGCGATATTAAGGAACAACTTAAAAGCATCACAGATTCACAGCTTACACAGTTCATTGAGGCATACGGCTCAGATGAAAGGGGCGGAGTGATTAAGCTTGTAGATAGTGCAAAAAAGCGTCTGGACAAGTATGAGAAGGAGCTTATCCGCACAGAAGGTCTCAAGAAATATGAGCGTGAGTACGCATCATATGCTCATATTTGCGGCATAGATGAGGTGGGACGCGGACCGCTTGCAGGTCCGGTTGTGGCATGTGCAGTTATTCTGCCAAAGGACTGTGATATTTTATATATCAATGATTCAAAGAAGCTTACGGCTGCAAAGCGTGATGAGCTTTACGATGTCATAATGGAAAAGGCGGTTTCTGTAGGAATAGGTATGGCATCGCACGAGCGGATAGATGAGATAAATATACTGCAGGCTACATATGAGGCGATGAGACAGGCGATTAAAAAGCTTGATCCGGCACCGGATTTGACACTTAACGATGCAGTCACAATCCCGGGGGTGGATATAAAGCAGGTTCCGATTATAAAGGGAGATGCCAAAAGCATATCAATAGGGGCAGCCAGTATTGTGGCTAAGGTCACAAGGGATCGGATGATGGTTGAGTATGATAGAATATATCCCGGCTATGGATTTGCATCAAACAAGGGCTATGGCTCGGCAGAGCATATCAAGGCACTAAAGGAGATAGGACCATCACCGATACACAGGGCATCGTTTATACACAATTTTATTTAATATATTACAATTGTGCGGTTTTTACGAAGATGCCTGGGCGCTGAATAGTTACACATTCTGCTAAAAACCGTCAGTTCACAATAGGAGAGAAAATGACACTTCAACAACTCAGACAGGTACTTACAATTGCAGAATCCAATTCCATGAATGAGGCGGCAAAGAAGCTTTTTGTTTCACAGCCAAATCTGTCCGCCACAGTACGAGAGGTGGAGGAGGAGCTTGGAATCACGGTATTCATGAGAAATAACCGTGGAATTACAGTCACAGCGGAGGGCGAGGAGTTTTTAGGATACGCCAAACAGGTTGTGGAGCAGTATCATCTGCTTGAGAACCGGTATCTGAATGTGGAGTCCAAAAAGAAATTCTCGGTTTCCATGCAGCACTATTCATTTGCAGTAAAGGCCTTTGTACAGCTTGCTAAAGAGGTGGGCATGGATGAGTACGAGTTTGCTGTCCACGAGACAAAGACGAAAGAGGTAATAGACAACGTAAAGAACTTAAAGAGTGAGATTGGAGTTCTTTATTTAAGTGATTTCAATGAAAAGGTTTTAAGAAAGCTTTTTAAGGAATGTGACATTGAGTTTAAAGAGCTCTTCACATGCAATACATATGTGTATCTCTGGAAAAAACATCCGCTTGCCGGCCAAAAAGAGATTACACTTGATGATTTGCAGGAGTACCCATGTCTGACCTTTGAACAGGGCGTGAACAATTCCTTTTATTATGCTGAGGAAATGATGAGCACGTATGAGTACAAGCGTGTCATAAAGGCTGATGACAGAGCCACAATGCTCAATCTCATGGTGGGGCTCAACGGATTTACACTGTGCTCAGGTATTATTTCTGAGGATTTAAACGGTGATGACTATGCGGCAATTCCACTTAAGGAAAGTGAAATAATGCATATAGGCTATATCAAGCACAAGGGCACGAAGCTTAGCAAGCTCGGTGAAATATATATAGATGCGTTAAAGAATTACGAGAATAAAGTTTTATAAATGAAAAATTGTAAAAAATGAACTTAAATTAATTAAATATCATGCCATTTTTATAAGAATTTCACAGTTATATTGTTTTTTTGAAAAAACATGCATGAAAATATAGTGAAAAATCGGTTACGCAAAAGTTATTTATTAAAATAAATGACATGAATTGACGGAAAATGACGGATTGTGATTTTTTTGACAAATGAATATCAGATGTTATAATAGGCGCAACAATTGATTGACATGTGCGAAAGCACTATGTTTTAGATTATAAAGGTGGTGTTAACTATGTACAATAAGGAAACAGTAATCAGACTTAACACATTGGATGATGTTCAGGAATTTGTTGGGGCTGCTTCTAAGTGCGATTTTGACATTGATCTCAAATATAGACAGATTCTTATTGATGCGAAATCACTTCTTGGAGTGATTGGAATTGGTATAAACAATGACTTTAAGGTCTGCTATATGGGCGATGACCAGGCATTTGATAATGTGGTTGATAAATTCACTGTAGCGTAATACAATTGAATAAGGTCCTTTGGGAGAGTTTCTTCTTGGAGCTCTCCCTTTTTTTATGTTCAGTGTATAAAAAATGTCTGGAGTTAGACTGAAAATATTGCCGGAACACAAAACCGGTAACATAATCCGGAATATGCAGGGAGAGTACATGACAGAAGCTGGAAATAACTATAGTGAAAAGAAAACACAATTACATATTTCGGTCAGAAACCTTGTGGAATTTATTTTCAGGGAGGGTGACATAGACAACCGGTCATCGAGAGCTATGAGTGCTGATGCTATGATGGAGGGAACACGCATTCACAGGAAAATCCAGGGCAGCATGGGGAAGGAGTATCAGGCAGAGGTGCCGCTTTCACTTGTTGTTGAAGGTGATTTGTATGAGCTGACTGTCGAGGGCAGGGCAGATGGCATCTTTACGGAGGATGGCAAGTGTTTTGTTGATGAGATTAAGGGAATGTACAGAAAGGTTGAGCTGTTTGAAAAGCCGGTTTTTGTGCACCGTGCGCAGGCTATGTGCTATGCATATATTTTTGCTCTGCAAAATAATATGGAAACGATAGGCATTCAGATGACCTACTGCAATCTGGAAACGGAGCAGACTAAGTATTTTCGCGAGGGGTTCTCATTTGAAGAGATAAAAAAATGGTTTGATGACCTGATGGAAGAGTATGGCAAATGGGCAACGTTTCAGTGTGAAATGAAAAATCAAAGACAGGCTTCAATCAAAGAACTTAATTTTCCGTTTGAGTACAGACCGGGGCAGAAAAAGCTTGTTTCGGATGTCTACAGGACAATTATGCGTCAGAAGCTTCTTTTTATGCAGGCTCCGACCGGTGTGGGAAAGACTATCTCTACTATTTTTCCGGCAGTGAAGGCGGTTGGTGAGGAGCTGGCAGACAGAATCTTTTACCTGACAGCGAAGACAATCACCGCAACAGTCGCAAAGGAAACGTTTGCGCTGCTTGAAAAAAATGGTTACAGGGCAAAAACTATTCAGATAACGGCCAAGGAAAAGCTATGTCCGTGTGATGAGATGGAATGCAATCCGGTAACCTGTCCGTATGCAAAGGGGCATTTTGACAGAGTAAATGATGCGGTTTTTGACCTGCTTCACAGATGTGAAATGATTGAGAGGGATGATATTTTATCACAGGCGGATAGGTATACCGTTTGTCCGTTTGAGCTTTGTCTTGATACGGCTAGCTGGTGTGATAATATCATCTGCGATTACAACTATGTGTTTGACCCGAATGTTTATCTTAAGAGATTTTTTCAGGAGGGGATAAAGGGAGATTATATTTTTCTCATTGATGAGGCTCACAATATGGTCGAAAGAAGCAGGCAGATGTATAGCGCTCAGATTTATAAGGAGGATTTCCTTACTGTGAAGCGCATTATGAAGGAGCACAGCCGTTCTATTGAGAAAGCGCTTGAAAAGTGCAATAAGATACTGCTTGGGATGAAGCGTGAGTGTGAGAATTACACGGTATATGATACATTTGGCAATATGGTATTTTCCTTTATGAGGCTTATGACACTTCTGGATGAGTTTTTGCAGAAGGCTAATGAGTTTCCGGGGAAAAAGGATGTTATGGATTTTTATTTTGAGCTTCGCAATTTCCTGAACATTTATGATCTGGTGGATGAGCACTACGTGATGTATTCCGAGCTTGAGGCTGATGGCAGGTTCATGCTAAAGCTTTTTTGCGTGGACCCGTCGCTTAATATACAAAAGAGGCTGGATAAGGGCAAGTCGGCTGTGTTTTTTTCGGCGACATTTTTGCCTGTAAACTATTACAAGAGCCTGCTAAGCACAAAAAAAGACAACTATGCCATATATGCTGACAGCACGTTTGACAACAAAAAGAGACTGCTTGCGATGGCAACCGATGTGAGCACGAGGTACACGAGGCGCTCAAGGAGTGAGTATGAGCGCATTGCAGGGTATATTAATGCTGTTGTCACGCAAAAGACTGGAAATTATATGGTTTTCTTTCCGTCATATAAGATGATGAATGATGTGGCAGATATTTACTGTGAAAAATATGCAGACGAAACAGAGCTTATGCTGCAGAAAAATAATATGTCAGAGGCTGAGAGGGAGGAATTTCTGGACAGGTTTAGTGAGGAATCGGACAGAACACTTGTGGCATTTGGTATCATGGGAGGCATATTCGGTGAGGGCATTGATTTGAAAAACGACAGACTGATAGGTGCTATTGTTGTCGGAACGGGGCTTCCGCAGATCAGCAATGAGAGAACTATATTAAAGGATTATTACGATGCCGAAAACGGCTGTGGCTTTGACTATGCTTTCAGGTATCCGGGCATAAATAAAGTCCTCCAGGCGGCCGGAAGAGTAATCAGGACGACGGAGGACACAGGTGTCATTTTGCTATTAGATGAGAGATTCTGGCAGAGAGAATATGATTTGCTCTATCCACGCGAGTGGAGTGACAGAAAGCCATGCAATATAGCAAATGTCGGAAAACTAGTTGCCGACTTCTGGGAGCAGATTTAAAAATTCCTCAGTGGATGCTGACACGGGCATTGTAGTGTTTACAGACACAACAATCTGGCGTGGAGGCATCTTTTCTTTTGTCTTCAGCACGAAAAGCTCCTTATTCTCATGGTTGATGCAGTAGTCAGGCACGAATGCGATACCCAGTCCGATTTTGGCCAGGTCTATGAGAAGATCGTTACTGCTTAGCTCAATTTCCGGAATCAGGTCAAGCTGGTGCTGTAAAAACAGATTATGCAGGAATTCACTGGTGGTGCTGTTTCGGTCAAGCATCATGATAGGATATTTATTGAGCTCGGAAAAAGCTATCTCTTGCTTGCGAAGCTTGAAATAATTGGGATTTGCCACAAAAACATCGGAAAAGTTGCATATGGTTTTCTGTCTGTATGAGTGATTGAGGTGCGAGTTTGGAAAATTCGTGACAATCAGGTCAACCTTCCTTTGCTCCAAAAGCTCCACACACTGGATAGATGTGGCATTTGTGACCTTGATAGGCACATTCGGGAACCTCTGATGGAACTGCTTTAAGTAAGGAACCAGCAGATAACGGCATATGGTATCGCTTGCGCCGATGTGAAGCTGGCCAAGTCCAAGTGTGCCTGAGTCTAAAAGCTGGCTTTCACCGCGGGCAATAAGATTCATGGCAGGCTCAATGTGCTTTAAAAGCAGGGCACCGGCTGCGGTGAGCTGTACCTTCTTTGTGCTTCTGATGAAAAGAGTCTGTCCCAGCTTCTTTTCGAGAGTCTTAATAGACTGGCTTACCGCGGACTGTGAAATAAACAGCTTCTTGCTGGCTTCAGAGAAGCTTAGGGACGTTGCCACGTAGTAAAAGACCTTGTAAAGCTCATAATTTATATCCATTTTGTTATCCTCCGTATAAATATGGTTATTTGCATCTGTTTTTATCAATGAGGGGCAAAATACCTTTTGACCCTTATATCATTATATAAGAAAACTATAATTAACGCAACTTATAAAACAAATTAAATATATTAATTATACTTATCATAACTAAAGTGTTATACTACAACCATAGTTTTAAAGTCCGATTGTGCAAAAAGCCGGACGGTAACGAATAATTGGTTACATACTCTCGAATTGAAAGGAGAACATATGAGTAACGTACGTCGTGTATATGTAGAGAAAAAACCTGACTTTGCGGTAAAGGCAAAGGAATTAAAGCATGAGATTAAGCATTATCTGGGAATCACAACTGTGGAGGCAGTACGTGTATTAATCAGATATGATGTGGAAAATATATCAGAGGAGACATACAATAAAGCCCTGTATACAGTTTTCTCAGAGCCACCTGTTGATGATATCTATGAGGAGACATTTGACTATGGTGATGCAAAAGTATTTACTGTAGAGTTTTTACCGGGACAGTTTGACCAGAGAGCAGATTCAGCCGAGCAGTGCGTGAAGCTTCTCAATGAGAATGAGGAGCCGATTATCAGAAGTGCTATCACATATGTGATTGAGGGTGCTATCACAGATGAGCAGTTTGCTGCTATTAAGAAGCATTGCATCAACCCTGTTGATTCGCGTGCTATCGGCATGGAAAAGCCTAAGACACTTGTGCAGGAGTTTGATGATCCTGCTGATGTCATCATATTTGACGGCTTCAAGGATATGGCAGAGGACAAGCTGAAGGAGCTTTATTTATCATTGAACCTTGCCATGACCTTCAAGGATTTTCTTCATATCCAGAATTATTTTAAGAATGAGGAAAAGCGTGATCCTTCAATGACAGAAATCCGTGTGCTCGATACATACTGGTCAGATCACTGCCGTCATACAACATTCTCTACAGAGCTTAAGAATGTCAAGTTTGACGATGGCTTCTACCGCACACCGATTGAAAATACCTACAAGGATTATCTCAATACATTTTCAAATATCTACAAGGACAGAAATGACAAATTTGTCTGCCTGATGGATCTTGCACTTCTTGCCATGAAGAGATTAAAGGCAGAGGGCAAGCTTGATGATCAGGAAGAGTCTGATGAGATCAACGCATGCTCTATCGTGGTACCTGTTGAGGTGGACGGAAAGACAGAGGAGTGGCTTGTAAACTTCAAGAACGAGACACACAACCATCCTACAGAGATTGAGCCTTTTGGTGGCGCTGCTACATGCCTTGGCGGAGCAATCAGAGATCCTCTCTCAGGACGTACATATGTATATCAGGCAATGCGTGTAACAGGTGCAGCAGATCCTACAGTACCGGTTTCACAGACAATTGAAGGAAAACTTCCACAGAAGAAGCTTGTCAGAGAAGCAGCTCACGGATACAGCTCATATGGAAACCAGATCGGACTTGCAACAGGCTATGTCAAGGAGGTTTACCATCCAAATTATGTTGCAAAGCGTATGGAGATCGGTGCAGTTATGGGTGCGGCTCCAAGACGTGCTGTCCAGAGACTTAACTCAGATCCGGGAGATAAAATCATTCTCCTCGGAGGACGCACAGGACGTGACGGAATCGGTGGTGCTACAGGTTCATCAAAGGCACACAATACAAAGTCTACATCAGTATGCGGAGCTGAGGTACAAAAGGGTAATGCACCTACAGAGAGAAAGCTTCAGAGACTTTTCAGAAGAGAAGAGGTCAGCCATATCATCAAGAAATGTAACGATTTCGGTGCCGGCGGAGTTTCTGTTGCTATCGGAGAGCTTGCTGACGGACTTCGCATAGAGCTTGACAAGGTACCAAAGAAATACGCAGGTCTTGACGGAACAGAGATTGCTATCTCAGAGTCACAGGAGCGTATGGCAGTTGTAGTTGCGCCTTCTGATGTTGAACAGTTCCTTGCATACGCAAAGGAGGAAAATCTCGAGGCGACAGAGGTTGCGGTAGTTACAGAGGATCCAAGACTTGTGCTTGAGTGGAGAGGCAAAGAGGTAGTAAATATCTCTCGTGCATTCCTTGATACAAACGGAGCTCATCAGGAGACAGATGTTGAGGTTGAGATGCCTTGCGAGAGTGACAATTATCTGGACAAAATCAGCACACCTGCTGTAGCCAAGATGGTTGAGGCAGGAGATATGAAGGGTGCCTGGGAGGCAGAGCTTGAAGACCTTAACGTATGCTCACAGAAGGGACTTGTTGAGATGTTCGACGGCTCTATCGGAGCAGGCAGTGTATATATGCCATATGGTGGACGTTACCAGCTCACAGAGACACAGTCAATGGTTGCAAAGCTTCCTGTATTAAAGGGTAAATGCGATACAGTAACAATGATGGCTTACGGCTTCGACCCATATCTTTCATCATGGAGCCCATACCACGGATCTATATATGCAGTGCTTGAGTCTATCTCAAGAATCGTTGCAGCAGGCGGAGATTACAGCAAAATCCGTATGACATATCAGGAGTACTTCCGCAGAATGAGTGAGGATCCAAAGCGCTGGAGTCAGCCGTTTGCAGCACTCCTCGGAGCATATGATGCTCAGATTGGCTTCGGACTTCCTTCAATCGGTGGAAAGGATTCCATGTCAGGTACCTTCAATGATATTGATGTACCGCCTACACTCGTATCATTTGCAGTGGATGTGGCAAAGGAAAAGGATATCATCACACCTGAGCTCAAGAAAGAGGGCAACCAGCTTGTTCTATTTACAATAGATAAGGATGAGTTTGATCTTCCAAAATATGATCAGGTTATGACACTTTATACAGCAATCAGAAATCTTATCCAGGATGGCGCAATTGTTTCAGCATATGCACTTGACGGAAAAGGACTCGCAGCAGCAGTATCAAAGATGGCATTTGGTAACAAGCTTGGTGTAACAATCGAGGATGAGGTGACAAGCGATACACTCTTTGCACCTGGCTTTGGTAATATCGTAGCTGAGGTTCCTGTTGATGCACTTTCAAAGGTCAGAGAGGTAATTGATGCAGCAGGTATTTCAGATGCAGCCTCTGTAGTCGGCTATGTAAACGATAAGCAGACTATCGAGTGTGACGATATGGTGCTTCCTGTTGAGGAGGCTGTCAAGGTATGGACAGCAAAGCTTGAGGGCGTTTTCCATACAAAGGCAACAGACGATACAAGCAAGGTAAATAGCGGTCTCTACGATGCAAAGAATATCTATGTATGCAAGAATAAAGTGGCTAAGCCTACAGTATTTATTCCGGTATTCCCTGGAACAAACTGTGAGTATGATAGTGCTAAGGCATTTGAAAGAGCAGGCGCTGACACAATCGTAAAGGTATTTAAGAACCTCACAGCAGAGGATATCCGTGATTCGGTTGATGAGTTTGTAAAGGCAATCGACAAATCACAGATTATCATGTTCCCTGGTGGATTCTCAGCAGGAGATGAGCCTGAGGGATCAGCTAAATTCTTTGCAACAGCATTTAGAAATGCAAAGATGACAGAGGCTGTTGAAAAGCTCATCAATGAGAGGGACGGACTTGCACTTGGTATCTGTAACGGTTTCCAGGCACTTATCAAGCTTGGACTTGTACCATATGGAGAGATCAGACAGCAGGATGCACAGTCACCTACACTCACATACAATACAATCAACCGCCACATCTCAAAGATGGTGTATACAAAGGTTGTTTCAAACAAGAGCCCATGGCTTGCACAGGCTAAGCTTGGTCAGACCTACTGCAATCCGGCATCACATGGCGAGGGACGTTTCGTAGCACCGAAGGAGTGGCTTGATAAGCTCTTTGAAAACGGACAGGTTGCCACACAGTATGTTGATCTGGACGGAAATGTATCAATGGATGAGGAGTGGAACGTAAACGGCTCATACATGTCTATCGAGGGTATCACATCTCCTGACGGAAGAATCCTCGGCAAGATGGCTCATTCAGAGCGCCGCGGCGAATCTGTAGCAATCAATATCTACGGCGAGCAGGATATGAAGATATTCGAAAGCGGTGTGAAATATTTTAAATAATTCATAACTGAATAATTACAATATCTTATATATTTATTGGGTTATTATCTCTGCAATATAAACAATTAAGCTTCCATGGAGGTCACGGTTAGTGGCTTTCATGGGAGTTTTTATTTTGAAACCAGTGAATATGCTGACGGAAAAGAAAATAAATTGAAGGTAATTAAACACGTGCGTCTGCTTGATATTTGATAGTCGCAGTGGTAAAATCAAGACTAAAATTACCGGTAGTAAATGGTTTGAAAGAAAAGAGGACATAAAACAGATGAGATTGCCACAAATAATAAACAGCCTCCTTGAGACTGATATGTATAAATTCAGCATGGGACAGACGATTTTCCATCAGTTCACAAGCTATAAAACGACCTGGACCTTCAAGTGCAGAAATAAAGACGTGCATTTTACAGATGAGATGGTCGAGGAGATAAAGGAACAGGTGCAGGCCTTCTGTCAGCTTCGTTTTACGGAGGAAGAGCTTGAATATCTTGATAACATCACCTGGATAAAGGGCACATATGTTGATTTTTTAAGACTCTGGCAGCCAAGATATGAGGAGTTTACCATCACAACAGATGCACCGTGTGGGCTGGCAATCGATGCAGCCGGCACGTGGCTTAATACTTCGATGTATGAGATTCCGGTGCTTGCTATTGTAAATGAAGTGTACTTCCGTATGGCATATGATTATGATGTGCTGCTTAAGCAGTTTAAGCGCAGGCTTGATGAGAAGGTGCGTCTGCTCGAGGAGGATACCTACAGGCTTAGCGATTTCAGTGAATTTGGACTAAGACGCCGTCTGTCTGCTGAGGCGCAGGAGATGGCTGTAAAGGCAATCGCAGAGGTTGAGCTGCCAGCAGATTCACACTTTATTGGTACATCAAACGTATATCTTGCAAAGAAATTCAATTTAAAGCCGGTGGGAACAATGGCTCATGAGTGGATTATGTGTACAGGACAGGGCAATCACAAGCATAATCCGGCATATTCAAACTGGTACGCACTCGATGCATGGGTTAAGGAATATGGTATATTAAACGGTATTGCGCTTACTGACACCATAACAACAGACTGCTTCCTGCGTGATTTTCAGCTCACCTATGCGACACTTTTTTCGGGAGTGCGTCATGATAGCGGAGATCCGTACGAGTGGGGAGACAAGATGATAGCCCACTACAACAGTCTGGGAATCAATCCAAGGACAAAGACACTTTTGTTCAGCGACAGCCTGGATTTCGAGCGTGCGACTGCATTGTATGATTATTTCAAGGATAAGGCAAAGGTTGCATTCGGTATAGGAACCTTTATCAGTAACGACACTGATGAGGAAGCACTCAACATAGTTATGAAGACCACCAAGTGTAACGGCATGGATGTGGCAAAGATTTCCGACGTGGCAGGCAAGGGCATGTGCAAGAATCCGGATTATGTCGATTACCTGAACAGGTGTATTGATTACAGGATGAAGAATGATAAATGATAAATGACAAATGACGGCATGAGGGGGCAAAGGTATTTTGCCCCCTTTAATCATGTGATTGAATTGCAAGAAATGTGTAAACAAAACAAAAAATATATAAAATATCAGACAATTTAAAATAAAAATGAAAATTATCAAAAAATATATTGACAAATAGGCAAAATTGGTGTAATCTTAAATCAACAAAAAGAGATACGAAAGGAACAAAAATAAAACACAGGAGGTACAGTCCAATGGGGATTACATAATTTAAGTCAAAGTACTATAAGGATGATTGAACGGAATATTTAAATCTGTAGGGCGAGCCGAAGAGCAGTAATCGCACAGATATATTAGCAAATAAATAATATCGTTGAAAAAGTTCTTGTAGATTAAAAGTGAAAGATAGAATCTCTCATAAGAGTTTACATAGATAATGTAACCAAAAGGAGTGATTTTATGAAGAAGGGTAGAGGTCCATAGCTAAGCTAAAAGAATAAGAATCCTGTCATAAACAGAATCAGATTTATAGCAAAGCAATATGGAAATGCCAAAATAAATTCATATAGCGAAAGCGGAACTTGGAGGTTATACAGTGAAGCTTACGGAACCAATGCTTTAGGAGCCACTTGATGTAAAATGTAGATCAGGTGGCTCCTATTTTTGATATTTGCGAATGCATGTGAGGTTTAATAGTTAGATAGAATGACAACGTAAGCCTTTAAGGCTGGGCTATAATTTGATGAAAGCAGGAACGCGGTTTTCAAATACTGTATAGTACATAAACCCGGCATCCTTGAGGATATTTGAAACCTTGTCAAAATCGTACGCGACATGCTCCGGCTTGTGGGCATCGGCTCCGACTGTGATTATTTCCCCGCCAAGCTCGTGATAGCGCTTTAGCACATCTTCGGTCGGATTTGGGTGGCCAAGCCCGTATTTAAAGCCTGCGGTATTGAGCTCGATGCCTTTTCCCCTGGAGATAATTTCCCTTAATATAGCATCAATTATGTCGGCATACTTTTCATATGAATAGTATTTATTTTTGTCAGGACCGTATCTGACCACGTAGTCGATGTGACCGTACACATCAAAATCCGCTCCGCTGTGCAGATTGTCGAGTATGGATTCAAAGTATTCGGTGTAGGCTTCGTGCTCTGTCTTACCTTTGTAAAATGCAGGGTAGTATGGGTCAATGCCGTTTACTACATGGCTTGAGCCGATCACGAGGTCAAACGGATATTTTTTGGTGACCTCATTATTTTTGTCTGTAATATGAGGCTGTAAACCGATTTCAATGCCCCAGTGGATATTTACCGGGCAGCCCTTTTCTTTAAGAACAATTGCAAGTCTTTTGATGCGCTTTTCATATGCTGCTATATCAAGGTCGAAAAGCCCGGGCTCCTCTTTATAGTCATAGTCCAGATGGTCTGTAAAGCAGATGCCGTCCAGCCCTTTGTTGATTGCTGATTTTATCATCAATACCGGGTCGGCATCGCTGTCACCCGAAAACATGCAGTGCATGTGCTGATCCCACATATAAATACCTCCGTAAAACTGATGTATTGTTGTTAAAAAACTTTATAAGTTACATGATTTATAATTGTCTGATGCTGGCTGCCGGAAAGTGCGAATTACAGCAATTAATTAAGTGTAGCCGAGATTATAATAAAGTGCAATATCTAAAAAGAAAAATTGTGAAGAATGATAAAAAATGTGTGTAAATGAAAATATTTAGTGAAAATTTTAACAAACGCAAATAAAGTACTTGAACCTTTGAGAATTATTCGCTATAATAAAAGCATCTTAGGGCATGTCCCTAAAAATACTTTTTACAATTCTAGGAGGAATTAAAATGGCAGTAAGAGTAGCAATCAACGGATTTGGTCGTATCGGACGTCTTGCTTTCAGACAGATGTTTGGAGCTGAGGGATACGAGGTAGTAGCTATCAACGACTTAACAAGCCCAAAAATGTTAGCACACTTATTAAAGTATGATTCATCACAGGGTAAATACGAGCATGCAGATGAGGTTTCTGCAAGCGATGATTCTATCACAGTTTGTGGTAAGGAAATCAAAATTTACGCATTCCCAGATGCAAACAATTGCCCATGGGGAGAGTTAAAGGTTGACGTTGTACTTGAGTGCTCTGGATTCTATACATCAAAAGAGAAGGCTCAGGCTCATATCAATGCTGGAGCTCGTAAGGTAGTTATCTCTGCACCAGCAGGAAATGACCTTCCTACAATCGTTTACAATACAAACCATGAGACACTTAAGGCTTCTGATACAATCATCTCAGCAGCTTCTTGTACAACAAACTGCTTAGCACCAATGGCAGATGCACTTAACAAGTACGCTCCAATCCAGTCTGGTATCATGGTAACAATCCATGCTTACACAGGAGATCAGATGACTCTTGACGGACCACAGAGAAAGGGAGACCTTCGTCGTTCACGTGCAGCAGCAGTTAATATCGTTCCTAACTCAACAGGAGCAGCTAAGGCAATCGGCCTTGTTATCCCAGAGTTAAACGGAAAGTTAATCGGATCTGCACAGCGTGTTCCTACACCAACAGGATCTACAACAATCCTTACAGCAGTTGTTAAGAAAGCAGGCGTTACAAAAGAGGATATCAACGCAGCTATGAAGGCAGCAGCTAACGAGTCATTCGGTTACAACGAGGATGAGATCGTATCTTCAGATATCGTTGGAATGAGATTTGGTTCATTATTCGATGCAACACAGACAATGGTTAACCAGGTTTCTGACGATCTGTACGAGGTACAGGTTGTTTCTTGGTATGATAACGAGAACAGCTACACATCTCAGATGGTTCGTACAATCAAGTACTTCTCAGAGTTAGCTTAATTCTTGTACCCACAAGAACAGTATATCTCAAGACTACTCAAGGGGCGCGGTCTTAATTGAACCGCGCCTCTTTTTTAAAACATGGCTATTTCTTTTGAATATCTGTGAATTGTAGAATTAATTATATTTTTTAATATGCACAATATGGCGTGGCCACATGGCTTATGCCTTGAAATAAGGGAGGACATATTATGTCATTAAACAAGAAATCAATTGATGATATCAACGTAAAAGGCAAGAGAGTTCTCGTTAGATGTGACTTCAACGTGCCACTTAAGGACGGAAAAATCACAGATGAGAACCGTATCAACGGAGCTCTTCCAACAATCCAGAAATTAATCAAGGACGGTGGAAAGGTTATCCTTTGCTCACACCTTGGAAAAGTTAAAAACGGACCAAACGAGGGTGAGTCACTTGCTCCTGTAGCTGCAGCTCTTGAGGCTAAGCTTGGACAGAAGGTTACATTTGTAGCTGACTACAACGTAACAGGAGAGGCTGCAACAAAGGCTGTTTCAGAGATGAAAGAGGGAGATGTAGTTCTTCTTCAGAATACACGTTTCAGAGGCAAAGAGGAGACAAAGCCACAGGAAGCCGGAGATGCATTCGCAAAAGAGCTTGCTGACCTTGCTGATGTATATGTATGTGACGCTTTCGGTTCTGCTCATAGAGCACATGCTTCTGTAGCAGGTGTTACAAAGTTCATCACAGCTAAGGGTGGAGAGAATGTTGTTGGATACCTTATGCAGAAGGAAATTGACTTCCTTGGCAAGGCAGTAGAGAATCCTGTACGTCCTTTCGTAGCTATTCTTGGTGGAGCTAAAGTAGCTGACAAGCTCAATGTTATCGACAACCTCCTCGAGAAGGCTGATACACTTATCATCGGTGGTGGAATGGCATACACATTCCTTAAAGCACAGGGCTATGAGATTGGTATCTCAATGCTTGATGAGACAAAGATTGATTACTGTAAAGAGATGCTTGCAAAAGCAGAGAAACTTGGAAAGAAGATTCTTCTTCCTGTTGATGCAGTTACAATCAAGGATTTCCCAAATCCAATCGATGCTCCTGTAGAGACAGAGACATATGATTATGACAAGATGCCTGCAGACCGCGAGGGTTGTGATATCGGACCTAAGACACGCAAGCTTTTCGCTGACGCTGTTGCATCAGCTAAGACTGTTGTATGGAACGGACCAATGGGTGTATTTGAGAACCCAACACTTGCAGCAGGTACACTTGCAGTAGCAGAGGCACTTGCTAAATCAGATGCTATCACAATCATCGGTGGTGGAGATTCAGCTGCAGCAGTTAACCAGATGGGACTTGGCGACAAGATGAGCCACATCTCAACAGGTGGCGGTGCTTCCCTTGAGTTCCTTGAGGGCAAGGAGCTTCCTGGCGTAGCTTGTGCTGATGATAAATAAGCCGAAAGCAGCTTAATGAAATCAAGCCGCAGGCAAAAAATATTTGTATACAAATACAAGGAGATATAAAATGGCAAGAAAGAAAATTGTAGCCGGCAACTGGAAGATGAACATGACTCCAAGCCAGGCTGTTAAATTAGTAGAAGAGTTAAAACCACTCGTAGTTTCAGATGATGTTGAAGTTGTTTACTGTGTACCTGCAATCGACATTGTACCTGTTGTAGAAGCATTAAAGGGTACAAATGTTGCTGTTGGAGCAGAGAATATGTACTTCGAGGAGAAGGGTGCTTACACAGGAGAAATCTCAGCAGAGATGCTTCTTGATGCAGGTGTTAAGTATGTTATCATCGGACATTCAGAGAGAAGAGATTACTTCAAAGAGGATGACGCACTTCTCAACAAGAAGGTAAAGAAGGCTATCGAGGCTGGACTTACACCAATCCTTTGCTGTGGTGAGACACTTGAGCAGAGAGAGAGCGGTGTTACACTTGACTGGATCAGACTTCAGATTAAGTCAGATCTCGCAGGTGTTGCTGCATCAGATGTTGCAAACATGGTTATCGCTTACGAGCCAATCTGGGCAATCGGAACAGGAAAGACAGCTACTTCTGACCAGGCTCAGGAGGTTTGCGGTGCAATCCGTGAGTGTGTAGCAGAGATTTATGATCAGGCTACAGCAGATTCAGTTCGTATCCAGTACGGCGGATCTGTAAATGCAGGAAATGCAGCAGAGCTTTTTGCAAAGCCTGACATCGACGGTGGATTAGTTGGTGGCGCTTCACTCAAGGCTGATTTTGGAAAGATCGTAAACTACAAGTAATTATTAAATCATAATTTAATATTTGATTTGACAATCACAATAACTAAATGTCACTAAATTCACCAGCTTAGCTGCATTTAGTGGCATTTATTATGTAATGAAATTTTTTGTGAGCTTGCATATGTCACTGTGATAGAGCATTTTGCAAGCCTCATATGAAGAATAGAGGAAATATAAATGAGTAAGAAACCGGTAGTATTAATGGTACTTGATGGTTACGGCTTAAGTGACCACAAAGAGGGAAATGCCATAGCTATGGCAAATACCCCTGTTATGGATAAATTGATGGCAGAGTGTCCTTTTGTAAAGGGCGCAGCTTCAGGTCTTGCAGTTGGACTTCCTGACGGACAGATGGGAAACTCTGAGGTAGGACATATGAATATCGGCGCAGGCCGTATCATATATCAGGATCTTACAAGAATCACAAAGGCAATTGCTGATGGTGATTTCTTCAAGAACAAGGTATTAATTTCTGCAATCGAAAACTGCAAGAAGAATGACTCCGATCTGCATCTTTGGGGACTTCTTTCAGATGGTGGAGTTCACAGCCATATCGAGCATCTTTACGGACTTCTTGAGCTTTGCAAGAAAGAGAATTTTGACAGAGTATATGTACACGCATTCCTTGATGGTCGTGATACACCGCCTGCATCAGGTAAAGACTATATCGAGCAGCTTCTCGCCAAGATGAAGGAAATCGGTGTAGGAAAGATTGCATCTCTTTCAGGACGTTACTATGCAATGGACAGAGATAACAACTGGGATCGTGTACAGAAGGCTTATGATTCACTCACTAAGGGTGAAGGCGTAAAAGCTACATGCCCTGTAAAGGCTATGGAGGAGTCATACGCAAATGACGTTACAGATGAGTTCGTGCTTCCTACAGTTATCACAAACGAGGATGGCACACCGGTATCTGTTGTAAAGGACAATGATTCTGTTATCTTCTTCAACTTCCGTCCGGACCGTGCTCGTGAGATGACAAGAGCATTTTGCGATGATAAGTTTACTGGCTTTGAGCGCCCATTCCTTAAGACAACATTTGTATGCTTCAAGGATTATGACGAGTCAATTCCTAACAAGCTTATCGCTTTTGAGAAGGAAGAAATCAAGAATACATTTGGTGAGTATCTTGCAGCAAATGGCAAGAAACAGCTTCGTCTCGCAGAGACAGAGAAGTATGCACACGTAACCTTCTTCTTCAACGGTGGAGTAGAGGAGCCGAATATTGATGAGGCACGTCTTCTTGTAAACAGTCCTAAGGACGTTGCAACATATGACTTAAAGCCTGAGATGAGCGCTCCTGAGGTTGGAATGGATCTTGTTGAGGCTATCAAGTCAGATAAGTATGATGTTATTATCATCAACTTTGCTAACCCTGACATGGTTGGACATACAGGTGTGATTCCGGCTGCTGTAAAGGCTGTTGAGAGAGTTGATTCACTCGTAGGTGATGCAGTCCAGGCAATCAAGGATGTGGATGGAGTATTATTCATCTGTGCTGACCACGGAAACGCAGAGAAGATGATTGATTATGAGACAGGAAAACCTCATACAGCTCATACAACCAATCCTGTTCCTTTCATTCTTGTAAACGCTGACCCTTCTTACAAGCTTCGTGAGGGAGGATGTCTTGCAGATATCGCTCCAACACTGCTTGAGATTATGGGACTTCCACAGCCAAAAGAGATGACAGGAAAGTCACTTATCGTTAAATAAAATTTGTATTATATAGGCTCCGGCGCAGACAAAGGGTTTGAACCGGAGCTTTTGTTTTGATATATTAAAGATATAATAATAAATATAAGAATTACTTATAAATGGTGTAAAATTATTTAAAAAAACTTATAATATACGTTGACTTTACAAATTAAGCTGGTATATAATTTAAAAGTAGCATTTGATTTGTAAAATAAATTACACATAAGATGGAGGACAATCATGCAGGAATTTAAACCATTCAAAGAAGGAAAAGTAAGAGAAGTATATGATAACGGGGACAGCCTTATTATGGTCGCAACAGATCGTATTTCCGCTTTTGACCATATTTTAAAGAATAAGATTACAGACAAGGGAGCCATCCTCACACAGATGTCTAAGTTCTGGTTTGAATTCACAAAGGATGTCGTTCCTAACCATATGATTTCAGTAGACGCAAAGGATATGCCGGAGTTCTTCGGTCAGGACAGGTTCAACGGAAACAGTATGCTCTGTAAGAAGCTTGAGATGCTTCCGATCGAGTGTATAGTTCGTGGATATATCACAGGAAGCG